>Ga0105237_10008791_pt1 | contig 10893 bp, 8 predicted proteins | sample KBSC24metaG_FD_81520 | JGI IMG/M metagenome (GOLD analysis project Ga0105237, IMG submission 81520) | Corn rhizosphere microbial communities from Kellogg Biological Station, Michigan, USA - KBS C2-4 metaG | ecosystem: Host-associated > Plants > Roots > Rhizosphere > Soil | place: Michigan, USA... | reverse complement strand
GGGAATTGATTCGTCCGGTTCTCGAGCATGCGGGCTATCGCGTTCGAGAGGCTCCCGGTTTCGAAGAGGCTGTGGAGGTCTCCCGACGTCGAGGAACAAGGGTCGACCTGCTGCTCACAGACGTTTCCCTTCCCGGTAACAACGGCTACGAACTTGCGGCACAACTCGCCGAGAGCCAGCCTGATTTGAAGGTCATTTTCATGTCGGGGCCAGCGGGCATTGAAGCCTTCAAGTTTTATGCCACGCCGGAATCCGATGTGCGCCTCCTGAGGAAGCCGTTCGAAATGCGGGAACTGCTGGACCGGGTAGACCGCGCTTTGAATTCAAAAGGGTGGCAGATGGGCCAAGCCGGCTCTTGAAGGCTAGAATAGAACGCAGACCAAAAATTACGCTCATGCCTAAGCGAGTGCTGGTAGTAGACGACGACCTGCGTGAACGCACCGATCTTGCGGAGATGGTGTCTGCTCTGGGCTACCAGGTACTTACCGCCGGAAACGGCCGCGAAGCATTGGAGCAGCTCGCCATCACTCCGGTGTCCGTCATCCTGACGGACCTGGTGATGCCTTTGATGACTGGCGCTGAATTGCTGCAGGAATTGGCAGCGCGCGGCGACCGAACCCCCACCGTGATGTTGACTGCCTTCGGTACCCTCGACCAGGCGCTTTCGATGGTTCACCAGTTGAAGGCTTTCTGGTACCTGGAAAAGCCCGCTCAGATCGGGGTAGTGCGGACGTTGCTCGATCGAGCGGTGCAGCAGTACGACCTGGTGGCCGAGACGGAACGCCTTAGCCGCCAGCTGAGCTACCAGGGCATCCTTGGCGACATGGTGGGCAACTCGCCCAAGATCCGCGAGATTTTCTCCCTGATCAGGCAAGTTGCACCGACAACCGCTTCGGTACTGATCACGGGTGAGAGCGGCACCGGGAAGGAACTGGTGGCTCGGGCCATCCATAGTTTGAGCAAGCGAAGCGGCGGCCCGGTGATCGCAGTGAACTGTGCGGCCCTGCCCGAAACGTTGATCGAGAGCGAATTGTTCGGCCACGAGAAGGGCGCGTTTACGGGCGCCGTAGAAAGGCGCGCCGGATGCTTCGAACAAGCTCACCACGGAACGCTGCTGCTGGATGAGATCGGCGACATGCCGATCGGGACGCAGGCCAAGCTGCTACGTGTGATCGAGGAGTCGAGGGTGAGGCGGCTGGGGAACGCCAACGACATTCCCGTGGATGTGCGGGTGCTGGCGGCGACCAATCAACCGCCGGAGCGCGCCATCGAAGATAAGCGTTTGCGCGAGGATCTCTTTTACCGGCTGAACGTTTTCCACATCCACATTCCCCCGCTCCGCGAACGCAAAGAGGATATTCCTCCGATCGCGGCGGCCTTGTTGTGCAACCTGAATCGCAAACATGGGACTCGCGTGACGAATATCGGGCCCGCTGCGATGGCGCTGTTCGAGGCCTACTCCTGGCCCGGCAACGTGCGGCAGCTTCGTAACGTGCTTGAGCGGGCCGTGATCATGGCGGGCGAGGGAGAGATTCTCGTCAAACACCTTCCGGCTGTGATTGCACCGCAGCCCGAGCCGGTAGCCGTCCAGGGCGACTCTTCGGATATCCTGCGCATCCGCATGGGGACTTCGATGGACGATGTGGAGGAGGCGTATATTCATCTCGCCCTGAAGTACACCAACAACAACAAGCACCGGGCCGCGGAACTGCTCGGCATCAGTTTGCGCAATCTACACAATAAAGTGAAGGCCTACTCAGAACGCGACAAGAGCAGCACGGCCGCCGTGGCAGGTTCCGCGGAACGCTAGGAATCTCGATCTCGCCCGGGGCGAGACATCGCCAACAGCGGTGTTTCTTCTGGCATTTTGTTCGCTTTCACAGTGCTGCCGCGAAAGGCGAGAGGTCCGCTCCGTCGCAGTCGCGGCTCGGTAGATTCGGCTACGGTAGCGATTTCGGTCGGACGGGCTTCATTCCGAGCAGAGTGCGCAGTAAGGGATTTCGTCTCACCATCAGTTCGTAGATTGCGGATGTGACCACGAACGAAGTGGTGCCGATCACCAAGAACTTCCAGAAGATCGCAACCTGCCATTGAACAACGAAAGACGCGATCGTCAAGATTACAACATAGTGGATGATGTAGAACGGCAACACCGCCTCGCCGGCATACTCGAGCCAGGGGTTGGTGAAGTTGAGCCGGCGCAGTGTCATTCCGGTTATGCCGATCAACCACGCCCATGTATGCACTCCACACAGGAACTGGAACAGAAGGTAGTCCCAGGTGTAGGCGGGCTGATCCAGCCAGCGTTGAAGGTAGCCGCCCAGGTGAGTTGCCAGGAGTGACGCAAACCCGGCGCAACCGGCAACCAACCAAGCCCCGGCCTGTGCCTGTACGGCGCTCAGGAACCTGGGATCGGCAAGGAGCAGCCATCCGAAAAGAAACACTGCGAACCAGGCCAGCGCGTCGGACCAGTCGAGGTACGCCGGGAAACGGGCGTTCAATGCCATTCGGATGACTACGATGGGCGCACCCAGAAGCGCAAGGCCCCACGGCCGGACAGAAAACGCGGCAAGTCGTTGGACCAGAAGACTACGTGGCCCCTCCAGGCCGCGACTCAGCAGCGGCAGGGCGGCGGCCGAGAAGACAAAGAGGTAACCGAGGAACCACAGGTGCCAACTGACCGCAAACAACACTGCCATACCATGGTGGTACTCCGGGGTGGTCTTGATGATCAGCCAAATCCGGGGAAAGTGGAGGGGAAGATAAGCCAGCCAGGAACCTCGGAAGGATCCCCTGTTCAGGGCGCTCAGGTAGGCGTACCAGGGCACCAGGACGACCGACCCAAACACCAGCGGGACGAGTAGCCGCTTCACACGCTCCCCGAGGTAGTGCCTGGCGGTTCGGGAACGCAAGGAAAATCTGGTGCTGGCGCCGGCCAGGAGAAAGAAGGCCGCCATCTGCCACTGATTCGCAAAGAAGGTATAAACGCTGGCCAATACGGAGGTCTGCGCATTCTTGATCGCTGAGGAGGGATCCGTGTCGAAAATGCGGAGGACGTGAAATAGGTAGACGACGCCCATCACAGACACACGAAGCCAGTCAATTGCATACAATCGAGCGACGGGCTTCTCGGTGCGCGCAGACGATGATGACGGCGCCATAGACGGGATGGTTCAGTATATTCTGACAGGATACTTAACAACAGTTAGATGATTTCCAAACAAGAGGCAGTCTTGCGCGGTGCACAGGCTACCGCGGTGGTTGGCGTTTATGCAGCCTGGCTCTCCACGCAGGCTCTACTGGAGAAGAGCCGCGGCTTCGTACCAACCTTCATCGACCATTCCCATCAGGCGCTGGCCGGCGCGAATGCTTACTTGAATGCCCACCCTTCGTTCGCGAACGTCATCCTGGCCGTCTCGTCCTTCGAAGTGGATTTGGCCGCATTCAGCATGGTGGCATTCTTTTTTACGCAAAGGAAGAGCAGACCGCTATTGGCGCTCTGCTTCGTCCTGATCATGCGCCAACTCTGCCAATCGGCATTCTCGATCGCCAAGCCGCCTGGAATTATCTGGCGCAATCCCGGTTTTCCTTCGATCGTGGTCACATACAGCACCTCTACCGATTTCTTCTTCTCGGGCCATATGGCGCTGGCAACGCTGCTCGCGGCTGAACTCACGTACCATCACGCAGCTCGCTGGAAGCAAGCAATCGCATGGGTTGTCATCGGACTTCAAGCCATGGTCGTCCTGTCGATGCGCTTCCACTACGTGACCGATGTCGTCACCGGGTTTCTGGCCGCAATCGTTGCTATGCAAGCGGCCGATACGATCGGCGAGTGGCTCGACGCGCGCTATTCACCGTGGTCACTACGGGAGAGCCACCCTGCAGGGCGAATAGGCAAACCTCCCATCGCAATTGTCGCGGCGCGCGACCAAGAGTGACTCCTGATTTTCGCCGCCCTTGATGTAGCACCGGTCGAAACCGCTCCCTCGCGGTCGCGGCTCGGTAACGATGTCCGTGATTTTCGGGCCGAGCCACGACCGACAGGCACTACATTAGCGCTTGCACGGGAGGGTGAAGAAGAAGGTACAGCCGGCGCCGGGTGTCGACTCGGCCCACATCTCCCCTCCGTGGTTTTCGACGATCTTGCGGCACGTCGCCAGTCCAAGTCCGGGCCCCGGCGATTGCTGGCCGCGCAAACGTTCGAAAGGCTGAAAGATGCGGTCGAGATAAGACTGCTCGATGCCCGGACCGTTATCGCGGACGGAAAACAGGCACCGGCTCTCCTGTTCTTCAGCCGAGATGTGAACCAGCGGGGCGCACTCGCCGCGATGGGTCAGGGCGTTGCGGATCAAGTTTTCAAAGAGCTGCGGAATGCGATCGGGGTCGCATTCGACGCGCGGCAGCGGGTCGTAGGTAACGGTGGCGTCGTTCTCGCGGATCAGCTTGCTCATTCGCGCGATTTCGGCACGGAGCACCACCTCGAGCGGCGTAAGGACAAACAGACTTCGGTCAATCTGGCAGGCCAGTGAATAACTGGACAGTCCGTTGACCAGCAGTTCCAGCTTGGATGTTCCTTGCACGATGCGGCCGGCATGTTCGGAGAAGTCCGCCAGTTCCTGCGGGCTCTTCGCCTTCGCCAGCAGTTCGGCGTGCACTCGAATTGCGCGCAGGCACGATCGAACGTCGTGGCACGTGTGCAGCAGGAACTCTGCGAGGTCTGGCTCCGCTTTACGCTCACGCATCTAGTGTCCCTTGTACACTTTGCCGCCCTTCATCACGAACACTACCCGGCGCACCGCCGTAATATCATCCAGAGGATTGCCATCGGTTGCAACCAGGTCGGCTTCGAAGCCCGGCGCGACGGTGCCAAGCAGTTTTCCCAACCCGAGCGATTCCGCCGACAGCGAGGTCGCACTGATCAGGGCGTCCATTGGCCGATCGTGAGCGTCGTTGACACGATAGACAAACTCTTCAGCGTTACGTCCGTGTGCGCCGGCCACAGCGTCGGTGCCGAACACGACTTTCACCTGATGGGCACGGGCGCGCCGCAGCGCATCGATGGTGGGCGCGATCCCCTTCTCGAGGGTGGCGAGCGACTGCTCGTTGAAAGTATAACTGGCGCGGTTGTCGAGGTAATTGTGCAGCACGAGCAAATTGGGATCGAAGTACACACCACGCCTGGCCATCAGGTCGAGCGTGGAATCCTGAATGAAGGTGCCGTGTTCGATGGAGGTACAACCGGCCAGCACCGCAGCCTTAATTCCGGCGTCGCCGATGGCGTGGACGACCGAACGCAATCCGGCGGCAGTCGCCTCGGAGCAGACCGCCTGGATCTGCTCATCGGTCATACTCTGATTGCCGCCCGCGCCCAGTCCCGTAGTGGCGAAGAGCTTGATGACGTCGGCGCCCTGGGACTTGGTCTGCCGAACGAGCGCTCGGAGTGCCTCAGGATCACCACTCCGCTCGTTAATCTGCCGAATCGAGGTGAGGATGCGGGGTCCTGGAAGGACGCCCTGATTGATTCGATCCCGCACTACCGCATCGATGGCCGCACCGACGCTTTGCACGGTGGTGAAGCCGCCTTGCAGGGTGATCCATGCGTCGCCCGCCGTGTAGAGTGCAGCGTCTTCGGGCTTCTCGCCGCCACTGACCGACTTCTGGTTCGCATCCATGTGCCAGTTGATGTGCACATGCGTATCGATCCAGCCGGGCATGACCGTGAGCTTGCTCAGATCGAATGTGGCAGGACGGTTGCCGTCGCCGACCGACTGAATTTTGGAGCCCTCGATAATAATCTGCTTATTCCTCGACACACCGCCTTTGCCATCGATGACGGTGCCGGCCTGAATGACGATGCGGTTTTGCGCAGAAAGGGTGAGGGAACAGACCACCAGCAAGAGCGGGCGAAGGCGCATAGGTAGATTGTGACGCGAGTCGCGGCGGAGTGCCACTCCGATTTACGACCGGATCTCCAGCACGTCATCCGCGCGTGGAAACCAGGTCTTCCATTGGTGCGCAACCTCGATGAGTGCGCGTACCGGCATGGGCAAATGCGCCGTCTTGCGGTAGATCAGTCCGGTGGTGGTGAAGAGCTGACGATTCTGCAGCCGGACCACGCGAAGCGAACCGCGCTGGACGTCTTCGGAGACACTCCAGAGCGGCAGCAGCGAAATTCCCAATCCCATTTTGACGAGTTCCTTGATAGAGTCTGCCTGATCGTTCTGCATCACGACTTTCGGTTGGAAGCCGGCATCCACACAGAACTCGCGAATGGCCGACTCAATGACGACGGAACGCTGGTACAGAATGAAGGGACGCGAGGAGAGTTCCGCGGCGGATGCGGTGCTTTGTCCGACCGGATCGGCGGGCGACACCACGAACACCATTTCGTAGCGCCAGAGAGGCTCCTGCACGACTTCCGCCCCTTGCACCGGAAGATTCATCAGCAACAGATCAACTTTGCCGGCGTAGAGTTCCTCGAAGAGCATGTGGTCGTTGCCAGTTACCAGGCGGAGCTCGACATTCGGATATTGGGAGATGTACGCGCGCAGCAGATGGGGCACGACGGAAACGCTGATGTGCGGACCGCATCCCAGATAAAGCGAGCCGCGTTGGGCACCACTCAATTCCCGGACGGCGCCAATCGCCTCGTCATGAACGAGCAGCAGTCGGCGGCAATAGTCGATCATCAGGCGGCCTGCCGACGTGAGCACGAGCTTACGTCCCGAGCGCTCGTAGAGTTTTTGGGCGAGTTCCGCTTCGAGTTGATGGATCTGCGCAAAGATCGCGGGCGGAGAAAGATTCAGGCGTTCCCCGGCTTTGCTGAAGCTCCCTAAGTCCCCTATCGCAATCAGGGCTCTCGCGTGCGCCAACTCCAAACCGAGACACCTCTGGGAAAGGATTATAGCGGATTCTTCAATTTCGCCGAAGGCTCTGCAGGAGTGATGCGTGATGCCCGGTACGGCTTCCCAGTTATCATGAGTACGTGTTCCGATATTTCGTAATGGCAGCCTTCGGTGGCTAAGACCCAGGTACAGCCGCAGAAGGCGGCGCCGAGATCTCGGACCGACCTTTGGATCAGCCTCGCCCTGCTGGCGGTGAGTTTTCTGGTGTACGCGCAGGTGGGGCACTTCGACTTCGTCAATTACGACGATCCGGATTCCGTTTCGGACAACGCACATGTCCGCGGCGGCCTCACGGTCGATAACGTGAAGTGGGCGTTCACGTCTGGAGAAGCGGCGAACTGGTTCCCGGTGACGCGGCTGTCGCACCTGCTGGACGTCCAAATGTTCGGCTTGAGGAGCGGCCCGCTTCATCTGATGAATGTGCTGTTCCATGCACTGTCGGCGGTGTTGCTGTTTGTGTTTCTGAATGGAGCGACGAAGGCACGCTGGCCCTCGGCCGTCGTGGCGATGTTGTTCGCGGTTCATCCTCTGCACGTGGAATCGGTCGCCTGGATCGCGGAGCGGAAAGATGTACTCAGCGCGATGTTCTGGTTCCTGACGCTGTGGCTGTACGTGCGACACACGAAGCGCCCGAGCGCTGGGCGCTATATCGCGACGATCGTCTCGTTCGCGGTGGGCTTGATGGCGAAGCCCATGCTGGTGACCCTCCCAGTCGTACTCGTGCTGCTGGACATCTGGCCGCTTAAGCGGGATGCCATGAAGAGCCTCCGCGAGAAGCTCCCGTTTTTCGCACTGGCGCTGGCAGGCTCGATCGTCACATACCTGGTGCAGAAAACGTCGGGAGCGGTGGAGAGCGTGGGCGCTTATCCTTTGGGCCTCCGTATCGCCAACGCCCTGGTTTCCTACACCACTTACATCGTCAAGATGGTGTGGCCGAGCGGCCTCGCGGTCTTCTATCCTTACCCCCGTGAATTGCCCCTGTGGGAAGGGGCACTCGCGACGGTGCCGCTGATCGTGATTTCCGCGTTCGCGATTCGCAGCTTCCGCCATCGTCCATACTTTGCGATCGGATGGCTTTGGTATCTGGGGACGCTGGTGCCGGTGATCGGCCTGATTCAAGTGGGCGCTCAGGCACGCGCCGATCGCTATACCTATATTCCGAGCGTCGGTCTGGAGATCATGCTCGTGTGGGGCGTAGCGGAAATGATTCGAGTACGACCCAGACTGCAGACACCGGCGCTGGTGCTGGGGGGCGCAACATGTGTGGCGTTGGCCGGGGCAACGTGGGCACAAACCTTGCATTGGGAAAACACTCACGAACTTTTCGAGCACGCGCTCGCAGTGACCGAGGGCAATTACGTCGCTCACCACAATCTGGGTATCGCTTTGGCAGAAGTCCCGGGTCGCCTGCCCGAAGCCATTACGCACTATGAGGCTGCGCTGCGCATCCGGCCGGAGTCGGGTCGTATTCATACCGACCTGGCGACTGCTCTTGCCAAAACGCCGGGCCGCGAGCAGGATGCAATTCGCGAATATCAGGCCGCCATTCAGTTGTTGCCTGACGCTGCGATTCCGCATAACGATCTGGGCAATGTGCTTTCGCAAGTGGGGCGAGTGGATGAAGCGATCGCCGAATACCAGACTGCGCTGCGATTGTCGCCCGACTACGTGGACGCGCGGCGCAATCTGGGCAGTACGCTGGCCAAGGCGGGGCGTATGCCGGAAGCCATCGCGCAGGAACGGGATGCATTGAAGAAGATGCCCGATTCGGCGGAAGCGCACAATGATCTGGGCGCCGCACTGGCGGCGGGGGGACAACTTCCGCAGGCGATTGAGGAGTACCAGGCGGCCATCCGCTTGAAGCCCGACGATCCGGAACTCCACTACAATCTTGCCGGAGCGCTCGCCAAGACTCCCGGGAAAGCGCCGCAAGCGATCGAGGAACTGCACACCACACTGCGGTTGAAGCCCGATTACGCGCAAGCGGAGAACGATCTGGGTACATTGCTCGCGCAAACTTCCGGCAATCCGGCTGAAGCCATCGGGCACTTCGAGGCCGCGCTGAAGTTCAAGCCCGACTTCGCGGACGCACACTACAATCTGGGAGTCGCGCTGGCCAACACTCCCGGCCGGATGTCGGACGCGCTGGCGCATTTCGATGCGGCGTTAAAGCTCAAGCCTGACCCTGAGTTGCAAGCGCTGGTGAACCGGCTGCGTTCGGGGAAGTAATCGGTGCGCGATTGAAGAATTTGGCCCAGATCTTGGCGGGCTCGGGGGCATTAATTGGGTCCGCTTCCTCGCGGTCGCGGCTCGGAATGGGCTTTTGCGAAACGAAGCCAATCTCTTCCAAGCGACGTTCTTTCTGAAGTTTGCGGAGGTCGGCGAGGCACTTGTTGAAGCCGCGGTCGGCGGTGGCATGGTAGCGCATGAGGAGACCGAGTTCGCGCGTGTTGCGTTCGCCGTCATAGGGCGTCATGAGGTGCTCGTTCATGAGTTCTTCGGCGCGCTTCTGCGCGAAAAAGTGTTGCGCTATTTTGTAGACGAGGATCTCTTCGGTGGCGTCGACGGGTTGGTGCTCGTCGCGTAGGGCCTGAAGGAGAGCTTGCGCCTCTTCGTCCTCCTCCTCTTCCATGAGGGCGAATTTCGAGCAAAGACCGTGGCGGAGAGCGTTCTGCCCGGCGGTGATTTTGCCTTCCGCGGTACGGGGTCCTGTGGACTTTTGGGCATTGCGGCGATTGGCTTCGATTTGGGCTTGGGTGGCCATGGTTAGACTCCATTCCTCCAGGGTTGACGGGCTGGAAAAACTCGTTATAGCAGGGGCTTTTTGAGACGGCGGAACGGGATGTTGAAAAGAAAGGAAATAGAGTTCTGAGCGTTGGTGACTGCAAATTCGCGAGCGGGCTGTTTTACAGTTTCGGCGAGGATGGTGGCCCGGATTCGACGCCGATTCGCGTCGCCGTCACCAGTACCATTTCGCCCAAGGGAGGCGGCATCTTCGGTGCATTGCGACGTTCGCCTCTTGTGCGGGCCAAGCTTAATCTGGAACGTCCGGTAACAGCTGACCGCGAGGCGACTGTCTCAGAATTGGTGCGCGAAGCTGGTCGCGATCGCTATCTCGGCCGGCGAGATCAACAAAGACAGGCAATGCAGGAGTTTGTCGGTATTAGAAAGCGGAACTCCCGTTGGCTTGACAGCGTGCGGTGCGTTCGAGATCTTCGCCGCGGAGATCGATTGGATCGCCTTCAGGAATGAAGGTCGTACTCGTTGATTCCGACATTTTGATTGAGGTGTCCGGGACGCAGACAGCGCCGTCAGGTGGAAGGAGTTGAGCGAATCCGACAATGCGGTCCTGTTCTCGTCCGCCATGAAGAAGCGGTCATCAGGCGTAGCCATTGCCGCGGGGGTGGCAATGCCCGATGAAAGAGATCGTTTTCTTCGAATAGACAACCGACGGACCGATAAGCTAGCTCGAGCGCAGAATCAGCGTACGGGGTGAAAGCCACTCTGCCGAATCGACTCTCCGGGTTGGCAGGCGGAAACGCCTGCCCCACTAAGCTTCACCTGTCAAATCGTCAGATAGAAAAAGGCAACTAAGGTCAATCGAGAGCTTGAACGGGCAGGATAGCCCAGTGGGGCTTCCGGAATGGACAGGCGGAAGCGCGGCGGAAGCGCCTGTCCCACAACAATAGGCAAAAAGAAACGGGCAGTTCCGAATCGCTCCGGAACTGCCCCGCTTAGTTTTGTGCCTATCGATGTTAGAAGCTGAACTTCGCGCCCAACTGCAGACCACGAGCGCCGCTGGCGCCGGTGATGTAGCCGTAATTCGCGTCTGACACGTTGGTGTTGGGGTTGCCGAAGTGAGGATTGTTGGTGACGCTGAAGGCCTCACCGCGGATTTCGAGCTTCATCTTCTCGTTGATGGCGATGATTTTGAAGATCGATCCGTCGAGATTGAAGTAGCCCGGACCAGACGCGGAGTTGCGGC
>Ga0105237_10008790_pt1 | contig 10893 bp, 10 predicted proteins | sample KBSC24metaG_FD_81520 | JGI IMG/M metagenome (GOLD analysis project Ga0105237, IMG submission 81520) | Corn rhizosphere microbial communities from Kellogg Biological Station, Michigan, USA - KBS C2-4 metaG | ecosystem: Host-associated > Plants > Roots > Rhizosphere > Soil | place: Michigan, USA... | reverse complement strand
TCAGTCCGTTGAAAACGGGCTTGACGAGATGGGTATCGGCTGACCGGCGGCCGTCGCCTTGCAAAACGCCGATCGCCTGGCGCGCCCAGTTGCGATCTTCGTTTTCCGGCAACCTCATGACTGGCGGACAAGCGGGACATGTTGGGAACCTTGCCATTTCAAGCTCCCGATGGAACAGCTTCGGCTTTAACCTTCGTACCGCGGGGCAAGGCGGAAACTTCAAAGGCCGCGCGCTGCGGATACCACGCGGAAACGAATGTGCCGTAAGCGCCGTTGACCACCGCGAATCCAGAGATATCCTCCAGCAGACCGGTCGTTTTCCTGTTCGAACGATCGGCACCTGCTGCCTTCGCAATAGCCGCGATATTCTTCAGAGATTGCTGAATCTGCCCGACCGACACGAAGAGCAGATCGCAATGACACATCGGATCCGAAGACGGGTCGACTGCGGCCAGCGCAGTATCGGTGGCAATCGGCTTCATGATCTTCTCCTCAAAATCGTTCACGTCCGAGTCATCTATTCGTCACAGCGCTCTGCGCAGGCCAATGAGCCGTTCAACCAACACCACAACTCCGATCGAGATCAGAATCAGGATGACCGAGAGCGCAGCGATTTGCGGATCGGTTGAATGCTCCAGATAGCGATAGATTTCCGTGGGCAGGGTCGACGACTTTACCGAGACAATGAAGAGCGAGATGGTCGCCTCATCAAAGGAAATCAGAAAGGCAATCACTGCGCCTGAGATAAGGCCGGGGCGGACGAGTGGAAGCGTAATTCGCCAAAACACCTGCAACGGCCGCGCGCCATGAACCAGCGCCGCCTCCTCGACTCTGCGATCCACCGCCATCAGGCTCGCCATGATGGTTCGGACTGTGTATGGGATCGTGATGCCCAGATGAGCGAGGACGATGCCCATATATGTATCGAGCAATGCTATCGGCGCGAGAACGAGCATGATCCCGACCGCCAGGACAATATGGGGGACCAGAAATGGCGCAAGGACGAGGAAACTGAGAGCGCCTTTGCCGCGGAATTGGTGGCGCGTCAGCGACATGGACAACAGCATTCCGGACGCCACCGCAACAAAGCCGACGATAATTCCAATTAGCAGGCTGCGTCCGAAGGCCGAAATGAACTTCGCGTTCTTAAAAACCTTAACATAGGAACCGAACGAAAGGCTTTCGGGAGGAAACGCGAGATATTGACGTGTATCAAACGAAACAATGAAAACGATGATGATCGGAGCCAACAGGAAAAGATACAGGAGCGCAATCAGGACGCGCCAGGCGATCTGTCCGCGTATCACCGTAGCTTCCATGATCGCCTCACCCGTCAAGCGCGCGAAGCGCACGTTGATAAAGGACGATCACGCTGCTGAACAACACCAGAAGAAGCATTGAAAGCGCAGCAGCAAGCGGCCAATTCAGCGTGACCGTCGCCTCGTTGAAGACTTCGGTACCTAGAACGAACACTCGTCCACCGCCGATCAGCCGCGGCGTGACATAGGCCGAGATGGCCAGAACAAAGACCAGCAGTGCGGCCGTGAGAACGCCAGGAAGACTAAGAGGAAGAATGATCCGGCTGAACACCTTGATGCGATTGGCGCCGAGAACGGTCGCAGCTTCCTCCAGCTGCGCATTGAGACGCCCGAACCCGCTCAACATGGCGAGAATTGCATACGGCATCAGGATTTCCACAAGCGCGACCGTTGCTCCCAGGCTACTGTTCGCAAGCCTGATCGGAACACTGGTTAAGGACATCGCCTGAAGCGCGCTGTTGATGACACCGCGATCGCCCAGCAGTACCATCCAGCCATAGGTTCTGACGACTGATGACGTCAGCAAAGGCGCTACCGCCAGTGCGATCAAGACGCCCTGCCACCGGCTCTGGGTTCGCACCAGGAACAACGCAATCGGGAACGACAGAATGACGGCTACCGCGGCAACGCTGGCACCAAGGACGAGCGTATTAAAGGCCACCTGCCAATAGAATGTGTCGAAGAGAACTTCGCGGTAGGGGTCCAGCGACCAGTCGCTTCCACTCAATGCCTGGACGGCGGAGGTCGCAAAAGATGCCCGGAACAACCAGAGGATCGGCAAAAGAAATGTGACGACAAGCGCGAACAGGCCCGGCACCAGCAACAGCAGGAGCATGCCACGGGGTGCTTTGTCGACAGGAGAGTCGAATGTCGCACTCATTGCGAACCATCGCCAATGAGGGTGACATCTTCAGGCGCAACAGCCAGTGTAACCCTAGATCCTCTTTCCGGAAGTTTTCCTGCGTGCGTCGGCAGGTCCGCTCGCAAAACAGCCTCCCCGCTACGCGCCGTCAGCGTAACAATCTCACCTCGATAGAGAATGTGCTCGACAACGCCCGGGAAATGGTTGATGCCGTCGCTAGCGGCGTCCGCCAGCACAAAGCGATGCGGTCGGACCATCAACTTGACTGGACCACCCACTCGTCCGCCACCAACGAATTTCAAGCGCCCGAGCCCCTGAATATCTGCCACCCCCGGCTCGACGACATTACCGATGACGATATTGCCTGCACCGATGAATGATGCGACAAAATCGGTCTGCGGCCGATCGAAAATCTCGCGCGGGGTGCCAATTTGCTCCAGCCGGCCCTGAGACAGCACGGCAAGCCTGTCCGCCATGGATAGCGCCTCATCCTGGTCATGCGTTACGAAAATCGTGGTCACGCCGGCTCGCTCCTGAATATCGCGAATTTCGTCCCGCATCTCGTCACGGAGTTTTGCATCGAGATTCGAAAGCGGCTCGTCCAGCAACAGCAATTCGGGCTCGATAACAAGCGAACGCGCGATCGCGGCGCGCTGCTGTTGTCCGCCAGAGATCTGGCCGACCCGCCGCTCTCCAAGGCCAGAGAGCTTGACGAGGTCGAGCGCCTTCCTGACCCTCGTCACCGTTTCCGCCTTGCCGATGCCGCGCATCTCGAGACCGAAGGAGATATTCTCTGCGACCGTCATATGGGGAAACAGCGCATAGGCCTGAAACACCATGCCCATATTGCGCTTGTAGACAGGAACCGACGAAACATCCCGCCCGTTAATCAGGATGGCGCCCGAAGTCGGAGCGATCAGCCCTGCGATCATACGCAGGATCGTCGTCTTTCCGCAGCCCGACGGGCCAAGTAGAGCCAGCATCTCACCGCGAGGCAGCGAGAAGCCGACATTGTCGACGGACGGCTTCAACGCGCCGGCATAGGTCTTCACGAGCGAGTCGATTTGGACGTGAGGATCGGTCATGGGCGCGCGCATCATGTTCGATCAATTGGCTGCAATGACTTCGCGGCTGATGCGCTGGATCCAGCCCGAATATTTGTTGGCGACGAAATTCCAGTCGAGCGACATCTGGGCGGCCTGCGCTTCTTTCGATCCGTAGATCCGCATGGCGACAGCATCGGGCAGCTTTACCTTCGTGTTCACGGGTCCATAGAAGCTCTTCTCGGCAAATGTCGCCTGCGCTTCCGGGCTTAGCGCATAATTGACAAAGAGCTCGGCCGCCTCCTTGTTTTGCGCGCCCTTAACAAGGCCAATGGTATTTGTTTGTCCGATTGAGCCTTCTTTCGGCAGCGCAACGCCGATCTTTCCACCCTGTGCATCATGCAGATATTGGGCACGTCCGTTCCAGCAGATCGAAAGGTCGACTTCTCCGCTCTGAACGACCGCGTAGCAATCCGGCGCCGGCTCCCAAGTCGACACATTCGGTCCGATTGCCTTGAGCATTGCAATCGCCGGATCAATGGACGATTTGTAGTCGCTGCCTTTCAGCTTATCGAGAATAGGAATCAGGATGACACCGCGCGTGTCATTAAGTTTCGCCGCGATCTTTCCCTTGTACTTGGGGTCAGTCAGGTCGTTCCAACTCGTCGGCGGCGATTTCACCCTGTCCGTGTTGTAGAGAATCGCGAGATTATCTTGCGAAAAGGCAATCGATTTGTCGCCATCGATACGCGCCCATGCCGGCTGGTCGGCTACGTTTGAAATCTTGCCCGCATCCAGCTCGTCGAACAGCCCTTCCTTGTTGGCGCGGATCGCGACCGAGACGTCGAGCAGTGCAACGTCGACCTTTGGGTCGGCGCGCTGCAACGTGAGCAGCGCGAGGGTTTCCGCCGAATTGTTGCTCTCGCGATAACTGACTTTGATACCGGGATATTTCTTCTGGAATCCATCGATGATGAATTTCTGATAGTTCTGGGCGAAAACGCCGGAAAATCCGACGACGCTCACCGTTCCCCTAGTTGACGCGTCCTGCGCAATTGTCGGTGCGGGCCACAATGGAATCAAAGTGGAGAATAAGGCGAGAACACCAGCCATGGTGCCCGCGCAGGTCATGCCTGGTTTCAGGTGTGTCGCTACGGTCATGTCGATGACTCCGTTGATGTTGGCGTCACTACTCCAAGATTATCCTCAAGAACTCACGACTTCTGTACGCCGGATGGCGCCCAGGCTGCGTCGAGCACGCGAAGCCAATTCTTGCCAAGCAATTTCAGGACGGTTTCCTCGCTCCAACCGCGGGCAAGCATCAGGCTGGTAAGGCTTGGCATTGCGGTCATCCGCTCGATGCCTTTCGGCTTGTTGATCTTCACCGAGCCGAATTCCGTTAGCGTCCGCGCCGTTCCCTTGTCCTTGTTGGCCCACAAGAGCCAGGGGCCCGGCCGAGGCCGATCAAGCGAGAAGTCCGTGCCGATGCCGACATGATCCTCGCCAGCGACGCCGATGACGTGCTCCATGGCGTCAAGATAATTATCGATGGTGGCATCGTTTCCTGCGGCGAGACCGGGCGCAAAAAGGCTAATCCCGACGATGCCGCCCTTCGCGGCACATGCAGCGAACAGCTCATCCGGCTTGTTTCGTCTCACGTCCTTAAGGGCGCGCGGCAAGACATGAGAGATGCACACGGGAGATTTTGAATACGCAATGACGTCAGCCGTTGTTTTATCCCCCACATGGCTGAGATCACAGAGAACGCCGACGCGGTTCATTTCAGCCAGAACTTCCTTGCCGAATCCCGTGAGACCGCTGTCGCTCTCTTCCAGATATCCGGCACCCGAATAGTTCTGCGTGTTGTAGGTTAGTTGCATGATGCCGACGCCAAGATCCTTGAAAATCTCGACGTAATCCAGCTTGTCCTCAAGTGGAGATGTATTCTGCCAACCGATGATAATGCCGGTCTTGTTTTCGACTTTCGCTGCGTGGATATCTGCAACAGTCCGCACCGGACGGATGAGATCGCTGTTCCTTCGGAGGAAATGTTTCCATTCGGAGACATAAGCTATTCCCTCGCGGAAGTTCTCCCACAGCAACGATGATACGTTAACTGCGGTTAGCCCACCCGCACGCATCTCCTCGAAAATCGAGCGGCTCCACTGACAGGTTTGGAGACCGTCAACGATGATCGCGCTGTCGTGAAGTCGTTTTGCGTCAGCCATTGTGCAGCTCCTTGGCAGATTTCTCCGCGCCTGCTTGAGCTTTCAGAGTCCGGTCAACAAAATCCAGGCGATCCTGCCCCCAGAACAACTCCCCATCAATGACGTAAGTCGGGGTTCCGAAAATGCCGATCCTCTCGGCTTCCGCGAGATTTCCTTCCCACTCGGCAACGACCGCGGCAGGTTGCGGATCGACGACGAAGCCCACCGCGTTTTCGCCAATCGTCGCTCGCGCAATCGTGCGCAGCGTATCCATGTCGGCAATATCTCGATCTTCGGCCCACAAGGCTCGCTGCACGGCAAATGAAAATGAAGGCGCATCGAGTCCTGCCTTCTGAATAGCGATCACCGCTTGGGCGGCCAGCTCGATCGTCCGGCAGGGATAAAATTTCGGGCGCAGGTTGAGCGGGATACCGAGAAAGCGCCGCCAGCGATCGAGTTCAACCTCGTGATAGACCTGACGCGCGTTCGGTCTCGAGCGCAACGGAATACCGCCATTGGCTTCAATGACGCGGATCGGCCGCAGTATAGCATCCGCGCCGTTCCGATTTGCGATCGCGATCGCCCGAGGGGCGCCCAAATAGGCCCAGGGCGAGGAGATGCCATAGAATATTTGCAGAACGGGCGACGTCTTATACGCGAGCATGATCAGCTCCTTCATGCTTGTCAGCGTCGCTCCACTCGTCTCCAAGGAGCTCCGGCTTGTCGTATGACAAAAAGCGATCGAGATGCTCTTGCCCGTCTTCTACGAACAGCGAACTCGCAAGGCCTTGCGCAAGGCGCGTTGCACCGTCGCTGATGGACGGGATGCCGCTTGTGATCTTTCCGTGCGAAGGCACCGCCGGGTAGGCAAAGCATGAAACATGCGAGACCGCAGTCGCCAGCGCAGCATCGAGGCCGGGCTTTGGAAGGAATTCGAACGCCTTGCCAAGATAAGGACAGGAGCCGATGCCCTCATTCTCCCAGCCCGCCGGCGGCGTGTAGACGTCTCGCCAGAACAGCGCCTTGTCAGCCAACACGGAAAATTCAGGACGCTTGTTGAAGTCCACGGAAAATCCCGTGGCAAAGATGACGACGTCTGCTGGGTAACGACCTTTTGGCGTAACGACTTCGACAGCGCGACCCGTCTCGACTAAATCCTCGATCGGGCTTGCAAGATGAAAGAACGCATTCGGATGGCGCGACACACGTAGAACGCTGTGACGCGGCGGCGGAATCTGTGCACGTTCGCCCGCGACCATGTAGGCCCACTTGATGGCATCGGGCAGGCCCAGATAGCCCTGCGTCATGCCCTGACTTCCGACGCCGGTAAACTTGTCGATGCGCGGAATATCCGCACGCCGTACGAAAATATCGATGCGCGACGCGCCAGCCTCGAGCGCAGCGGATGCGTTGTCCATCGCGGACGCGCCCGCTCCGACGACCGCAACGCGCTTCCCCTTGAGAGCGCCGAGATCGATGAGATCGGCACCGTGATGGACGAAGCGCGACGGGACGCGCTGCGCGACCGATGGCAGGACCGGGGCGCCCAAACCATCAAGCCCCGTCGCCAGAACGACGCGGCGCGCAAGGACGCGCCTGTCCCCCTCACTATCCCGAAGATCAAGTGCCAAAAGCCCATCTTGCCGTAGATTCAGCGCGACAAGTGCGGTGTCGTTGACGATATCAAGTCCGAGAATACGGCGATACCAGAGGAGATAGTCCATCCACATCGTGCGCGGGATCAGGTCCATCGCGACATAGGTTTCAGCGCCAAATTGCGACTCGAACCACGCCCGAAAGGTCAGCGAGGGCACCCCAAGCGCGGGCCCCGCAGCCTCCTTGCGAGTGCGCAACGTTTCCATTCTGGCAAACGTAACCCACGGGCCTTCGCGGCCGGCGTTCGCGCGATCATAGGCCCGGATATTGCTGATACCGACCTTCATCAACGCCGCGAGTGTGACGAGACCGCATAGGCCGCCGCCAATCACGGCGACATCAAGAACGTCCGCGCCCTCCACATTGCGCGGAATCGTCCACGCTTTGGCTGGCTGGTTCAGCCACAGCAGATCCAGCGCGATGCGCTCTTCCAAGGCCGATAGCGAAAGAGGACGCAGCATGCCTATCCATTCCGCATTATGCGTTTTTCGAATTTATATCATGTTATTATGCTTTCTATGGCTTCGCAACGGGTAATGCGCCGCCGGCGGCGAAAAGATGCTCAGGACGCTGATCCGAAGCTGGGTGTCGACACTGTGCTATGTGCAGGGCCGGTTCAAAGCCCATAATAGCTGAAGCAGAGTGAGATGGCGGACCACCTGTGTGTGACCATGGTGGCGTTAAGTCTGAGTTCCATAAGCGGTTTCGGCAATCGAATCCGGCTGCGAGATAAGAGCCGGGCAGTTCGTCGGCCGAAGGTCCAAAGCCAAAAGCGCGAGGAGCAATCCACAAGGCTCCCCAGCCGCCAGTACTGCTGTACGGACGTCCTCAATTCTCGCCGAGCAACGACGCAAGCACTACGCGCCCGAATCCGCCGTGTGATGGCAATCGCGCCGAACACCTGGATGTATCCCACACCGGGTAATTCATCGGCGTTGGATTGGGATGTTCCTTCAACGACGCGCGAAGGAGGTTCACGTTCGCAGAGCCGGATCGCGCCGCCCTAGCCCGCGCCCCGGCCTGGTTACTTCCCTTTCAGCTTGATCGGAGGGCCAACCGTCACCCATTTGGTGCCATCGAAGACGACGCGCAGCGCGGTGCCGAACGGTAGATAGTTATCAGGCGAGTTGTTGATCGTCACGCCCTCGGCCAGCATCCCAAGCGGGGGGCTCTGCAGCGTCGTCGCCTGTTTCAGGACGTTGTCGTGTGTCAGTTCGTCCCCGCATTTCTCTAGAATATGGGCAACCAGTTGCGCGGTCACGTAACCGACGACGGAGTTGGTGTCCTTGGCATCCTCACTGGGCAGGTTTTCTTTCATGAACGCAAAGTAGGCCTGAACGTCCTTGTCGTTCTGTACCTGGGGATCGGTTGGGTCCTTGTAGTAGATGTCAGCAACGACGCCCTTAGCGTTGTCGAGGCCCGCGGGTTGCAGCACATTCTTGAGCGAGATCGAACTCGCCGTCACGATTTGCAGGGCCTTCCATTGCAATTCGGCCGCCTTGCGAATGGACATGGCGGAGAATTTTCCTGTCGTCGCGTTCACGAACACATCGGCGCCTGAATATTTCAAGCTTACCATCTGTTGGTCGATGGTTGCGTCGCTTGCGCTATAGGCTTGCTCGCTGACGATCATGGACGCCTTGTCGCCGAACCCGTCCTTGAGGCCCTTCAGAAAATCCTTGCCATAATCGTCGTTCTGGTAGAGCACGCCGACCTTGCCATCGGGTTTGTTTGCCAGAATATACCGGGCGATACCGTCGGATTCCTGGTCGGCCCCCAGAGACAGGCTGGTGGAGTAAGGAAACTCGGCCGGGTTATTCCATTGCGAGCTGGTGCTCAGCACGACTAGCTGCGGGATTTTCTTCTGATTGAGATATTTACGGACGGCGAGCGAAGTCGGGGTGCCCAGCGGCGCAAAAATCGCGAGCACGCCCTCATCCTCCACCAGCCGACGCGTTTGCTCGACCGTTTTGGAAGGGTTGTAGCTGTCGTCAACGGAGACGAAGTTGATCTTGCGGTGGTTGATGCCTCCCTTGTCGTTCAGCATCTTGAAATAGCCGTTCATCACGCGCGATAGCACACTGAAGGCCGAGACCGGGCCGCTATAGGGCATCGTCTGGCCGATCTTGATTTCAGTGTCGCTTGCACCCGTATCGTATTTCTTTTCGGCGCGAGCACCGGATCCGAAAACCAGCGGCATTACCATGCACAAAGCCAGCAGGAGGCCCGTCTGCGGTCTGTTCCTGTAAAAAGCGCGCGTCATTTTGGCGGAATCATTCAACACCGTTTCCTCCTACCATTGTTGGTTTTATTCATTTTCGAGATTTATGCTTGAGATATCAGGGTGAGCACTCTCATCAGCTCAAAATACGGTCAAAGCAGCTGAAAACGTTTTGGTCGCTTCCCACGCTCCTAGAGAACGGCCCGCACCGCCTGCAAGGCCTCGACCTCGTCGGCCGAAAAGCCCCAGCCCTGCAGGGTGTCCTTTGTATTGACGCCGCTCGGAAGTGGCCCATGCGGCTTCGCTGGAACAGAGCGGCCGAACCGCGGCACCGGCGCCGGCTGCATGACGCCGTCGATTTCAACAAAGGCCTCGCGCGCCCGGTTGTGCGGGTGGTCGATGGATTCTTGCAGGGTTAATACCGGCGCAAAACACACGTCAGTCCCTTCCATCAAGGCGCACCACTCATCCCGCGTCTTGGTCGCAAAGATAGCGGCGAGACGCTGGCGCATCATCGGCCATTTCGTCCGGTCCATCTGCGATGGCAGATCGGGTTCCTTGTCAAGACCGGTGCGCCGCAACAGTTCGGCATAGAATTTGGGTTCGCCGGAAGCGACCGAAATGTGCCGGCCGTCCTTGGTCCGGTAAACGGCGTAGAAATGCGCGGCGCCACCATCCAGGGCATTCTCACCGCGAACGTCGCTCCAGTGCCCGGCCGCGCGAAATCCGTGGATGTAGGTCATGAGTGAGATGGCGCCGTCAACCATCGCGGTATCGACAACCTGCCCTTTGCCTGACTTCATCGCCTCAAGCAGGGCGCAGACGACACCGAATGCCAGCAGCATGCCGCCGCTGGCAAAATCGCCGATCAGGTTCAAGGGAACGGCGATCTCATCCCTGGTACCGAACGAATGCAGAGCGCCGGTAAGCGCGATATAATTGACGTCATGTCCCGCGGCCTGCGCCAACGGCCCGTCCTGCCCCCATCCTGTCACGCGACCATAGACGAGCTTGGGATTGGCGTTGATGCACTCTTCTGGTCCCACACCGAGCCGCTCCATCACGCCCGGCCGAAATCCTTCGATCAACGCATCGCTTGATGCAATCAACCGCCGCAGTGTGGAAAGCCCTTCCTTTGATTTGATGTCGAGCGCGATAGCACGGCGGTTACGATGAACCAGATTAGGCTTTGCTCCGGGCTTTGCCTCTGGCGCGTCCGGCCGATCGATCCGCAACACCTCCGCGCCGAGATCGGCCAGCAGCATCGCTGCATAGGGGCCAGGGGCCAGCCCCGCCATCTCGATGACCTTGATACCCGACAACGGTCCCATGGGCGCTCCCAGTGTTTTCAGGGTCTGTTCTATGATTTTGAACCGTGCGCCGCTTTGGCCCCAAGCGCCCCGGTCACGGCGAGGCTCTCGATGTCCGAGCGGCCGTAGCCGAGGACATTTGCAAGTACTTCGCTGGTGTGCTGACCCAGCGTTGGCGCGGCGCGGGGGTTTGCCGCCGGCGTGGCGCTAAGCCGGAATGGCGGAGCAATATTCGGCACCATGCCCGCGGTTGGATGCGGGATCTGGCTCAAGAG
>Ga0105237_10008787_pt1 | contig 10895 bp, 10 predicted proteins | sample KBSC24metaG_FD_81520 | JGI IMG/M metagenome (GOLD analysis project Ga0105237, IMG submission 81520) | Corn rhizosphere microbial communities from Kellogg Biological Station, Michigan, USA - KBS C2-4 metaG | ecosystem: Host-associated > Plants > Roots > Rhizosphere > Soil | place: Michigan, USA... | reverse complement strand
TGCGACGGGTTGGCGACGGTGGCGGCCAGGTGCAGGAAGACCGCGTCGCCCGACTTCATGTCGGACGTGCCGCAGCCGTACAGCGCGCCGTCAACGAGGCGGCTTGGCACGTTGTCCGCGGCGGGCACGGTGTCGATGTGCCCGGCCAGCAGCACCCTCGACGGCCTGCCGAGCTTGGTACGGGCCAGCACGGCGTCGCCGTTGCGGATCACCTCGAAGCCCGCGGCCTGCGCACGCAGGGCGGCCTCGACCTCGTCGGCGATGCGCCGTTCGTGGCGCGATTCGCTGGGAATGTCGACGAGGGCGGCCGTCAGCGCGATCGGATCAGCGGTCAAGTCCAGGCCCACAGTCATCGAGGCTAGTCCAGTAGCCTTTGACGACGTGACTTCTGCATCTGGCGTCGGCGTGGCAACCATCGCGGCCGACGGGACGATTCTCGACACGTGGTTCCCCAAGCCCGAGCTCTCCGCTGGTGACGGCGAGGCGGGGACGACACGGCTCTCGGTGGCCGAGGTCGACGAGGAGCTGGGCGCCCTTGCCGCCCGCGACCAGGAACGCGACGTCGAGACGGTCGTGGTGCGGACGACGATCGCGTCGCTGGACGACAAACCCGCCGACGCCTACGACGCCTACCTGCGGCTGCACCTGCTGTCGCACCGGTTGATCGCCCCGCACGGCGCCAACATGGACGGCGTCTTCGGCGTGCTGGCCAACGTGGTGTGGACGAACTACGGGCCGTGTGCGGTGGAGGGCTTCGAACGGACCCGCGCCCGGCTGCGTCGCCGCGGGCCGGTCACGGTCTACGGCATCGACAAGTTCCCGCGGATGGTCGACTACGTCGTACCTGCGGGCGTCCGGATCGCCGACGCGGGTCGCGTGCGGCTCGGCGCGCACCTGGCGGCGGGCACCACGGTCATGCACGAGGGTTTCGTGAACTTCAACGCAGGCACACTCGGCACGTCGATGGTCGAGGGCCGGATCTCGGCGGGTGTGGTGGTCGACGACGGCTCCGACATCGGTGGCGGCGCCTCGATCATGGGCACGTTGTCCGGTGGCGGCAAGGAAGTGATCTCGGTCGGCAAGGGGTGCCTGCTCGGCGCGAACTCCGGTCTCGGCATATCGCTCGGCGACGACTGCGTGGTCGAGGCCGGGCTCTACGTCACCGGCGGCACCAAGGTCACCACGTCAGACGGTCAGACGGTGAAGGCGCGTGATCTGTCGGGCTCGAACAACCTTCTGTTCCGGCGCAATTCGGTGTCCGGCGCGGTCGAGGTGGTTCGCCGCGACGGAAAGGGCATCACGCTCAACGAGGCGCTGCACGCCAACTGACGCGTCTCGATCCCCCGTCGCTTCGCTCGCCCCTTATCCGCAGTGCGGCGACACCCTCAGCATCGCGACGCCGTGCCCTGGCACCGTCGCCTCGACGTCACCCGTGGTGGTCGTGTCGGTGTGCGCCCACAGATCGCGCACGGCGAAACACTTGGCGGCGGTCAAGCCGATCGTCGTCGCGTCGGTGCGGATCGACACCGGGGCCTCCTCGGAGTTGAACAACGCCACCGCCGCTGCGCCGTCGGCGAGCGGCTTCACGATCACCCGAGGATCGTCGGGCAGGGGCAAACCCTGAACCAGCAACCGGTCCTGATCGACGGCGATGACCTCGCGGTTGGTCAGGATGTCGCGGGTCTGGTCGGTCATCGAGCGGACGTCGTTGCCCGCGAGCAGTGGTGCGGCCAGTATCGCCCACAGCGAGAAGTGCGCGCGCTGTTCGCTGTCGGTCAGATCGGGTCGCGCGGGCCCGAGCTCCATCGTCGGGTGGGTGGTGGCGAACGCGGCCCACGGGATGCCGACCACCAGCATGTCGGGGTCGTTCACGTGCTCCGGGCCGCTGCGCGGCGCCACCGGTCCCGCGGCCGTGAACGCCTGGCTGACGCCGGCGAGGCCCTCCGACCATAGGTTGGCATCACCCCACGCGGGCACCAGGTCGCTGGCGTCGCGGCTGACGTCGGCGATGCGCGACCAGTCATACTCCGACCCTGCGTCCGGATCGCCCGAGCTGTTCGGGTTGATGCTGTACACAATGCGACGGCCGGTGGCGCGCAACGCATCTCGCATCGCGATGAAGTACGCCACCTGCTCGCTGTGCCCGGCCTCCAATCGGCACCAGTCGTACTTGAGGTAGTCGACGCCCCAGTCGGCGAACGATTGTGCGTCGGCCTTCTCGTGACCCGCCGCGCCGATGCGGGGATCCTGTCCACAGCCCTGATTGAACGGGCTGTGGTAGATGCCCAGGTACATGCCGCGGTCGTGTGCGTAACGCGCCAGCGCCGCGATGCCGTGTGGGAACCGGTCGGGGTCGGCACGCAGATTGCCGTCGGCGTCGCGGGTGGGGGCCGCCCAGCCAGCGTCGAGGTTGACGTAGCGGTACCCGGCGTCGCGCATGCCCGAGGACACCATTGCGTCGATGGTCTGCTCGACGGTCCGCTCGGTCAGCGGGATGCCGGAGTTCCACGAATTCCAGCCCATCGGCGGCACCTGGACCATGGGCGCTTCCGGCGTCGGCGGCGCGCACGCGGCGAGCACGCCGATGCTCACCACCAGGCACAGGAGACACAGGGGCGAGCGAAGCGACGGGAGAAGGCGACGCACGCGGCCATCCTGACATCGCAATCTGCGAGCCAGGATCGAAGCTCCTGTGGGCTTCGTCCGGGGGTGTTGTTCAGTCGCGCGCCGCGAGGATGCAGAACTCGTTGCCCTCGGGGTCGGCAAGCACCACCCACGACTGCTCGCCCTGACCGATGTCGACGTGCTTTGCCCCGAGCGCGACAACCCGGTCGACCTCGGCCTGTTGATCGTCGGGCCGGAAGTCGAAGTGGATGCGGTTCTTCACCACCTTCTCCTCGGGCACCTCGATGAAGAGCCAGATGGGGCCGGCACCCGGCGGTGTCAGCACCACGTCGCCGTCGTCGTCCACCCTCTGCGGCCAGCCCAACACCTGAGACCACCAGCCGGCCAGCGCGGTCACGTCGCGGGCGTCGATGCAGATCTCGTCGAACTTCAGCGTCATGCGAGCAACTCCTTCTTCAGAACCTTGCCCATCGCGTTGCGCGGCAAGGCGTCGACGATCCGCACCTCGCGAGGCCGCTTGTGCACCGAAAGCTGTTGTGCAACATAGTCGATCAGCTCATCCGGCTGAGCGTCACCGACGACGAACGCGACGATCCGCTGGCCCAGGTCGTCATCGGGAACACCGACCACCGCCACCTCGCTCACGCCGGCGTGCCCAAGCAGGGCGGTCTCGATCTCGCCTGCGCCGATCCGGTAGCCGCCGGACTTGATCAGGTCGACGGACTCGCGGCCGACGATGCGGTGCATGCCAGAGCCGTCGACGACCGCGACGTCACCGGTGCGGTACCACCCGTCGGCGTCGAACACGTCCGCGGTGGCATCCGGCCGGTTCAGATACCCGTCGAACAACATCGGTCCCTGAACCTCAAGGCGCCCAATGGTTTCCCCGTCGTGCGGTACCTCTGCACCGTCGTCGCCGACCAGCCTGCTCGACACCCCCGCCAACGGAAGCCCCACCCAACCGGGCCGTCGTTCACCGTCGACCAGGGTGCTCAGCGTGATCAACGACTCGGTGCTGCCGTAGCGCTCCACGGGTGCGTGGCCAGTAAGCCGGACGACGTCGTCGAACACCGGCACCGGCAGGGGTGCGCTGCCCGACACCAACAGTCGCGCGGGGGCCAGCGCCTTGGCGGCGTCCGGGTCGCCGACGATGCGCGACCACACCGTCGGCACCCCGAAGTACATCGACCCGCTCGCTGCGGCGTAAGCCTCGGGCGTGGGTCTTCCGGTGTGCACCAAGCGGTTTCCGATCCGCAACGACCCGAGCAATCCGAGCACCAGGCCGTGCACGTGGAACAGAGGCAGGCCGTGCACCAGGGTGTCGTCGGGCGTCCATTGCCACGCCTGCGCAAGGGCGTCGATGTCGGCGGCGATCGCCCGACGGCTGATCACCACACCCTTGGGCGGGCCCGTCGTCCCCGAGGTGTAGATGACCAGAGCGGTGGCGTCGGGCGGTGGCTCCTGATAGCGGTGCCATGACCGGGCGTGCAGCCGAACCGGGACGTGGGGCAGGCCCTCGGTCTCCTCCGGCACCTCCCCCAACCATGCCTGCGCGCCGGTGTCGGTGAGGATGTGACGGCGTTCGGCTGCGCCGATGTCGGCGGGCACCGGGACGACGGGCACGCCGGCGATCAGGCAGCCGGTGACGGCGAGCACCGTCGACGCGGTGGGCGTGGCAAGCACGGCGACCCGGTTCGCACCCGCGATCCGTTCGGCCACCGACGTCGCCCCGCCGACGAGATCGCTGCGACTCAGCGTTGCTCCGTCGATGCGCACGGCGTCGGCGATGTCCAGTCCCCCGGCGACTGCGGCGGGGTTCAACGAGGCCAAAAGCACGACTGCAGGCTACTCGCTGCACCTCATGCGTCCGAGGATGCCGCGTCGTCGCGATCGCGCCTGCTCGTGCTTGCGCGCCCGTAACCCGGCGTTCACCGCGCCGGCCAATTACGCTGAGGGCAACCAGTGCGCGCAGCGTTGAGCCGCTGCCCAGGTCAGAATCCGTTTGAAGGGGACTTTATGCGTTTGCGGCGGCCAAGTCGGGCGATGACGGGTATGGCGATCGTCGGTGTCGCGCTGCTGGTCAACGGCTGTGCGGCGACGGCAGGGGGTAGTCCGCCGAACGTCGAGAACACCCCGCAGGCACCGGTCAGCGCCCCCGAGGCCCCACCCGCCCAGGCGGCGGCGCCGTTCGACGGTCTCGACGCCCGCGTCCGTCAGGCCACCGCCGACGCGGCGAAGTCCGGGGCCACCATCGAGACCGTGGTGTTGGACCGCGATACCGGGCAGACCGTTTCCAACGGGGTCACCAAGCCGTTCCCCATTGCGTCCGTGGCCAAGCTCTTCATCGCCGACGACCTGCTGCTGCAGGAGTCACAGGCCAAGACGACACTGTCTCCCGCCGACCGCGCGTCACTCGACGTCATGCTGCGCTCCTCCGATGACGGCGCGGCGCAGAACTTCTGGGACCGCGACGGCGGGAACGCCATCATCGCCCGCGTGAAGGCGCGGTATGGCTTGGGGGGCACGACGGCGCCCTGGAATGGGCATTGGGACGTAACCACGAGCACCGCAAGCGATCTCGTCCGCTATTACGACATGCTGTTGGACGGCACCGGAGGCCTGCCCCCAGAACAGGCCAACATCATCATGACCAACCTCGCGCAATCCACGCCCACCGGAACCGACGGGTATCCGCAGCGGTTCGGAATCCCCGAGGGGCTGTATGCCGAATCGGTTGCGGTCAAACAGGGTTGGTTCTGCTGCTGGAACGGCGGCAATCAGTTGCACGTGTCCACCGGCGTGATCGGGCCCGAACACCGCTACGTGATGGCGATCAGCTCGCTGGAACCCGACGACGCCGCCGCCGCCCGCGCGACCATGACCCAGGCGGTCAAGACGATGTTCCCTGGCGGCACGATCTAGCGCTGCGGGGATACTGGACGCGTGGATCCCATCTCGCGCGTTGCCTCAAGGGAGATTTACCGGAATCCGTGGATGATCGTCCGGGAGGACGACGTCCGCCGACAGGACGGCAGCACCGGGATCTACGGCGTCATCGACAAGCCGACCTACGCGCTTGTGATCGCCAGAGACGGCGACCAGTTCCGGCTCGTCGAGCAATTCCGGTACCCGATCGGCCTGCGCCGCTGGGAGTTTCCGCAGGGCACCGCCCCGGGGACGCTCGACGGCAAGGAGCCTCCGCCAGCCGACCTCGCCGCGCGCGAGCTGCGCGAGGAGACGGGTCTGCGCGCTACGTCGATGGAGATCCTCGGTCAGCTCGACGTCGCGCCCGGCATGAGCAGCCAGCGCGGCTGGGTGTTCCTGGCCACCGGGATCACCGAGGGCGACCACGATCGCGAGCCCGAGGAGCAGGACATGCACAGCGCCTGGTTCACCGGCGAGCAGATCGAGCGGATGATGGTCGACGGCATCATCACCGACGCGCAGACCATCGCGGCGTGGACGCTGCTGCGGCTGACCCAGCGCGGCTAGCCGATCGCCGCAGGCCCATGCGGTCTACCTGCAATCTCCACGCGATCTCCACACGGCCTCCAAGTCCCGCGGCCGGCGAAACGGCACCATTTTGCTCATCACGAACTCCTGCGAGCCGACCTCTGGCTCGTCCTTCGAAAGGTTCACCATGAGCAAGTTCATCGTCACGACAGCGGCTTTCGGCGCCCTCGCAGCAGCGGCGTTGGGTATGGCAGGCACGGCAGCTGCCTTCCCGCAGGGCGGGACGGCTGCCGACACCGCGGCCAGCCTGTCGGCCGAGGGTTACCGGGTGGCGTTCAACGGCAGCGTCTCCGCCCCGCTGTCGGAGTGCGCCGTCACGGGCACGCATCCGAGCCTCAATGCCTCGGCGACTCGCGCCGAGAAGGAGAACACCACCGTCTTCATCGACGTGTCGTGCCCGTCGAAGGACTGACCGGAACGGCATGCCGCCACTAGGTTCGAGGTGTGAGCGACGATGACGAGATCCGCGACCTGATCATCGGTTGGATCCACGCCGTGCGTACCCGAGACCTCGACGGGGTGCTGACCCGCCACGATGCCGACATCGTGATGTTCGACGTTCCGCCGCCGTTCCGAGGGGTCCGCGGCATCGACGAATACCGCGAGTCGTGGGGCCCGTTCTTCGAGTGGCTCGGCCAGGGTGCGGTGTTCGAGCTCGTCGATCTCGACGTCGTGGCGGGCGCCGACGTGGCGTTCGCGTACGCGCTGCTGCGGTGCGGCATGCCCGCCGACTTCGCGACCGAGCCGGACAACCGGTTGCGGGTGACGGTGGGTCTACGCAAGCGCGACGGCCACTGGGTCGTTACGCACGAGCATCATTCGTTCCCGATGGCCTGACGCCGAGGGTCAGCGGCGCCGTTCGGCCAGCGCCCGCAGGAAGAACGTCAGGTTGGCGGGCCGCTCGGCGAGGCGGCGCACGAAGTAGCCGTACCACTGCGTGCCGAACGGCACGTACACCCGCACGTGGTTCCCTTCGCCCGCGAGCCGACGCTGCTCGGGGTCCCGGATGCCGTACAGCATCTGGTACTCGAAATCGTCGACACTGCGGTTGAATTCGCGGGTCAACGCGGGCACGGCGTCGATGATCTCCGGATCGTGCGAGGCGATCATCGGGTACCCCTTGCCTGCCATCAGGACGCGCAGGCAGCGCAGGTAGGAGTCGGTGACCGCCTCATGGTCGCGGAAGGCCACGGACGCTGGCTCGTCGTAGGCGCCCTTGCACAACCTGATTCGCGCACCCGAAGCGGCGAACTCCTCGCAATCGGCCTGGGTGCGCTTCAGGTAGGCCTGCAGCACCGTGCCCAGCCAGTCGAAGTCGGTCCGCAGGTCGCGCACGATCGACAGCGTCGAGTCGGTGGTGGTGTGGTCCTCGGCGTCGACCGTCACCCAGGCGCCGACGTCGCGGGCCTTCTCGCAGATGGTGTGCGCGTTCTCGTAGGCGATCTTCTCACCGTCGCGCGGCAGCGCCTGCCCGAGCGCGGACAGCTTCAGCGACACCTCCAACGGCCGTGGGCCGCGGGTGTTCTCGTCGCGGCGTCCGAGTGCGTCGAGCAGGTCGAGGTAGGCCCTCATCGTTGCCTCGGCGGCGTCGGCGTCGGTGACGTCCTCGCCGAGGTAGTCGACCGACACGAACCGCCGCGAATCCCGCAGTTCGCCAACCGATGTCAGCGCATCGGAAACGGTCTCCCCCGGCACGAAGCGGTGCACCACCTCGCGGGTGACCGGCATCCGCTCGGAGACGCGGCGCAACCCGTCCGACCGCGCGGCGGCGAGGATGACGGGTCGCGCGACTTGCTGGAAGACGCCCATCGTCACGCCTCCATGTGGGGGTAGGTGTGGTTGGTCGGCGGGACGAACGTCTCCTTGATGGAGCGGGCCGACGTCCAGCGCAGCAGGTTCAGCGACGAACCGGCCTTGTCGTTGGTGCCGGAGGCGCGGGATCCGCCGAACGGCTGCTGACCGACGACGGCGCCGGTGGGCTTGTCGTTGACGTAGAAGTTGCCTGCGGCGTACCGCAACCGGTTCTGGGCGGCGAGGACGGCCGACCGGTCGTCGGCGATCACGGCGCCGGTGAGGCCGTACTTGGAGCCACCATCGACAACGCCGAGGACGTCGTCCCACCGATCGTCGTCGTACACGTGCACCGCGAGGATCGGGCCGAAGTACTCGTTGCTGAACGCCTCGTCGGTCGGGTCGTCGGAGAGCAGCACGGTGGGCCTGACGAAATAGCCTTCGCTGTCGTCGTATTCGCCGCCCGCGGCGATCGTGACATGAGGCCCGCACTTCGCTCTTTCAATGGCTGCGACGTTCTTGGCGAAGGCCCGCTCGTCGATCAGCGCGCCGCCGTAGTTCTTCAGGTCGGTGACGTCGCCGTAGGTCAGTGCCGTGGTGGCGTCGAGGAAGTCGTCACCCATCTTCTGCCAGACCGAGCGCGGGATGAACGCGCGCGATGCCGCCGAGCACTTCTGGCCCTGGTAGTCGAAGGCCCCGCGAATCAGTGCGGTGGTCAACACATCCGGTCGCGCCGAGGCGTGTGCGACGACGAAGTCCTTGCCGCCGGTCTCGCCGACCAGTCGCGGGTAGGTGTGGAAGCGGTCGATGTTGGTGCCGACCTCGCGCCACAGATGCTGGAACGTCGGGGTGGATCCGGTGAAGTGGATGCCCGCAAGCCGCGGATCGGCCAGCACCACGTCCGATACCGCGTAGCCATCGCCGGTGACCATGTTGATCACGCCGGGCGGCAGGCCCGCCGCCTCGAGCAGCTGCATGGTCAGGTACGCCGAGAACGTCTGCGTGACAGACGGTTTCCACACGACGGTGTTGCCCATCAGTGCGGGCGCGGACGGCAGGTTGCCCGCGATGGCGGTGAAGTTGAACGGCGTGATCGCGTAGACGAACCCCTCGAGTGGGCGGTAATCGGTGCGGTTCCAGATCCCGCGGGCGCTGACCGGCTGCTCCGCCATGATCTCGCGGGCGAACGCCACGTTGAAGCGCCAGAAGTCGGTGAGCTCGCAGGACGCGTCGATCTCGGCCTGGTAGGCGGTCTTGGATTGGCCGAGCATGGTGGCGGCGGCGATCTTCTCGCGCCACGGGCCCGCGAGCAGATCGGCGGCGCGGAGGAACACCGCTGCGCGCTCGTCGAACGGCGTCGCCGCCCAGGCGTCCTTTGCCGCGATGGCGGCCTCGACGGCGGCGGTGGCCTCGCCGTGTCCGGCGTTGGTCAGGGTGCCAAGCACCGAGGAGTGGCGGTGCGGCTGCTTCACGTCGATGCGCTCGCCGTCGCCCATGACGTGGGCGCCGCCGATGACGTGGGGAAGGTCGATGGTGTCGTCGACCAGCGCGTCGAGTGCGGTGATCAACCTGGTCCGTTCGGGGCTACCGGGGGCGTATTCGTGGACCGGCTCGTTGACGGGGGCGGGAACGTCGGTAATCGCGGCAAAGGCGTTCATGTGCACAACGATCTCGCACCTGGGCCACCAAACCTTTGGCCGATCGGACAAGCCATGAGGCAGGTATCAGTAAGATCACACAACATGAAGAAGGCGGGCGTCAGCCTCGGTCAGCTGGTCCTGGCGCTGGACGCGACCATGGTGACGTTGGTCGACGCCCCGCGCGGGCTGGACCTGCCCGTCGCGTCGGCCGCCCTGATCGACGGCGACGACGTGCGGCTGGGTCTGGCTGCCGGCTCGGGTTCGGCCGACGTTTTCTTCCTGCTCGGCATCGGCTCCGACGACGGGGTCGCCTGGCTCGACCAGCAGGTCAACCGCCGCGCGCCCGCGGCCATCTTCGTCAAGGAGCCCTCGGACGACGTCGTGGCGCGGGCCGTCGCCATGGGGACGGCGGTGGTCGCCGTCGAGCCGCGGGCCCGCTGGGAGCGGCTGTACCGTCTGGTCGACCACGTCTTCGAACATCACGGCGACCACGCCGACCCGCGCTACGACTCGGGCACCGACCTCTTCGGCCTCGCCCAGTCGATCGCCGACCGCACGCACGGCATGGTCAGCATCGAGGACGCCCAGTCGCACGTGCTGGCCTACTCCGCCTCCGACGACGAAGCCGACGAGCTGCGTCGCCTTTCGATCCTCGGCCGCGCTGGTCCGCCAGAACACCTCGCGTGGATCGGCCAATGGGGCATCTTCGACGCACTGCGCGCCCGGCCGGACGTCGTCAGCGTCGCCGAACGCCCCGAGCTGGGGCTGCGGCCGCGTCTAGCGATCGGCATCCACCAGCCGAGCCCCGACCCGCGGCGGGCACCCACGTTCGCGGGCACCATCTGGGTACAGCAGGGCTCCCGGCCGCTCGCCGACGACGCCGACGACGTACTGCGCGGGGCGGCGGTCCTGGCGGCCCGCATCATGTCTCGACTGGTCGCGACACCGTCGACGCACGCGGTGCGGGTTCAGGAGCTGCTCGGCCTGCGCACGGGGCAGGGTGAGGACGTCCCATTCTCCGAGCTGGCACGCGAACTCGGCATCGTCGCCGACGGGCGCGCTGCCGTCGTCGGCGTCGACTGCGTTGCCGACGTGCCCGCGCGGCTGGCGGACGTACTGGCGTTGAGCGCCAGCGCCTTTCGCCCCGATGCCCAGGTGGCCGCACGCGGGTCGCGGGTGTACGTGCTGTTCCCGCACACCGGCAAGGCCGCGTCGGTGACGTCGTGGATCCGCGGCACGATAGGTGCCCTGCACACCGAGTTGGGCCTCGAGTTGCGGGCCGTGATCGCCACGCCGGCAACGGGTCTCGGTGCGGGCGCCGCCGCC
>Ga0105237_10008785_pt1 | contig 10897 bp, 8 predicted proteins | sample KBSC24metaG_FD_81520 | JGI IMG/M metagenome (GOLD analysis project Ga0105237, IMG submission 81520) | Corn rhizosphere microbial communities from Kellogg Biological Station, Michigan, USA - KBS C2-4 metaG | ecosystem: Host-associated > Plants > Roots > Rhizosphere > Soil | place: Michigan, USA... | reverse complement strand
TCTGAAGGACCGTCCGGATCCGTCGAAGGTCGGCGCGTTCCACGATCACAACCGCATCACCCGCGAGACCGGGAACTGCATCCGCGAGTGCTCCAAGCCGGTGATCGCCGCGATCAACGGCGTCGCGCTCGGTGCCGGCCTCGGCCTGATGGCGTCCTGCGACATCTTCTACGCGTCGGAAGAAGCCGTGTTTGGCATGCCCGAGATCAATGTCGGCCTTGCCGGCGGTGCGGCGATGCTCAACACGCTGTTCGGCAAGTCGCTGATGCGCCGCATGTTCTTCACCGGCGTCCGGATCCCTGCGGCCGAGCTTTATCGCCTCGGCATCATCGAGGCCTGCACCGGCAAGGAAGAACTCATGCCCGAAGCGATGAAGGTCGCGCGCGAGATCGCGGCCAAGAGCCCGATCGCGATGGAGTATGCCAAGAATGCGGCCAACATGGTCGAGCTGATGCCGCCGCGCGACGCCTATCGCTTCGAGCAGAACATCACCATGGCGCTGTCGAAGACCGAGGACGCCAAGGAGGCGCGGATGGCGTTCCTGGAGAAGCGCGCGCCGGTGTTCAAGGGGCGCTGACGATGCGACCGGGAGAAGGTCTCGACGCGTTGATGATGCCGCGCTCGATCGCGATCATCGGCGCGTCGCAGGATGCGACCAAGATCGGCGGCCGGCCGGTGGATCTGCTGCGGCGCTACGGCTATGCGGGCAAGATCTACCCCGTGAACCCGAAGGCGGACGTGGTTCAGGGCCTTCAGGCCTACGCATCGGTGAGCGCGCTGCCTGAGGCGCCTGATCTTGCGATCGTCGCGGTCGATGCCGAGAGGGCGCCCGAAGCGATCGAGCAGTGCGCCGAGCGCGGCGTGCGCAGCGTTGTCGTGTTCTCGTCCGGTTTTGCCGAGCTTGGCGAGCAGGGCCGCGCGATGCAGGATCGGCTGCAAGCGGCAGCGCGCCGGACCGGCATGCGGCTGCTCGGTCCCAACTGCCTCGGCGCGGTCAGCATTCCCGAACGGGCCATTGCGACCTTCTCGATCGTGCTCGAGCACAGCATGCCGAAGGCGGGCTCGCTCGGCATCGTGTCGCAAAGCGGCAATCTCGGCAGCTACACCATGCGCATGGCGAGCGATCGCGGCGCTGGCATCAGCCGCTTCATGACCACCGGCAATGAGTGCGACATCGATATTGCCGACGGCATCGCCTGGCTGGCCCGCGATCCCGAGACCAAGGTGATCCTGTGCTGTTTCGAAGCCTGCCGCGATGCGGGCCGGCTGATCGCCGCGCTGACCGAGGCGCGCGATGCCGGAAAGCCGGTCATTGCGCTGAAGGTCGGCACGTCGGAGGCGGGACAGGCCGCGGCGGCGTCCCATACCGGTGCCATGGCGGGATCGGATGCGGTGTTTGACGCGCTGTTGGCGCGGTACGGCGCGGTGCGGGTGCGCAGCATCGAGGAATTGATCGATCTCGGGCACGCCGCCTCCATCCTGTTGCCGGATCGGCTGCCGAAGGGGCCGCGCCTCGCGGTCGTGACGGCGTCAGGTGGCTTTGGCGTATTGCTTGCCGATGCTGCACAGGCTGTTGGCCTGTCATTGCCGGAGCTGAGTGAAGTGACGCAGCGTGCGATCCTTGAGCTGGTGCCGTTTGCGTCGGCGCGCAATCCGGTCGATGCGACCGCGCAGATGTCGAGCCGGCCCGACATGCTGCAGAAGATCCTGTCGGCGGTGGTGGCTGACGACCGCACGGATGTGATCGTGCTGCCGCTGCCGTTCTCGCTCCACATGCCGCGATTGCGCTCTGTCTATATAGAGACGCTGCGCCATATTCGCGTGCAGTATCCCGATCGTCCTGTCATTTTGTGCGTCGAGGGGCCCCCGGACGCGCTCGCCGAGTTGCACGCGATGGGCTATCCGACCATTCCGAGCTTTGACGGCTGCTGCGCCATCGTCGCGGCCTTGGCGCGCTTGCAGGCGCTGGCGACTGCGCCGAAGGAGGCGAGCCCGCCCGCCATCGCCAAGGCGGCGCCGCTGAAGGCGGATGCCTTCCGGCATGAGCTTGGCGCGAAGCATGCGCTTGCGGAGGTCGGTATCCCCGTGCTCGCCGAGCAACTGGTATCGAATGCCGACGCGGCGGCGCGAGCGGCGTGTGAGATCGGCTTCCCCGTGGTCTTGAAGATTGCCTCGCCGGATCTTCCGCACAAGACGGAGGTCGGAGGAGTGGCTGTCGGCCTGCGCTCCGAAGAAGAGGTACGACAGGCCCATGCCCAGATGCTGGCGCGTGTCGCCGACAAGGCGCCGCGTGCGGTGATCGATGGCGTGATCGTTGCGCCGATGGCCCAGGGCCTGTCCGAGCTGATCCTTGGCAGCCGGATCGATCCGGTGTTTGGCCCTGTCGTGATGGTCGGCCTCGGCGGCATCTTTGCGGAGATCGTGCAGGACACCGCCGTGCAGATGGCGCCCGTCAGCGAGACGCAGGCGATGGCGATGCTAAGATCGCTCAAGGCGTTCGCGGTCCTCGACGGGGCGCGTGGACGGCGCCGCACGGATCTGAAGGCCGCGGCGCGGGCGATCACGGCGTTGTCGCGCTTTGCGGTCGCGCAGGCGAACGCGGTGTCGGAAATCGACATCAATCCGCTGCTGCTGAAAGCGGACGGCGAGGGCGCCGTCGCGCTCGATGCGTTGCTGGTCCCGCACACCAGGAAGGCAACGCAAGACCACTGAACACATCGATCAACAAGAACCGCGAAGTCGGTTCAATGATTTGTGGGGAGGAACTCGTGATGAAGCTCAATACCCGTCTTCTCAACATCGCCGTGATGCTGGGAGCACTGCTGATGTTGGCAACACCGCTGCGCGCGCAGGGCGTGTCCGGTGATGTGATCAAGATCGGCATCATGAACGACCAAAATGGTCCCTATGCCGACAATTGCGGGCCGGGCGCAGTGGCCTCGGCGAAACTCGCGATCAGCGATTTCGGCGGTGCCGTTAATGGCAAGAAGATCGAGCTCGTTGTCGCCGACGACCAGAACAAGCCCGATGTCGGTGTTGCCATTGCGCTGCGCTGGCTCGACAATGAGGGCGTCGACGCCATCGTCGGCTGCTCGGCCTCGTCGATCGCGCTCGGCGTCGCGGACATCATGAAGGCGCGGAAGAGGCCTTACATGCTGGCGGGCACGGCCGGTTCGTTCTTCACCAATGACAAATGCTCGCCGATGACCACGCAATGGATGGTCGACACCTATGCGCAACCGAAGGCCACGGTGAAGGCGCTGCTGTCCCAGGGCGTCGACACCTGGTTCTTCCTGACCGTGGACTACGCTTTCGGCAAGGGCTGGCAGGCCGACGCTACGAACTTCATCAAGGCCGGCGGCGGCAAGGTGGTGGGATCGGTACTGCACCCGCTCAACTCGTCCGATTTCTCGTCGTTCCTGCTGACGGCGCAGGCGAGCGGCGCGAAGGCGATTGCGCTCGCCAATTCCGGATCTGATTTCGGCAATGCCATCAAGCAGGCGCAGGAATTCGGCCTGTCGCAGAAGCAGCTACTGGTGCCGCTCGGGCTTATGATCAACCAGGCGCAAGGGATCGGGCTCCGTGATCTGCAGAATGTGCGCCTGACCACGCCCTTCTATTGGGACATGACTCCCGAGACGCGCGCCTTTTCCAAGCGTTTTAGCGAAGCCTCCAACGGCCAGATCCTAAACGAAGCCAAGTCCGCCACCTACAGCGCGATCACGCATTACCTCAAGGCGATCGCGGCCACGGGCACCGACGATGGCGAGGCCGTGATGAAGCAGATGAAGAAGACGCCGATCAACGATTTCGAGATGAAGGATGTGAGCATCCGGGCCGACGGCCAGGTGATGCGGCCGCTCTACGTGGCTCGCATCAAGACGCCGGCCGAGTCGAAATACGCCTTCGACTATTATGAGATCACGGGGACCATTCCGGCCGAGGACGCCTGGCGGCCGGCCTCGGAGAGCGCCTGCGATCTGCTCAAGACGCAGTGATCGGAAGAAGCGGGACGACGCCGGCCGCCGGCGCAGCTGGTGTCGACCCAAGGTTCAGCTAACGCGGGAAATCGACATGACAGTCATTGATACGGCGCAGCCTGCAACGGCCACGGCCGGCGAATTGTCCGGCGAGGCCTATCGGGTGGCGATACGTCGTTGGCTGCGTGCCAACCTGCCGGCGAGCTTTCGCAGCGACAGTGCGGCCTTCGCGTCGCCGAGCCTGCAGCAATCGATTGAATGGGAAGCCGCGCTGTATCGCGCCGGGTTTGCCGGCATCACCTGGCCGAAGGCTTATGGCGGCCATGGCCGGACGTTGCGGGAGCACCTGATCGCCAACCAGGAGATCGGCGCGCTCGCGATGCCAGAAAGCGTCAATTCGATCGGCAAGGAGCTTGCCGGTCCGATCATTCTTGCTGTCGGCACCGAGGAGCAGAAGCACCGCTTCCTGCCCGCGATCCTCGAGATGCGGGATATCTGGTGCCAGGGCTTTTCCGAGCCGGAAGCGGGCTCGGACCTGGCGGGTCTGCGGACACGCGCGACCCGCGACGGCGACATTTGGCGGATCACCGGTCAGAAGATCTGGACCAGCGGGGCGTATCGCGCCCAGCGCTGTCTGGTGCTGGCGCGGACCGGACCGCTGGAGGACCGCCATCGCGGCCTTGCGATGTTCGCGGTACGCCTCGATGCCAAGGGCGTCCGCGTGCGGCCGATCAAGTCGATCGACGATCGCGAGAGCTTTTGCGAGGTGTTCTTCGACGACGTCGAGGTGCTGCAATCCGACGCGCTCGGCGCCCCCGATGAAGGCTGGAACGCAGCGATCCGCGTGCTCGAAATCGAGCGGGCGACCAACCGTATGTACCGGTCGTGGCGCTTCGAGAACGAACTGCGCCATCTAATTTCGGCCTGCAAAAGCGATCCGGCGCTGGCGCAGCTGGTCGCGAACCCGCGTTACGAGGCCAAGATCGGCGAGGTCGTGGTCGATATCGAGGTGCTGAAGGCGCATGTCGAGACAGCGGTCGACGCGCTGGCCAACGGCGACAAGATCGGTGCGCGCGGCAGTCTCGCGAAATTGCACTGGAGCGAGGCACATCAGCGCTTTGCCGCGCTCGCGCTGGAGCTGTTGTCGCAAGCGTCGTTGCCGCAGCTTCCGGCCGTGCAGATCGCGCGCCGCCGCTTCGAGGCGATCTATCTGCAGGCGCGCGCCGAGACGATCTACGCCGGTACCACGGAAATTCAGCTCGGCATCATCGCCGACCGAATCCTGCAGCTTTCGAAAGGTAAGTGATGACGACTTTGATCGGCGAAGGATTGCAGCCGAGCGAGTTCGCGGTGACGGCGGCTCGCGCGGTGGCGGATTGCGCGGCGCTTGGTCCGCGCGAGCAGGCGAAGCACCTCGCCAATGACGGGCTGCTGGGCGTGATTGCGTCGGAAGAGGTCGGAGGGCTCAATTTGCCGCTGGCCTTTGCGGTCCCGGTGGTCGCAGCGGCCAGCTCGGGCCTGCTTAGCTTTCCCCTGATGGAGGTGCTGTTGCTGTCGCGCGCGCTGAAGGAGGCGCTGCCGCGTGCGGCAGGGGCGGTCGTGTCCGGCGATATGCTGGCGACGATCGCATGGCAGGGCAGCGTGAGCGCCGAACGCGAAGGCGAATCCATCGTGCTCGATGGCTGCGTTGCGCGCGCGGCCGGTGTCCGCGACGCAGATACCCTTCTGGTGCGGCTCAACACCGGCGGTGCCGTGCTGGTGCCGACCGACAGCGAGGGTGTTGTCATCGAGGACGCTGCGGGCCTCGATCTGACGGTGCCCGATCATGCGGTTCGCTTGCAGGGAGTCGCGGTACCGGCGGCGAGTGTCGTGCCGGAGAACGCCTGGAGCGTGCTGTGCTCCGACGCCAACGTGCTACGCGCCGCCGCCATCCTCGGATCCGCCGAGACGTGCTTGGCCATGGCGCAGGAGCACGCGTCGACGCGCCGGCAGTTCGGGCGCGCCCTGTCCTACAATCAGGCGCTGCGGCATTCGCTGGCGCGGCAGAAGCTTGCGCTTGAAGGCATCAGGCATGCACTCACGCGCAGCGTCGGCGACGAGGCTGGTGCGCTGGAACGCGATGCGGTGTTTCTTGCCGCGGCGACGTATGGCTGCGCGATCAGCGAAGGCGCGCTGCAGGTTCATGGCGGCATGGGATTCACCTGGGACGTGCCGGTGCACCGGCATCTGCGCCGTGTCCGCGCCTTGCAGGCGCAAGGCAATGCCAGCGAAGTTTTGGCTGGGCTCGGCCGTCGCACCGTGGCCGCCATCGCTCCGGCGTCTGATATCGCTGTGCGAGCATAGAGAAGGAGAACGACAATGACTGATGCCAAGGACAAGTCGCTCGCCGGTCGTGTTGCGCTAGTGACCGGGGCCGGCAACGGAATCGGACGCGCGACCGCGCTGCTGCTGGCCTCGCGTGGCGCCATCGTCGGCGTCAACGATCTCAAGCCTGAGTTCGTCGCTGACACCGTGGATGCGATCAAGGCGGCCGGCGGCGAGGCCGTCGCGATCACGCAGAATGTCGCGAGCCGCGACGGAATGCGGACGGCGGTGCTCGGCTTTGCAGAGCGGCAGGGCCGCCTGGATATCCTCGTCAACAATGCGGCTTGGGTTCGCTACCAGTCGGTACCCGACATCGCCCCCGAGACCGTGGATCGCATGCTTGATATCGGCTTCAAGGCGATCATCTGGGGCATTCAGGCCGCGGCCGAGGCGATGGATGCCGAGCGCGGCGGCGCGATCGTCAACGTCGCGTCGGTCGCCGGCTTGATCTCGGCCAAGAACAGCATCGTCTATAGCGGCATCAAGGCCGGCGTGATGGGCATTACGCGGGCCGCTGCCGCCGAGCTCGGCGAACGCAAGATCCGCGTGAATGCGGTCGCGCCGTCGGCGATTCCGACCGAGGGCACGATGCGCAACCGCAACGCCGAGCTCGATGCGCGCCGGATCGCACGGACGCCGCTGGGTCGGCTCGGCACGGTGGACGATATCGCCAGGGCGATCGCCTTCCTCGTCGGCGACGACAGCGGCTTCATCTCGGCACAGGTGCTGACGCTCGACGGCGGGATGGTGCTTACCAACATCGCCTGAGCGGCATAGCGGGGCCGGTTGTGATGCGCGCGGAACGGCAAGCTGAACGGAACGGACGTGTCGTCCTGATCACGGGGGCCGCTGCCGGGATCGGTTGGGCGGCCGCGCGGCGCTTTGCGGCTGAAGGCGCCCGGGTGCTGATCGCCGACATCGACGCCGACAAGGCGGCAAGCCGCGCCCGTGAGCTTGGCGCAGCGCATGCCTTCTTCGGCGTCGACATGGCGCAGCCCGAGCAGGTGGCCGAGATGGTGGAGTCTTGTGTCCACCGGCTTGGTGGCCTCGACGTGCTCGTCAACAATGCCGGCCGGACCGACACGGATGGGCTTGGCGTGGTAGATCAGCCGGTTTCCACCTTTGAGAATCTCGTGGCGGTCAATCTGCGCGGCAGCCTTGTCGCTGCGGAGCAGGCGGCTGCGGTGATGCGGCGCTCCGGTGGCGGCGCCATCGTCAATGTCGCATCCGGCGCCGCGTTGCGGCCGGTGCCATTTCGCAATGGTTACAGCGCCTCTAAGGCGGGTGTGCTGGCGATGACGCGGCATCATGCCTGTGCCTGGGCGCGCGACGGAATCAAGGTCAACGCGGTTGCGCCCGGCTATACGCGCACCGAGCTCGTCGAAGCGTTGATCGCCCGCGGTCGCATCGATCCGGTCGCCGTGGCCCGCCGCATTCCGCTCGGCCGCATGGCTGCGCCCGAGGAGATCGCGGCGGTCATTGCGTTCCTGGCTTCGCCTCGCATATCGTCGATCACCGGTTCGACGTTTCTGGCCGATGGCGGCTCGTTGCTCGGCAGCTTCGGGCCCACTGGAGAAACCGACGGCCGTGCTGCGCCAACCGGCAAGCCGACCCACGTCGTCATTGGCGCCTGCGGTGCGATCGGCCGGGCGTTGGCCGAAAGGCTGTCTGAATCTGCGACGGTCAAGGTGCTTGATGCGGACGAGCACGCCATGGCCGAGGCGATCGCCGGCATCGCGCGCCGCTTCGGTCGCATCGACGGCGTCGTGAACGCAGTGGGCGCCGATGCGGTGATCGCAGGTAACTCTGGTGAAGCATTGGCGGATCATCTGACGGGCGCGGTCCGTGTTGCGAAAGCGGTTGGATCCATCCTACAGCAACAAGGCTTCGGCTCGCTGCTCAATCTGACATCGATCGGCGGGGATGTCGCCTTGGGCGACGACGTCGAGGCCGCCGCCAGTGCGGGGGCGGTCGCGATGCTCACGCGTACGCTCGCGTGTGAATGGAGCGGCCACGGCATTCGCGTCAATGCCATCGCCGCGGGACCGACCGAAGGGACGGCGTCACGCGCCATTGAACGGACGCCGCTGGGGCGCGTCGTATCGGCGCAAGACGTTGCCGAGACCGCGGCGTTTCTGCTCAGCCCCGACGCCGGATATGTCACGGGCAGCGTGATCACAGTCGACGGTGGACTCAGCATCCATGCCGGTCCGGATCGCGCCGTTGCAGGATACGTCACATGAACCTCACTCCCGAACAACAGGTCCTGAAGGACGCCTTCATTCGCGCCCGCGGTTACTGGCGGCCGTGGACGGAGGGGCTGTTGCGGCTGGATCCGGAGTTTCTGGCGACCTACGCCCGCTATGGCGGCTATCCCGCCGAGACCGGCCCCCTGTCGCGCAAGATGTGCGAGTTGATCTATGTGGCGCTGGATGGATCGGCGACGCATCTGTTCCGCTCGGGGTTCGCGCTGCACATGCAGTTGGCGCTGGAGCAGGGGGCGACCGCGCAGGAGATCGTCGATGTGCTACGGCTCGCCACGGCGCAGGGGCTCGACGGCTGCAATCTCGGTGTCGGCATTCTCGCCGAGGAACTGGCGCTGGCGGGACTGGATGCGGATCAGGCGGGTCTCTCGCACGAGCAGACGGCGCTTCGCGACGCCTATGTCGCGCAATTCGGGGACTGGCCGGACTTCTGCGATCTGTGGCTGCGCGCCGATCCCGCCTATTTTGCCGTGATGCTCGATCTGCTGACGGTGAAAGACAAGACCGGCGGTCTCGACGAGCGATCGCGCTGCCTGATCTCGCTGGCCCTGAATGGATGCTTCACCGCACTCAATCCGCACGGCCTGCGCTTGCAGATCAGGCGGGCGTTGCGACTCGGCATCGACAAACGAGAGATTCTCCAGGTTCTGCAGATGACCGCGCATCTGGGCGTGCATGCCTGCGCTATCGGCGTGCCGATCCTGACGGATGCGCTCGATCCGGCAGCTAGCGAGTCGCCTTCTGTCGACGCGTCGAGACAGCAGCAGGGAGGTCAATGACGATGACAGGACCGACCATTCGCAACCAGCGCGCCTTTGCCTCGGGTGCGCTGTTCCTCGCTTTTGCAATCTTCTTCTTCGTGACGGCGCTGAACTATCCGGCCGGCAGCGCGGCGCGGATGGGACCGGGTTACTTTCCACGCCTGCTTGCCATTGTGCTGGCCGCAATCGGACTTGCCGTGATGCTGGGTGCGGTGAGGCGGACGGCAGAACGACAGGAGTTGCAGCGCTGGGATCTGAAGGGCCTCGCCTGGGTCACAGGTTCGGTGGCGCTGTTTGCGCTTCTGCTGTTTCCGCTCGGCCTCATGGGTGCCCTGTTCGTGCTGATCGTGGTGTCGAGCAAGGCCAGCCCGGAATTCACCTGGACGGGCGCACTCGCCAACGCGGCCGTCCTGATCACGCTGTGCCTGCTCGTGTTCGTCTATGGCCTCGGGCTGCAGCTGCCGGTGTGGCCGGCGCTGCTTAATTGAAGGCTTGATGCGATGGATCTCTTTCACAATCTGGCAATCGGCTTCTCTACCGCCGCCCAGCCTGCCAATTTGCTCTACGCCTTCTTCGGCTGCTTGCTGGGGACATTGATCGGCGTATTGCCCGGCCTCGGTCCGCTCGCCACCATCGCGATGCTGCTTCCGATCACCTATGCGCTACAGCCGGACTCGGCGCTGATCATGCTCGCAGGCATCTATTACGGCGCCCAGTATGGCGGCTCGACTACGGCGATCGTGGTCAATCTGCCCGGCGAATCCTCGTCCGTCGTTACCACGATCGACGGTTACCAGATGGCTAAGCAAGGCAGGGCCGGTGTCGCGCTCTCGACGGCGGCGATCGGCTCGTTCTTCGCTGGCTGCGTGGCGACGCTGGCACTGGCGGCGCTGGCCGGGCCGCTGACGGCAGCGGCGTTGCTGTTCGGGCCGAAGGAATTTTTTGCCCTGATGATCCTGGGCCTCATCCTTGCGTCGGTGCTGTCCAGCGGGCCCTTCATCGAAGGCATCGGCATGGTCGTGCTCGGCATGCTGCTCAGCCTTGTCGGCACCGACCTCAGCACGGGCACGCAACGTTTCGCCTTCGGCATTCCGCAGCTGTTCGACGGGCTTGATTTCGTGCCGCTGGCGATGGGCATCTTTGGCTTTGCCGAGATCGTCAAGAACCTCGAGCAGGACGACAAGCTGTCGCTGGTGACGCAGAAGATCGCCAACCTGTTTCCGACGCGCGAGGATTTCCGGCGCATGTTTCCGGCCATCCTGCGCGGCACCGCGCTCGGTACGCTGCTCGGCGTGCTGCCGGGCGGCGGCGCGGTGCTGTCGTCGTTTGCCTCCTACACGCTAGAAAAGAAGCTGTCGAAGCACCCCGAGCAGTTCGGCAAGGGCGCGATCGAAGGCGTCGCGGGTCCGGAATCTGCCAATAATGCCGGCGCCCAGACGTCGTTCATTCCGCTGCTGACGCTCGGCGTGCCCTCCAACGTCGTCATGGCGCTGATGGTCGGCGCGATGAACATCCACAACATCCAGCC
>Ga0105237_10008778_pt1 | contig 10902 bp, 6 predicted proteins | sample KBSC24metaG_FD_81520 | JGI IMG/M metagenome (GOLD analysis project Ga0105237, IMG submission 81520) | Corn rhizosphere microbial communities from Kellogg Biological Station, Michigan, USA - KBS C2-4 metaG | ecosystem: Host-associated > Plants > Roots > Rhizosphere > Soil | place: Michigan, USA... | reverse complement strand
CTTGAGCGCTTTGTCAATGTTTTCGCAATCTTTGGAATCGATAATCAACATATTATTTACTTATTTTCGAACCGCAAATATACTACAAAACTGCAAAAAAGGAAATTTTAGGCTGAAAAATGCAAAATCCCCCAAAATCACTTTCACATCCGTCCCGGCAGGCGTCCCAAGAGAGACCTCACACCTATTTCCCCGCCCTGGATGGTCTCCGGGGCTTCGCCATCCTTTCCGTCATCATCTGGCATTGCATACCCTGCTGCCAGACCTTTTTCCCGGGTTGGGCCGGCGTAGACCTCTTTTTTGTCCTTTCCGGCTATCTGATCACCGGCCGGCTGCTGGATACGGCAGGACAGCCCGGATACTTTAGAAGGTTCTACCGCAACAGGATCCTCCGGATATGGCCGCTGTATTATGCCATCGTCATCCCCTTTCTCCTGCTGATACCTCTTATCAAAAAAATAAACGGAGCCGACCTGACCCTTTATGAGCAGCATCCCCTCGGCTTCCTCTTTTTTGTTCAAAACTGGACCTTTATCCGGTTTGGCCCCCTTCAGGATCTCTCTTTGGGTCATTTATGGACGCTGGCCGTCGAGGAGCAGTTCTATCTGGTCTGGCCTTTTATTATCCTTTTTGTACGGGCTCCCCGCCGTCGTATAGGTCTGTTTATCGCCCTCATCCTGATCGTCCTGGTCACACGGTATATATACTACACTTTTCATCCAACCGGGGAGGAGCAGGTGCACATTTTTTACAATACCTTTTTCCGGATCGACAGTCTTGTCGCCGGGAGCCTTTTATGTCAGCTCCATCGCCTGAATATAAATATTTCCAAAGGCTGGGCCACCGCTGTCACCTTCGCCGGCCTGCTGACTTACCCTGTTGTGTGTATGATGGCAGGAGACACTTCGACCCTTCTGCCCTTCAACATATCCGGAGGGTTTACGCTGGTGGCCATCGCCTTCGCCTGTTTGCTGCACCTTGCTCTTCAGCCGAAACATTTTTTCGCATGGCTATGCGAGATCCCCCTTTTGCGCAGGGTAGGTAAAATATCCTACGGACTCTATATAATCCATATGCCGGTATGGATCATTCTTGGAAACAAATTATTCTTAAGCCAGGGGGCCCGCTGGGCAGGTCATGAAAAACTCTATTACTGGATTGTGGCGCTGATCTGCATTCTCGTTTCTTTTATCCTCAGCACGATCAGCTACCGTTATTATGAGTCTTTCTTCCTCCGGCTCAAAACATCCAAAAAACGGAAAGGTTAATAAAATCTAATCCGGAGATGCCACAAAAAATGCGAAATTCGTTCCCATGTTTACAGGAATCATCGAATCGCTGGGACGAGTAAAAAAAGCTGAATCTCAAGGCTCTAATCGTACTTACTGGATCGAATCCCCCATCTCCGGGGAGCTGAAGGTCGACCAGAGCATTTCCCACAATGGCGTCTGTCTCACCGTGGAAGAAGTAGCCGACCGGGCTCACAGGGTCACCGCCATCGAAGAGACACTCGAAAAGACCAACCTCGAAAGCTGGCAGCCAGGCCATCTCATCAACCTGGAAAGATGTATGCAATTGAATGGACGCCTGGACGGCCACATTGTCCAGGGACATGTAGATACCACGGCGGTGTGCGCTCACCGGACAGAGCTCAACGGCAGCTGGGAGTTCCGATTCGAATTCCCCAAAAAGTTCAGCCACCTGGTCATCGAAAAAGGCTCTATCAGCCTGAATGGCATCAGTCTTACCATCTTTAACGTGAAGAAATCCCGGTTTGATGTGGCCATCATCCCTTATACCTACCAACATACCAATGTACAGTCCATACAACCGGGCAGCCTGGTCAACCTGGAATTTGATGTGATTGGAAAGTATGTGGCGAGGTTCCAACAATAAACCTTCTTATGGCCCCACGACCAGAATCAATTCCTCACCCGCAAAGGTACTTTCCAGCGCTGGATGGGCTCCGGGGTATTGCCGTCCTCGCAGTCGTTGTCTGGCATTATATACCCGTCACCAACACTTTTTTCCCCGGCTGGGCAGGCGTGGACCTCTTCTTTGTTCTTTCCGGCTACCTGATCACCGGCCGGCTGCTGGATACAAAAGGACGATCAGGATACTTTACCAGATTCTACCGCAACCGGATATTGCGCATCTGGCCACTGTACTATGCCCTCGTCATCCCTTTTCTCCTGCTGATACCGTACGTAAGCGCCCTCCACGCTCCTACGATGGTCATCTATAAAGAACACTGGCTTAGCTTTCTCCTTTTCCTGCAGAATTGGACCTTTATCCGGTATGGCCATACCACGGACCTTTCCCTGGTCCATCTGTGGTCGCTGGCAGTGGAAGAACAATTTTATCTGATCTGGCCCCTGGTCATTTTGCTCACTTCCGCCCGGGGTCGTATAAGGCTCTTTATCCCTCTGATCCTGCTGGTCCTGCTGGCAAGATGCATTTACTACTGGTATCACCCCGCCAGTGCTTTAGCCATACATTACAATACTTTCTTCCGGATAGACAGCCTCGTCGCCGGCAGTCTGCTATGTCAGGTGCACCGCCTTGGGATAAAGATCCATAAAGGATGGATGGGTGCCATTGCGCTGGCAGGAGCGCTGATCATTCTCGCCGCCGATGTCATGGCAAAAACAGTTTCCCCTGCTATCCCATTCTTCACCTCCGCAGGCTATACGATCCTGGCCATCGTTTTTGCCTGTATCCTGCACCTTTCTCTCCAGCCTGGTCACCCCCTGGCAAGATTGGGCAACCTGCCTTCTTTACGTTGGGTGGGCAAAATATCCTATGGGCTTTATATCATCCATATACCCGTCTGGACGATGATTGGCAGCCGGCTGCTTATCTACGCAGCCGCCAGGTGGTCCGGGTATGAACAGTTCGTCTATTGGGGCGTCGCCCTGTTTTGCTTCCTCCTCTCTCTTCTTCTCAGCGTGATCAGCTTCCGCTATTACGAATCTTTCTTCCTCCGGCTGAAGGCGGGGTCCGGGATCGAGCTCAAGGCTGGCCTGGGGGCCGAGTCCAAGGCAGCGTCCAGGCCTGGGTCCCAGTCCGCGCCCCCTAAAACTGAAAATAAATAAAGGACCTGCCCGTAAAAATTCCCCACATAAGGATACTGGTCAGCATCAATACCCCAAAAGCAATATCAGGCCAGAACTTTCCCTTCAGCTCTTCCAGCTTGGGCGTTGTATATTTTTCCAGCACCAACAACAGCAGGATAAAAATAAAACCCACGGCAATGGTGGTTCGTGTGATCCCCTGCTCGTAATAAATATTTCCTTTCCCAACAAAGAGATGATGCAGCACCGTCAGCGCCTGGTCCATCGTACCACACCGGAAGAAGACCCATGCCACGCTGACAAGGCAGAAGGTCAGGATCATCCCCCCCACACCCCACACGCTCCTTCTCTCCGTCCGTCCCGGTCTCTCCCTCCACCACAGCCATACCAGCATCATCACCCCGTGCATCGCACCCCAGATAAGGAAATTCCACCCTGCACCATGCCAGATCCCGCTCAATAAGAAGACGATCATGACATTGAAATATTTCCGGTACCGCCCCACTCTGTTGCCGCCCAGGGGAATATATACATAGTCCCTGAACCAGGTGGTCAGCGAGATATGCCATCTGGACCAAAACTCCCGGATATTCCGGGCGAAATAAGGGCGGTTGAAATTTTCCATCAGGTCGAACCCCATCGTCCTGGCAGCTCCGATGGCGATATCGGAATAACCGGAGAAGTCGCAGTACACCTGGAAGGAGAAAAACACCACGGCTACAATGACATACCCATATGACAGATACTGCGCATGTCCATACACGTAATTTACGTATCCCCCAAGCCTGTCGGCGATCACCAGTTTTTTGAAGAATCCCAGTAACATAAGCCTGAGTCCGGCCCCCAGGTTCTCCCAGGTAAAATAATGACGCTCTTTCAGCTGCGGCAACAGCTGATACGGCCTTTCGATAGGTCCTGCTACCAGCTGCGGGTAAAACATTACGTAAAGCGCATAGATGCCCATATGCTTTTCAGCCGGTTGTCGCTCCCTGTACACTTCTATCGTATAGCTCATGGCCTGAAAAGTATGGAAAGACAGCCCGATGGGTAGTACAAGACTCCAGGACGTAGATATCCACCCCGCATATTTGAAGACAAAGAGGACCCCGAGATTGGCGGCAATGCTCATCAGCAGGAACAGCTTTCGCCGCCGCCCTGCCGACCTTTCGATGACGATGCCGGCAACATAATCCACTACGATGGTAAATAACAGGATCAGCAGGTAGGCGGGAATAAAATACATATAGAATACGCAGCTTGCCACCAGAAGCTGAAACCATCTCCACCGGTGGGGCAACACGAAATACAACAGGGTTACCACAGGAAAAAAAATCAGAAAATCCAACGAGTTGAATAGCATAGGCGCTGTTGAATGTCGTTTATTGCCCTTTCTCCTTATCCATCAGCCTTCTTAATATATGGGCCAGCTGTATCGAATACAATGCTGCCCCCCGGCGGTCGAGATGTACAAGGTTATTAAAGTTGTCCCTATCCATGGACAAGCTGTCCCGGATCATATTAAAATAAGGCGTGTTCTCCTCCCTGGCCACCAGGCTCACCCTGCTCAGCACGCTGTCGGCATTCAAAAATATTCTGCTGTAATCTTTGTACATGGGCGCCGTCACCAGCACCAGCCTTACGTCATGCGCCTTACAGACATGGATGATATCCCGCAGCAGGTCGAACGCGACCCCCTGGCTGGATTCGCTAAAAGGCGGCACGAACAGCTCATGATAGCCGTCGCACTCAGGCTGGAAACCCTTATAGTCGATGGGAGGACAGTCCTCTTCGTGCAGGGCCCGGATCCTGCGACGGTATTTCTCCGTCCCTTCCAGCACGGCGTCCACCTTAAAGCCGTCGTTGATCGTCATGTATTTCTGCAGCTGGAAGAAAGGGTATTTCCATTGGTGCCTGTACACATCCTGAACGGACGCCATCAGCCGGTAGATCATAGTGTCCTTTGCCGCATAATCCAGCAGGTCCGTAAAGTCATAGTACGGCGGGTCCACTTTGAAGGTGGATGGGTCTACATTCATGACCAGTGTCCGGGGAGCCTTGCTCCTTTCGATGCTCACGTACAGCATCATCCTCAATTCGGCTATGTTCAACCCATCCATGCCCAGGTTGTAGCTGTCCACATGACAGATGGAGTCGATCACCCGCGGGTCGATATGATGGAACACTCTCGACGACCCCAGGAACAGCATATCATTCCGGGCGGCGCTGTCATACAGCCAGGCCATTTTCTGCCGGAAAACCTTATTCTCACTATAGAATAAGGAGGCTTCTTTGTAAAAAAAGAAGGAGACAACCGCAGGTAAAGCTATGACCAGACAAATTTTTATGATGCGGTTGCGCATGTACGCTGTATGTTTTAGAAATAAAATTACAAAAAGAATTAAATTTGGCCCGATGGGTCTATCCAAAGCAGCTTCATTTTCCCATTTTTTCAACCCGACCAGGAGACAGGCGGTATTGGTTATCCTTATCCTCTGGGCCCTTGTCAATGGCATCCTGGTCGCGCAACAGGGGATCATCATCACCGGCGAGGCGGACAAATACATCCGCATGGCCCGCTACTACCTGACCAACGGACACCTGCTCACACCCAATCTGCGGTATTACTCTATCATCATTTTCTTACTGGTCCTATGCCTGAAGTTCCATTTGGGGCTCTTCCCCGCCGTGGCCGTACAAATGCTGGTCAATCTGGCAGCGACCCTGTACTTTTTTAACACCATCCGGAAGATTTTCCATTCCGAAGGGACAGCCCTGGCCGGCACCATCCTTCTGTTACTGAATATCCCTTACCAGTCCTTTAATACGGCCGTACAATCCGAAAGTATCTTCCAAAGCCTGAGTCTTCTGGCAAGCTGCTATCTGCTCCAGCGGGAGCAGCTCCGGGTGCGGCATCTGCTCTATATACTTCTTTTTATCGTGCTGCTGTCTTTGAGCAGGCCGCTGGGGCTTCTTTATCTCCCTGCCGCCTTTGTTTATTTCTATCGAACCGCCCTCCGGGGGGTCGGCCGGGTCGGACGCAGGATCTTTCTGGCAGCTTCATTCCTCGCCTTCCTTTTTGTCCTGGACCGTGCCATGGGCAGCGGGGGAGAATATGATTTTATGCTGCCATTTCAGGAAGAACATATTATTTGTGGTACTCCCACCCTGCTGCATCCCCTGAACTTTCCCGTACCGGGCAATGGCAACAGCGTATATGCGCTGATCTATTATATATTCCACCATCCGGGGCAATTCTTCCGGCTGGCGCTATTGAAGACGGTGTCATTTTGGGGAGTATACAGGAGCTACTTCAGTGTCCGGCACAACCTTGTTCAGCTCCTTTTCTTCTATCCCATTATCATCATGGCTGCCCTTTCACTAAAACGCTGGCACCGTCAGCACCCAGACAGGCTCATTTACATGCTGACCCTGATCCTGGTCACCTGGGGGACGGTGGTCCTCACCTGTGACGACTGGAACATCCGCATATTTCTCAGCATCTCTCCCTATCTTATACTTCTGTCCTCCGGACTCCTGGACAGACTTATCAGCAGACCAGCCCGATGAACTGTTATCGCATCAGGTACATCTTGCCATAGCCATTATTAAAGTACTTGTCCGTATTGTCACCCGCTGCCTTATACTTGTCCAGCGACTTGCCATTCAGGTTCGTCACCACATGATACAAATACACGCCATTGGCCAGCCGCTGCCCATACTCATCCGTACCGTTCCATTTGAATTCGGTGATATTCCTTCCCACATGCAACGGGCCCAGCTCATCCTTCGTGATCTCCCGGACTATCTTACCCGTGATGGTAAGGATCTGGATCTTTATATTCTGCGGCACCTCGCTGCCCGTAATGGTAAACACGAAGGCAGTCGATGTGGTGAATGGGTTCGGATAATTTAACAGGTTCGAGATCATAGGTTTGGTAATGATCTTGAACTTCACCCGGTACGGCGTTGTTCCGGCCGTATTCCCAAACTGATCCTTACCCGAAACGATCAGCGTATAATCATCTCCGCTGGCATTATACTGGGTGAGGAATGCAGGCATCAGGTCTACCGTAGCCGTATTGTCGTTGCCGCTGGTAGCCGGCGTAAACCGCATGGTGTCATTGCTGAAGTTATACGCATGCAGCGATCCGTCCGGATACTGTATCTGCACCTTTATCAGGGCGGTGTCCGTCAGCAATGCATATTGCGACTGACTTTGCAGCTTGATCTGGATATGCGGTTTGGCCGAGACGATGTCGTCGTTGAGGATATGAATATTGTCGAAGGTCACATCCAGCACGGGGTTTCGCGTCTCCGATATGACATAGAATGACTTGTACAGGAAGTTATTGAAATGGTATTGCTCGGGCTGGGCATTATTCGGGTTCACATCCAGGAACAGGGTGTTCTTCCCGCCATAGGTCTTCGTATCCAATTGATAGCTTACGATCAACGTATCGCCGCTGACCAACGGCCTTTTCCTGGGCAGTGTAATGACATGTGTCACATTGTTCTTGTCCGTAATGGTCAGTTTGAGCGTCATGCTGTCAAAGGCGACGGGGCTCACATTCTTGAAGGCTACGGCAAAGTTCAACGGCTCTCCGATCTGCATCGTGTCCTTGACCGTCAATGAAATATTGGGAGCCAGCGCACCTTCCGGAACGGGGTCATAGGTCAGCCTCCAGTACTTCAGCTGGTAGGGCGTTCCGGCCGCCGTATCCTGGATGCTCATCTTTAATTGTATATACGGATACTGTGATGCACTGACAGCAGAAATATCCATATCCTGCGTAGTGGCCGGCACGGTATACAACAGTGTCTGATTACCACTGGTATCGATACCCGTCACCTGTATCGAATACTGGTCTGACGTCGGGCTCTCCAGGCTGCTTCCCCTCCAATGCAGTTCCTTCCATTTTTTGGCCGGACCAAAGTTGGGCGAAGTGATTACTCCCAGCGTATCCACCGTAGTATAGGTAGCCCCTATGCTGATCTTGTCGCTGACACCGTTGCTAAATACAGATCGCGGTGCGAAATTGCCGGGGTTGTTCTTTTGATAGGCGAATATAAATGCCCTCACCCTGTTGAAAGAGTCAATCGTCGTGAATCCCTGGTTCAGCAGCCGGTGATAGGCGGAATTACCCGAACCCAGCGAAGCCGTATCCGATTCCCAGGTGCTTGCAAATGTTGTCGGGAGCCCGAGGGTCGGGTCGCACGCACAATTGTATACCACAACATAATAGTTATTCGGGATCGTGTCCAGGAAGTGCATGAGCGCTGTACGCGAGGCCAGCGTGCTCATATTGTATATAAAGTAGTGGGTACGCGTCGGTCCGCAGGGGTTCATACTGCCATACCTGCCGGGTGCACCGACATCATTGTTATACCAGGGTTTGAAAGTAAAGGGGCTGAATACGGTCACCAGCACCTGGTCCACGCCGCACACACTTTGGATGATGGTATTGTCACCGTTGATGATGATACTTTCGTCCTGTGCATTGGGCGCCGCCGTCGGGAAGACCCCATTCTTGATACCTAATATATTTTGTATCATGTCGAAGTTGAACCTCCGGCTGGTGGAATCCAGTACCAGGCCCTGCAGGGTCGATTCGGTGTGCTGATAGAAATGAGACTGGTTGGAGCCGCCGACGCTATGGTTGGGATCGATGTATACAAAAGAAAACCCATTCCACTTATACACATCACCCGGCGAGGGCACTTTGGCCACCCTCCAGTAATATACAGCACTGTCCTGGTAGGAGAGGCCCGGATCGAATTCCAGCACACCGCCTATGGAAGTGACGTTCTTGGTGATCTTTGCCGTCGAATTGAAAAGCGTCGTCGTATCCAGCTCCATGACATATTGGGAGGCAGGGCTGAGCGGGTCCGCCGTGGAAGCATACAACTTTTGTGTGCTCGTGTTTATAATGGCGTAGTTATAGGGATAAATGGGGTTCGCCTCGTCCTCGAAGATGTAGACGCTGGAGACCACGGTATTATTTGCCATCGTGGTTTCCGTCACGTCATTATCTGCATTGATGGTGAACGTTAAATAGTTCTGCCCCTTGTCCCTCGTAGGCACGATGGGCAGGTTCAGCGTCAGGCTGTCCGCATAAGGTATCCCGAGCACCCTTTTCCTCAGCACCACCGAGCTCGTTCCGTCGGGGTATTTACGGGTGATAAGTATTGTAATGGAGTCGGCTGTCACCCTGCCTAAATTGTAAAACCGGACCTTGGCGGTGAAGCTGTTGTCGGCCACGGATATAAAAGTAGGATTGATGAACACCTGGGAAGCCTCCACATCATAGTCAGGCAATGCTGCCTGGTTCAGCTTCAAATAGGGATCGCCATGGGTGGTCATCTCTTCGGCGTGCAGTCGGGCAAAATAATCCCCCGGCGCCACGTTGACCAACCCCTGCAGAGCGTCCTTCTGGATGATACCGATAGGCTTACCATAGTCCGTCTGGTCGATAAGGTTATACAGGCCATATAACAGCAGGTTCAGATAGTTGACGATGCCAAAATGCGTACTGGCGATGACCGCAGCCGCACCGCGATTGTTGGCCAGCACATAGTTCTCCGAAAGGGTCTTGCTCGTGCTGAAACGGTAAGCGTCATAAACAAAAAAGTCTCCCGCATCGCAACCGTTCAGGAAGAATATAGGGTATTTGCCCGGGTTGTTATAGTTGGCGGGATCATCCAGGTTGTATCCCAGGGTCGTATTCGTAGAGTGCCCAAAGTAGTTCATCATGCTGAAGCCATTGCTGAACAGAAGGGAGATAAGTCCCCCCGGCACCTGGTTTACGGCTCCCGCATTCCCATCACATAAGGTAAAGACATTGGCCCCATAGAGGCTGTCATCGATGATGTCCTTATAGGAATACATATAATTACAGAGGATCGTTCCCAGGAAAGGCTCGCTCACCCCTGTAAGATGCAGCACATTCTTCATCCAAAGCCGCCCGTCTATCGTATTGGGAGCAGTGGCCTGCGTCAGCTCATACTGCTTGACCTTATCCAGGTAAGGTTCGATCTCGGGCCCGGAGACTACGGAGAGTCGTCCAATAGGTGTGACAGGGACGGCGTCCAGGACATTGGCGGCAGCCAGTTTATTGTCCGATGCAGGGGAGCCAAAGGTCGGTATGAGGTTCAGCTTATCCGCCAGCGGATCATGGTGCCAGTCGGCATAAGTGTTATAATCAGTATAGGTCATCCCATGCCCGATCAACAGCACATATTGAGGCTTGGCCGCAAATGTTGCCCGGGTATACCGGAGAAAGTTCATGATGGACAGCGGATGCTTCTTGATCCCGAATGCAAACTGGTCTTGCAGTTCATCGATGTCGTAAATATGGGTATTGAAGCTGCCTCCCGCCGGAGAATTCCGGTAGCCGGCGTAATCCGCTACGGGATTGTTGCCGTGGGAGCCGACAAACAGGGAAGAATGACTGATGATGATATAATTTCCCTGATTGGCAGTGAGGGCGTAATTGGTAAAGGTCCTTGGAGTCAGGCTCGTGACCGTATTCACGATAGATGGGTCCTCGTTCACCAGCACCATCCTGCGCATGGAAGCCGAACCCGCGAGTAAGAAGGACAGTGTGGAGCCGGGTCCTACGATGGCGGTGTACCGAAGACCATTCGTAAGATCGTACAGTACAGGCGTATTGCCGCCTGCTACGGCGAAGTCATTTATTTTCAGGAAATAGCCTGCAGGCTTTGCCGCCAATTCGAAATAAAAATTAGGCCGGCCGCCGAAGTCGAACTGGCGGGGATAATGCAGCTCATAATAAGAAGCCACGATCCTGTCATCCGCCGTGGCGCTGGT
>Ga0105237_10008777_pt1 | contig 10903 bp, 7 predicted proteins | sample KBSC24metaG_FD_81520 | JGI IMG/M metagenome (GOLD analysis project Ga0105237, IMG submission 81520) | Corn rhizosphere microbial communities from Kellogg Biological Station, Michigan, USA - KBS C2-4 metaG | ecosystem: Host-associated > Plants > Roots > Rhizosphere > Soil | place: Michigan, USA... | reverse complement strand
GATCCAGAATCCGAACCGCTACCGCCTTGCCTCGCTCGCCCACTTCTCCCACCGGCCCGACACACGAAGGACAGCCGCCATCGCATCCGCACGACGCCAGCAGTCCCGCAGTCTGCTGCAGGAATCTTGGCGACATTCGATACAGCGGAGCACTCTGCCCGACGCCGCCCGGATAGTTGTCGTAAAGATAAAGATTGGGCTCGAAAATTTCCAGACCGCCCGCGATCTCCTCGGTCATCGCGACACCCAAATCGCGCGGATCGCACATCAGCAACAACGCTGCCACGGTACGGAGCGCATTTCCGAGGCCCGCGATCCCGCTCTGTTTTTCCGCCGGCGTATAGTCTCCCAGGCTCGCCAGAAACGCCGCCGGGAAGTGCAGCCAGAACGATGTCGTATGCATCTCCTGCTCCGGCATCGACAACTTGCCCGCACCGACATTTTCCATCGTGTAGAACTTGATCTTCTTGAAGCCCACGATCTGCCGGTTCACCCGGACATCGCCATGCGCACGGCGAGCGCCGCCCATTGACGCGCCCTCCGCCTCTTCCAGTACCTTCACCTGCGTGTAGTCGATGGCGTCCGTATAGTAGTCGCAATCCACGCGCGTCACGTAAGCTTTCCGCTGCTCATAGTCGAAGCGATCGACATGAAACATGCGGGCCTCATGCAGATAAATCGCCTTCTCATGTAGAGTCGTCAGAGCTGCCGTGAACGCGACCTCGGCAATCACAGTAGGTTCGCGGGTAGTTTCGATGACTACGAAGTTATCACTCGATACCGAGCGCAGGCTTGTCACATCCGCCGGGTAGCTGTCCGACGTCCAGTGCCAGGCTCCCGCCGAATGATGCAGAAAGCCGGCCTCTTCGAGGAAACGGCAGATCTCCGACGTGTCATGCTTTCCGAACTTCTCGTCATCGCGAATCGGAAGCTCGAAAGCCGCGCACTTCAGGTGCGCCAGCAGGATCTCGAGATTATCTGGATTGATGTACGCGTGTTCCGGCGAACGATCGAAGAAGTAGTCGGGGTGCTCGACGATATATTGATCGAGCGGCGCGCTGGAGGCCACCAGCACCGACGCGGAAGTCCCTTGCCGCCGCCCGGCACGTCCCGCACGCTGCCAGCTCGAGGCGATCGTTCCCGGATAGCCCGCCATAACCACCGCGTCCAGCGAGCCGATATCGATGCCCAATTCAAGTGCATTCGTCGCAACTACGGCGCGAATCTGTCCTTCGCGTAGGCTGCGTTCGATCGCACGGCGCTCTTTGGGCAGGTATCCTCCGCGATAACCGCGCACCGTCTCAGTGGGCACCGGGCCCTTATCCACTGCGTCCTTCAGGTAAGTGACCAAGACTTCAGTCGCGAGCCGATTATTCGCGAAGACCAGGGTTTGCAGATTTCGCTCAATGAACTCCAGTGCGACTCGCCGCGTCTCTTTGATATAGCTCCGGCGAATGCCCAACTGCCGGTTCACGACCGGCGGATTATAGAAAATGAAAAACTTCTCGCCGCGGGGTGCCCCATTCCGTTCCACCAGCTCGAAAGGCTCGCCACTCAGCGCCTCGGCCAGTTCGCGAGGATTGGCGATGGTCGCCGAACAGCAGATAAACTGCGGTTTGGAATTGTAGAACTCGCAGACCCGTCTGAGGCGCCGGAGCAGGTTACCTAAGTGGCTGCCGTAGACTCCACGGTAGTAGTGCAACTCGTCGATCACGACATAGCGCAAATTCTCGAAGAACCTGGCCCAGCGCGTATGGTGTGGCAAGATCCCGCTGTGCAGCATATCCGGATTCGTCAGTACGACATTGGCGCGCTGCCGAATCGCCTTGCGCGCGTCCTGCGGAGTGTCCCCGTCGTAAGTGAAGGCGCGGATGTCGGAGCCCATCTCCTCGACGGCACTCTGAAATTCGTGGAGCTGATCTTCGGCGAGCGCCTTGGTCGGAAAGAGATACATGGCGCGAGCGCCGGGATCGCGCAGCAGTAAATCGAAGACCGGCAGGTTATAGCAAAGGGTTTTGCCACTCGCGGTCGGCGTAACGACGACGACGTTCTTACCGGCGGATGTCTCGTGAAAGGCGTCCGCCTGATGAACGTACAGCCGCTGAATGCCGCGCTTTTCCAGCGCCTGCTTCAGCCGGGGATCCACCTTCGCCGGGATATCGGCGTAGACCCCGTCGGCGGCGGGTTGATGGCGAATCGCCCGCACCGGAGAATCGGGTTCTTTATGAAGCGCTTGGAAGCGCGCCACCACCAAATCCAAAGATGGCTTGGAGGAGACAGCAAGCTCCTGCGAGAATTCCGGGAAGCCCAGGGAGAGGTCCATAGTCTTTCGCCTTTTCTTTGCTACGGTACAACGCCGACAGCAAAGTCCGCAAGCGGAGGACAATATGGAGATTATTGCTTTTAGATTGCAGCCATGCGATCGCGAACGAACTCGTAGCGTTCGAGTGTCGCCGCGATCTGGAAGCCTTTCGAACCCTGATCGGAATTGACGTGCGTGCGCTCAGCACGGAGCACCTTACCCACGCACCGAAGGTTCACCGGTTGGGGACCTTCGTGATTTAGGGTAATGATGTATTCAATGGGACCGCCCAAATCGGGCTCTTTTCCTGTGGTGAATAAGACACCGCAGGAACTAATATTCTTCGTCCAACCCGCAAGGGTCATACGCTCCGCGCCAGCGCGGACGATGGATAACGGCAGTTCCAACTGAAACCGCCGGGTTCGTCTTTGTTCCATTCGGTGTAAATTCATACTATTGACACCGTAGCCATTCGGTCAATAGATCTAGTCCCGCTTAGCCCACCGTTTGTACTAGGCTTTCAGCATTATCAGTACCGGGATGAAAATGGTCTCATGTCAAACCAGAGGGGATTATCGGGAACCTCGATACGGATCAATCTGAAGAAGGGTGACGTGGAGGAACTGGGACGGCTTGCCGCCGTCCCAGGAAATACTCGAGACTACTTCACCTTGACGAAAATGATGAGCAGCGTATAAAGGGCCAGCGATTCGATGAACGCCAAACCAATCAGCATAGCCAGCTGAATGGCCTTGGAAGCCCCAGGATTGCGCGCCATGCCTTCCACCGCGCTCGCGATGGCTTTGCCTTGCGCGATGCCGCAAAGGCCCGACGCGATCGCCATGCCGATACCGGCGGAGATGACGACCCAATGTCCTTCAGAGGTCGGATTGCCCGGCGTTCCTGGCGTTGCTGTTTGTGCGCTCATTACGAAGCTGGCCAGTAGCATCAGTGCCAGCAACATCAAAACTTTCTTTGTCATTCGATTCTCCTTAAATAAATCGCTCCAGGAGGTGGTTCCCGGACACCCTACAGCCGGGCTCACACTGCAAAGCGGATAAAGCCGTATTTAGTGGTCGTGCGCCACGGATGAGCCGACGTACACCATCGTCAGCAGCATGAAGATATAAGCCTGGACTACGCCTACAAAGACGTGCAGTCCCATGAAAATAACAGGTGCAATGAACTTAGTAAGACTGATGAAAACTAGTGTTACTTGTTCTCCCGCGAACATATTCGCGTATAGACGAACTGTGAGTGAGAGCAGCCGCGCGAGATGACTGATGATTTCAATCGGAATCATCAGCGGCGACAGCCACCACAACGGACCGGCAAAGTGCGCCAGGTACTTAAGCCCATTGGCCTGAAAGCCGACGGCGTTGTAATAACCGAACGCCACCAACGCGCAACCCGCAGTGACTGGCGGGAAGTTGGTGGGCGCTTCGAAACACGGCACCAGTCCGATCATGTTGGCGCTCAGAATGAAAATGAAAATCGTACCGAAAAAGGCGAGATACTTATGCGCGCCGTGACCCACCTGGTCTTCGGCCTGACCCTTCACAAAGTCGTAAAGCAGCTCCATGGTGTGCTGCAAGCCGCCCGGACGATCGGCCGAAAGACGCGGCCGCAGCATCGCAAAAAGCAGCATCAGCAGGACGACCAACAGGATTTGCATCACGATGAAGTCGGCCCACGGCCGCGGCTCGGCGGCTTTGCCCACTAATGTGAGGAAGAAATTGCCCAGCGCGGACAAATGATCATTGAAGACGCTGGTTATCCAAAGTTCACTTTCTGGCATACACGATTTCGAAGATCAACTCGACGAAGACTGCGGCGATCAAGACAAAAAGCCCCGTCAATACCGCCACCATATTGAGGGGGGAATAAATGACTATAACATAGCCAGCACCACCCAGCAGGAGGTAGCGGAACACCATGAAAACACTGCCTCGGGAAGACACGCCGCCGAGGCCTTCGATGAGCTTTCGCATCCATCGGTAATTCAGCCAGGCAAGCGCCGCGCCGAGGAGGAAACCGGCCCCCCACGTCCACCCGCCAAATGCCCCTGCCACAATCGACCCGAGCACCGCGATAATCGCCATGAATCGAGCGATTCGAGGCGCTGCGCGGTCGTAGTCGAACTCGTCAGGAACCGCCACCGCTTGAGTCTCGCATGATCTGGCGAATCAGGGTGACAAATCCCGCGACGCTACCCAGAATCAGGAACAGAATGCTCAACCAGGTAGTGCCGAATTTCTTATCCAGCCAGTAACCAATGCCGTAACCAACGAACGTCGAGACCGGCAGAACCAACGCCAGCCCGGAGTATTCGGCGGCCCGGCCCATAAGGTTTTTTTTATCGGATCCCATTGGAAATCCTCTCCGCCGCTTCGCGCACCAGGAGGCCCATCTTTGGATGGGACGGCTCCATCTCCGGCGACAATCCGAACTCTTCGAGCGCCTCCGTCGTAGTCGGCCCGATCGAAGCGATCATCGCCTTGCGCAGTCCGGTAAGGGTGCCGGCGGCGATCCCCTGCGCTTCCGCTACCTGCATCAGATTGCCGATTTGCACCGCCGTCGTAAAAATTGCGACGTCGAACTCCGCCGAAGCCAAACGCCGTGCGGCTTCGCGCAAGGGCTCGGAATTCTCGGGAAGACCATATTGATAGACGCGTACCGAGGTGACTTCCGCGCCTCTACTGCGCAGCCCTTCGAGAAGTTCGGGATTCGAACGCCCGTATTCCTGCACCGCGATCTGTCGCTCGGTTCTACCCGCTATGGCAATCAGCAGTTCACGCCAGGTATTCGGTTCGGGCGCGACCACCGCCGGCTTTAAGCCCAATTCTCTCAGGGCAGCGACGGGCTTAGGACCGCGAGCGACGATCGTCAACTGACGCAATGCGTCCGCAAAAGCAGTTTCCGGATAACGCGTCGCCAGCAAACGATGCAGTTGGCGAGTGCCCACACCCGTCAGAAGCAGCATCATGTCGAACTCGCCCGCGAATAATTTCGCGGCGAAGTCGAAAACCGGCGCATTCTCCTCGACAGGAAGTTCCCGCATGGACGGCGCGACGAAAGGCTCACCGCCCTGTTTGCGTATCAGTTCAGCCATCTCCGCGGACCGGCGACTTTCGAGACAGAGGACGCGACGGCCATCGAACGACATGCTTGAATTATAGCCACCCCCGTTGCATTGCCGAACCGGCGACCGCGGGAGCGGTGCATTCTACTCCTAAAATCGCCTCAGCGCGGGGACATCCGCTCCCTGGGGGTCACGGCTCGGTAACGCAGGGAACCTGCCGAGCCGCGACCTCCACGGGTGCGGGTTAGAAGGAGTAGCGCAGAGCGAACTGCATCTGGCGCGGTCCAGAGTCACTTCCGAATTTGCCAAAGGTGGTGGAGCTACCCAGGCTTAGCGACACGCCGGTGAAGCGAACGGTGTTGGTGAGGTTGAACGACTCCCAGCGGAACTGCAGCTTGTGGGGAGTGTCGTTATGGGTGAAGAGGGTGAACTCCTTCGACAGGCCCATGTTGATGGCGAACGGTCCAGGCGAACGAAGCACGTTGCGCTGGCCGCTCTCGCCCGGCAGGGCGAAGTCGTAAGCTGCCAGGGCTGCCTTCGGATTCGCGAACAGGTTAGGCCCGGAGGCGCCTGCAACAGAAGCTGCGTTCTTGGTGGTCTGCGTGGAGACCGGTGCGACCTGGTCGGCATAGGTGGAGATTTCCCAGTCGGTAGCCCAGTTGCCGCCATCGCCCACGCTGACCGGAGTCGCGGTGGAGAACTGAACGGTGGGGGAAACCTGCCAGCCGCCGATAATGCCGTTGACTACTCGATTGGCACCACCGGCTAGCATGTGGCCTTTGCCGAAGGGAAGTTGCCATACCGCGAAGGCGTTGAAGATATGACGCGCATCGTAATTGGAATTCGACCAGACTTGCCGGGGGAACCAGGCGTTCTGAATCAGACCGCTGTAGGAGCCGCCGCTTTCGTTCGTAGACGCCAAGTCGAGAGAGTGGCCGTAAGTCCAGTTGAAGTCCAGAGTGAGGCCTTCCGTGAAACGTTTACGGACGGTCCACTGCATGGAGTTGTAGCTGCCCTTGCCCACCGAGCTAAAGGTGGAGAGCGCGGAGTACTGCGAATTGAAGAGTGCGTACGGCCCGTAGATGCTGCACGAGGGGGAGCAGAGCTGATCGATCGCCTGCAATCCTGACGTGTAATCGGGAGCGTACGTACCGTAGATCTTCACGGCCTGCTGGGTAGCCGTCAGACCGCCGGTCGCGAGACCCGGGAAGATGTTCTCCCAGAACGGGACCTTCTGCGTGATGGCCTGAAGCTGAGCAGTAGTAGTCGCCGTCTTGGCCATGGTAGCTACGATCTGGGCCGCCTGGAAGTAGGTCTGGCCGGACTTGGGGTCTTTCAGATTGGTCGGTTCCGCCAGATCGACCGTGGCGATGGAGCGCCGCGAGAGGCGGCCCACATAAGATCCCTGAATGAACCAGCCGTGCTTCAGTTCGCGACCGATGCTGAAGTTCATGTTCATGGTGTACGGAGGCAGAATCTTGTCGTCAATGCTGTTGGTGATCTGGAAGATGTCCGGCTGGGTCTGCGGGAAGCCGCCTTTAGGCGCGGCCGGCAGAAGCGAGGCCGGCAGGTTGTAGAAGCCGGTGTAGCGCGGCGCCGTAAGCGCGGTCAGGATGTTCGGCGGATTCTGCAGGGTGGTGGAGAAGCCCAGCGCGGAAGCGGAATAAGTCTGTGCCAGCGGCTGACCGAACAAATCATAGAACATGCCGAAACCGGCGCGGATGGACGTCTGTCCAGGGCTTCCGAACAGGAACCGGGAGAGTCCCGAGGTACCTTGCGGCGAATAGGCGAGCGCGACGCGCGGCGCGAAATTCTTCAGGTGGTTGGGATAGAGATCGTGCCCCTGTTTGGAGTTCGCGAGAACATACTGAATCGGCGCTACCAGGCTCTGAGGTGCGCCAATTGCGGCCAGGTCGGCGCGCTGGTAGAACCAGTCGTTCAATGACGGGATGGCGGTGGTTTCCGCGCCGCCAGCTTCGTAAATTGGCGGCATCAGAGAATGGCGAAGGCCCAAAGTGACCGTGAACGACCTCGAGACCTTCCAGGTATCCTGCACGTACCATTCGTATTCCTGGTTGCGGAAATCGCGGTTGATTCGCGACCCCTGCGGCAGAACGTTGCCGGCCGTGTCGTAGTTGTAGAGCGCATTGCCCTGCGCCAGGATGCCGAGCAGAGCGCCCGCTGCATAGGTTTCATTGGTGCGGAAGCTGCCCGCGAGGTCGGCTGGCTGCAATTCCTTGGCGGTGGCGAACAGCCAGGAAGGATTGCTGCTGGCATTGGAGAAGGAGTTCGAGTTGCTCGATGAGCGATTCGAAATGAAGCGTGCCACAGCGCCGAAATGGACGTCGTGCGAACCCTTGATCCAGGCGATCTCTTCCGACATGCTGTGCACCGGAATGATGCGTGCCGTACCGGTGGAGGTCGGATAAATGGTGCTGAAGCCTCGGAAGGAAGCGTAGTTGCCCGAGAGCACGCCTGTGGTTTCGATGCCCTGACGGGTGAAGCCGTAACGGAAGGTGCTCACCAGGTTGGGCTTCACCATGGCGGTGTAGCCAACCGCGAGACCCTTGCTATTATCCAGGCTCACCGAGGAAGGATCCTGACCCGGAAATTGCGGCGTTCCGTTCTTCCAGAAATTCTGCAACTGGCCGCGTACAAACATAGTGTGGTGGGCTTGGCTATCTATAACCCAATCCATGCGGCTGATGTAGGTGTTCTGGATGTTGTGCTGGCCCGCGTTGAAGCGGAAGCCGAGCGAGTTCAACTGGTCCCCAACCGTAGTGTCGTTGGCGTGCGGGTAAAGAGAGAAAAGATCGAGAGATGCTTTGCTGGGACCGATGCCCGCAGGGTCGAGTGCGGTGACCTGCGCGGGAGTCAGGACGGTGGTGCCTCCAGCCGTATTGCGGTACTGAAGGATACCCGCGCGTAAGGTGTCGGACGGAACGGTCTGCACAACCGTCGAACCGCTGGCATCGCGGCGGCCTTCATAGTTGATGAAGTAAAACAAGCGATTCTTCTTAATCGCTCCGCCGGCTGAGCCGCCGAAAATGTTGATCAGCAGCGCGGCACGAGGCAACCCCGCCTGATTATTGAAATAGTCGTTGGCAGCCGTTTCGGTACCGCGGCGATATTCATAGAGCGAGCCGTGTAGGGTGTTGGTACCGCTCTTGGTGACGAGCGTGATCTGCGCGCCCGACGAGCGCCCTTCATCGGCATTGCCGTTGGTGGTGGTGACGCGGAACTCTTCCACCGAATCCAACGTCACATTCAAGACGCTCGTCATGGCAGAGCGATTGTTCTGGCTGTTGACATCGGCGCCATCCAGCGTGATGTTGCCTTGGTCGGACTTTCCGCCGTTGACGTTTCCATTTTGCGTAACACCGGGTTCGAACTGCAGCAGCGCCGCGACGTTGCGAGCGAAGGAAGGCAACTGCGTGATCTGCTGCGTGCTGATCGCGTTGCCGAGCGTCGCGTCAACGGTGTTAACCTGGGCCGCGCCCGCTTCCACCGATACCGTTTCGGAAGTCGTGCCGAGCTTTTCGAAAACCACCGGGAGGGTGGCGGGTTGGTTGACGAGGAGTTTGAGGTTGTTGATGCTGACGTCCGCAAAGCCGGGCGATTTCGCCGTCAGCTTATAGTTGCCAGGCATGACCTGATCCATCGTATAGCGGCCCTGGGTATCAGATACCGTTTGGCGCTGCACTCCGGTTTCAGTGTTGACGATGGTGATGGAAACGTTCGGTATCACAGCCCCTGTGGGGTCTGTAACCGTTCCCGTGAGTGCCGTACTTTGGGCGAACAGAGCGGCCGACAGGTACAGAAATAGTACCGGGCCCAGAAACAGCTTTCGCATTTGTATCCCCTTTTCCGAAGCGGAAACCAACTATTTACAATTCCGTTAATTCAACAGCTCACGTAGGTGTTTGACATTGGTTATCATGTTCATCGCCCCGGTGTCAATCGGTACAGATGGAACTCGGGCGAGGTTTACTGTAAACTCATAAATCCATGAAAAACCATAGATCGCTTCGCATTTTCATAGCGGTACTGTGTGCCGCTTCGATGGCCGCCCAAAGCAGCGGTAAACGGCCCGTGAAAGTGGACGACATGCACGCGTTTCACGATGTCCGCGACCTGCAAATTTCCCCTGACGGCAAGTGGGTAGCGTACACAGTTGCGTCGGTGGATGTTAACGCCGATAAGAGTGACACCGATGTGTGGATGGCGAGTTGGGATGGAAAGCAGCAGTTGCGGATCACATCGAGCACGGAAAACGAGAATGCGCCGCGTTGGAGTCCGGACGGCCGCTACCTGTCATTTCTGTCGGGACGCTCCGGGAAAGCGAAGGGCACACAAGTCTGGCTGCTGGATCGTTCAGGCGGCGAGGCGCAACAATTCACAGATGTGAAGGGACGTATTTCGTCCTACGATTGGTCGCCCGACGGGAAGCGATTGCTGCTGGTAGTTGCAGATGCCGAGCCTGAAGAGGGCCCGATTGTAGTCGGCGCCGGCCCCAAGGCTCCCAAGCCGATCGTGGTCAACCGTTACAAGTTCAAGCAGGACGTGATCGGCTATCTGACGCAGAAGCCCGCGCGCCTCTATTTGTATGATGTCGCGACTAAGAAGGCGGACGCGATCACGGCGGAGACATTGGAAGCAGCCGCGCCATCGTGGTCGCCGGATAGTCAGTGGATCGCGTTCATGGGCCGCGAAGCCAACAACGCAGAACGCTACAACACGTCGAACGTTTTCGTAATCGAAGCGAAAGCAGGGGCGACTCCCAAACAGTTGACGCACTATGACGGACAGCACTCGTCAGCGTCGCGTGGAAAGCCCGAATGGAGCCCCGACGGCAAGCGCCTGGTCTACCTGCAGAGTTCGGGGGCGAAGTTGGGCGCGTACAACATGAATCGGATCGTGACCATCGCGGTCGCCGGCGGCGAACCGAAGTTGCTGACGGAGAAGTTCGATCGCGCCGCATCGGCGCCGCGCTTCACGCTCGATGGTTCCTCCGTGCTGTTCCTGGTCGCGGACGATCGCTGGGAGTATCCGGCGACGGTCCCGGCGAATGGTGGTGCCGTCCAGAACCTGACCAAGGGTCCGGGCGTGATCTCGACGATCGAACAGCGCAAGGAAGGCGGCTACGTCGTGCTCGCCGCGGGCGATACGAAGTCCGCGGAGATCCATGCCTTGGAGAATACAGAATTGCGCGCTCTGACCCATCACAATGATGCGCTCATGGCGGAACTGCAGTTGGGTGTCACCGAGGAGTTCAGCTGCAAGGCGAAGGACGGCACCGAAGTTCATGGTCTGTTGACGAAACCAGCCGATTATCAGGCGGGAAAGAAGTATCCCACCCTGCTGCGTATTCATGGCGGGCCGAACGGGCAGGACGCGCACTCGTTCAGCTTCGAGCGCCAGATCTTCGCTGCGAATGGCTACGTCGTAGTGAATGTGAATTACCGCGGCAGTTCGGGGCGTGGAGAGAAGTATCAGACCGCGATCGCCGCCGATTGGGG
>Ga0105237_10008769_pt1 | contig 10910 bp, 8 predicted proteins | sample KBSC24metaG_FD_81520 | JGI IMG/M metagenome (GOLD analysis project Ga0105237, IMG submission 81520) | Corn rhizosphere microbial communities from Kellogg Biological Station, Michigan, USA - KBS C2-4 metaG | ecosystem: Host-associated > Plants > Roots > Rhizosphere > Soil | place: Michigan, USA... | reverse complement strand
TGAACTGGCTCGCGTCGAGCAGGCTGTCGTGAGTGCCGGTGTCGAGCCAGGCGTAGCCGCGGCCCATGATCTCGACCTGCAATTCGCCCTGCTGCAGGTACGTCGCGTTCACGTCGGTGATCTCGAACTCGCCGCGCGGAGATGGGCGGATTGTCGCCGCGATGTCGCACACCCGGTGATCGTAGAAGTACAGGCCGGTCACGGCGTAGTTGCTCTGCGGCTGGGCCGGCTTCTCGGCAATGCTCAGCGCGCGCCCGTTCGCGTCGAACGAGACCACGCCGTAACGCTCCGGGTCGTGCACGTGGTAGGCGAACACGGTCGCGCCGTCGGTGCGTGCAGCAGCGTTCTGGAGCAGCGGCTGCAGTGCATGGCCGTAAAAGATGTTGTCGCCGAGCACGAGCGCGCTCGGCTGCCCGCCGACGAAGTCACGCCCGAGGATGAAGGCCTGTGCGAGGCCCTCGGGGCGCGGCTGTTCGCAGTAGTGGATGTCCAGGCCCCATTGCGAGCCGTCGCCGAGCAGCGCCTCGAAGCGCGGCAAGTCGAGCGGCGTGCTGATCAGCAGGATCTCGCGAATGCCCGCAAGCATCAATGTGGCCAGCGGGTAGTAGACCATCGGCTTGTCGTAGACCGGCAGCAACTGCTTGCTCATGGCCAGCGTGGCTGGGTGCAGGCGCGTGCCCGAGCCCCCGGCGAGGATGATCCCTTTGCGGCGCACGGCGCTCATCGTGCCTCCTCCTGCTTGTCGCCCAGCACCTCGCGGAGCATGCGATCGACGCCCGACTGCCAGGGCGGCAGCGTCAGGCCGAACGCGTTGCGCAGCTTTCGCGTGTCCATGCGCGAATTCGCCGGGCGGCGCGCGCGCGTCGGGAACGCGCTGCCGGGAACGGGCGCGACCGTCTCGGGCGTTGCCTTCAGCGCATGCCCGTGCTCGCGCGCGAACGCGATCACGTGGCGCGCGTACGCGTGCCAGCTCGTCTCGCCCTGCGCCACCGCGTGGTAGGTGCCGGCGAGTTCGGGCTGCGCGCGCACGGCGCGCACGGCGTGCGCCGTCACGTCGGCGAGCAGATCGGCTCCGGTCGGTGCGCCGAACTGGTCGGCCACCACGGTGAGCGAATCGCGCTGCGCCGCGAGCTGCAGCATTGTCCGCGCGAAGTTGCGCCCGCGGCTCGCGTAGACCCAGCTCGTGCGGAACACGAGGTGTCGGCACCCGCTGGCGCGAATCGCCTCCTCGCCTTCGAGCTTGGTGCGGCCGTAGACACTCAGCGGGCCGGTCGGCGAGTCCTCGATCCAGGGCGCGGTGCCGCTGCCGTCGAAGACGTAGTCGGTGCTGTAGTGAATCAGCCAGGCACCGAGCGCGGCGGCCTCGCGTGCGAGCACCGCGGGCGACGCGGCGTTGACCAGGCGGGCGGTCTCGGGTTCATCCTCCGCGCGGTCGACCGCAGTGTAGGCCGCGGCATTGACGATCACGTCGGGCGCCGCGCGCCTGACGGTCGCAGCAATGGACTCGGGGTGCGAGAAGTCGGCCGACCAGGGCGGCGGGCTGCCCGAGTCGAGCGCAATCACCTCACCGAGCGGCGCCAGCGAACGCTGCAGTTCCCATCCGACCTGCCCCTCCATGCCGAACAACAGGATCTTCATGGCGCGGACGCGTTGTCGTAGTGGCTGGCGATCCACTGACGGTAGGCGCCACTCTGCACGCGTTCGACCCAGGCTGCGTTGTCCAGGTACCAGGCGACTGTCTTGCGGATGCCCGACTCGAAGGTTTCGCTCGGGCGCCAACCGAGCTCGCGCTCGATCTTGCGTGCGTCGATCGCGTAGCGCTTGTCGTGGCCCGGGCGGTCGGCAACGTGCGCGATCAGCCGGCTGCGCGGACCGGCAGGGTCGGGGCGCATCTCGTCGAGCAAGCGGCAGACGGTCTCGACGATCTCGATGTTGGGCTTCTCGTTCCAGCCGCCGATGTTGTAGGTCTCACCAGGGCGTCCGCGCGCGAGCACCTCGCGAATGGCCGTGCAGTGGTCCTTCACGTAGAGCCAGTCGCGCACCTGGCGGCCGTCGCCGTACACCGGCAGCGGCTTGCCGGCGAGCGCGTTGACGATCATCAGCGGAATCAGCTTCTCGGGAAAGTGGTACGGCCCGTAGTTGTTCGAGCAGTTGGTCGTCAGCACCGGCAGGCCGTAGGTGTGATGCCAGGCGCGCACCAGGTGGTCGCTCGCCGCCTTGCTCGCGGCATAGGGGCTGTTCGGCTCGTACGGGTGGCTCTCGGTGAAGGGCGCGGACGTCGGGGCGAGCGAGCCGTACACCTCGTCTGTCGAGACGTGCAGGTAACGGAACTCGGCGCGCGCACCGTCGTCGCTTGTCGCCCAGTAGGTCCGGGTGGCCTCGAGCAGCGCGAAGGTGCCCGCGACATTCGTGTCAACGAAGGCTTTCGGGCCGTGGATGCTGCGGTCGACGTGGCTTTCCGCCGCGAAGTGCACGACGGCGCGCGGCCGGTGCTCGGCGAGCAGCCGCTCGACCAGCGCGCGATCGCCGATGTCGCCCTTGACGAAGACATGCCGAGCATCGCCCGCGAGCGACGCCAGGTTCTCGAGGTTGCCGGCGTAGGTCAGCGCGTCGAGGTTGACGACCGGCTCGCCCGTGCGGGCGATCCAGTCGAGCACAAAGTTGGATCCGATGAAGCCGGCTCCGCCGGTGACGAGAATCATGAGGTGGAAACAGAGAACTCCGACACGCCGCGGCCGATGCCGTGGTACTCGATCCCGAAGCTGGCCATCAGCTCAGGTTCGTAGAGATTGCGCCCATCGAAGATCACCGGGTTCCGCAGCACCCTGCTGATTGCGTCGAACTCGGGGCTCTTGAACTCTTTCCACTCGGTCACGATGACGAGCGCGTCGGACCCTTCCAGCGCCTCTGATTGCGAGGACGCGAATTCCAGGCCCGGCAGGTTGCCGAGCAGACGACGCGCCTCGGTCACCGCGACCGGGTCGTAGGCCTTGATGCGCGCACCGCGGCGAATCAGCCCTTCGATGATGACGCGGCTCGGCGCCTCGCGCATGTCGTCGGTGTTGGGCTTGAACGTGAGGCCCCAGACCGCGAACTGCAGTCCCGACAGATTCTCGCCGAAGCGATGCACGACCTTGTCGACCAGCACCTGCTTTTGCCGCGTGTTCGCCGCCTCGACGGCTGCGAGCACTCCGAGTTCGAGACCGGCCGAGCGCCCCATGCTGCGCAGCGCCCGAACGTCTTTCGGGAAGCACGAGCCGCCGTAGCCCGCGCCGGAGTACAGGAACTGGTAGCCGATGCGAGGGTCGCTGCCGATGCCCTTGCGCACGAGTTCGATGTCGGCGCCGATGCGCTCGGCCAGCAACGCCATCTCGTTCATGAAGCTGATGCGCGTGGCGAGCATCGAGTTGGCGGCGTACTTGGTGAACTCGGCACTGCGGATGTCCATCACGAGCAGCCGGTCGTGGTTGCGCGTAAAGGGCGAATAGAGGGCGCGCATCAGCAGCACCGCGCGCTCGTCATCGGCGCCGACGATGATGCGATCGGGCCGCATGAAGTCCTCGACCGCCGCGCCTTCCTTCAGGAATTCGGGGTTCGAGACCACCGCGAACTCGAGCGACATGCCGCGCCTGGCCAACTCCTGCGACACCGCCTCGTTGACAGCTTGGCCGGTGCCCACGGGGACCGTGCTCTTGTTGACCACCACCTTGTAGTCGGTCATGTGGCGGCCGATGTTGCGGGCCGCTTCGAGCACGTGCTGCAGGTCGGCCGAGCCGTCCTCTTCCGGCGGCGTGCCCACGCCGATGAACTGCAGCGTGCCGTGTGCTACGGAGGCCGCTACGTCGGTCGTGAATTGCAGGCGGCCGGCGGTGCGGTTGCGCGCCACCATCTCCGGCAGCCCGGGTTCGTGGATGGGAATGCCCCCGTCCTCGAGGAGCTGGATCTTGTTCGCATCGACGTCGAGGCACATCACGTGGTTGCCCATCTCGGCGAGACACGCGCCTGTGACGAGGCCGACGTAGCCCGTTCCGATGATCGTGATCTTCATGGTGTGATAGTGCTCGGTATCGTAGCGAGACCGTTGGGATTGTTTTTCTGCCAGCGCCAGGTGTCGGTGCACATGGCGTCCAGGTCGCGTTTCGCACGCCATCCGAACAACTCGTGCGCGAGGGCGGGGTCGGCGTAGCAGGCGTCTACGTCGCCGAGCCGGCGTCCGACGATCTCGATCGGCACACTGTGGCCGCTGGCGCGCTCGAAGGCGTCCACCAGTTCGAGCACGCTGTGGCCGCGCCCGGTGCCGAGGTTCGCGGTCACCGAGCGCTTCGTGTCGAGCAGGTAGCGCAGCGCGTCGACGTGACCGGAGGCGAGATCGAGCACGTGCACGTAGTCGCGCACGCCGGTGCCGTCGGGTGTGTCGTAGTCGTTGCCGAACACCTGCAGCCGCGCGCGCTTGCCGACCGCCACCTGGCTGACGAAAGGCATCAGGTTGTTCGGGATGCCGCGGGGGTCTTCGCCGATCAGGCCGCTTTCGTGAGCCCCGGCCGGATTGAAGTAGCGCAGCAGCGCGATCGCCCACTGCGGATCGGCCCTTTGCACATCGCGCAGGATGTTCTCGCCCATCAGCTTGGTGGCGCCGTAGGGGTTGGTCGCGCTGAGCGGGGCGTCTTCGCGGATGGGCAGCCGCTCGGGCTTGCCGTAGACGGTTGCGCTCGAACTGAACACGAGGGCCTTGCAACCGTGGCTGGCCATGGCTTGGCACACCGTCAGCAGCTCGCCGATATTGTTGGCGTAGTAGGCGAGCGGCTTGCTCCCGCTCTCGCCGACTGCCTTGAACGCGGCGAAGTGCACCACCGCGTCGACCGGCTCGCGCGCGAACAGCGCGTCCATGGCCGCTGCGTCGCAGACGTCGGCACGCACGAACTCGGGCGTGCGGCCGCTGATGGTCTTCAGGCGGTCGAGAACCTCGCGCGAACTGTTCGAGAAGTCATCGACGCCGATCACCCGATAACCGGCCGCCAGCAGATCCAGCCAAGTGTGCGAGCCGATGTAGCCGGTCGCACCTGTCAGTAGGACCAGCGGCGGTTTCATCGATAGACGAACTGCACGGCGCAGCCGGCCATGTTGGCGCTGAACGTGAACCCGGACGCGCCCGAGATGTCGCGCTTTTCATGCGCGACGTCGCATGAGAGCTGCCAGGCGCGGCTGATGTCGTACGTGACCCCGAGCGAGGCGATGCGCAGATTGTCGGTCTCTTCGCTCGTGGTCGTCGCGCCGGCCACGCCCACGGTGTTCACGACCTTGGCATGGCGGTACTGGTACTTCGCGTTGGCCGTGATCTTCGCGGTCGCCGCGTAGCGGACGCCGATCCCGGTCGTGTTCACGACTTCGCTGTTCTCCGACAGGCCGATGTTGGGCGCCGTGCTGGGTGTTCCGACGACGTTGAAGAAGGTCGGGTTGATGCCGGCGTCACGCACGAACGAGGCATTGAACGTGAGCTTGCCGGTGGGCGCGTAGTTCGCGTAGACCGCGCCGGTCAGGCCCGAGAAGTTGCGCTCCTGGACGCCGGAGAACGTCTGTCGCGTCCAGCTCAGGCGCGCGTTCACGTTGGTCTGGGTGCTGTAGCGCCAGTCGACGGTCAGGTCGACGTTGCGGCCGTTGCTCTTTTCGGCCTGATAGTCGTCCGGGCCGGTGGGCGCTACCACAATCGGGATCGCGTATGGCGCCTCGGTGTGCGTGAAGCGCCCGGCGAGGCCGAGCCGCACGGTGGGCCCCAGGCGGTAGAAGATGCCGGCGCTGGCGGTGTCACCGGAGGACTTCTCCGTGATGTACTCGGGCGCCGAATAGCGGACCCGGCTGTGCCCGTAGTTGCCCTCCAGGGTCAGCAAGCCTTCGCCGCCCCAGCGGATGCTGGCGGCGAGTTGGTCGGTGTTGGCGATGTTGCGCTTGCTCACCGGAATGTTGGCGTTCCCGTCCCGCGACGCCAGGCTGCGGTTCGCAGTCCCGCTGAAAGTGCCTGAGAGCTTCTCGATCGTCGCCCAGTCCCAGCCTGCTTTCAACGCGTAGCTGGTGTTGTCGAGAGCGTCCTCGTTGTGGAATTTGTTGTAGTTGACATTGGCCGACGCGTAGACGCGCTGGCGGCTGATCATCTGGTCCAGGCCGGCGAGCACGCCGGTGCTGGAGTAGTAGTCGGGGATGCGCTGTGCGTCGGGCACGCGGTAGACGTTCGAATCGTGGATTACCGCCTGACTCGCGCCGATGTAGTACGGGCTCGCGCCATCTTCAGCTGCCCAGGCGCCGCACCCGATCGTCGCGATCACCGCCGCGAGCACGGCGCGCTTGAACGGCACGGAGAGAGAGGGCGTCGGAACTTGCATGTCGAGTCTCCAGTAGACGATTGCACGGGGCTACGCCATTGACGATTGTCGCCGATCATTGGACGTGCCGATCGAAGAACACCCGCCGGATCGTTCGGACCACCATCTGCAGATCAGCCCGAGCGATCAGTTGCGCAGGTACTCCAGATCGTATTCGACGCGCGTCCGAATTTTGTCGATCGTATCGGTCTCGCAACGGTGTCCGTTCAGCGGGACCAACGCGTGAAACCGGGTTTGACCTTGTGTCTCACCATGTAAGCCCGCCGAGCTGGCATGCGGTGTGCGGTCAGCGCGTGCGGCCGTAGGTGTCCTCGAAGCGGACGATGTCGTCTTCGCCAAGATAGCTGCCGGACTGCACTTCGATGATCTCGAGCGGTACCTTGCCGGGGTTCGACAGCCGGTGCGTCGTGCCGAGCGGGATATAAGTGCTCTGGTTTTCCGACAGCAGGATGACGCGGTCGCCGTTCGTGACCTCGGCCGTGCCGCTCACCACGATCCAGTGCTCGGCGCGGTGGTGATGCATCTGCAGGCTGAGGCGCGCGCCCGGCTTGACGAGGATGCGCTTGACCTGGAACCGCGGCCCCTGGTCGATGCTCTCGTACCAGCCCCACGGCCGGTGCACCTGACGATGCAGCGTGTGCTCGCTGCGCCCGGCGCTTTGCAGTTGCCCGACGATCTGCCTGACTTCCTGGCTGCGTTCGCGGTCGACCACCATCACCGCGTCCGGCGTCTCGACGACGACGACGTCGTCGACGCCGACAACGCTCACCAGCCGGCTCGTCGCGTGCACGAGCGTGTTGCGGCTGTCGCGCACCAGCGCATCGCCGACGCTCGCATTGCCCGCGCCGTCCTTCTCGCTCACCTGCCACACGGCGTCCCATGCGCCGAGGTCGGACCAGCCGGCATCCAGCGGCACCATGCGAATGTCGAACGGCGACGCCTCGGCGCCCGACGGCGCGCCCGGGTCCACGGGGCACTTCTCCATCACCGCGTAGTCGACCGACTCGCTCGGAATCGCCGCAAACTCGGCCTTGCCCGGTCGCACGAAGCTCGCATCGACGCTGCGCGCGGCCCAAGCTGCACGCGAGGCGTGCGCGATGTCGGGGCGGAAGCGCTCGAGCGCAGCCAGCCAGAGCGACGCGCGCACGACGAACATGCCGCTGTTCCAGTAGTAGCTGCCGGCGCGAAGATACCGCTCGGCCGTCGCCGCATCCGGCTTCTCGACGAACTGCGAGACGCGCGCCGAGCCATCGTCCGATCCGAGCGGGTCGGCGCAGCGGATGTAGCCAAAGCCGGTGTCGGGCCGGTCGGGCGCGACGCCGAGGATCGCGATCGCGCCGCCTGCCGCGGTGCGTACCGCCTGCCGCAGCGAGGCGGTGAAGGCGCGAGCGTCGGTGAAGGCATGATCGGCCGGGCTCACGACCAGGATCGGGTCGTCGCCGCCTTCGGTCGCGTGCAGGGCTGCGAGCGTCATCGCTGGCGCGGTGTTGCGCCCCATCGGCTCGAGCAGCACAGTGGCGGGGGGCAAGTCGAGTTCGCGCAATTGATCCAGCACGAGGAAGCGATGCTCCTCGTTGCCCACGACGCAAGGCGCGGCTATCGCGATATCGTCGCTTGCGAGGTCGCACAGGCGTTGCGCTGCATCCTGGAACAGGCTGCGGTTACCTTGTAGCACCAGGAACTGCTTCGGATGCCCCGCCCGCGACAGCGGCCACAGACGGGTTCCGCTGCCGCCGGCCATGACGACGGGTTGAACAAGAATCTTCGGGATCATGGAACTGGCTTCTGGAGATGGATGGGCGCCGAGGCGCCAGGGGCATCCGCCGATGGCGCCAGCTGTCGTTACACATCGACGCGAGGTCGCGTCGCGTGCGCCACGCGGCTTCTCGGCGGCGAGCGTCGGTCAGCGTAACACGGACCACGTCGCTGGCCGGCGGGCGACGCTCTCGCGCTCGCGAACCGGTGCAGGCGCTCGGGCCTGCTCATGGCGACTTGCGCCCGGACTCGCCGGTTCAGTACGCGTTGCGATCGAAGAACACCAACCTGATCGTCCGCACGATGATCTGCAGATCGAGTCCGAGGGACCAGTTGCGCAGATATTCGAGGTCGTATTCGACCCGGGCCTGCATCTTCTCGATCGTATCGGTCTCGCCACGGTGGCCGTTGACCTGGGCCCAGCCCGTAATGCCGGGCTTGACCTTGTGCCGCACCATGTAGGCCTTGATGAGCTCGCGGTACTGCTCGTTGTGCGCGACCGCGTGCGGACGCGGGCCGACGATGCTCATACGGCCCTGCAGCACGTTGACGAACTGCGGCAGCTCGTCGAGCGAGGTGCGCCGGATGAAGGCGCCAAACGGAGTGATGCGAGCATCGCCCTTGATCGCCTGGCGCACGACCGAGCCGTTGTCCTGCGTCGTCATCGAACGGAACTTGTAGACCGTGATCTCGCTGCCATCCAGCCCGTTGCGGCGCTGCTTGAAGATCACAGGCCCGGGCGAGCTGAGCTTCACGCCGATGGCGACCGCCAGGAGGATCGGCGAGATCAGGATCAGGATGATCGTGGCCAGCACGATATCGCTGACTCGCTTGAGCAATTCGTTCGTCCCGGTAAAGGGCGTTTCGCAGATGCCCACCACCGGCACGCCATTCATGTCCTGCAGGCGGCCCTGGATGATGCTGATGCCGAACACGTCGGGCACGAAGAACAGCGATGCGGTGGTGCCCTGCACCTCCTCGAGCAACTCGACGATGCGCGGCTGCGAGCCCAGCGGCAGCGTGATGTAGACCTCCCGAATGCTGTGCCTGGTGCAGTAGGCGGCAACGTCCTTCAGCCCGCCCAGGCGCTGGATCGCGGCGTCCTCGTGCAGGCGGTCGTCGGTGCGGTCGTCGAAGTAGCCGATGAAATCGATCCCGCGGTCCTCGCTCTCGACAAGGGCCCGTGCCACCTTGACGCCCAGCGGTCCGGCGCCCACGACGACCGCGCTGTGGCGCGCCTCCGGCCGGGCCGAGAGCCGCTTGACCGTCACTTGCCCGACCCAGACTGCGAGCCACTGCAGCACCGGCGTGATCAGCACCCATGCGATCAGCACGTTGCTCTCGAAATAGCGCAGGCTGCGTGTCGCGTAGCCGCACAGCGCGAGGATGGTGATCAGCGCGACCCACGAGCTGACGATGTCGACACCGGCGGCGATCAGGTTGTCGCGAAAGCGGTTGCGACCCGGAAAGGTCAGTGCGAAGACCAGCAGACACAGGGTCAACGCAGGGCGATCGACCAGCTTGTCGTAGTACAGCGTGACCAGCGGGAACGTCAGCACCGTGATGCCGGGCTCGAGGAACGCGGCCACGAACGACGTCACCGACTGCGGTGCGCTGTAGAACGTTCGTTTGTAGGTGCGGTCTTCGAACATCGGTATTTGGTCTACGCGTGGCGTCGCTCGAGTCACTGCGCCGTGCCCGAGTGCCGCAGCCCGTTGCGATCCGAGCCGACCGTTGCCGCAGCCGGGCGGCCCGATACCAAGGTCGCCCGCGCAGCGCAAACTGCGTCGAGCACAGGACGGGCTCGCCGTCACGTGAGCGCTTGATTCTCCACGAATTGGCGCGGCGCCCCAGCCCTCGACCATGGGGGCGTGTCCACCCGAGTGCCTACAATCCGTGCATGCTTCACAGTCTGACTGCTGCGCTGAACTTCGCTGTAATGGAGCGCGCGACTCTGTGGTTGAACCATGTACTGGGGAGCGAACCGGTCGCGACACATCGACTGCGGCCGCATGCCGGGCGGACTATCCGCCTGCGCTTTGTCGGTTGGCCCGCCCTCTTGCCGCCGCCGCCCGTGGCGGCGTTCAAGATCACGCCGGCTGGTTTGCTGGAGTGGTGCGGCGAGGAGGCCGGCGACGCCGAACTCACCGTGAGCGTCGATGCGTCGAACCCCGCGCTGGCGTTCGCGCAGGCCTTGACGGGCGAGCGCCCGAAGGTCGAGGTGTCCGGCGACGCGGCGTTCGCGGCCGACCTGAACTGGCTGGTTGATAACCTGCGCTGGGACTACGAAGACGATCTTGCGCGCGTCGTCGGCCCGGTGCCGGCACGCGAACTCGTGCGGCTTGCGTCGGGTGCGGCGAACGGATTGCGCGAACTCGTGCGGGTGGTCGGCGCGCGCGCCGCGCCGCGCCGCGCCGGTGACGACGGTCCGGAGTCGGCGCGTTCATGAGGTATCTCGCGCGGCTCGTCTTCATCTGCATCACGGTACTGCGCTACGGGCTCGATGAGCTGGCGCTGTCCAGCTTCAGGCAGCGCCCGGTGCGGCTCCTGGTTCGGGTGATCACGATCGGGCGCACGCTCGAATCGCCGCGCGCCGACCGGCTGCGGCTCGCGCTCGAGCGGCTCGGGCCGATCTTCGTCAAGTTCGGCCAGGTGCTGTCGACGCGGCGCGACCTGCTGCCGCCCGATCTGGCCGAGGAGCTCGCGAAGCTGCAGGATCGGGTGCCGCCATTTCCAGCCGAGGTAGCGCGCAAGCTCGTCGAAGTGGCATTCGGCCGGCCG
>Ga0105237_10008767_pt1 | contig 10912 bp, 10 predicted proteins | sample KBSC24metaG_FD_81520 | JGI IMG/M metagenome (GOLD analysis project Ga0105237, IMG submission 81520) | Corn rhizosphere microbial communities from Kellogg Biological Station, Michigan, USA - KBS C2-4 metaG | ecosystem: Host-associated > Plants > Roots > Rhizosphere > Soil | place: Michigan, USA... | reverse complement strand
GGCGAGCGGTACCAAGGCCGCGACGACCACCATTGTCGTATCGAACGGCTCGGCACCTGCCGCGCGCGCGATGCGGCCATATTCCCACGCCCCCAGCGCGGCGATACCAGCGAGCACGACGGCAAGCAGGGCATCGCCCACATACACAGCCGCGATCGCCAACGGCGCCGCGACGACCGCAAACAGCACTCGGCGCGTCAAATTAGACATAAGCGGGACGCAGAAGAGGAGTGTGACGGCGTGTGGCCGTCACACTTCCATGATTTCGGCTTCTTTGGCCTTGAGCAGCGCGTCGAGCTTGGCGATATGGTCGTCGTGCAGCTTTTGCAGCTCCTTTTCGCCCGTCTTCACTTCGTCCTCCGACACTTTGTCGAGCTTCTTGAGCTTGTCGCGGCCGTCGGTGCGCGCATGACGGATCGCGATGCGCCCATCTTCAGCGAGCTTGTGCACGACCTTGACGAGCTCTTTGCGGCGCTGCTCGTTCATGGACGGTAGCGGAACGCGAATGGCCGCGCCTTGCGTCGATGGTTCGAGCCCCAGGTCGGATTCGCGGATCGCTTTTTCGATCGCCTTGACCTGACCTTTGTCGTACGGGGTCACCAGCAACGTGCGCGGATCGATGGAGGCAACCGCGGCGACCTGGTTGAGCTGCATCGCCTGCCCGTACACTTCGACGCGCACGGTGTCGAGCATGTTGGGCGACGCTTTCCCCGAGCGGATGCCCGAGAACTCGCGCTTGGAATTTTCGACCGCCTTTTCCATGGCAGTCTTGCTGTCTTTGGTGATCTGCGGAATCGTCGTCATGATACGAGGGTCCCCACGCGTTCACCGCGAACGGCCGCCGCGACCGCCCCCGGTATGTGAATATTGAGAACGACGAGCGGCAAGCGATTTTCCTTGCACAGCGTGACGGCCGTCTGGTCCATCACACCCAATTCGCGCTGCATCACGTCGTTATACGAAATGGTGTCGTACATCGTGGCGGTCGGATCCTTTTTGGGATCCGCCGAATACACGCCGTCGACGCTGGTGGCTTTGATGATGACGTCGGCGCGCATTTGAATGGCGCGGAGCGCGGCCGCCGTATCGGTGGAAAAGTACGGATTCCCCGTTCCCGCGGCAAAGATGACGGCCCGCCCTTTCTCGAAGTGCCGCAGCGCGCGGCGCCGAATATAGGGCTCGGCGATCTCTTCCATCCGAATGGAGGTCATGACGCGGGTATCGACCCCATGTCGCTCGAGGACATCCTGCATGGCCAGAGCGTTGATGACCGTGCCGAGCATCCCCATGTAGTCAGCGGCCACGCGGTCCATCCCCAGACGCGAAATCTGCGCGCCCCGGACGATGTTCCCGCCGCCGATCACGAGACCGATTCCCACCCCCAGGGAGGCCACAGCTTTGATTTCGTCGGCGAACCGTGTAATCACGTCAAAATCGAAGCCGAAACCTTTGTCGCCGGCAAGGGCTTCGCCCGACAGTTTGAGCAGGATACGACGGTAGGCGAGATCGGTCATACGAAAGAGTACGGGGTGTGGATAGACAAACAGAGAGGGGCCCATGGGCCCCTCCAAAACTACATCAGAATACCCGTTCTCGTTACTCGCCCATCTGGAAACGGGCGAAGCGGCGGATTTGGATATGTTCCCCCACCTTCGCGGACGTTTCTTTGACGAGATCGCCGATGCTCTTTTTGGGCTCGCGGATGTACGGTTGGTACAGCAGCGCGACTTCTTTGTAGTACGACTCGACTTTTCCTTCGACCATCTTGGCGATGATGGCCTCGGGCTTGCCGCTCTCGCGCGCCTGTTCTTCGAAGATGCGGCGTTCGCGGTCGATCACCTCTTGCGGGATGGTGTCTTTGTCGACGCCAAGTGGTGCGGCACTGGCAATGTGCAGGGCGACTTCACGCGCGAGCTCTTTGAAGTCATCGGTGCGCGCGACGAAGTCGGTCTCGCAGTTGAGCTCGACCAACACGCCGACTTTACCGTTGTGGTGGATGTAGCTCGCGATGATCCCTTCGGAGGTCTGCTTGCCTACACGCTTTTCGGCCTTGGCGATCCCCTTGGTGCGGAGATATTCCACGGCTTTGTCCATGTTCCCAGTGGTCTCTTCGAGTGCTTTTTTGCACTCCATCATCCCGGCGCCGGTCCGCTGGCGGAGGGTCTGTACATCTTTGGCGGTATATGACATCGAAATCTGCTCTCGTCGGTGTTGATCGTGAGAACGCCGCCGACACGGACGTCGGCGGCGCGTGAGACGGACAACAAGGTCGTCGCGGACTGTGACGCCCGCGACGACGGGTTTTACTCGCCGCCCTCGGCGTCGGTGCCACCTTCGTCGGTGCCGGCCTCACCCGCTTCGCCGGTTTTGAGGCGCGCAGCGATGGCTTCTTGATTGGCGCGGCGACGACGCGGCCGGCGCTTACGGCGGCGATCGGCGTCGCCCCCTTCGGGCTCGGCGCCACGGTCGGAGCTGTAGGTGTACGATTCGGTCTCTTCGACTTCCTGACGCACCGGCGCTTCGCGACGCGCTTCGGCGACGGAATCGGCAACGGCGGCGGTGAGGAGGTCGACGGCGCGGATGGCATCGTCGTTGGACGCGATCGGGACGGTAATGAGGTCAGGATCGGCGTTGGTGTCGACGAGCGCGATGATCGGAATGCCGAGCTTGTTGGCTTCGGCCACGGCGATCCGCTCTTTTTTGGAGTCGATGACGAACATCAGCCCGGGGATGCGGGTGAGGTTCTTGATACCCGACAGGTTCTTGGACAGCTTGTCGCGCTGCCGGGTCATCATCAACCGCTCTTTCTTGGTGTAGTTGGCGAACTCGCCACCGCCCTCGATCCCGGTTTCGAGATCCTTGAGCTTGCGCAGCTGCTTTTTGACCGTCTGGAAGTTGGTCAGGAGGCCGCCGAGCCAGCGCTCGGTGACGTACATAGCGCCGCAGCGTTCGGCTTGCTCCTTGACGATGGAGGCGAGCTGGCGCTTGGTGCACACGAAGAGGACGCTTTCACCACGCATCACGACATCGCGCACGAGCTTTTGCGCCAGCTCGAGCTGGCGCAGCGTCTTTTGCAGATCGATGATGTGGATGCCATTGCGCTCGGCGAAGATGAACCGGCGCATTTTGGGGTTCCATCGGCGCGTCTGGTGGCCGAAGTGAACGCCCGCTTCGAGGAGCTGTTCGAGATTGGGTTGCGACATGCGAGAATACCTGAAGGGTTAACCGACCATTCCTTTCATCGCCTATCGCGACCAGCCATCGTTGAAGACGACGCCGGCACCCGCGACACGCTCGGGGAATGTGAATGATATGGGGACGGGCGGAGTGCCCGTCCCCATGGACAACGCGATTAGCGCTTGGAGAACTGGAACCGTTTACGCGCTTTGGGACGGCCGGGCTTTTTACGCTCGACCACGCGCGCGTCACGGGTCATGAGCCCCAGGGCGCGGAGTTTCGGCTTGAACGACGCATCGACTTCGACGAGCGCGCGGGCGATCGCGAGGCGGAGGGCGCCGGCCTGGCCGGAGAGACCACCACCCGTGATGTTGGCCGTCACGTCGAACCGTCCGAGCGTATCCGTTGCGGTGAACGGCTGCTGGATAGACGAAACGTGCGCGGGACGCGGGAAGTAGTCGCCAATGGTGCGCCCGTTCACCAGCCATTTGCCGGAACCGGGCTTCACGTAGACGCGGCACACCGCCTCTTTGCGGCGGCCGATGGTGTGGGTCTGAGTGTCGGCCATGCGAATTACTTGGAGGCGGAGGTGAACGTCAACGGCTTGGGCTGCTGCGCCTTGTGCGGATGCTCCGCCGTGGCGTACACGCGCAGCTTGGTGCGCAAGTGCGTACGAGCCAGCGCGGTTTTGGGGAGCATGCCGTGCACGGCTTTCTCGATGATCCGCTCAGGGTGCTTTTCGAGCATCGTGGCGAACGGCGTGAACCGCTCGTGCCCCATGTAGCCGGTGTGCCGGAAGTACTCCTTTTGCTCCGCCTTGCGGCCGGTCACCTTGATTTTGGATGCGTTGATGACGATGACGTGATCGCCCGTATCCATGTGCGGGGTGAACGTCGGCTTGTGCTTCCCCCGGATGACCCGAGCGACCTCAGTCGCAAGCCGGCCTAAGACCATGCCTTCGGCGTCGACGATGTACCAGTCGTGCCGAATATCGGACGGGGTGGCGGAAAAGGTTTTCATAAAACGGAAACGTCGGCTGTGAGCGGACCTAAAAGTGCCAAATTGTGATAGCCTGTAAAGTTAGCCCGGAAGTTGTTTTGAGTCAACGGGTTGGGTGACGTTTGGGCGGTGCGCTGGTCGGGACGGCGATGTAAACGGCGGGACTTATTCGAGTTCGACTAACAGCGTTCCCTTTTCCACAGCCGTGCCTGGGGTAATCTTCACCGATTTCACGGTGCCGGGGGCAGTGGCGCGGAGCTCGTTTTCCATTTTCATGGCTTCCATCACGACCAATCCCTGGCCGGCTTCGACGCGGTCGCCCGGGGCGACGTGGATGCGGACGATCAGGCCAGGCATGGGGGCCTTGAGGGGGGCGGGGCCAGACGCCGCGGCCGACTTGGCGGTCATGTCGCGAATCGCGCGGGTACGCTCGTCGACGGCATCGACCGGGTATTTGTGGCCGTCGATGTCGATCACGTAACTGCCGCGGCTTTCGCCGCGTTGGGCAACGATGCGGACGACGCGGTCGCCGATGCGGAGCATCCGAATAGGAGTGCCGTCGGCGGGGGTGAGGGTCGCCGAGTCGGCGAGGTCCAGCATGGTGGCGGTGTCGCCGTCGATGTGGACGTCGCGGCGGGCGCCGTTGATGTCGACGATGTATTTCATGCGGACTCCAGCACGAGCTCGCACACGGTTTCGACGTGGGCGGTTTGTGGGAACATATCGAATGCGCGCAGCGACTGGATGCGATACTGCGGGAGACGGGCGAGGTCGCGGGCCAGGGTCGCGGGATCGCAGCTGATGTAGATGATCGCTGGTGGTGGCGTGCGTTGAATCACGCGCGGCACTTTTTCGTGCAGGCCGGCGCGTGGTGGATTGAGGACCAACAGATCGGTGGGGAGATGTTGGATCAACACGGTTTCGACACGACCGGTCACGGCGCGGGACGGTTCCGACAAACGGATCATGGTCCACGACGAAGCTTCGACGTCGAGCTCGATCGCGGTCACGGTGATTCCCTGCTCGGCAAGCGCGGCGGCAAGGTCACCGTTACCGGAGTACGCGTCAACGACGCGTGAGGGGGCGTGCGCGGCGATGCGTTCGTGAACGTACGCGCGCAGCTCTTCGGCGACAACGGGATTGACTTGCGCAAACGAGGCGCCGGGACGACGAATCACCGTGGGGCCGCGGCGTGAGGGAATGCCGCCGGCATGCTCCAACGTGACGCGACGGTCGCCCAGGATGCGGCGAGGGCCGTCGTCGGGTTCCCAATATAAAACGGACAGTGTGGGAACGGCGTCGAAGAATTGGTCTTGGCCGAACCAACGGCTGCCGCCGATCACCATGAAAATTGGGCCGTCCTCGGTCCAGCGGACGCTGCCGCGAAATTCGCGGACTTCCGGAAAATATTTGGACGCGGCCATGATCTCGCGCCAGGCGGCGATGACGCGGCGATCGGTGATGGGACAGTCGGCAAGGGCAAAGACGTGTGACGGATCGTCGAAGGCGTGAAGCCCTGCGATCCAGTTGCCGCCGGCGCTGCGGCGCAGTGCGAGGGTCAGCTTTTCGCGATACCGCCACTCGTTGGGGCTTGCGTGCACCTCGGGAGGCGCGACTTCGCGCTTGCCGATGCGCTGGATCGCGTCGCTGATGACGAGGCGTTTGGCGGCGACTTGCGCGGCATACGTCATGTGTTGCAACTGGCACCCGCCACACCGGTCGTGGGTGTAGTGCCCGCACGGCGGATCGATGCGGACCGGCGACGGATGCACGATGGCGTTGAGTGTGCCGCGCGCAAAGTGGCCACGGCCGGTGGTCGTGGTGGTCACGATGTCACCGGGCGCGGTACGTGGGACGAAGATCACCAAACCATCGGTACGGCCAACGCCGTCACCACCGGCGGCGATGGAATCGATGGTCACGCTGAGCGTGCGGGGTGGGCTCCCCGCCACTTAGCGCACTCCGTCGTGCAGCGCGGCGCGGCGCCACGCGGAGAGGCCGGTGTCGGCGGCCGCATTATTCGCGGGGACGGCGCGGCGGGTGCGATCTTCATTGGCGAGGAGCGCGCCCGCCAATGCAGCGAGACGAGCGCCGTCGTCGGGTGGTGTCACCGACGTCAGTGACGCGAGCCGGCGTTCCAGCCATTGAATCTCGATATCACCACGTCGAAATTCGGCATCTTCCATCACGCGGAGATGAAAGTCACGCGAGGTTTCGATCCCCGATACGGTGAGCTCGGTGAGGGCGCGATGCATGCGCTCGACGGCGTGTTCGCGCGTGGGGGCATACACGATGAGCTTGGCGAGCATGGGATCGTAGTGCAGACCGATCTGTGTCCCCACATCGATGCCGCCGTCCCAGCGCACACCGGGGCCAGAGGGAAGTTGCAAAAACGAGACGGTGCCCGTGGACGGCAAAAAGCCGTTGGCAGGATCTTCGCTCGTGATGCGGCATTCGATCGCCCACCCGGTGGGCGCGATATCCTTCTGTGAAAACGGGAGCCGCTCACCCGAGGCGACGCGTAACTGCCACTGTACCAGGTCGATACCGGTGACGAGCTCAGTTACCGGATGCTCAACTTGGAGGCGCGTGTTCATTTCGAGGAAGTAAAAGCGCCCGTCTTTGTCCAACAGAAATTCGCACGTTCCGGCGTTCACATAGCCGGCGGCCTTGGCAGCGCGCACCGCGGTCGCGCCCATTTCCGCGCGCAACTCAGGCGACACGGCGACGCTCGGTGCTTCCTCGATCATCTTTTGGTGCCGGCGCTGCACAGAGCATTCGCGCTCGCCAAGATGGATGACGTTGTCGAACATGTCGGCCAGCACCTGAATTTCGACGTGGCGTGGCCCTTCGACGTACTTCTCCAAATACACAGCATCGTCGCCAAAGGCGTTCTTGGCTTCGCGGCGCGCCGAGTCAAAGGCGTGATCGAGCTCGGCGGCGTCACGCACGACGCGCATCCCTTTCCCGCCACCGCCGGCCGCGGCTTTGAGCAGAATGGGATAGCCGTACTCGACGGCCAATGCGTGGGCGCGCACGGCGTCTGGAATGGCTTCGGTGGTTCCGGGAACGACGGGGACCTTGTGCGCCACCGCCAATGTGCGGGCGGCGGTCTTGCTCCCCATCGCGGCGATCGCTTCGGCCGGGGGGCCGATAAAGACGAGTCCCGCGTCGCGCACGGCACGGGCGAACCATTCGCGTTCGGAGAGAAAGCCGTAGCCGGGATGAATGGCTTGCGCGCCGGTCTGTTTGGCGGCCGCGATAATCGCGTCGCCCAACAAATAGCTCTGCGAGGATGGAGGTGGGCCTATGCGGACCGCTTCGTCGGCGTAACGGACGTGCGGTGCTTGTGCGTCCGCGTCACTGTACACCGCCACGGTACGGACGCCGAGCTCTCGGCAAGCGCGCATGACGCGGATCGCAATTTCGCCGCGGTTGGCGACCAAGACTTTGGTGAACATCTCAGTGCGGAAAAAACGGGTGGACGACGCGGTCAGCTGGGTCCGTGTAGCCAGCGCGTGCGGTGACGTCGACGGACGCGCGAAACCATCCCGCGTGTGACAACGCCGTCACAGCGGGATGTTTCCGTGCTTTTTGGGTGGGTTTTTGTCGCGCTTCCCTTGCAGCGTTTCGAGCGCGTCGATCAGACGCGGCCGCGTGTCGCGAGGATCGATGATATCGTCCAGATAGCCGCGGCCAGCCGCGACATATGGGTGCGCGAACTTGTCGACGTATTCGGCGATTTTTGTATCGGTCGCGGCTGTGGGATCGTCCGCGTCGGCGATCTCTTTGCGGAAGAGAATCTCGACTGCGCCCTTGGGGCCCATCACCGCGATTTCGGCCGTGGGCCACGCCACGTTGAAGTCGCCCCGAATGTGCTTGCTGCTCATCACGTCGTATGCGCCGCCGTACGCCTTGCGCGTGACGACGGTGAGCTTGGGGACGGTGGCTTCGCAGTAGGCGTACAACAGTTTGGCGCCGTGCTTGATAATGCCGCCGTGCTCTTGGCCGACGCCGGGCAAAAAGCCTGGGACATCTTCGAACGTGACGACCGGGATGTTGAACGCATCGCAGAAGCGAATGAACCGCGCCGCCTTGACCGACGCGTTGATGTCGAGCACGCCCGCGAGGACCGCGGGTTGATTGGCCACAACGCCGACGCTAAAGCCGCCGATGTGCGCGAAGCCGCAGAGAATGTTCCCGGCGAACTCTTTTTGCACCTCGTAAAATGCCCCGTCGTCGATGATCCGACGAATCACGTCGTGCATGTCGTACGGTTTATTGGCCGTATCGGGGACGATGTCGAGGAGTGCGTCGTCGCGGCGGTCGCGTGGATCGGTACCGGCGCCGCGCGGGGGGGTTTCGAGGTTATTGGATGGGATGAATTGCATCAGGTCACGGATGGCCTGAATGCATTCGGGTTCGCTGTCGAATGTGAAGTGCGAAACGCCCGACTTTTGCTCGTGCGTATCGGCGCCGCCCAGCTCGTCCATGGTCACGTCTTCGTGCGTGACCGTTTTGACCACGTTGGGGCCGGTGACGAACATGTACGACGAGTGTCGCACCATGTACGTGAAGTCGGTAATGGCTGGCGAGTACACGGCGCCCCCGGCGCATGGTCCCAAAATCGCCGAGATCTGTGGGACCACCCCCGAGGCGAGTGTGATGCGTAAGAAAATTTCCGCGTAGCCGCCGAGCGAAACCACGCCTTCCTGGATGCGCGCACCGCCCGAGTCGTTGAGCCCGATGACTGGGGCGCCGTTGCGCATGGCGAGGTCCATGACCTTGCAGATCTTTTCCGCGAACGACTCTGACAGCGAGCCGCCGAAGACGGTGAAGTCTTGCGAGAAGACGTACACCAGCCGGCCGTTGATTTTTCCCCAGCCGGTGACGACGCCGTCGCCGTAAATCTTTTGCTTGTCCAATCCGAAGTCGCTGGACCGGTGGACAACAAAGCGGTCCAACTCGGTGAACGTGCCGTCGTCCAGCAACAGCTCGATCCGCTCGCGGGCAGAGAGCTTTCCTTTGGCGTGTTGGGCCTCGATACGAGCAGCGCCGCCCCCGAGCTCAGACTCGGAGCGGCGCTGCTGTAGAAGCGCGAGCTTGTCGCGCATACTCATGATCGATGGGTCGTGCGGCGAGTCACTTACTCGTCGTCGTACGACGCCGGAATGCTGCCGGCTTCCGTGCCGTAATCGGACAGGTTGTAATCGTCCGATTCCATTGGAATCACCTTGGACGGCTCGGCCGGCTTGGGTGGTTGCTCCTCTGGAATGCCGGTGACGGCGAGCACGATGCGGCGGTGGATCGGATCGACTTCGAGGACGCGCAGATCGAGGTTCATCTGCTCGTACACGACGTCGGCCGGGCTGTTGACCGGATTGCCGAAGTTGAGCTGGCTGTTGGGGACAAAGCCTTCGATGTCGTTGCCGATGTCGACGACCACGCCCTTGTCCATCAAGCGCACCACTTTGCCGCGGAGCTCGGTGTTGACCGGATAGGTCTCACCGATTTTGAGCCACGGATCTTCGGTGGCTTGCTTGAGGCCCAACGAGATCCGCTTGTTGTCCGGATCGATGTTGAGCACCACCACGTCCACCGTATCGCCCTTTTTGACCACTTCCGACGGATGCTGCACGCGGCGCGTCCAGCTCATGTCGGAGATGTGGATGAGGCCGTCGATACCGGGTTCGATTTCGACGAAGGCGCCGAAGCTGGTGAGGTTGCGGACCTTGCCGGAGAGGCGCATACCGACCGGGTACTTGGTCGGGAGCGTCATCCAAGGGTCTTCTTCCGTCTGCTTCATGCCGAGCGAGATTTTTTCTTCGTTCGGATCGACCTTGAGCACCACGGCTTCGATCGCTTCGCCGATGGAGACGATTTTGCTGGGGTGCCGCACATTGCGCGTCCAGCTCATTTCGCTGACGTGCACGAGTCCTTCGATGCCCGGCTCGAGCTCGACGAAGGCGCCGTAATTGGTGATGGACACCACCTTCCCCGAGACGCGTGTGCCGACCGGATACTTTTCGGCGACATCCTGCCATGGGTAGCTCTGGAGCTGCTTGAGGCCGAGCGAGATGCGCTCGCGCTCCCAATCGATGTCGAGGACTTTGACCTCGAGCTCCTGGCCGATGTGCGTCATTTCGGACGGATGCGTGATGCGGCCGTACGACATGTCGGTGATGTGCAGGAGGCCGTCCACGCCGCCCAAGTCGATGAACGCACCGAAGTCGGTGATGTTCTTGACCACGCCTTTGCGGATCTGGTCTTTTTGGAGCTCTTTCATCAAGCGCTCGCGCTTGCCGGCGCGTTCCTGTTCGAGGATGGCGCGGCGCGACACCACGATGTTGCGGCGGCGCTTGTTGAGCTTGATGATTTTGAATTCGAAGGTCTGACCCAGCAGCTCGTCCACGTTGGGAACGCGGCGAAGCGCGATCTGCGATCCGGGCAAGAAGGCGTCGACGCCCATGAGATCGACGACCACGCCACCTTTGATTTTCTTGGTGAGCGTGCCGTGGACGGGCTGATCGTTTTCGTACGCGACGCGGATGCGCTCCCAGACGCGCATGAAGTCCGCTTTCTTCTTGGAGAGGACGACCGACCCTTCCTGGTCTTCGAGGTGCTCGAGGAGCACTTCGACTTCGTCGCCAGCCTTGAGATCGGGGAGATCCTTGAACTCTTCGAGCGGGATCGTCCCTTCGGATTTGAAGCCGATGTCGAGGACGACCATGTTGTC
>Ga0105237_10008763_pt1 | contig 10914 bp, 8 predicted proteins | sample KBSC24metaG_FD_81520 | JGI IMG/M metagenome (GOLD analysis project Ga0105237, IMG submission 81520) | Corn rhizosphere microbial communities from Kellogg Biological Station, Michigan, USA - KBS C2-4 metaG | ecosystem: Host-associated > Plants > Roots > Rhizosphere > Soil | place: Michigan, USA... | reverse complement strand
GCTGTGGACGCCGCGCTCGGCGCCGCGGATCGATTGTGGGTCATCGTGCAAACTCCCGCCGGCCGGGAGGTGCGGGCCTACAATCTCGACGGCGAATTCCTGCGGCGGCTCGCCTACGCACCCGCCGAGCCACAGCCACAGCGCATTTTGGCCGCACGCGGGACCTTCGCCGAGCGCTGGAGCGAAGAGATCGTGCTGCTGGAGGAGAATGAAAAAATGCAACGCGTGCGCACGCTCGCCCTTCCCCAAAAACCGGCGGACGGCGCCGCGCCGGTCTGGGAGACACTGATGGAGAAGGTCATTTTGCACAGCGAAACCTTCGAGGCGGTGAAGGATCAACTGCACCGCCCGGACGGAAAGCCGTTCAGCCCGGAAAAGGAATTCATCGTCCACCTCATCAACAACCCCTTGATCAAGGATGAACCCACAACCGCGCACGTGACGATCGGATTCAATGACAAAGGCAGCTTCCTGCAAACAACCGATGGCCTGCCCTTGCGGCGTGTGACCGAGACGCCGCACCTCCAGTGGACTGTGATCGGGCGTGAAGGCAGCGGCAAATTGCTCACGGTCTTTCAGAGCGACGGCACTGTGGTGGAGGAGTTCAAAGCCAAAAAACTGGCCAACATGATGGCCTTCGACGCGGGCGACTACGAATGGAAAGGGAAATGATGAACACTCGCTTGCGCAACCAGCCCTCCATTTCCTAAAAGGCCCGGATGAGCCGCGACATCGTCTATTTCGACCTCGAAACCCAGCGTACGGCGAACGATGCCGGCGGCTGGGACAAAAAGGGCGCGATGGGCATGAGCGTCGGCGTGACCTACAGCACCAGGCTCGGGGAATACCGAATCTATCCGGAGAAGCGCGTGCAGGAACTCATCGACCAACTCCTGCGCGCGGACCTCGTCGTGGGCTTCAACGTCATCAGTTTCGATTACGAGGTCCTGATGGGCTATACCGTGCAGGACCTGCCGCACCTCTGCCAGACGCTGGACATCCTGGTGGACATCGAAAAGACCCTGGGCCATCGCCTCGGCCTGGACTCGGTGGCCAGCGCCTCGCTGGGAGTGGGCAAGACGGGCGACGGGCTCGACGCGATCCGCTGGTGGCGCGAAGGCCGGCTAATGGAGATCGCGGAATACTGCTGCTTCGATGTGAAATGCACAAAACTCGTCCACGAGTTTGGCCTCGCCCACAAGAAGCTGCACTACACGGACCGCTTCCAGCAACGCAAGAGCGTGCCGGTCGCCTGGTGACCGGACTGCGGGATTCTGGCTGACAACCCCGCGCGAGCGACCTACCCATACGTCGTGCGTCGCGCCGAATCCTGGACCATCGCCGACATTCTCGACTTCGAGTATTTGCTCACCGCCGATTCGGCCGGCGATGATGACGCCACGCGAACGCGGGATCGCGCCATCTTCGAGCAAAAGATCGCACCCGAATTCGGAGTTGCCGACGGCGGCGAGCGGCGGCAAGTCTTTCGCCGCTGGCTCGAGGCGCGGCGCGAGGCATCCGGCAGTGATCTGCCCGGGGCACACTTCGTGGCGGGTTGGCAAACGCTCCTGACCTTTGCCACGCTGACCGGGCTGGTGCTGGGTATAAGCGTCACGGCGGGGCTGCTGCATTACCGCGGGAAGGAGCCGGTCAACGTCGCGTGGTTTTTTGCCGCCACCGTAGGCGTGCAGTGGGTGATCCTGATCGCGGCATTTGCATGGTGGCTGCTGCGCCGCACGACGGGCTTGCTCGATGGATTTCGCCCGTTGCGCGCCCTGATGTCGGCACTGACGTGGGCCTTCAGCGCGGGATTGCGCCGGCTGCCAGGCGAACGGCGCGATCGCTTTCGCGCGAGCCTTGCGACCATCAGCCGACACCGCGAGATCTATGGTTCGCTGGCGACCTGGCCAGTGCTGGTGGTCACGCAGGTTTTCGGTGTTTGTTTCAATCTCGGAGTCCTAGGCACGCTCCTCCTTCAAGTGGCGCTCAGTGATGTGGCGTTTGGCTGGCAATCGACCCTGCGCACCAGTCCCGAGGAAGCGTTTCACATCGTCGCCACTGTCTCCGTGCCCTGGTCCCGCCTGCCGAATCCACACCCGACTTTCGATCAGGTTGTGGCGAGCCGCTTCGCCTATAGCGCCGGAATCGCGCCCCTTTCCCAGACGGCCATGACATCGTGGTGGCCGTTCCTCTGCTATGCGGTGGCGATCTACGGTCTGCTCGTCCGTTTGTTCCTTCTCGCGTGGTGCCTTGGAGGCCTGCGCCGGTCTTTGCGCGGAGTCACTTTCGATCACCACGGATGCAATGCGCTCCTGCGCCGGCTCACCGGCCCTGTCATTCAAGCACAAACCGGCACTCCCGCGCTCACCATTCCGGAATCTGTGCCGGGCGCGGCCCCACGACGCGCCGGGGAAAGCCTGCTCCTGCTCGCGGAAGACCTCGCCGCGGAGAACGACGCATTGACCACCTATCTGAGCACCAACCTCGGCTGGAAGGTCAGCAAGATTCTCACAGTGCAAATCGATCACCCGAGCGGCAACGCTTCGGCCCTTCAGGAGATCGCGGCGAGCGCCCCGCAACTCGCAGGCATCGTGATCGGGATTCCCGCGCGCCGCGCGCCGATCAAGGCGATTGCCCTGTTCCTGCAAAAGGTCTCAGCCGCGGGCGGAGGCGCGGAAACTCTCATCATGCTCCTGGGCCGCCACACGGGCGAAACGTACGACCCCGTGAGCGATGAAGACTACGGCCACTGGAAGAACTTCAACGCCATCCATGGCTTGCATCTCGGCATCGAGAAATGGAGGCCGGCATGAGCGAACTAACGCCCACGTTTGCGATTGTCGGCGCCGTGAACCACGGCAAATCGTCCGTCGTTTCGACACTCGCGGAAAACGATCAGATCCGCATCAGTTCCACGCCCGGGGAGACTGTCGAGTGCCAGCGCTTCTGGCTGCATGACCTCTTCGTATTTTACGACACGCCCGGCTTTCAAAATGCCCGCGAGGCGCTTCCGGAACTGGCCTCCGCCGCACAGGCGAGCGAACCGCTCGCGGTCTTTCGCCAATTTATCGAGCGTCACCGCGGCGAGCCGGATTTCGAATCCGAGTGCCTGCTCTTCCGGCCGATCGTCGAAGGCGCGGGGGTGCTCTACGTTGTCGACGGCTCCGAGCCCGTCCTCGAGATTCACGCGGCCGAAATGGAGATTCTGCGCCTCACGGGACAACCCCGGCTGGCGATCATCAATCGCACCAGCGCGGACGATCACATCGGAGATTGGAAGCGGCGGCTCGGGCAGCATTTCAATGCGGTGCGGGAATTCAACGCGCACCACGCCACCTTTGCCGACCGGCTCGAACTGCTGGAGACGCTGGCCGGCATCGAGCAAAGCTGGAAGCCCAAGCTGGCGCGCGCGGTGGCGATTTTCCGCGAAGAGTGGGAGAAGCGCATTCGCGAGTGCGCGGAAATCATTGTCGAGCTGTTATTCGACGCGCTCCGGCACGAGGAAGTGGCCGCGAGCCCCGAGGGCCGCACGCGCCGCGAAGCGCTCGGCGAGGAATTGCAAAAGCGGTTCATGGCTTCGGTGAGTGCCCGCGAAACGCGCGCGCACCGGGAGATCATTCGTCTCTTTGGCCACAATCGAGTGACGGCGGACGCAACAAGCGGCCCGCTCTTCGACTCAGGATTGTTCAGCGATGAAACGTGGAGGGCCTTCGGTCTCGACGAAAAGCAACTGCTCGCCGCCGGCGCCTTCACCGGAGCGGCGGCGGGTGCGGCGGTCGGGGCAAAAGTGGAGATCGGCACCGGCGGTGGATTCCTCGGCGCGCCGACAGCCATCGGCACTGGCGTCGGCGCGGGGATCGGCGCGGCGGCGGCTTTTTTGTTCGGCAAACAACGCCCGGAGCTAAAAGTGCGCGTCCCGGGACTGGCCCAAAAATTCAAGATCGGCGGCAGTGCCGTGCGCGTCGGGCCATATGCCGCGGTCAATTTCCCTTGGATCCTGATCGACCGCGCACTGGGCACTTTTGCCTATGTCGTGAATCGGGCCCATGCCCGGCGCGACGACTCGGTCATCGATTCAGCCAGGATGAAAACGGCGCTCGACGCCAGCAGCCTCTCGACGGCGCATTGGACCGACACGCAGCGCCGGGATGGGGCCCGGCTCTTCGGCATCATCCGAAAAGGAAAGGCCGGGCGGGAGCAGCGAGAAGCCTTACGCAGTTTGATCGCAGAGCGGCTCCAGGCCTTGAGCCTGGCAAGGATTGCGGTCGATTAGCCCGCGTCTTCCTCCTCGCACAGCAGCAATTCAATCATGCGCTCCGGGCTGGCGAGAAAATCGCGCGTGACGCGAAAGTGCTCCGTATCCTGGTAGGCGATCTCCTTCATTCCGCTTGTGCTGAACTCGTAAATCCGCGCGTGGGGATATGCGAGCAGGATGGGCGAATGCGTGGCAATCACCAACTGGCTGTGATGGCGGACGAGACGGTGGATGAGAGCGAGGACCGCGAGTTGCCGTTGCGGGGAGAGCGCCGCCTCAGGCTCGTCGAATAGATAGAGGCCATCGCCCGAGAGGCGATGCAGCAGCAGCGCGAGGAAGGCTTCGCCGTGGGATTGGGCGTGGAAGGACTTGCCACCGTAAGCGCTGAATCCAGAGCCGAGTTCCTCCAACTCTGTCGCAATATTGTAAAAGCTCTCCGCTCGCAGAAACCACCCGTCGCCCGGATATCCGCCACGGGCCAGAGTCAGATGCGGATCGAGCGCACTGCTCGAGGCGACGGTCTCCGTGATCCGCCGTTTCCAACCGCCTTCCGGGCTGAAGCCCGCCTTCACGGCGATGGCCTCGAGCAACGTGGATTTGCCGCTGCCGTTTTCACCGATGAAAAACGTGACCGCCGGATGGAATTCCAACCGGCGAAGCTTCTTGATCGACGGAATGCTGAACGGAAAACCCCTCGCCTTCGGAGGAAGTTGCATTTCAATCCAGCGCAGGAAGCCTCCGCCCTTGATCTGAGGGCGCGCTTCAGCGCCGAGTTCCAATCCAAGCTGCCGCACGGATCGACCTCTGGCCATGGTACTGGTCCGGCGATCAGCTCTGCGCAGCGATCATGCCGCTCTGGCGGGCGTAGTTGAACAAACCGCCTGCATCAATGACCGGGCGGACTTCACCGAGCGACTTGAGGCTGTAGGTCGTTCCGTTCACCGTCAGCGTATCGGCGTCGAAATCGAGCGTGCCGATATCGCCCGTCTCGACCTTGTCACAGAGGCGCTCCTTCGCATCGTAGGGGTAGAGTTCGCCGGTCGCGACGCAATTGCGGAAGAAGATGCGCGCGAAGCTTTCGGCCACCACGGCTTCGACTCCAGCCGCGCCCATGGCGATCGGCGCGTGTTCGCGTGAGCTGCCGCAACCGAAATTGCGGCCGGCGATCACGATCTTATAGATGGTCTTCAATTCGCCCTCGGGAACGAATTTGATCGGATATTGGTCATCGGGCAGGCCGATCATCGCATAGCTCCCGAGCTTTTCGTATTCCTCGGCGATCGTCGGCACGAGCGTGAGGTACTGCGCGGGGATGATCTGGTCGGTGTCGATGTTGTCGCGGCAGACGAAAACGGGGCTGGTGATGGTGTTGGACATGGTGGTGAGTGGATTAGTAGCGGAAGCCCGGTTTGGGTTTCGCATCGGATTTATCAGGCAATGGCGAAAGATCGTTGTTCTCGAACAATGGCGATCCCGGCACGGGCTGGACGCTGCTGGGTTTCGGTTTTGTCCCGAAGACCGGCTTGAGCCGGGACCTGGCAGTGGCTGACTCCTGCGGCGTGGGTGTCGCGGGCGGGGCCGGCTTCATGTCGTCGTTGGACACGAAGCCGCTGGTGCCGTCCGGAAGCGATACCCGGCTGAAGCCCATATCGTGCTGAAGGATCGTAACCCTGGTGTCCAGATCGAGGGAATAATCGGGACCGAAGGATTGCGCCGGACCGTACTTGTAAAAACCCGCCTTGGGCACGGCGATGACGTAGCTGGCGCCCGACGGGATGGTATTCTCGCACGCGGTGAACACCGCGAGACAGGTCAGGACGGCCAGGCACGGCAATGATTTCAGGGACGGTGTCCAAGGCATCGGGGAAACGTCGCAAACTTCAGCAGGATTGGGTCGTTCGCTCCGGCTCGCGGGCGGGGGCGCGGCACGAACGGCTAGCTCACGTATTCGCGCGGATCGGTGATTCTCCCAGTGAGCGCACTGGCGGCGACGGTATAAGGGCTGGCGAGGTAGACTTGCGATTCCTTGTTGCCCATGCGCCCCGGGAAATTGCGATTGGTCGCGCTGATGCACTTCATTGGTGTATTCAGGCGGCCGAAGGTATCGACGGGGCCGCCGAGGCAAGCCGCGCATGAGGCATTTTCCGTCATGCGCACGCCGGCGCTTTCGAGAATGGACCAGACGCTGATGCCGCCCCATAGGGTGTCCTTGAGTTCCTGGACCACCTTGGTCGTGGCCGGCACGCCGAAGGTATCGATCTTGACCGATTTGCCTTTGACCACATGCGCAAAGGCAAGGAAATCGCTCGTCTTGCCGCCGGTGCACGAGCCGATGTAGGCGCGGTCGAGGGTCACATTCATTTCCTTGGCGAGCTTGCGCTGGCCGGGATCGGGATGGCACGCGACGGTGGGCTCGAGCTTCGAGAGATCGAATACTTTGTCGTAGACGAAGATTTGGTCCTTGCCCACTTCCGCCGGCTCGAAGGTGCTCTTCGTGCCGTTCTCGGCCACGCGCTCCTTCACATAGGCGTCGGTCTTGGCGTCGAAGGGGAAGATGCCATTCTTGCCGCCGGCCTCGATGGCCATGTTGGCGATGGTCATGCGGTCGTCCATGGAGAGCGAATAGGTGCCCGGTCCTTCCCACTGCATCGCGCGATAGGTCGCGCCGTCGAATCCGATGTCGCCGATGACATGCAGGATCACGTCCTTGGCCATGACACCCGCGGGCAGCTCGCCCTCAAGGTAGAAGCGCATCGATTCCGGCACCTTGATAAGGAGCTTGCCGGTGCCGAGGATGAAGCCTGCGTCGGTGTTGCCGATCCCGGTCGCAAATTGGTTGAACGCCCCTGCCATGCAGGTGTGGGAGTCGGTTCCGAAGAGGACTTCGCCAGGCCGGGTGTGGCCTTTCCACGGAAGCGTGGTGTGGCAAACGCCGGTGTAGTTCTTGCCATACTGCTGCTTGAGCTGCCCGCGCGTGGCGTCGAAATGCCAATGGCCGTTTTCGTCGTCGATGACGTCGTAGAAATAGGGAAGATTCTGCTCCCGGGCGAAATCGCGCAGGATATCGACGTTGCGATTCGACATGGAATCCGCCGTGAAAATGTAGTGGTCGGGGATGATGACCAGCTTCTTCGGGTCCCAAACTTTGGCGGCCTTGCCGAACTCTCGCTTGAAGACTCCGATTGTGCCCGGACCGCACACGTCGTGCGTCATCAGGATATCCACGTTCACCCACACATTGTCGCCGGCTTGCACGTGCGCCTTGCCGGAGGCACGCGCGAGGACTGTTTCGGTCAGAGTCATAAGGGTCGCCACTATCACACCGGGCCGCGTTCCCGCGCAAATGGATTTCTGAGGGGACTGAGGAAGGATTTGACGGCTGACAAATTCCACACTCGCTGACACCCCAGCCAAATTTTGTCGGCAAGGAGGCCAGACGGCCACTACCCTCCCGGTCTTCCTCCATGCGTTTCGCACCCGTTCTCCTCCTCGCCGCAGTGTCGACGGTCCAGGCCCTGACCATCGATCTCAAGCCCGGAACCGAGATTCCTTCACTCAATGCCGCACGCGACGCGGCGCGCAAGGCACGGGCCGGTGGCGAAGCGGGGGCGATCACTGTGCGGGTGGCGGATGGCGTGTATCCACTCAGCGAACCGGTGGTTTTCGAACCACAGGATTCAAACGTCTCTTACGAGGCGGCTCCCGGTGCGACGCCCGTCTTCGATGGCGCGCGGAAGATCACTGGTTTCAAGGCAGGCGCGGACGGTGTGTGGACGGCCAGGGTCGACCCATCATGGCGCTTCGAAGCACTTTGGGTGAACGGAAAGCGCGCGATCCGGGCGCGCACTCCCAACGAAGGATTCATCCAGGCGACGGGACAGCCCACGCAACCGCTGCCCAACATTCCCCTCGCCGGCACGCCATCCAGGACGCTGCTCGGGATTCCCCCGGAGGACGCCAAGGTTTTGCAAGGTCTCAGCGCCGACGAACTGCACGACGTCAACACGGTGGTCTATCACTCCTGGGACGAATCGCGGCTGCGACTCGCCGGGGTGCGGATCGAGGACGGAACCCTGCAATTTACCGGAGGCGTCCGCGAGTTCTTCACGCTCGAGCCGTGGCATCGCATTCATCTCGAAAATTTCCGTGCGGCGCTGGATGCGCCCGGGGAATGGTTCCTGGCCCGCGATGGCACTCTCAGTTACATCCCCCGGCCCGGTGAAAAACTGGAATCCGCCGAGGTCCGCGCCCCGGTGGCGCCCCAATGGATGATTTTCCAAGGCGATGCGGGCAAGAATCAGTTCGTCGAGAAAGTGACATTTCGGGGACTGACCTTCCGCGGCCAGAGCTACGCCCTACCCGACAAAGGCGTGCACTTCGGCCAGGCCGAATCGGGCCTGATCGGCGCCATCGAGGCCACGGGGACGCGGACGCTCACGTTCGATCGCTGCGAATTCACCGGCACACTCACGCACGCACTGAGGATCAAGCGGGGATGCAGCGAGGTCACCGTGCACCAATGCCTGCTGCGGGACCTGGGCGCCGGCGGGATTTACATCGGCGACCCCGCGGTCTCGCAGCCGGGCCCCGACCATACGCACCACGTCACGGTCGAGAACTGTATCCTCCAAACCGGTGGGCGCTATTTCATGGCGGGCGTGGGCATCCTCGTTTTTCACGCCAGCGACGTGACGATCCGCCACTGCGACATCGCCGATTTTTTCTACACTGCGATCAGCACCGGATGGACTTGGGGCTACAAGCCGACGACGTGCGCCCGCATCCTGATCGAGAACTGCCATCTCCATCATCTCGGCTGGGCGGTCCTGAGCGACATGGGCGGCGTTTACACGCTCGGGCCGCAACCGGGCTCGGTGATCCGCGGCTGCGATATTCATGACATCGGCTGCGCCAGCTATGGCGCTTGGGGCATGTACAACGATGAGGGTTCGACCGGGATCGTGTGGGAAAACAATCTCGTCCATTCCACGCAGAGCGCCGGGTATCACCAGCACTACGGACGCGGCAATATCATCCGCAACAATATCATCGCGTATTGCGCCGAGGAACACGTGCGCTACAGCCGGCCTGAGGATTTTTTTGCGTTCGCCTTCGAGCGCAACATCGTGCTCCTGGGCGAGGGACGGCTCTTTATGCACGTGGACAAGAATTGGGACAACGGCCGCGTCTTCCTCAACGACAACGTCTACTGGCGGCCCGGCGGCACCATCCCGGAATTTGCCGGGAAGACATGGGCCGACTGGCAGTTCCTCGGGCGCGACACCACGAGCGTGGTCGCCGATCCGCTCTTCGTCGCGCCGGAGAAAGGCGATTGGACGCTCCAGCCCGGCTCGCCTGCGCTGAAGCTGGGATTTCAACCCTTCGACTGGAAGCAAGCCGGCGTGACGGGCGATGCCGCATGGCGTCAGCTCGCGGCGACCGATTTCGGCCAGATGACCTACGGGCTGAAGCCCAAGCCCAAGCCATTGCAATTGCACGATGGCTTTGAATCGACCGCGATTGGGGCCGCCCCGGCACGCGCCAAACAAGGACGGAAACAGAAACCGGGGATCATCGCCGTGGTGGGCGACCAGGCCAGCAAGGGGCAGCGCTGCCTGCAACTGACGGACGGGCCGGACATCGAACCGGCATACGAACCGCATTTCTATTACCAGACCAACGTGGAAAGCGGGAGCGCCCGGGTTGCCTTCGATGTGAAGATGCAGCCCGACTACCTGCTCGTGCACGAGTGGCGGGATGACAACAATCCCTACCGGAGTGGACCGTTGCTCACGTTCGAGCGCGGAGCGATCCGCGCCAATGGCAAGACCCTCACCGAGCTACCACCCAATGCCTGGGTCCACGTGGAGGTCTCCGCCAAAGTGGGCCCCGGCAATGATGGGACATGGAGCTGCATTCTGACGCTCCCCGGCAAGCAGCCCCAACGCTTCGACGGGCTGAAGTGGATCAAACCCGATATGGGAGCGCTCAAGTGGATCGGCTTCGCGAGCAACGGGAAGGCCGTGGCCAAGTGCTGGCTGGACGAGATCGAGATCGGCTATCAACCCGCGCCCTAGAAATGCAATCTCGTGCCTGACCCTGCACCGAAAATCATTGCCGTGCTCACCGGGGAACGCGGGCAGCGCGAGATCACGCGGCCGCTCGCCGCTGTCGGCATCCGCTGCCTGGTGCTCGACTGGGAGTTGCTGCGCGCCCGCAACCGGTTGCCGCATCTCCGGTTCATCCGCGCGGTGGCGCATCTCTTTCGCGCCCGCCCCGGCGCGATTGTCTTCACCGACATGAGCTCCGCGTTCCTCGCGGTGATTTTGCTTTTCGCCCGGATGCGCAAGATGCGGGTCTACCTGCGCCTGCGCGGCGATCCCTTTGCCGAGACGAAGGACCAGCTCCGCTTTCACTGGCAACAACGTGAGTGGCCGCAATTGCTCCGCGCTTGCGTCTCGTGGGTTCTCGACCGGCCGCTGTTCAGCGCCGTCGACCATTTCGTGCCGGTATCCGAATGGATCGTCCGGCGGCTCGCCATCGCTCCGCGCTCCTCCGTCGTGCGCATCCCCATCCCCGTTGACGCCTTCCCCCAGCGGCAACACCAGCCTGCCTCTCCCCTCAGGCTCCTAGCCGTCACCAATTTCAACTACCCGCAG
>Ga0105237_10008762_pt1 | contig 10914 bp, 6 predicted proteins | sample KBSC24metaG_FD_81520 | JGI IMG/M metagenome (GOLD analysis project Ga0105237, IMG submission 81520) | Corn rhizosphere microbial communities from Kellogg Biological Station, Michigan, USA - KBS C2-4 metaG | ecosystem: Host-associated > Plants > Roots > Rhizosphere > Soil | place: Michigan, USA... | reverse complement strand
CGACGTGCGTGGGACAACTTCGGTGATCGCCGGAACCGTGCTCTTTGTGGATCTGACCGGAGACGGCAAGCGGGACCTGGTCACATCCAACTATCGGCCTTCGGGGTTCGGCGAAATTGCGGTTTACCCAGGTAACGGCGACGGAACGTTTCAGCCGGCTTCGGTGTATCAGACTTCGGCTCAAGCCTATTTGTTGGCGGCTGCGGATCTCAATTCCGACGGTCGAATGGATCTGGTGGTCACCTCGCCGGCGACGGCCACGCAGTTGGTGGCGGTGCAGATTTTGAACGGAGCGTCGGCGCCCTATTTGCGGGTGCAGGTCACGGATACCGGCCCCACCTACCTGGATCAACAGGCCCGGTTCAACGTGCAGGTGGTCAACCTAGGCGACGCGTCGAGCACTGGGAATGTGGTGGTCACTCCGGGCATCGAGACTTCCATGGCGGGATGGAATTGCAGTTTCCCGCAATGCTCGCGGAGCGATAGTTTGGCGCCCGGTGAAAGCTTTCCGGCGATCTCTGTGACGTTAGGGAAACCGGATATCAATGTTTCGGGTAACAATCCGACGCTGGTCGCGACGGTGTCGGGGGGCGGGTCGGCACGTTCGAATGGGCAAGATGCGCCTGCGGTGATTCGACTAAACTCGCTGTGTCCGTTCGTTTTTCAAACAGGCAGTACGGACGGAGTTGTTTTTAAACAAACCGTCGTCAGCCGCTTAGGAGGCTCTTTTACCCTTGGTCTCGGAGGGGATCCCGGTTGTCCTTGGAAGGCGAGTACGAATGTGGACTGGCTTACCTTACCTACTTCAAGCAACTCTACCTATACCGTTGCGCCGAACGCGAGCGGAGTGACGCGCACCGCTGTGCTCAGTTTTTCGAGCATTACCGGATGGAGCGACTCGGTGACGATCGTCCAATTGGGCCAACCGTGTCACTACGACATCGGACCTAGTGACTACGTAATCCCTGCGCAAGGAGGATCGACCTTATTCTTTGTTCAGGTCGAAAGCGGGTGCCCGATTAACCCTTCGGTGAGTGGAGATTGGCTGACCCTAACTGACCTTGGTGGCGGGTTTATCGGGGATGCTGCAATTAATGCGACGTCTAATATGCGTCAAGCCACGATTACTATGGGAGACGCGAGCATACGGGTTTTCCAAACTTCTTCTACCCAGGCCCCCTTGCGCAACGGATACATTACCCATTTCGCGGTGGGCGGCGGTTGGGAGACGACGCTGCAGATCGTCAATGCATCGGGTGTTGTTGCGAGAGCGGGCCTCGCAACCCTAGGAACCACGGGCAGCATATCCGGAATACCCGCGTACGTCGATGACGAAATGTTCTACACGAGTACCTACCTGTACAATCTCACCCGAATCCTTGAGCCTCATGCGATGGTCGGCATTTATAGCGCGGAACCAGGCAGCGTGGCAACCACCGTGGGTTCTTTGAACCTGCAATTCGATTCCGGCATAGGTGGTTTTGAACGCTTTCGCTATGTCCCAACCGGGCAAGAGGCACTAGTTCCCATGGAGACGAGGCTTGCCAAGTCCTTCACTTTAGGCTTCGACAACACGGGTGGAAACGCAACTGGCATTGCCGTTGCCGGCGGGAATTACGATACGGTGCCTTCGGGCGTGGTTACCGTTACGGCAACTATTCGAGACGACGCCGGGACTTTGATCGATTCGGCAACCACCACTATGAATGTGGGGCACCACGATTCCTTTGTGCTTAGCGACCGGTTCCCGAGCGCTGCGGGAAAAAGCGGAACGATTCAATTCAGCAGCGCGGCAGCGGCGCAGATCAGCGTCCTGGGTGTGCGTTTCCCTCCTTCGAACCGATTCAGCATCATTCCGCCGGCCTCGGAAATCGATCCGGGGAGTGGAACGATGCCGGAGTTGGCGGTGGGAGGCGGTTGGTCCACAACGGTAGAGGTGATCAATACAACCACGGCGTCTACTCCGGCGCAACTGACTTTTTCGGCGAGTGACGGAACACCGCTAATGCTTCCGCTTTCTTATGCAGGGACGACGACGCGCGCTTCTGAGTTGCAACAGACCCTAGCGCCGAACGCGCGCCTGGTCGTAAATATAGCGGGCTCCGAGAGCGCTCCGCTGCAAATAGGATCCGCCCATCTGGCCAGCAGCGCCGGCATGAGCGGCTTCATTCGCTACAGCTATCTTCCCGCGGGCCAGGATGCGATTGTTCCCCTGGAAACACGCCAGGCGGCAAGTTATGTTTTCCCTTTCGACAATACCGGGGGAGCGGGAACGGGAGTGGCTGTGGCGAACTCCAGTGCTACGGCGGCGACCATTCCAGTCATCATTTACGACGCTACGGGAGCACAAATCGCCAGCGACACATTGACGCTTCCGGCCCATGGACAGACGGCTTTTGTTCTTGGCGATCGAATTCCCGCGACGGTGAATAGCAAGGGGTCGGCGCGGTTCAAGACCCCGACATTCGGAGCGATCAGCGTACTTGGGGTGCGGTCCCCGAGTTCCGGAGCGTTCACAACCATTCCGGTGATGACGGAATAGTTCAAAGCGCCGGAATGGTTGTGAGCGTAAAGTTCGGACCCACTCTTAGGCCTATCACAGCGGGTTGAATGAAGGGGGTCACGAACTCGACCGATCCGCGAATTCCCGCTGATGCAGGATACGTGAACGGCAGCATGAACGCGGTGTGGCCGTTGGTCGGAAGAGTGATCGTTGATGTCTGCAGTAAATTTCCGCCCTCATCGCGAATGTTAACCGTGATGTCACTCGCGAGACCAAAGGGGTTCGAAATCCCAACGCCGGTAGTGAACCCTCCGGTGTTGTCGAATACCAGGCGGCGTCCGAGACCACTCGAAGAACTTGAGGTTTGAAAAGGCACCGACGCTTCTTGGCCATAGGTGGTCCAACGGAAAAGCGCAAAGCCGCTCACCTCGCCTAAAGGAACCAATTGCGCTGATCCCGACACTACCTGCAGCGAGTCATTGGATTGCGTTTGGATCGATACCGTCGCGCCGGCGGCCAGCGGGAGTGTCAACGTGTTGACGGTGATATCTCCGCCCGCCTGGGGAACAAACAAAGGAACATTTAACGCCTTACCGGCGTCGTCGAAAAACTTCAACGTAAACGACGTTGCTGACGTTCCCGTATTCACCAGTACGAAAGTGCTGATATAGCCTCCGTAAAAGGCCATGTGCGCAATCGTTCCGCCATACGCGTATCCGTTGACGGGAAGGACAGGCAGAGTGGTTAAGGCGGCGCCATTTCCGCGCACCGCCAAGGCGTGAAAGGTTCCAAAGGCGTCCGACGTGAATTGGACCGTGCCTCGTTTGCCGGCGGTGGACGAAAACTGCTGGCTCAGGGTGATGGAGGTCTGTGCACTTGGCCCCATAGGTATGGAAGCCGTCTCCAGGACAGCACCACTTTCGTCTCTTACAGTGGCCGCTAGCTTCAGGGAATCCGCGCTCGAGCTTGCCAGAGCCACACCAGTCCAGGCAGAGCCAGTGTTGTCGAAGGCGACCACGTAAGAGTTATCGCGTGTGCCATCAATTGGCACTAACGCCTCCCAGTTTCGCGAGGGGTAGCGGAAAACGCCAAATCCTGTGATGCGATTGTACAAACTAGATAACTGGGCCGATCCAGTGGTAAGCGGTGCCGCCGCATTCGTGACGGTGTCCAGAAAAACCACTCCATTCTCGGGCAGCTTATAGTCGATAAAAGACGCCGTGGAACTGCTCCCGGTCGCGACTTGTTGGTAGGGGACGCCAACAGGATTCCCGGAGTTTCCAAAAAAGCGCAGACTCGCCGTGTCAGCTCCGTATAAGCTCGCCAGTACCATACGGCTCTGCCAGCCGTCGCCGAAAACCAGGTCAGACAGAACAACGGGGGACAGTCCGACGGGCGCGTAAGGATTTGCGATCGACACAGAAACCGGCCATGTCGCGGTTTGCCCGGAGCTGTCGCTCGCAGCGAGAGTATAGGTGTAATTTCCGGCGACCGTGGGAATGCCCTCCACTGCCGCTCCAGCCGTGACGGACGCAATGCTCAAGCCGAGTGGCAGCGACCCGCTCGAAATCGACCATTGATACGGAGGACTCCCTCCGGAAACCCTGCAGGTAACGGGATTGATGGCAACACCGCCGGTGTAGTTCCCGTTGGATGTTGAACATTCGAGAAATAGTCCCGCGCCAACCGGAAGAATGGTTCCGGAAAGGGTTTGCGATAAGGTCACGGGCGGCGAGGCACTGTCCTGGAGGGTAATCGTAAACGCGTAGGGCCCAGGGGTCGTTGGCGATCCGCTCACTGCCGCCGAAGGTAAACCAAAGGTCGATGCGGTGTACGTGAGTCCCGGGGGCAAACTACCGGAAGTGGTCCATGCGATGGGTGAGGCACCGCCAGAGGTCGAGCAGGAACTGGAAAACACTTGGCCAACGGACGTGGGGCTGTCGGCCGGATTGCACGTCATCGACAGCCTGGGGGAAATAGACATGCCGGACGGAATCCAGTTGGCGGACTGTGGCTGGGGCGTCGAGGAGTCCGTAACAAAGAATCCTTCGAAGGTGCCTGTCGTGGTGGGGGCGCCGTTGAGGAGGGCGGTGTTGCCGGTAGCTGTGAGGCTGAGTCCTAGCAATCCGTTCGGGGCATGCCAGATATAGGGTGGAGTGCCGCTGGTCACCATACATTGAACCGGGGCGATGGGCACACCCACTTCAAGCTTCGTGAGAGTCGATGGGCTACAGCTAAGCCGCAAACTGGCGGGCCCGGTACTGGAATCGATCCTTCCCAAGAAAGAAACAGAGGCCAACGCGTGGGAACTGTCCGATACCATCACATAAAAAGAGAAACCCGTGCCGGTTGTGGGCGTACCGCTTACGGTCCCAGTAGTCGAACTGTCCTGCACGAAACTCAAACCGGACGGCAGCGAATTGACATCGGTCGATATCGTATAGGGCGGTTGGCCACCCGAAGCCGTGCAGGTATTTGTATACGCCTGGCCGGCGCGAATCGGTCCATCGACGAGCGTGCATTTGAGCGCCAGCGCGGGAGAAACCACAATATCCAAGTCTTGCTGAGCCGTCTGAGTGGGCGCCAAGTTAGACGCTATCTGAACTGTGAATTTGAATTCGCCGGGTGTATTTGGCGCGCCAGAAATGTATAGAGAGAGTGCCGAATTTCCGGACGTTGTCAGGCCAGGAGGAAGATTTCCCGACAAAATGGAATACTGATACGTGCGAAGCCCCCCGGAGGGAGTGCAAATAAGGTTGAAGGGTACATTCTGGCTGATGTTGAAAACACCTGACACACCGCAGTTAATGGTGAGTGCCGGCACCGTGGAGCTTGGCGTGCCCGTAAACAGGACGCTCGTGGTTAGGGGCATGGGCTGTGAGGTGTCGGCGGCCTGCAGCAGATAGTAATAAGGCGTGCTGTCCGTGGGCGTTCCACTCACGATAATGCCGCCTGCCGGACCTGGAGACATCGTGAGCCCATTCGGCAACGCTCCTGTCCGGATCGACCACAGATAGGAGCCCGTCCCGCCCTTGGCTTCACAGGCCGCGAAGTAAAATACTCCTGTTTGTTGCGGCCCCGTATTAGTCGAGCAATTGACGGAAACCAGCGCGGGTTGAACGACGCCGGAAACAGTTACTTTCGCCGTTTGCGGCGGTGAACTACTGTCGGTGGCAGTCAATTCGAAACTGAAAGGCCCCTCCGTGGTTGGAGTTCCCCCAAGAGAAGTAGGGGGGAAGGCGCTGAGCCCGACGCCGTTAGGAAAGGATCCTCCGGTTAGCGACCAGTTGTAAGGTTGCGTACCACCTACGGCCACGCACTGCGCCGGAAATGTGACTCCCACTCGAGGTACACCGTTTAACGGACAACCGGCGCGGAATTGGCCGTCGCCTCCATCTTGAGTGAGGGTGAACGTAACACTCGGTTGCGAGGACAAAGTGGCCGTAGCGCTGAGCGCCGGGCCCGAGTTGGGGGGAATGCCGTAGTAGAAAATGCCATGGTCGTAGATGGCACGTGCGGAGGCAGTAAGCTGCACGGAGTACGAAGAATTCGGATCGAAGGGGAGACAGTCAGTGGGCGTGGCGGTGACTGTGAACTGTCCTGATCCGCCCTGCGCGCCGAATTGAGCCGAGGGTGGATCGACGTTGTAGGCACACGAGTTCGAAAGGACCACGATCGGGAACTGCTGGAGAGCGGAGCCTGCGGTCAGAGTGATGGTTCCGTGTAAGGGGGCAGGTCCGTTATTGGGTGATACCTTCGCCGAGAAGAAGATTGTTTGCCGGGGGAAACCGGATCCTGAGGTCGTTGAAGGGAAGGTGATCCATGGGACGTCAGCGGAGATGTTCCAGGCGCAAGTTGCGCTGAAGGTGATTTGCTGAAACCAGTTGCCCCCTGCCGGCGACAAAATCTGGGTGGTGAGCGGCAAAGGCTGGAATAGGGATGTGCATGTCTGTGCCGAAGCGGCCGCCGGCAGTAACAATAGAGCTGGCAGTATACAATTTAACCCACATATTTGTCTGCGCACAGACTTCAAAACTAACATAAAATAACCTTCTTTTGCATGTATTGCAGTTGATTACGCCGTGGGAGACGCGCAGATTATCCCACCGACGACCAAGCGGCTGCCGTGTTTTCTCGATAGAAGCTGTAGGAACCTGAGGTCCTGGTAGGCCTGGCTGACGGTGTTGTGATGAATGCCCAGTTGTCGCGCGAGTGTCGTCACACTGGGGAGGAGTTCTCCGGGTTTTATTTTTCCGACGGCGATCTGATATTCGATCCGAGCCGCGATCGTATGGCGTAGCCAATGATTGCTATTTTTCCGGGCACACGGCGATTGCTGTGTTGGGTGTTACAGAACTGGCTCGCTTGGGGCGGCCTTGGGTGACCGGATTAGCGGTTTTGATTGGTGTGTTCGAGGTCACCACAGTCTTAGTACTGAGAGCGCACTACACGATGGACGTATTCACCGGAGCGATTGCGGCGTTGTATGTGGCGTCGGTGATTGGACGGATCGCGACAGCTATCGATCTCGTGCTTGGGGACATGAAGGGCACATTAAAATAGGGCATTGCCGCAAGATTCCGCTTGAAAAATGGCGGAATCTAGTTTAGTATTCTAACTGCATGATGTATTTATTCCAATTGCGAAGCGGCCTCAAAGGCTCGCAGGCGTGCGTCAATCATGACGCGCGTGAGGTGACCTGACCATCTTGGAATAGAATTTCCGGTTTCAAGAGGGCGGCCACCAAAAATGGCCGCCCTTTTTGCGTTTACAGGCAGCCAAATAATGTCGAACTTGCTTTCCGTAAAAAGCATGCGGGTCGAAGTGTGTTTATGTGACTCGCGCTGGTCTTTGACAATTGAATATGTCGTATCGCGGGCGTGGTACATAGGGTGTGCCCTGGGCTTCCAACCCAGAGAAGAGATTTCGATTATCTCCGTCCGCTCCAAAGTTTTCGCGGGTGTGGCCTATTGGCTGGGCATCGGGTCGCCAGTCCGACGAACAGAGTTCGATTCTCTGCATCCGATTTGCCGGGCACGGTCACCCGCAAGCCGCTAGGCGAAGCGATCGCGGCGTACTTGGTAAACTGCCAGCATCTCAACGAGAACACTCAGCGAAAATATCGCAACCGGCTCAAGAAACTACTGCTGCCCTTCTGTATCACCGAAGGTGTCCAACTAGTCTCGGAAGTTGGCCTCGAAGTACTCGATAAGTTCCGCGCCGGCCGAAAGCTAGCGGGCACCACAGCTACGCAGGAACTCGAAACGCTGCGGCACTTTTATCCTTCTGCCAGGACAGGCGATGGATTTCGGAAAACTCGGCGAAGAAAATCAAACCGCCGAGGAACGTGCGGCCCAAAGAGGTGGTTCCGTACACCGCGGTTGAGGTGGCTAAGATCCTCGAAGCTGCCGTCCGCATCGGCCAGTCGGATTACGAACGGCTTCGGGCCCGAGCGGCCGTTCTGTTGTTGCAGCACGCCGCCCTTCGCGTCTCCGACTTCGCTCTCCGCGAACGGAGCCGCATTCAGAAGGGCGAACTGCTAGTCCACACGAAGAAGACGGGCGGCGCCATTCTCTTGCCGCTGCCGGACGAACTTCTCGCCGCGCTCGAAGAGTTACCGGTCCCACGCGGCGCCGATCCGCTGCAAGGGTTGCATCGGCACATTCTCATCATGTCCTCATCATGCTCTCATCTCGGAACGTCTCAGGAGCCCTAGACTCATCTGTGTCTGCCACAGATGCAGAGAAAAACACATTGGAGAAACGAGATGTCAGAGAAGAGTGCTACCACTTACACCGTCCTGCACATGCGCTTCAAGTTGCGGGTACCGCCACATGTCTTGTTTGCCCGCAGCCGGGAAGCCGCTACCGTCATTGCCTCCGTAGAAGGTCTGATCTGGAAGATATGGGTCTTGCAGGAGGAGGAGTTTGAGATCGGAGGCATGTATCTGTTTGCCAACCGTGAAACTGCCGAGGCTTACCTGAACCACCCGGTGATCCAGGCCGTGCGCGGCAATCCTGCCGTAGTATCCACCCAGTCCCAGCTATGGGATGTAGAGAGTGCCCTCTCGGCTCTCACGCGGGCTCCTCTGCGGGATATTGGCGTGCAATATTCAGAACTAGACGCCTTGTTGTTAGGAGGTCGGTAATGCAGAGTCCCAGTACACAGCCCATCAGGGAAGACATGCAGCAGAGAATCGAGCAGTTCGCGGGTCAGGTGGTAACCGATCTCGCAGCCGCCATGGCTGGTGTCATGACCAACCTTGGGCACAAGCTCGGCCTTTACCGGGCTATGGCAGAGAGTGGTCCCATCCATTCGGATGAACTGGCACGCCGCACCGCCACCAATGAGCGCTCTGTGCGAGAGTGGCTTAACGGGCAAGTCGCCGGGGGATATGTGCTGTTTAACACGAACACCAACCAGTACTTACTGCCACCTGAACACGCTTTTGTATTGGCGAATCCGGATAGTCCCGCATTTCTTACGCCCGCGTTCGATGTAGCGGCCTCGTTGTGGCACGACGAAGACCAAATCCTGGCCGCTTTCCGCTCTGGCAAGGGAATGGGCTGGCACGAACACAATTGCCGCCTGTTCACCGCAACAGAAGCTTTCTTTCGCAACGGATACCGGGCGCACCTAACTCAAACCTGGATTCCATCTCTCCACGGCGTCCAGGAGCAGTTGGCCAAAGGCGGACTTGTAGCCGACCTCGGCTGCGGGCACGGCGCCTCCGTCATCCTCATGGCGCAGGCATTTCCGAAGTCAAAGTTCGTGGGAATTGACTACCATGAATCTTCGATTGCCGTGGCGCGGGAACGAGCGAAGCAAGCCGGAGTGGCCGGTCAGATTCGGTTTGAGGTGGCGACCCCGCGGGTGCTTGCGAGCAGCAAGGAGAAATTCGACCTGGTCTGCTTCATGGATGCACTCCACGACATGGGTGATCCGCTGGAAGGGGTCTGGGCTTCCCGCCAGGCAATGGCTCCCTCGGGCGCACTCATGCTGGTGGAACCGTTCGCAAAGGACCGGGCTGAGGAAAATGTCGGCCCTGTAGCAAGGATGTACTACTCGGCTTCCGCGGGTTTGTGCACGCAGAACGCACTATCGCAAGGAGGACGCTATTCACTGGGAGCGCAGGCCGGCGCTACCCAGTTGCTTGCCATCCTCAAGGAGGCAGGGTTCCAGAGCGCGAGGGTGGCCATGGAAACTCCGTTCAACCTGATTCTTGAGGCTCGCCCCTAAACCACCATTCAACTCGGTGCGGGGAGAGCCAATTCAGATTGTTGGCCGATATCGGTAGCCAACTCCCCGCACCGTCTCCAGCGCGTTCCGGTGCGCTCCTAGCTTCTGCCGCACGGAGCGCACCACCGTCTCCACCACGTTGCTGGTGGACGCTTCCTTTCCATATCCCCACACCGCCTCCACTAGTTCGTAGCGAGCCACAGCCCTGTTCGGCCTGGCCACAAGATATGCGAAGACCCCGAATTCAAGCGGGGTCAGGCCAATTCGGCTTCCGTTCACCACTAGCTCACGCGCTTGCTCATCCAGCAATGACGAGGAACACGCAGCCTCGCCGGTTGCCGTGCCGGTTTCCTGGGCCAGCAGGTTGCCAAGCCAGCCATCTACGGAGTCCGCTCCCATGTCGAGACGAAATGTGTGTTGCATAACCCCGTCGAGGACCGGGCGGCCTTCGTCCACCAGCCGGAATCCCAATTGCTCGAAGGAGCGGCGATATCGCTCCGCATCGCAGTAGCACGTATAGACCCAGCGCAGCCGCGGACGCAGCTCCAAATAGGTGCGTTTGATGTCGAGCCAGCATGCCGCCTGGCCAGGTGACGGCCCTTCTCCCGTATCGCGATCCAACGAACGTCGCAGCCAGAGAGCGGAGGCCCGGTCTTCTGAACGCGGTAGATCCTTCGCCCAGCTTGCGGCAAGTGGGTCTCTCGCAAGCACATTTTTGTGAACCTTCGATGCCACAATTGCTTGGTAGAAACCTTGCACTCCGCCACGTTCATCCCGCACGACAAAAAACGAGTCTGGATGGTAGTGCCACCAATGCTCCAGCGCTTGACGCGACTGTGGTCCATCGAAGTTGTGAATCATCGCTGCAATGGATGTCCTGTCGCCGGCGCGGGCTGGTTCGACGGATACCGGGCTCTCCGTCGTGGGGAAAAAACCTTCGCGCAGGTTCTCGTTTTCAAGCAGGTAGAGTACGTCTGCCGTGCAACGCCAGAGGTCGGATCGCGGTGCTTGTCTGTATTGGTCACGCACGACTTGCGAAGCTGCGCGCCGGTACTCCTGGTAGCGCGCCGGATCACGCGACTTGAGAGCAGCCGTAACCGCCCCGCGAACGGCATCGTGCACCAGCAGTCCGTGAGGACCTACGCTCACAAATGGCAGCGCACGCAGCCGGT
>Ga0105237_10008761_pt1 | contig 10917 bp, 10 predicted proteins | sample KBSC24metaG_FD_81520 | JGI IMG/M metagenome (GOLD analysis project Ga0105237, IMG submission 81520) | Corn rhizosphere microbial communities from Kellogg Biological Station, Michigan, USA - KBS C2-4 metaG | ecosystem: Host-associated > Plants > Roots > Rhizosphere > Soil | place: Michigan, USA... | reverse complement strand
CGTTGACATCAAGCTCTACCTCCGGGCCCAGGTGCTGCAGCTAAAGGACGAGGCTAAACAGCTGTTCGACCTGCTTATCCAGCTCAGCGAACAATACAAGGACAAGCTCCTCCCCGGCTATACACACCTGCAGATAGCTATGCCTTCCTCTTTCGGCCTTTGGTTTGGCGCCTATGCCGAAAGCCTTATCGACGACCTGGAGCTGCTGGCCGCAGCTTATCATATTGTCAATAAGAATCCCCTGGGCAGCGGCGCCGGCTACGGCTCCTCCTTCCCGTTGGACAGGGAGATGACCACCCGTCTGCTGGGATTTGCATCCCCCAACTACAACTCCGTATACGCCCAAATGACCCGCGGCAAGACGGAAAAGATCGTCGCCACCGGCCTTGCCTCCATCGCCGCCACCCTCAGCCGGCTCGCCATGGACTGCTGCCTGTACATCAACCAGAACTTTGGGTTTATCTCTTTTCCTTCCGAGCTCACCACCGGCAGCAGCATCATGCCCCATAAAAAGAACCCCGATGTATTCGAGCTGATCCGGGCCAAATGCAACAGGATCCAGGCTACCCCCAACGAGCTGACCCTCCTCATCAGCAACCTCCCCTCGGGCTACCACCGTGACCTGCAATTGACAAAGGAAATTCTCTCCCCGCCATCGAAGAAGGCAAGGCCTGTCTGCAAATGACAAGACTGATGCTCTCGAACATTCAGATAAAGGATAATATCCTGGACGACGGGAAATACAAATACCTCTTTAGCGTAGAAGCCGTCAATGAACTGGTAAATAAAGGCGTCCCTTTCCGTGAAGCCTATCGCCAGGTGGGTGATCAGATAGAGAAGGGGCAGTTCCACTTCGACCACCGGCAGGGACTTCATCATACGCATACCGGTAGCATCGGCAATTTGTCCAACGACAAGATCAGCGCAGAAATGGAAAAAGTGTTACAGAAATTCAAATGACCAGCCGCAACATCGGCCCTCATTTGGTCATTTGAACATTAACATTTGGTTTGCAACTTGTAGGGATTCATTAAGAAACTCCGGTGATGGTTTTGAGTCTATGTTGTAAGAGCTTCTGTTATCAGAGCTTTAAAACTTAAACACATATGAAAAAGACCATACTATCGCTCGGTTTATTCGTAACCATGACTTTTATGGTCGTGGTGGTGAACGCTCAGGTGAGCATCGGGGTCTCCGTCGACTTTGCTCCTCCTCCTATACCTGTATATGTGCAGCCGGCTTGCCCGGTAGAAGGATATATCTGGATCCCGGGTTACTGGGCGTGGGATGATGATTACTACAATGATGATGAGGACGGGTATTATTGGGTGCCCGGCTATTGGACCGCGCCGCCGCAGATCGGGTATTTATGGACGCCCGGTTATTGGGGTTGGTCCGATGACGTTTATCTTTGGCACACGGGGTATTGGGGTCCTCATATCGGATATTATGGCGGTATCAACTACGGTTGTGGGTATGTGGGTACAGGATATTGCGGTGGCGAGTGGCGTAGCGGGCGGTTTGTATACAACACGGCCGTTACGAATGTGAATACGACGATCGTGCATAATACGTACTATAATCAGACGGTGATCAATAATGTAAACATCCATAACCGGACAAGTTATAATGGCGGTCCCGGCGGTGTGCAGGTCCGGCCGAATATGGGGGAGCGGATGGCGGCAAATGAGCGGCATATCCAGCGTACGGATGGGCAACTGCAGCTTCAGCAGGCGGCTATGCATGACCGGGGCGCCTTTGCGAATGTCAATCGTGGGCGGCCTGCGACGATGGCTACGGCACGACCGGCGGATTTTGTTAATAGCCGGACGGCGGCAGGAGCCGGGAGGCGCAATTATCCGGCGTATAATCGACCAGAGATGAGCAGGCAGCAGATGGGTCGGCCGGAAATGAGAGGACCCGAGACGAGAGGACTCGAGACGAGAGGGCCCCAACCGCAAATGAGCCGCCCTCAGCAACAATTCCGTCAGCAGCCAGCGTTTCACCCTCAGCCACAGTTTCAGTCGCAACCGCAGTTTCGCCCTCAGCAACGGCAGTTTCGTCCACAGCAACCGCAATTTCGCCCTCAGCAGCCGCAGTGGGGCGGAGGCCGGCCAGGTGGCGGTGAGCGTCGTCGCGCATAAAAAATAGCTCCTATTTGCAGGCCATGAAACGATTCATTCTCATGGCCTTTTTGTTTTGGCTCATGGACCGGGAATCCTTAAATTGTATGGACAAGCTATCGCACCATGAGAATATTCTGTTTATCAGCCATCCTCTTCAGCTGCTGCCTCACCAGGACCACCACCGCCGCACCCTTCTCCGCCCGGGCCGTCAACATCATCCCCACCTCAACCTTCCAAAGCGGCCCCGCCCCCGACACCACGCTAAAAACAAAGGCCCTCAACGGCCTCAACGCCCATTACAACGAATACAAAAAGATAGCGCTTCAGATTTGGGACTATGCCGAAGTAGGGTACAAAGAAGTTAAAAGCTCAGCTCTCCTTCAAAAGACCCTCACAGACGCCGGTTTCAAAGTACAATCAGGCGTTGCCGATATACCCACCGCCTTTGTAGCCACTTATGGGTCCGGAAGCCCCGTTATCGCCATACTGGCGGAATACGATGCCCTGCCCGGGCTCGCTCAACAGGCCCTGCCCGAAAAAAACCCCATCGAAGGCAAAAATGCAGGACACGGCTGCGGACACCATTTATTCGGCACCGCCAGCGTAGCCGCAGGTATTGAAATAAAGAAACTCATCGAGTCGAAGAAACTATCCGGCACCATACGCGTATATGGATGCCCGGCAGAAGAAGGCGGCTCCGGCAAAGTCTATATGGTAAGGGCCGGATTGTTCAATGAAGTGGATATTGTCATCCACTGGCACCCCGGCGCCTCCAATGCCGTAACGCTCACGAGCGCCCTGGCCAACAAGTCCGCCAAATTCCGCTTCCATGGACTGGCGGCACATGCGGCTGCCGCCCCCGACAAAGGCCGGTCCGCACTGGACGGGGTCGAATCCATGGACTATATGGTCAACCTCATGCGCGAACATATTCCCCAGGAGACACGTATACACTATGTGATCACCAATGGCGGCAAGGCGCCCAATGTAGTCCCCGACTTCGCCGAAGTATATTACTATGTCCGTCATCCAAAAAAAGAGGAGGTCGTGCGGATCTTCGACTGGGTCGCACAGGCCGCCCAGGGCGCCGCGATGGGCACCGGCACCACCGTGGACTATGAGGTCATCGGCGGCACGCACGATCTCCTGCTCAACAAAACTTTGGCCGAAGACATGCAGCAAAACCTGCTTCGCGTGGGTGGCGTCGACTATACACCCGCCGAAATCGAGTTTGCAAAAAAATTACAATCTTCCTTTACCTTTAAAGTACCCGACATCACCACCGCAGGTATGGTCAGACCTTTGAAAGAGGACGACGATGGCGGGGTAGGAGGCTCTACCGATGTGGGTGATGTCAGCTATGCCGTCCCGACAGTAGGCATGTCCGCCGCTACCTGGGTTCCCGGAACACCTGCCCACAGCTGGCAGGCTACCGCTTGCGGGGGGACGGACATAGGCACGAAAGGTATGATGGTTGCCGCCAAGACGATGGCCCTGACAGCCATCGACCTGTTCACAAACCCCGCGCTGATCCAGCGGGCCAAAGAAGAGTTCAGAAAGGACAAGGGAGACTATCAATACAAGGCGCTCCTCGGGGACCGTAAGCCGGCATTGAATTACAGGGATTGACCCCGATACCCCACCCCTCAAAAAATTCACGACGCATGAAGAAAATAGTTTTCCCCCTCATCCTACTGGTCATCCTGCTGACAGCATGGCTGCTCATCAGGACCTTTAATGCAAAGCCCTGGCCCAAACACAAGGCGTCCTCCCTCGCCGCCCTGCCCCCGGTGGCACTGACACATCTCAGCGCCGCCATCAGCATCCCCACCGTCTCGCCCCAGGACCCTTCCCGCATAGATAGCCCCACATTTTCAAAATACCGGTCTTTCCTGGACAGCGCCTATCCCCTTATCCATCAAAGGCTCAGCCGGGACATCGTGGCCAGCTTCAGCTATATATATACGTGGAAAGGAACCGACCCCTCGCTGGCTCCGCTTGTACTGATGGCGCATTATGATGTCGTGCCCGTAGAGCCTTCCGCCCTCAGCTTATGGACAGTCAAACCCTTTGGGGGAGAGATAAAAGGCGACACCATTTTTGGAAGAGGTTCCGTGGATGATAAATGCAGCATGATCGCCATCATGGAGACGGTAGAGGCGCTGCTGCGGCAAAACTTTACACCCCGCCGCACCGTCCTGCTTTGTTTTGGGCATAACGAAGAATCTACCGGCCAGGGAGCCGTCGCCATCGTTCACCTCCTCCAGCAAAGGAATATAAAGGCGGATATGGTAGTGGACGAAGGAGGAGAATTCACCCGCGAGAAATTGGGAGACCTGCAACGGCCCGTCGCGCTCATCGGTATTGGCGAAAAAGGATACGCCACCTTCGAGCTGCTCGTAGAGAAGACAGGTGGCCACTCTTCCCGTCCCGATAAAGAGACTGCCATCGATATTTTGTCCCGGGCCCTGTACAAGCTGCGGGAAGAACAGACACCACGCCGGATCCTCGCCCCCACCCGCGAATTCCTCACCCGTATCAGCGGCTCCTCCAACAACTTCCCGCGGAAGATGGCATTGAACAACCTGTGGCTGTTCGAAGGCTATGTGCTATACCAGCTGGGGGAGGACAAGGACGGCCGCGCCATGATCAGCACCACCATCGTCCCAACCATCCTCGAAAGTGGCATACGGGAAAATGTGATCCCTTCCCGGGCCACAGCCATCGTTAACTCGCGCATACTCCCCGGCGAGAGTATCAAGGATGTGCAGGAATTCATCCGAAAAGCCATTGACGACCCAAGGGTAAAGATCAAGGTCACCGGCGACTTCTCCACCGAGCCATCCCCAATGACGGACTTTCATTCCGATGTATTCAAAAAGGTAGCGGATGCAGCCAGCGCCGTGGAGGATGATGTCATACCCGTCCCTTATGTTATGGTGGGCGCCACCGACTCCAGGAACTTCAGAGCCATCAGCAATGGCGTCATCAACTTCTGCCCCATCACTGACGGCAAGGGATATCATGGCATCGACGAGCGGCTGCCCATCAAGGACTTCCAACGGGCCATCCAGTTCTATACTTTACTGATCCAATAATCCTTATGTACGAATTGCAAACAGAAAGGACCACGCTCACCCTCCTCACAGAGGCCGACCTTCCCGCAATGGAATCGCTCGCGCGTGAACCCGATACCTTCAAATACATAAAAAAGCTGCGGGTCATGACCCCGGAACAATACACACAGTTCCTCCATACCAAACTGGAACAGATACGCACCGGCACCGGCTACCACTGGGCCGTCTGGCTGCGCGCCGACAGTTCCCCCGACCCCATACAAGTCTCCCCGGACCCCACCAGGGCCTCGTCCAGCTCCGCCAAGGTCTCCCTCCGTCATTTCATAGGAGCCGTCAATCTCAACCCCATCAAACGAGCCGGCGACCCCGCCACCCCCGAAGGTCCGGCCAGAATGCAGATAGGCTGCCAGCTAAAAAGAGATTATTGGGGACAGGGCTTCGCATCCGAACTCACCGCCCGCCTCCTGCAATTCGCTATCTACGAACTCAAACTCCCCGCCGTATACGGCGTCTTCGAGCAGGACAATGACATCTCCCGCCGCCTACTTGAAAAACTGGGATTTGTATTTGAAGAACGCTTCCAGGAGCAGGAGCCCATAGCAGAAGTCCATAAGTATAACTCTCCCTTGACAGACCCGCATGTGCCTAGTTGAATTTATAGACGCTTAGGACAAAAATGGCGACAAAGAGCAGCATCTGAAAGATATGCACCATCCTTATCCGCCCCTTTAACACCATTCTCCGTTGCTCCACATTCGCACCGGCCAGCTCTTCCTCCACCACCTTACGAAGTCCCCTGGCTGCCCTGCCGCCGATCACCGCCCCATTGAGGATCACCAGCACCAGTATCCCCATCTTCACCCGGAACCACAACTGTTCCGCAAATGCTCCATGCGATAATGCCACCATCCCGATGCCGCTGGTCAGCAGCATGATAAACGCACCCGCAAAAAGGAATCTGAAATTCACCAACACAGGCAGGATAGCCGCCGCCCGAACTTTGTCCCGCGGATATTGCTTCCAGAATTGCGCAAAACAAAAGAAGTCTACCACGGTGGTCCCAAACATTATCGAAAGACCGACAATATGAAGAACAAGAAAAAAGAAGAGGTTCATATTCGATGTATTTACCTCAAAACTACATCGAATATGCAATAAAAAGAACGATTACGAAGTAATTATTGTAAAAATAATTTATTTTCGAAGCATTGTCACAAACTCGCCGACTCGTTTGTCTTATGTCGCCGCCGCATATATCTTATCAAAGCCGTCCCCCCGATGCTGCTGCCACAGGGCCGCAAACTTTATCTCTACATTTTTCAACAGCTGCGTACACAATCGCACGTCCTCCTCACTCATCTCCCCCAGCATCATACCCGCGCACTTCATCATCCGCTCCGCACACTTATCGATGGCTTTTTCCCCGGCCGCCGTCAAACTCACCCGCTTGGACCGTTTGTCCTCCTTATCCTCATGCTCCTTTACAAATCCCTTGTTCCGCAGCCGGTTCAACATATCCGTCCCGCTGCTGAGCTCGAATATATTGACATAAATGATCTCCGTCTTGCGCGGGCTGCCCAGCCTCCTCACCGTCAGCAGCATACCAAACTCCTCCAGCTGATCCACCCCTGTACCCTCCAGGGCCTTGGCCGCAAAGATGGCGTTCAGCTTGCTGATCCTCCCCAGAAGCTTTAACAGCAAGCCATTGGGATGCCAGGGTATATCACCTCCCTCCAAAGGAATATGCCGGTCCTTTTCCCGCTGGGAAATAAGATAATGACGGCAGAAATCTCCAATGTCTGCACCCGGATGACGCTCTTCAAAAGCGCCCCACTCCGTCACCAGCTCGACAGTCTTGTTCATGAGAAAGTATTTCAGTTTCGTAGCAAATCTACAGAAATATCTTCGGTCACCTTTCCATTCCTGGCCGGAATAAGTCTACTGGAATTTCGCATAGAAACTGCCGTTCATCACCGTCTTCTTGTCGGCGGATGCATCCCCGGAGAGGAAGATATCCCCGCTGAAACTGCCCTTCACCTCCGTGCTGCTGAGGGAGGTAATGACTACCTGTAAAGGATTGGCAATAGTGATCCCATGGGTTTTCGCCGAATCACTCGTGGCCGTACCGCCGCTGTACCCCGTCCCTGTAGCAGAAGGAGCATATGACAACACGATCGTATAGACGGAGGAGGAATCATTATAAGTACCGGCATCCACTGTCTGACTGGGATTATTCGAGCTCACCAGCACATCCAGCCCCTCGCCGCTGGAGGAACTAAAAAGCCCGTTGATATTGATGGTATTGCCCTTATTATCCGAGGCACGGGTTGCAAATACATCCCCGGAAAAACTCTTGCCGACGCCATCGATAGTGGCATTGATATAGTAGGTAGAACCTGTATTATGTGATTTATTACAGGACAGGGACAGTACGGCAAACAATGTTGTCAGAAAAAATAAGCGCTTCATGCTTCAATTTAAGCCAGGATTCTCATTTTTCCAACGATGCCGTCCCCCTTGTTGGCCGACTTGTGCCTCCGGCCGCCGCGTCCCTGGTCCGGCCAAATCCCCCGGGGCCTACCTCAGCTGCGTAGCATCTACCCGGCTGGGTGTATCCGTCCCCGCAATAATGGACCTTGCGCTGATCGCAATGGACTTGATGATCTCCGCCATATTCTTCATATCCAGCGTACCGATCTCATCCCCCTGCGTATGATAATATTTCTCCGAATCCATCTTGGAAGTGGAGATGGTATGGGCCGGAACCCCCTGTCTTGCTAAAGTTGCATTGTCGCTACGATAGAATAGCTGTTGATCCGGATAAGGGTCCGGATGGAAAGTGAACTTGCTGCCTGAAAGGTTCTTCTCCAGTATCTTCCCCATATCCGTCTTCTCATACCCCGTGATATACGCGGAATTGGTCCCCCACTTGCTCTCCGTACCGATCATCTCGATATTGAACATCGCCATCACCTTGGCAGGATCGAATTGCCGGGAGAAATATTGCGAACCAAATCCGCCGATCTCCTCCGCTGTAAAGGTCGCGAAGACCAGCGTCCTTTCATTGTTGTGCAGCTTGCTGAAATAGTTGGCCAGGACCATGACAGCCGTGCTGCCGCTGGCATCGTCATTCGCGCCGTTGAATATGGAATCCCCCTTATCATTCGTCTGACCGACACCCAGATGATCATAGTGACCCGAGAAAATGACATACTCATCCTTCTTGCTCTTCCCCGGCAGGATGCCCACCACATTGGCCAGCTTGCGCTCATTCACCTCCTGATCTATCGTGATGGAAAATTTCGATGGATCGGCAGCCGTAAGAATCACCACCACATTCCTTGGCGACTTGAATTGCTGCCTGGTAAAATCTTTCAATCGGGGGAATCTCCTGGAGAAACTGGTATCTACCAGCACCAGGTAGTTTTTTTTATCCTGTGAAAGGACTTTGATCAGATCCAGGAAATTGCCTCCAGCCTTTATAAAGAATTTTTCATATCCGCTGTTCTCATTTACCTCCAGATGAGGCGAAGAGGCCGACACCGCAATAGAGCTTTCCGGCAGATCCACTCCATCCAGGCTGCCGGTGGCGGATTTCAGCGTCGTATTGATCATGGCAAAGGGCTGCAGATAGCTCGACCCTCCATCCAGGGTCTTCAAACCCGCTGCCTTAAACTGTGTTTCTATAAATGAGGCTGCACGGTCTATGTCCGGCGTGAAAGTCGCCCGGCCGCGCATAGCGTCCGAAGAAAGGACCTTCTCGATATTCTCTACCGCCTTGGGATTGATAATAGCATCGATATCGGAAGTCTGCGCAAACAGGTTACTACCCGATATAAAAAGGATAAGGGAGGCAATCAGTAGTCTCATTGTATAGTGTAGTTTGTTCCGCTTATAAACTCATCATCTCTTTGAACTTCACCGTCTGGCGGCGGCTGACCTCGATCTTCTCTCCCCCCTTCATCTCCAGCAGCAGCCCCCCGTTAAAATAAGGTTCTATCTTTTCGATGAGCCGCAGATTGACGATATGCTTTCGATTGGCCCGGAAAAAGACCTTCTCATCCAGCCTTTCTTCCAGCGCGTTCAGCGATTTTAATATCAACGGCTTGTTGGCTCCAAAATAGACCTTGGCATAATTGCCGACACTCTCGAACAGGCGTATATCCGACAGTTTTACAAACCAGCAGCGCTCTCCGTCCTTGACAAACACCTGATCATGCTCGCCCAGTATGCTGCGATTGACGGAGATGGGATGATCCGAGATGGGTTCTTTATCTTCTTCTAACTGTAGTTTTTGTAATGCATCCGCCAGCCGCTTAGGTTCCACCGGCTTTAACAGATAGTCGAGGGCATTCACCTCAAAGGCTTTTAACGCATACTCGTCATAGGCGGTTGTAAAAATGACATTGGGCGCTCTTTCCAGCTCAGCCAGCATGTCGAATCCCGTCTTGCCGGGCATTTGTATATCGAGGAAGATCAGGTCCGGATTTAATGAGTCGATCTTTTCCACACCTTCGCTGGCATTGGCTGCCTCGGCGATAACTTCGATCTCAGGGAAGTCCATTAACAGCTTTTTCAACTCATTCCTGGCAAGACGTTCGTCGTCAATAATGATAGCTCTGATCATAAGTTTGCCCCTCCGGGCGGACCCGTGGTCCGTTTGATTAGTTAAGTATTTATTTCCCCTGGTCTATAGGGATCAGCACCCGCGCCTCTACCGTACTCCCATCTATTTCCCGGATGTCGAAGTTAGCCTTTTGTCCGAATAAGATCTGCAACCTGTTTTTCGTGCTCGCCAACCCAAAACCATCCCCATTCCGGGCCCCATTGAGATAGCCCGTATTCTGTATCACCAGCTTGTGATAGCTGTCCGAGAAGTCCGATATGATCTTTACCTTACCTCCGCCCACCTGCTTGCTGATACCGTGCTTGATCGCATTCTCCACAAGGGTCTGCAGCATCATGGGAGGAATAGGCTGATCCAGTGTGTCTTCATCGATGACATACTCGATCTGCAATCTGTCTTCAAATCGGATGTGCTCCAGCGCAAGATAATCCTTTACGATGTTCAGCTCTTTCTCGAATGTCACCGTCTCCAGCTTCTCCGCCTGCATGCTGCTGCGAAGAATATTGCTCAGCTCCGTAATGGCCGTACGGGCGCGGACAGGATTTTCATCCACCAGGGCCCGGATACTGTTTAGCGCGTTGAAAATAAAATGAGGATTGATATGAGATTTTATCGTCTTGAGCTCCAGCTCTTTTACGAGCGCCTCCAGCTTCAGCGTGTCCAGCTGCTGCTTACGGCTCTTTTCGATGTAGTGATAGAAATAGTAGATCAGGGTCCAGGGTATGATCAAAAGACCATTGTCGAAGGTCGTAGCCAGCAGTCGGGGAATAAAATCCATTTTCTGCCGGGTCATCGACAGACCCAGATTATCCACTACCAGTATCCGGATGATGCTGTCGACCACGCAGGTCAGCAACACCCCGATCAGCAATTTCGGCAGGGCCTTCTCCACCGGCAGCATCAGCCAGCCCGATCTTCGGATCACCTCCCGGAACACATGGGTCGTCAATATCCCCGCAATAACCACAACTGCCAGGAACTCAATTAATTTAATGGTAATTTTTTGTTCGAATGTGGAAGAGAAAAGCACCATCACCAAACCCAAAAACCCCCAGCCACTTATCTGGCACAACCAATAATATCTGCT
>Ga0105237_10008756_pt1 | contig 10919 bp, 12 predicted proteins | sample KBSC24metaG_FD_81520 | JGI IMG/M metagenome (GOLD analysis project Ga0105237, IMG submission 81520) | Corn rhizosphere microbial communities from Kellogg Biological Station, Michigan, USA - KBS C2-4 metaG | ecosystem: Host-associated > Plants > Roots > Rhizosphere > Soil | place: Michigan, USA... | reverse complement strand
TTCTTTGACGAGGACTTCCTGAATGCTGAGCAGCTATCTCACGGAGTATTCAAGGAGCAGCTCCCAGGCACAGAGTCTGTTGATGGTATCATGGGAGCCTCTTCCAATCTCGGCGTTGAAGGACCTGTGTCGCCTGTGCCTTTCTGGCCTGGCCGTGTTTCCTTGAATCGAACTCTCTCACTGTCAGATCACCGCAATAACATGACTTGGATCTGAGTAGTCCTTCTGAAGGGCAATTCGTATGACAAGCCGCACATCCTGGACTGACGGTTGATGCAGCTAATCGGCGTGAGATTTTATGCCTGCCTACGGTCTATGTCTGCCCCTGGTGTCATTGAGGTTCCGGTATCCTGTTAGTTAATGCGCAATGCCGAGCGCAGGAGATTATTTTAGCCTATAGCAATCTTGGAACATGGAACATGGACACTCACACCCAGATAATTTCCGAGCTAATTGATGCTGTGACCGAGGTCTTTGTAACAACTATACTGTTCAAATGGCATGTACCCATCGTTTTTGATTCCTCGGAGCTAAATTGATGATTAGAGCATAAAGAAAAAGTATAATTCACAAATGACATCTCAAAAATCAACGACCCAACGCAAGAACTTCTGAAGTGTGGCAGTGTGCATTTCCATTCCCGTTCAACGCATGACTGGCCCCTGTAGACCTGAGTTACAGTACGGAGTACTTGGGCTAACCGGTGATGCCTTTTCCGCGCAGGCAGCGAATACCCGACTGGTAAAACACGGAACATGGTCCTCTTCGTCGAACCCGCAAGGAAGGTTGTCATTTAGCAAGGGGTACCTCGTGTACCTATTGAATCCCAAGGAGTATATTGTGTCGTTGTGGGTTGCTGTCTATTCTCATGTCCACTCAACCTCATTAGAGCTTGATAAAATGTCAGGTTGTCATTCTTGGTGTCGCGATGGACCCATCCATCAAGAACGTCGCTTGAGAGTTATCTGCATTGGAGCAGGAGCTTCCGGGCTTCTGTTCGCGTACAAGCTCCAACGATCCTTTTCTAACTACTCACTAAACGTCTACGAGAAGAACTCAGCTCTTTCTGGGACGTGGTTTGAGAACCGATGTAAGTAGGATTCTTGAAAACCCTTCAGATTTACTCCAGGCTAAATTAAGTCTTTTCAGATCCTGGGTGAGTTATTGTCTAAATTGGTATAGCCGCCACTCAAACTCCTCTAGATGTGCGTGTGACATTCCGTCCCACATATACACTTGGAGTTTCGAGCCCAAGGCGGATTGGTCAGCAGTCTATGCTAGCTCCAAAGAGATATATCAGTACTTCAACGATTTCAGCCAGAAATATGGGCTTCAGAAATATTGCCATCTTAAACACCAGGTTACTGGGGCGCGATGGGATGAGGCTCAAGCTGAATGGCATGTAGAGGTGACTCAGTTGGATACTGGGGACAAGTTTACCGATATCTGTGATATCCTGATAAATGCTTCTGGAATTCTGAATGCGTGGAGATATCCTGCGATCCCGGGAATTGAGATGTATAAAGGTATACTCTTACATACTGCAAACTGGGATGAAGCTGTCGACTTAGAGAACAAGCATGTCGGGCTAATTGGAAACGGGTGAGTCCTTCTATTCAGCCCTCATGGGGGCCTCAAATATCTTTCACGAATTGTGGGATTAAAGACAATGCTTTAGGTCCTCGGGAATCCAAGTTTTACCCGCTGTGCAGAACAAAGTTCGGAAAGTTACTACTTTCATTCGTGAACCTACCTGGGTTTCACCTATGCCAGGCCTAGAGCCTCGAACATTCACCGAAGAAGAAAAACACGACTTCGACACAAAGCCTGGTGTACTTCTGTCTTATCGCAAGGAGCTTGAAAGGAGTCTCAACGGCGCGTTTCCTCTCTTTTTAAGGGATTCAGAGCTGCAGCAAACAACTCGCGGATTTATGCTCCAGCAGATGCAAGAAAAGTTGCATAACCCCTATTTAGAGGCTAAACTTATTCCGCAGTGGTCAGTGGGTTGTCGAAGGATTACCCCAGGCGTCAACTATCTAGAATCTCTTTCGAAGCCTAATGTGAGCGTGGTGTATGGTGAGATCCTCAAGGTTACCGAACGAGGCCCTGTATGCGATGACAATAATGAATACCCCGTCGATGTTTTGATTTGCGCAACAGGTTTCGATACCTCATTCAAGCCTCGCTTTCCTTTGATTGGTGCAGAGGGAATCGATCTTCGCGATGAATGGAAAGATCGCGCGACAGGTTATCTCGGCCTGGCAGCTCCCAAGTTTCCTAACTACATGACTTTCCTTGGGCCGAATTGCCCTATCGGCAACGGACCTGTTTTGATTGCTATTGGTAAGGCTCTACACAAACAAACTCTCCTTAAAACTCTGTCTTCCCCCCACAGACGTCCTTTTATACACATACGTTTCACCTCGGTGTAATCCGCGCTAACTATGAAACAGAGGCGCAGTGTGACTATATGCTCAAGATGATCAATCGTTGGCAGGTTGAGAATATTCGTTCCTTTATGCCAAAGATGGAGGCAGTCGAAGACTTCTTAGCTCAGAAAGATGAGTTCATGAAAGCAACAGTATGGGACGAGAATTGCAGATCCTGGTACAAGAATAATGATATCAACGCCAAGGTTTCGGCTTTATGACCAGGAAGTTCACTTCACTACATGAAGACGATTAAAGAGCCACGCTTCGAAGATTAGAACTAAAGATACAATAGAAATCGATTCGCATACTTTGGGAACAGATATAGCCAGACTGAGCTGGACCGGACTTGTGACTGGGCTTACTACATCGCCGATAAGGATGAAACACCTTATCTGAGTACGAGAAAGGCACGCGAGGCATTGACTCATCATGGCTCTATGGACCCTGACAGAGAAGTCGCATCCTTCAATCCATCTAAGCTCTAGGGATCTGTCATATGCCTGGTGGTACGGCTCGAGTACACTCAGGGACCAAATCCCATTCTAATTGATCTCAGCGGCCTTCGTGTATGCTTCGCGATTTTTTAGGTATCTTTTAAAGCAACAATGATATCTCTAGCCTCCTTTCCATTGATTGTAGTCAACTTGTACCGCAATTGCGGTCGTTGAATACATCGGGATACTAAATAATGAAAGGTAGATGCAGTATTACAGCTTGTAGCCACTCTGTGAGCCATCAGAACTATCTTTACACTGCTCGGAAGTCTACGTCAAGGTGTTCCGATACATTCTAGGGATTCTTCTATGATGAGCTGCAGGCATTCCGAACGGCACAATCTACAACGAGATCTACCCTAAGAGGTTTGAAGATGAAAGGCCAGCGGCTTCAATGCACCGTTCAGCCAACGCCTGGCCAATCTGAAGTCAGCGCCTTACAGCGTTGAATTACCAAATGGTGAGTTTTTACCGCCAACTCCCTACATTTAAAATGGCCCTCTAGAGATGTAAACACTGAGGCTATGGTAAGAAAGTCTACTTAGAGGCATCCAGCCAGTGACTGGAAAATGACCCAAAGAAGCGGAATCCCTGCTTATGGCTTGTCTGAGAGGATGCTCAGAGCCATTGGGCGATAGTTAGAAGGCGGCAAGCGAAGCCGGACGCCCCAAGTCTCGCACCCACACCCAGTCAAAGCACATCTGCCGACATTAGTTCCATTACATCTGACTGGTATCGGGCGTTCTGGATCACATGGAGAAACATATTTGTTCTCTATGTAAAAGGAACGAAGCCGTGCATTTTTCTGGATGTATCAGATGCTTTTCCTTGTTCCGATGTTCCCAAATACTTTCAGGAACTTCTGCACTTCTTCTTCGTTGGCGAAATTTGAGGGCTCCAGCCCGTGCCCAATCTGCCCAAGCTGAGTACAGCGGCCACGATAGTAAGTGGAAAATCATCCTGATCAATCTTCGAAACAATCGCACCCTTGACCTTACCGCTCAAGATATCAGCCGTGATTATGGATTCCTCATATACAGGCTTCCCAAGCCCAACACCGTCCACTGATTCAAGTGTCTTCACCATTCCGTAGACGGTTTTAAAGCCTCCGGTCACATAAACCTTGGTCTTCGAAAGATATATGGGAATCGCTTCTGCGAACTTAAGGAGAAGGTTTCTCTTTTCTTGGTGGATTTACGCTAGTCGACTTTGCCTTCAGTCTCAAGAAGGACGCAGACATTTTTACAGTCCTCGGGTGTGAAACTCTTGCCTTACTTCTGGAACTAGACGCTGTTGAGTTTTCTACCTATTATAGACCCCGTGGAAGTGGGAAGCCGTTCGCGAATAGACGCTTCAATCTCTAAGATTATTCGAGCACGGTTCTCGAGCGAGCCACTATAGCTGTCAGTGCGGCGATTAGTGTCCGGTGATAGAAACTGGAATGGTAGGTGGCCTATCCTTGATTAGCTCGTGTGTAAATACTAGGTAACTTATTATTTGCATACTATGGGCAGCATATAGCTAAATATCGTTAAAGCCGGCCTTATATAGATACTCTACAATATATATGAATGCCTAGACTATGCCTGCATATCGTCGACCGTAGCTACACGAGGCTTTCCGTACGTCATTTTAAGAACTTCTCCTTCTAACTAAATATCGCTTGCAGAGATAGGATCTGGATTAATCACATCTTCAACTTGACGCCCAGGATGAGAGACCTATCCTACGAGAAGACTTCCATGCTTTTTTGCCTGTTTTGCTAATTCCTGAAATGCCTTAAAGCAGGGGCCAGCAAAAGGAGAATCTATGGCAACCATCGGATTTGGAGCCACTTCTAGTTGATTATAGGCTATCATAATGTTTCCAGTTAAGATTAGCCCTATCCCTGACTCTCCCAGCGTCTATACAGGCTATGAGCTCCTTGGACGGTATGTCGCGTGGGTCGAGACGCTCGGGATCCCATGAGGCAAGGCGCTTACTCATGACAGCTTTGAGAAAGCGGTTCTGAGCCTGCCTCTGAGCAAAAGAAAGGCTTAGAGGCTTGAACAGTGGGTCTATATTGATCTCTTTTGATGCGTGACGGGAATACATGTCGACAATGCATTCGCTGGGCAAAAGTTTCTAGCCATCGTTTTCGTTTCGTACACCCTTTGACTATCACCGTGGACCACAGCCTAGCTATTGCCTGTAATTCAAGTGCTGTCTGAGTGTTACTGTTAGTTTCGGCGGCTGAGGCAGCAGGGAAGCCGTATGAATTGTCCGACGGTAGAGCGGAGAATAACAAGAGACTACAGGCTGCCCAACTCCGCTTCCCGCGATCCTGGATTCCATCAATGAGCGCCGCACTAAGTCCACCCATATCATGCGGAACGCTAGCATTCTAGATAGAAGGATGTATAAGGATGGTTGGACGCTGCTGGATGTTGATGTTTGTGGACAACAGGGCCAATCATGCCGCCTACTACATCTTTCGAAGGTTTGTATAGCTCTACTCACGCCCATTCCCATTCTATGTAGTAATGGCGACAATAACTTCTAGCAGGCTACATTAAAGTCGTATTCTACTTCAACAAAAACCCGAATTTGAGCCATGAGGAGTTCTATGAGTATTGGGCCAATACTCACTCAGTAGTGAATTGCGGGGTCAAAGGTTGGCCAAGAAGTGGTGTAAAGAAGTACATTCAGGTGGGTTAATTGTCAAGTAGGTGAAGTGACTACTTTAACAGCGACGTATACAGTCCCATTCCACACCTGAACTAAAGGTACAAGCCCGTGCTGGGCTTCAGCTGGAGCAACTTGAATGGGATGGGGCGACTGAGTTCTACATATCAGCGGATCAATGGGACGACTTCACCAGATTTATGAAAGTTTGTTCCCGAGATCGATATATTCGTCCATGGTCAAAAGTTGACGTGTTTCCAGAGTGACGATTTTACCAACGTTCTTGGTCCAGATAGCGCAAAATTCGCATGTACTCCCGTTAAAATCATGATATCCAAAGAAATTGTGGTGGAAGACGTTGCCTCAGGAAAACTGTGTCGGGGCTCCTGATACTTATGAATGATTGGTGGCCAGAAGCCACGTCCTTTACTCAGGAGATTGGGCGCCCCTTGGTCCCAATCAATATCTATGGTACACAATGATGTCTACACCTTTTCAGAGTTTGGTCTTTCCATGTAGATATCTAGCTCTTCCAAGTTAAAGATGGATCAATGCAGCAAAACATGAGTCAAATTCTAGAATGAAATCAAACCTTAGCCATAGCTCGATAGAAACCGGTGTCATTGCATAGCTTTCATAGCTGGCTTTCTGTAGAAACCTGAACTCTTAAAGAACGCTTTGAATACGACGACCGGCCACTCTTCTCACGGGACGGCCGCTAACAGACCACAGGAAGCGCTATTCTGTAACCAGGCGATGAATGACGACTAGAAGTCAAATGTCGGAGATCTGTCCTTCAACTGCTTGTAAGATGGGATGAACAGTACACGGGAAATTTGACTACGGCCGCATATCAATACATACAGTGCTTATGTAGCATACTCCAGGTTTAAAGATTGCTTCGACCTCCTCTTGGGACTTATTCATTCATGTCTGGGAGGTTACGAAGTGGAGTCCACGGCCTTCTTGTCCGCCCTCGGTCTAATACGAGCATAGAGAGCTGGCTTGTCCCAGAGAATGAACATATCCTGTTTCTCCCAATTTCGATCTTTCACGTCAATCTCCAAGTCAAAATTCCAAATTATCCGTGTCAAGATAAGTTTCATTTCGACATAGGCCAAGCTAGAATTTTTTTGTTAGTCGCCTGTACTAAGACCCGAGGGAATGTGTAAACCTACTTGCGACCTATACACGCCCGAGGCCCTTGTCCAAACGGCTGGCACGCCTTTTTGTTGTCATCAAAGCCACTGCCATCAAGCCATCGTTCTGGAATGAAAGAATCGGGTTGGGCAAAGTTTTTCGCCGAATGGTAGGTTGCCCAGTGGTTCATCGACACAACTGTCTGTAGTTCACGGTGGTCAGCTCGATCATGCCAGTCTAGAGATGTAAAAAGAGAGGTGCTGAGCATACGCCTGCTGGAACATATCTTCCTAAAATGGTCTCTCCTGGTGCTGGTACTCGCCGCGGCAGGCCGCCAGGAACTGGGGGATAAATTCGAAGTCCTTCATCCAATACCGCTAGCAAATACTTCAACTTGTTCACGCTTGAAATATTGATCTCATCCTCTGACGAGAAGGCATCTCGGACCTCTTTGGTCAATATAGCCAATTTGTCTGGGTTCTGCAAGAGATGATATGTGGTACCCGAGAGGAGAGTAGCAGTAGTTTCAGATCCGGCAATAATCACCGCAAAAGAAGTTGCCCGAATTTCAGGAACGCTCATGGCAAAATCGTCGTCCTCGTGTTTGAGGATAGAACTCATGAAATCGGCTCGTTCACCCTTTAAGCTTAATCTTCTGTCTACCTTCTCTGCTGTCATCTTCATGTGCTGGGCTCGGACTTCAGTTAGACTTTTGGGCGGATATTTTTTCAAAAGCCCGAGGACGCCAAAATGGGCAGCTGCGTTGGCTAATGTCTGTGCTTTAATGCTCTTGAATAGTAAATCAACCCAAGGATGGTAGGAAGCAGCCTTGAGGCAATCAAAGGGCTCTGCAAACATAAGGTCCCCAAAGATATCAAACGTCGTCCAGTTGTACCATGATACGATGTCAAGCGGAACAGTTCCCTCTTTCGACTTCTCTGAGAGGCGTTGGATGAGCAAGTCCACATAAACTTTAATCAGGGGCTCCTGATCTCGTAAAGCTTTTTCCGAGAACGCGTGAGACAAAAGACGCCGAATCCGAGAGTGAGCTTGGTGTGGGGCAGTGATGATACTATGCACTCCTCCTGGGGGTGCATGGTAGAATTTCTCATCTTTCGGAAGGAGCATATGGTTGACTCGATGAGTGTAGATGTCCTTCCATCCATCTCCCGCTATGTAAGAGAGTTCATTCGGTGAGATGCGGACAACCTCTCCGTATTTGTCATGGATTCGCTGAATATAGAATGAAAGTCTCCCCGAAAGCAGAGCATGATACCATGGAAACTTCGTGGCTACAGAAAGCCACGGCCCAGGATAATGTCGCAAGGGGTGAAAGAACAAGTTGTATATGATAGAACCCACGAAAAGGCAAGTGGGCTACACAAGCAAGACAATGAGCTCGTTGCCTCTTGGCGGGTGTTTGTGGAACGCGACTTACCACGCCTATCAATAATTGCAAAATTGATAATGCCATTTCCCTTTATCAAATCCTCTTGATGCCGAAGATCGCCTTGGTCCAGGATTGTGTCGATATTCGATTGTGTTGTTCAAGATGCTCCTCTGGAGAGAATTTAAAGGTTAAGTTAATCAAGGTCCAACCAACGGTGGCTAAATAGGCCCTTGAGGAGGGGAGCACGGGTCACTAACTCCGTGTTATCCGACTCACATGGAGAGAGAAATACGTCGATTTCATGTACTCAGTTGTTCCATTCAGTGCACGATGCATAAAAAGCTTCCTTCACTAGTTCCACATTAGTTAGCCGAAACATCGGGATAATGACGGTACGATGCACTCTGTATCTAAGTATTCCACGTCACAAGTGCATGGTCGTAAAGCAGACAAGGAACGGAGAGCTCGAAGGCTGGTCCATCTCTAAGGAACAGCAAGGTTCCAGGCCACTGTCCCTTATTACATGGAGAGACGTTCTCCCAGTAAAGTCATGAATGTAATGCTAGCGCGGCCTACAGCGCTGAGTGTTGCTACGAGGTATGTCCTCGCCACAAATGCTCCCTCACAAACACTCCAGGTTCATTGCATTGTGTTGGCGCCAAAGACCCACTTGACCCACCGTGCATTACGTGGTGAGTGTCTGAAAAAGATTCAATACCCACCGTGACGGAGCGTTCGCAAATTGCCAAATGACATGGAAAATCGCTCATTTTTGATCGAGACGATAGTAATTTTTGTATATAAAACCAAACAGCGTACATACCTAGATTTGCAAAATGACAGAACCCTCAATACTCCATTTGATCAACTGACTTTTTCCACCCCAAACCTTACGCGACCATGTCTCCCTGGTCCGCATTACATTGGGCAGCTGCTCAGTTTGTGTACAAGCCCTGACGCGGCAAGCCCTGTTTTTGCAGGGAAGAGGCACTGGCCAGTCTGAACGCTGCCCGTACTGCCGCTGATCGTTAGGTGTTGGGCGAGGCGAAGAGGGGGCCGCCTCAGGCTCCTCCAGCCTCAATCGGGTATACTGGCCCTTTCCCCTCGGCGCCTGTTCCCGTAGATCGGTACTTATAGTCTGGTAGTGCCGCGCAGCCCTGGAGAGCAATGACAGCACTAGATGGACTATCCCTCGGTTTCAGCACCACCCCACTGGTCATAACTAGTATCCCCGAGTTGCCCCTCATGGCTCCAGCAGACGGAGAGGAGCCTTTGAACGAGCATGTTGAGGCATATCGTTTCACCAAGATCGTTCATGAAACAGTCTATGACTCAGTATCACCACTAAATCCCAACAATTCAGCAGTGGGCAAGGTTGTAGTCGTGACTGGGGGCGGAAAAGGCATTGGCAAAGCTGTTGCGTCGGCGTTTGCGCTATCAGGTGCAACCGGCGTCGTTCTTCTAGGACGTGACAAGGCTGCACTTGAAGCGTCAAGGGAAGAAATTCAGTCACCAGGGGTTAAGGTTCTATGTTATGCGGCAGACATAACAGTGCCAGACCAGGTCAGAGCGGTTTTCAAAGCAGCTCTAGATATTTTTGGCCATATCGACGTCCTCATTAATAATGCCGGATATCTCTCAGCCGCCAAAGACTTTGATCAGATATCGATTGAGGACTATTGGGAATCTTTCGAGGTTAACGTCAAAGGTGGGATAGTAGTTACCCTGGAGTATGTGAAGACGGCACAACCGGGTTCTACTATTGTCAATATGTCTTCAGCGGCCGCTCACGTCTCCTTTTACCAAGGCTATTCCAGTTATTCTTCTTCCAAACTTGCATTCTGGAGAATCATGGAATTTGTGCAGCACGAATGTCCACAGATGAGAACCTTCAATCTAAATCCTGGGACATGCTTGACCGACATGACGCGAAAATCAGGGTTTCCCACTCAAACTGACTTAGGTAAGTAAGCATGGATAAGTGTGCTTGCATTCTGCTAAAAATGATACCAGCATTACCGGGTGCCTTTTGCGTTTGGTTGACTTCAGAAGAGGCAGATTTCCTCAAAGGTCGATTCGTCTGGGCCAATTGGGATATTGATGAACTCAAAGCAAAGAAGAGCTTGATCGTGGAGCGGAATCTATTGACAGTCCAACTAAAAGGCATCCATCCTCATGGACTAGAGTAATTTGACTAGTGATATCGGGTTGTTATAGACATCTCTAGTGGAAATTACGTCCATGGATGTTATCACACTGCTCGTTACTGAGCGTGTATTTCGCCCCTACAGTGCAGCCTACTATGGCGGCCGCATGTAGCTAAGGGGACACTGGCGTGGAGTCTAGGCCCGGTTGGCTGGAAAATTGGGCTCTTCATCTTCCAACAGCCATTGAGTTCATGTGCCCTACAGCAAGCCACTTCATAACACCAACAGAATTTATTGGCTCGCCAAGTTGCCCGAAGTTCAGTCATCGTATTTGGTGATTTGGTTGTACATAGGCACGAACGGTAATACTTAGGCTTGGATGCCATCTCGATTAAATGTTAGACTTGGTCAGCTTAGTGGTTGAGGCCCCAGATTTCCCCGGCTCTGGGATAGAGACAAGCGAAGAGCGGATGGGGAAGAGTCTGGGGACAACAAAAGGCCAGATCTGCTTCCTATATAAACATGATTTCGCCTTATCTGTCCCCAGCCGACACTAAGAAGTTTTCCACGCTGACCAGATCATCCAGCATTCGTTTCCAGGACAGAACAGTAACCAGTCAAAATGGTCTCAAGTAAGCATGAGGAAGCTCAT
>Ga0105237_10008755_pt1 | contig 10920 bp, 12 predicted proteins | sample KBSC24metaG_FD_81520 | JGI IMG/M metagenome (GOLD analysis project Ga0105237, IMG submission 81520) | Corn rhizosphere microbial communities from Kellogg Biological Station, Michigan, USA - KBS C2-4 metaG | ecosystem: Host-associated > Plants > Roots > Rhizosphere > Soil | place: Michigan, USA... | reverse complement strand
AACTGTTATCCTGCTTTAACTGCTGGCGTAAACTTTCAATTTGTGCAAAGCAATAATAAGTTCTGTCATCATTAAGTACCTGCTGAATAAATTCAAAAATAAAAGGTGAATGAACGCCGTGTCCTTTACCATTTGCAGCTTTCAATTTATACCGGATATATTTATTCAGCAATTGCAGTTTCGAATACATGCCGCAAATGTAAGCGAGTAAGCACTAAAATATTGTTCAAAGTTCAAGGTTAAAAGTTCAGGGTCGAAAACCTGGAATGCAAGGATTTAGTCGGTTACAATGCCGGATTTACTTGCTATTCAAAAAATCCCTGAACCAGTAACCAGAGTTTTTGATAGTTCTCAATTGTGTTTTGAAGTCAACATGAATCAGCCCAAAACGGGCCTTATAGCCTTCGCTCCATTCAAAATTATCTGTCAATGTCCAGGCAAAATATCCTTTTATGTTTACGCCTTCCTGTTTGGCTTTCAGCAATGCACCAAGATATTGTTGAAAATAAATGATACGCTGTACATCATTCACCTGGCCGTCTTTTACTTCATCTTTAAAAGCGGCGCCATTTTCTGTGATGATAATTTCTTTTACACCGCCATACAACCAAAATTTTTTGATAATGCGATAAAAGCTTTCTGCATTAATCTCCCAACCCATAGCAGTATGAGGCACTTTTCGCGTAGCAGCTTTAACTTCAGACGCCTGCACAACGGGAATGATTGGGTTATGTTTAATTACAACGGGAAAATAATTTTGCAGCCCGATAAAATCAAAACGAAACTGCATACGCTCAGTATATTTCCACGCTTTATTATGCAGCTCCAACCTTTCAAGAAATTTAAAATCGTCTTTGGGATATCCCCTGCCGAGTGTAGGTTCTACAAAGAGACGGTTAAGCAGAATATCCATACGCTTTGCGGCTTGGATATCTTCCTCCCTGTCTGTAAAAGGTACCACTTCTGAGCAGGAGAATGTTGTACCAATATGTGACTTGTTTACCAGCGACCTTATCACGTTACCGCCTTCAGCCTGTGCCATTACAGCGTGGTGTATAGCCGGAAGAAAATTATTGATGCCCGTTTTACCTGGCGCATGTTTGCCTAACATATAGCCAAGCGAAGTAAACCCCATAGGCTCATTCAATATTATCCAGTGTTTTACTTTATCACCAAATTCTTCTGCACAAACTGTTGCAAAACGGTTAAACCAACGCGTTATCCTGTAATTAGTCCACCCGCCTTCTTTTTCAAGCGCATGTGGTAAATCCCAGTGATAGAGCGAACATAAGGCGTTAATCCCAGGTTAAGACATTCATCTATCAGGCGATGATAAAATGCAACGCCTTCTTTGTTCACACGCCCCATGCCATCAGGTAAAATTCTCGGCCATGAAATAGAAAATCTAAATGTATTAAACCCTAAAGCCTTTGTAAGTAATAGATCGTCTTTATACCGGTAATAAAAATCGCATGCATGATAAGGCTTTTCGCCGCCTTTAATTTTACCTTGACGCCTTGCGTAAACATCCCATATTGAAAGCCCCCTTCCATCTGTTGTATAAGCCCCCTCATTCTGTTGTGCGGCAATAGCAACACCCCACTGAAAATCCGGGCCGAATGCTTTGGCGTTTAACTTTGTGTTTTGAAACATGCTCATCTTAATGCAAAACTCATGGTTAACATTGTTACCTTAATATTAAGATTAAGTTATCAATTTGCAGAAAGATTGGTGCAGATATTGAACCTTTGTGATTAATTAGCTTTTCAGATTTAAACTGACATCCAGGTTTTATATCAATACAATCTTGAAATGCTATAAAATAATTTTCGATGAAAAAATTTTTACTTTCCTTACCTGCCGTTTTTATCTCTATGATTTCTTTTGCGCAAAAAGTGGACAGCATTTGTTTTCATCTTTACACAGACAGTCTTAAAAAATCTGTTCACAATTATATTAATGTGGATGGTAAGTTATCCAATGGAAGATATATTCCGCTTGGAAGCAAAGAAGTAAAATTTTCTTCAAGCTATGGAGTATGGGATGGAAGCAGCTTAATCATCGACCCATCTTATAAAAAAGATTCCGTTGTGGTGACTGCTTATCTTATTGAAAAACCTGAATTAAAACAGACGGTCACTATCTATATTAAAAAGAAAAATGAAGATGAAGTTCTTCCTACAATTGATGAGATTATGAACCCTAAAAGAAAGAAACGCAATTAGACAATTTTATTGAACCATTCATCTGCTCTGTAATAAAAACATCTCTCATAAAAACCAGGTAATCATTAGCGTCATTCAAATCATTAAAATCACCATAAAAAAGAAACGCTTCCTGGTATCAAGAAGCGTTTCAAAAATTATTCAATTATATCGTTACTACATTTTCTTAGCATCTTCCAGGAATTTTGCAAGACCAAGATCAGTTAAAGGGTGTTTCAATAACCCAAGAATTGGTTCAAGCGGACAAGTACAAACATGCGCACCAAGTTCTGCCGCCCTGATAATATGATTTGGATTACGGATAGACGCCGCAAGAATTTCAGTTTTAAAACCCTGTACTTTATAAATGCGTGCAATCTGCCCGATGAGTTCCATGCCATCCCAACCGCTGTCATCTAAACGGCCAATGAATGGAGAAACATATTTAGCGCCAGCCTTGGCAGCAAGAATTGCCTGGCCAGCAGAGAAAACCAATGTGCAGTTTGTGCTAATGCCATTGTTGGTAAACCATTTTATAGCTTTAACGCCATCCTTTATCATTGGAACTTTTACAATAATATTTTTATGAATTGCAGCAAGCTTTTTACCTTCTTCGATAATTGTTTCAAAATCGGTAGACAACACTTCTGCACTAACATCACCATCAACAATTTCGCAAATGGTTTTATAATGATTTGTAATTGCCTCTGTTCCTTTAATGCCTTCTTTAGCCATTAACGAAGGATTGGTTGTAACGCCATCCAATATACCAAGATCGTTTGCTTCTTTAATCTGAGAGAGATTTCCGGTGTCAATAAAAAATTTCATAGAAAAAAGGTGGGAGTATTAAAGTGTTAAAAAAGAAAAATGGCAGGCTTATTACATCGCACCGCTACAACCGCCTACTCTTGCTGCATTCCTGCCCTGGGAGGGTTCAGCAGGAGCTGGTCGTGTAAGACCTGCCGGGCGCAAAGATAAGGGATGAGCAATTGTTTTCTTCATTTTTTTTATTGGTGTTTTTATAAAATTATACTTAACATTTTAAGCGTATAATATACATAAGCGTGAAAGCCCTTACCACCTTAGATTAAACTTAAGTTACCAGATATATTTTAATTTTCTTCTCTTAAATGTTTGCCAGTGAGATGAATAAATACATCTTCAAGATTGGCCTGTTTCACTTCTTTGGGTCTTTCAAAACCAGTTGCAACCAAATCATCAATTAACTGATCAGGAGTTGCAAGTGCAATAATTTTTCCTGCATCAATAATAGCAACCCTGTTACACAACACTTCCGCTTCGTCCATGTAATGCGTTGTGATAATTACAGTTGTGCCTTTTGAGCGGATATCCCTTATCAAATCCCAAAGATTTCTTCTTGCCTGTGGATCAAGACCGGTAGTTGGCTCATCAAGAAAAATAATCTTTGGCTTATTAATTAAAGTCGTCGCGATAGAAAAGCGCTGCTTTTGACCGCCACTCAACTCTTTAAACTTATTCTTTGCTTTATCCCTCAGGTTAACGCTATCAAGCAACTCCATAGGGTTCACATGTTCGTTATATAATCCCGCAAAAAGACTTATCAGTTCTACCAGGTTAAGGCCCGGATAATAACCGGAAGTCTGTAATTGTACGCCAATAATTTTCTTAATATCATTGGGTGAATTATCAAGATTCAATCCGTCCACGATTACTTCCCCACTCGTTTTTTCCCGCAGCGTTTCTATTATTTCAAGCGTAGTTGATTTGCCCGCTCCGTTAGGGCCAAGCAAGCCAAAAATTTCTCCTTCAAAAACATCAAAACTAATGCCCTTGACTGCTTCAAAATCTCCATATTTTTTTGCCAGGTTTTTTACTGAAATAATTGTACGCTGCATAATATAAATTTTATCTTATCTCTGGAAGAGAAGATTAAGTAACAGGATTGATGCGTTAATAATTCTCATCGCAAATTTATGTGTATAGATTGCATTTACTACGATTGAAAAATATACACTGCTACGATAAAACAAGTTCCATTTTTATATCAGCCGTTGCAAATGGTGACCCTGTTACCGGAACATATACAAACCCATATTTTTCGTAGAGTTTAAGTGCGGCTTTCAATTGGCTATTAGAATACAGCAACAGTCTTTCCGCACCAATCTCCGCTGCTTTTGCCATGCATTTTTCTATCAGGAGCTTACTTATGCCTTTGCCCTGGAAAGCAGGTGTAACAGCCATCTTAGCGAGTTCATATACATTATCATGTTCCTTTATGATTGCAGCGGAGCCAACAATCTCATCGCCCTCCTTCGCAAGAAAGATATAACCGCCTTTTTCTATTATTGTATCTACCGGGTTATCAAGCACGTCAAGATCCGGTTGTTCCGTGAGATGATATAAATCCAGCCAGTAGAGGTTAAGCTCTTTAAAGACTGAGGCATATTTCTGTTCAAAAGGAATTATTTCTATCATAACGTTAGTCTGTTAAAGCCGGGTGTAAACAGTAAGAGGAAAGTGTATCAGCACTTTCCTCTTTAATATCATCCTGTAAAATAAATTCTACTTTTTGTCTGTCACCGCAGCACTTGCCTTGTTAATATTGGCAGTCCACTCCATGCTAATAGCTGATTTTTCAATCTTAATGTAACTGCCTGGGTTTGTTTCAAGATCTATGGTATTATCTTCATTAACTCTTGAAATTTTTCCATGTATGCCTGCAATGGTAACTATCCTGTCTCCCTTTTGCAGGTTTTCAATAAATTTCTTTTGATCTTTTGCTTTCTTAGCTTGTGGACGAATCATAAAGAGCCAGAACACCAAAATGATGGCGCCCATCATTACCAATTGAAATGTACCGCCACCGCCTTGTCCTTGTCCGGCAGCTAATAAAATTGCATTCATTTGAGTCATTGTATGTTGTTTATTACTTAAAGAAATGTTTATAAAGAAAAAATACTTGTATTAATTCAATTAACTTTTTTTCTCCTTTACTTCACCGCTGAAAATTAAAATATGTTGTGTATTATGTTTGGTGTTGGTTGTTACAAAAATTGATTTATGTATGTTTCCAACAGCTCCTTTGTTGCTATCATAAACGCCGGTAACCTCGCCTTCACCGCCAGGAGGTATCGCTTCTTTTGTAAAATCTGCTACAGTGCAACCACACCCAGGTCTTGCATCAGAAATAATTAAAGGCTTACTGCCTGTATTTTTAAAATGAAAAGTCATTTTAACCTGCTGTCCTTTTTCAACGCTTCCAAAATTATATAGCGAATCAATCCATTTTATTTCAGTATAATTTGCTGTATCATTTAGCGCATCTTGTCCTTTGGCAGCCAGTGCTTTATTGTGTGCCGCATTTGTTTGACATGCATAAACGCCAATTGCCATCATTGCCAACAAAAGAAATGTTTTCATACGATTGTTTTGCATAGCAAATCTCCGTTATATTTTTTGTTTGAAATCTGTTTTCTGAATTTTATTCTGTGCCAGCAATTCCTTATGTATGTTATCCAGTATACCATTTACAAACTGTCCGCTTTGCTGTGTGCTGTATTCCTTCGCAATATCAATGTACTCGTTAATGGTAACTTTGGGCGGAATGGTTTCAAAATATAAAAATTCGCAAACGCCCATCCTCATCAAAATCATATCCAGCAAGGCAATTCTTTCGGGATCCCAGTTCTTCAATTTGGGCTTAATTAAATCTATTAACTGGTCTTTTCTTTCAAGCGATGTTACCAGCAAATCTCTTGCAAATTTCCATTTTTCCAGTCCCAGTAAATCCTGCAGATTGTAGGTACCAGGCTTTTGAAAATAAGTCAACATCAACTGATTAATCATTTCTGCATCATCGTCCCAATTAGTGAAGAGCTCTTCTACATGAGAGATAAAGTTGTCATTTGGTAACATTAAATCAGTGAAAATAAATTTTATGATGTCTCTTTCACTGTTCTTGTCCCTTGCCTGAACGTTAATGTATTCCTTATAAATATCAGTAGTAACCAGTTCCTGGTAGATTTTCCTTACCAACTCCATATCAATAATGTTGTTGGGCTTGTTGGCTTCAACTGCTTTGCGGTAAGAATCGTTCTCCATTATCTTCCAAAGCAATTCGTTACCGGCAAGCTTGATATTTACATTTAAATCTTCTGCTGATGGTAAATTCTTAGAGGCCCTTAAACGTGCATCTGTTTCAACATACCTTGCTACCCCGGCCAAAAAATACAAGAGGTACACAAATAACTGGTGAGATTGGTCAAACTGTTTCTGTAAAACTTTAACAGGGTCGTTCTTGCTGTTTTCCATAGACTCCAGCGAATAAACCAACTGCATCACTTTAACCCTGATATTTCTTCTGCTAATCATTTTAAAAAGAACTTTTCGGCTGCGAAGATAGGGGAATGTAAAAATATTGAAGGGTGGTAAATGTGAAATTTACCAAATATGCGGCCCGGCAATCAAGTGCATTAACGCTTACAGCATTTTTTTGTAACAAGCATTAACGATAAGCTTAAACAATTTTCCTGATTTGCCCAATGTAAAAGTTTAAAGTTTTTTTATTAATGTAAAGCAATTGTAAGCTTAGTATATTTTGCTAACTTTTTTGGAATGATGGTATAATTTTGGTTAAGAAAAACACGTTTTACAACAAACAGAACTTAAACATCCTCATTTATGTATAACGAAAGTATTCTTTATTGCCTGGTAACATTTATTACCGGCTTTTTACTCGCATGGCTTATAAAAAAGAAGCCGGCCAGTAACAACAAAGAACTTGAAGAATCGCTTAGCATCGCGAAGACAACCATTATAACACTTGAAATTGAAAAGAAACATTTACAGGAAGAAAAAGCACTCCTTTCTATACAATTGTCAGACTTATCAAAGGGGCTTTCGGCATCTGAGAAGTTGGCTACAGAATACAGAACACGAGTTGAATCCACAACAGAAAACATAAACAATCTTAGAACTGAGTTTGCAGCAGAAAAAGATAAGCACTGGCAAACAAAAAAGGAATTGATAAATGCGCAAAACGATAATCATCGTTTTAAAACAGAACTTAGGTTTAAAGATGAACAGCTTGCAACACAAAATAGCCAGTTGGAAAACATAGGTACCAGGTTTGAAAACCAGTTTAAAATTCTTGCACAAAACATACTGGATGAAAAGACGAAGACCTTTAACCTGCAACAGGAAGCAAGCCTTGGAAACCTGCTTAATCCACTAAAAGAAAACATTCAATCTTTTAAAACTGAATTTGAGGCAAAATATAAGATTGAGTCTGATGATCGTATTTCACTGCGGGAACAGATAAAACACATGATGGAGCTCAATCATACGCTTTCAACGCAAGCCAATAATCTTACCAATGCATTGCGCGGACAGGTAAAACAGCAAGGCAACTGGGGTGAAATGATTTTGGAAAGCATTCTTGAATATGCAGACTTACAAAAAGGCATTCATTACTTTGTACAGGAGCGTACTGGTGGAGATGAAGGACAAGCATTACAACCCGATATAGTTGTACGTTATCCGGATAACCGAAGTATTGTGATTGACTCTAAAGTTTCACTTGTTCATTACGAACAATATTGCGCTGCTGTTGATACAACGTCGCAGGAAATTGCGCTTAACCTGCTGTTACAATCAATGCAAAAACATATTGATGGGTTGAGCGGTAAGAAGTACCAGGATGCTGTAGGTGCACTTGATTTTGTATTGTTGTTTGTACCGGTTGAAGGCGCTTATATAACTATTATGCAGGCTGACAGACAATTGTGGCAATATGCTTATAAGAAAAGGGTTTTATTAATAAGTCCTACCAACCTTATTGCAGCTATGAAGCTTGTGTATGATTTATGGAAACGTGAAGGAATTAATCAGAATGCACATGAGATAGCTGAAAAGGCCGTGAAGATATATGAAAAGCTTGCTGCTTTTGTAGAAGATTTTGAAAAGGTGGGCCTGCAATTAGACAAAGCTTCCGGCAGCTTTAAAGATGCGCAAAAGAAATTACATACCGGCCGTGGTAATGTGTTAAGCCAGGCATCTCAAATGAAACAAAAAGTTCATCATACAAAACCTGTAAGGGAATTACCTGTTCACCTGGTTGAGCAGGCGTTGGCAGAAGAGGAAAGCGATTACAAAGAAGAGTAGCCAAAGAAGTAAAAAGGAAAAATTAAAAAGTAGAAAGATTGCAGTGTGAATTTTTACTTTTTAATTTTTCCTTTTTCGTTTAATTGCATCAGGCTTTTTTAAAGATAGATGTAGCCGTATGGCCACCGAAACCGAATGTATTGTTCACAACATATTCAATTGGCCTTTTTACTGATTTTCCCATGATGATTTCTAAACCTTTCGGAATTGCTTCGTCAAGATTTTCTATGTTAATAGTGGCGGGAATGATATCATCTTTCAAAGAAAGAATGCTGATAATGCTTTCGATAGCACCCGCGGCACCAAGCAAATGTCCTGTCATAGATTTAGTAGCTGTTACAGCAACAGTAATGTCACCAAATACTTTCTTGATACCATGCAGTTCACCTATATCGCCTAATGGCGTAGATGTGGCATGCGCATTAACATAACCAATTTTATCAGCAGTAATACCAGCGTCATTCAAAGCTTTGGAAATTCCCAGTGAAGCACCTAGTCCATCCGGCGGTGTACCGGTTAAATGATAAGCATCAGCAGCCATACCGCCGCCTACCAGTTCGGCATAAATTACAGCGCCACGTTTAACAGCATACTCCCATTCTTCAAGTATTAACGCTCCTGCACCCTCTCCCATTACAAATCCATCTCTGTCTTTATCAAAAGGCCTGGATGCTTTTTCAGGAGAATCATTTCTTTTTGATAGGGCCTGCGCAGAATTAAATCCGCCGACAGACGCAGCAGTTATAGGCGCTTCAGAACCACCGGCAATCATGATGTTTGCTTTGCCAAGCCTGATGGTATCAAATGCATTTATGATAGCCGTATTAGAAGATGCGCAAGCAGAAACCGTACAATAGTTAGGGCCATGAAGCTTATGCCTTATAGAGATAACACCGGCAGCTATGTCTGCTATCATTTTCGGAATAAAAAAAGGACTGAACCTTGGTGTGCCGTCTCCCGCATGAAACTCTCTCAACTGTTCTTCAAACGTGCCGATACCTCCATTGCCGCTTGCCCATATTACGCCTATCTCTGCAAGCTGTGTAATATCCATGGAAGTAAAATCAAGTTTAGCATCTTTAATTGCTTCGTCACTTGCGGCAATGGCATATTGCGTAAACATATCATACTTACGCAATTCTTTTTTTTCTATATATTTTTCAGCGTTAAAGCCTTTTACCTCGCAGGCAAAATGTGTTTTAAATTTTGTTGTATCAAATTTTGTAATTGGCCCGGCGCCACTTTTTCCTGCCACAATATTCTTCCAAAATTCATCTACAGTATTGCCCAACGGCGTTATTGCTCCCAATCCTGTTATTGCTACTCTTTTCATAATTTGTATTAAGATTAGATAATCATACGGCTCAGCTTCTCCTTATTTCAAGCGGCAAATTAAAGCAATAGTTTTGCTATTATAAAATATGCGTGGAACCGAATGAAAATCGCAAATACAAAATTATACCGATTGGTATCGTTTTTTAAATAAATCTTCCCTCAAAATTGTTAATACCGGCAGAAGTTTTTCATGGCATCTTTGATTGCTTCAAAATAAGGATGCTCTTCTAACACTCCCCTTTAGGGGTTGGCATCTGTGGGTTTTCCCGCTGTCTTTATTATTTATTATAAGCAATATAAAGTACCAGGCTTTATACAACACTTAGTCCTTTTTGCAGTTTAAATTTTCCATTCTTCAGCAGATAAAGGCCAACGCCAATACTGGCCAAAGCGCTGATTGCGCCAATGCCAATACTCTTCTTCTTTGAAGAAGAAATATTAAAAAATGATTTCTTTCCCGGTAGTGCGGTAGCAAGAGACAATACAGGTTTTAGAGAATTTTCTATAATGATATGATCGGCTGATTTTCTTGCCCCAGCTGAAGCAGAAGATAAAACGATTCCCAATCCCGCCGCTCTAAGCAAAGAAACATCATCTTCTTCGTTGCCAATAAAAATGGTATTCTTTACGGGTATATTCATTTTGTCTGATAGATGGTCAAGTATCGCCGATTTATCAAACACAAATTCTTCATCATTTCCGGTATTAAAGTATTTGTGTATTTCAATATCACCTGTGGCTATACTTTTTTCCATCACAAGACGGTTAGCAAAACTGTAATCGAAACCAAGCCTGTTTTTAAGATGTCCGGCCACTACGTCAAAACTCCCTGAAATAAGTACGCAGATGTATCCTTTTTTCTTTAATGCACTAATGGTTGACTTTGCATCTGGCACCAGCGGGATACTATCAAGTAAGTGTTGTACTTCAGGAAGACTCATTCCTTCAAAAAGTTTCGCAATTAGTTTTAACTGCTCCATTGTATCAAGCCCTGAAGTGTAGATGTCTATCAGTGCTTTTTCCCAGCCATTGGCAGCAGCGGCATATAATAAAAAATCAGCCTGCAGCAATGCATCCATTTCAAAAATGGCCATCTTCTGCATCCTGTTCATAGATTCAAGAATAACACTATCCATCTCATCTCTTATCACATGAATATTGGCCAGCGTTTCAAAATTTTCAGCAGGCGAAAATTTCGCTTTTTGTAAAATAGTACGCGACACTTGTCTTGACATTT
>Ga0105237_10008754_pt1 | contig 10922 bp, 14 predicted proteins | sample KBSC24metaG_FD_81520 | JGI IMG/M metagenome (GOLD analysis project Ga0105237, IMG submission 81520) | Corn rhizosphere microbial communities from Kellogg Biological Station, Michigan, USA - KBS C2-4 metaG | ecosystem: Host-associated > Plants > Roots > Rhizosphere > Soil | place: Michigan, USA... | reverse complement strand
GAACGACCCACCCCCCGCGAACTTTACGACAGAGATAACTTTTTGCAAGCAGCAAAGCGAACGCCAGTCGATCTACAAGAATGGGCAGTGTCGATGATGGACAGACACAATCGGAAATCCTATCTAGCACCTCCTGCCCCTAAATCACTCAAGAGCGACGGAACAACCTCAGATTCATCCTATGCTACTTCTGCCACGTCCACTGCATCTTTTGCAAGTGACAGCCGTGCTACGCCCGTTACTGCGAGAAAATATGCCAGCCCAACATCTGGAGACATACCCCTGGCCGCACCTCAGTTTGCAATTGCACCGCCATCTCAACAGACACCCACTGGTATCGTGGAAAGATCACCTCCGCCCCCTCTATCTCTACAGCATTTATCTCTTGAGACAAGAGATGCGCCGAGTGGATTGGGGCCACGATCAAATCGCTTGGGGTATAATGACCGAGACAACATTCCCGAACCAGCCTCAGCCATCGAGCCTTCGCAACGACCGATGTTCCCGCCGCGCACCAGCTCTAACGGGTCAGCAATTCCCAGTCGGAATCATTTAGCCAGCTCGGGAATGACTATCAGACAGCCTCCTCCTACAGGCCCTCTACCGCCGCCACCAATGAAGGATCTACCCGCCCCTCCGGCGTTAAGAAGTGCTGGAGTAGCCAGTCCCCGGCGGCCACGATGATTGAGGGTGATCACTTCTTGAGACAGCATACATGTCATGGGTGGCAGGACCTTATGCATTGGCATCAGTTGGGCGTTGAATTACTTCAGCATTTTCAAAGTAGGCAGTAGATTTTCGCAGGCAAATGTGAATTGAGTCGGATTCAGCTTCTATTGTACTCTCCTCTTATTGCTCTTCTTAACCCGGCTGAACTCACATAACAGCATGTGCAACTTGCGCTGCAACCAACTACTCCGTACTGTAGTAGCTGGGGCGGCAAGGCTGGCAGTGCTTGTAGTGGCCAGATAAGCCAGACAGCTTGCAAGCCCAGTGCCCCTCAACGGCAACAGCCACACCTTCCCCAAAGGAGAAAACGGCCGCCAAGGCATCGTCACAGGTGGGATTCGCGGTGCCTCAGATCAGCCAACTTCGTAGGCAGGACAATTGCCAGGCAGAGCAGAACTACTTGATCAATTCAAAACTCTGGCCTAGTTTTATTCAAGCTCCCTCTCCTACACCATGGAGGCCACCTCAGCCAGGATGGCTTCTCGAAATCAGTTCGATGGCTTCTCCCCACCACGTTCGAACCTCCAGAGATTCATCTTCAATGCCTGCGACCCGATAGCCAATATCGAACCCAACCTCGCCTTAAACCTCGAAGTTGTCGACCTAGTAAACTCCAAAAAGGGCAATGCACCTCGAGAAGCTGCTGTGACCATCGTGCAACTCATCAACCACAGAAATCCGAATGTTTCCATACTCGCCCTGTCCCTGCTGGACATATGTGTCAAAAACTGTGGCTACCCATTCCACCTGCAGATCAGTACTAAAGAATTCCTCAATGAACTTGTTCGGCGCTTTCCAGAGCGCCCACCAATCCGACCAAGCCGTGTACAGGGCAAAATACTGGAGGCCATCGAAGAATGGCGCCAAACCATCTGCCAGACTTCTCGGTACAAAGATGATTTGGGGTTCATAAGAGACATGCATCGGCTATTGTTGTACAAAGGCTACATGTTCCCCGAGATCCGACAAGAAGATGCAGCCGTGTTGAACCCGAGTGATGTATGCATAGCCGTTTTCTCGTGATGAACCCCTACTAACGGGTGATAGAACCTACAATCTGCAGAAGAGATGGAGGAGGAAGACCGAGCGGCGCAATCTGCCAAATTACAAGAACTTATTCGGCGGGGGCGACCGCAAGACCTCCAGGAAGCCAATCGATTGATGAAAGTCATGGCCGGTTATGATACAAGACACAAAACCGACTATCGTGCAAAAGCAGCAGAGGAGGTGGCAAAGGTTCAACAAAAGGCTAAAATCCTCGAAGAGATGCTCCAAAATCATCGACCTGGTGACAAAATTGGCGACGGGGATGTCTTTGAGGTAATGTTCCACCTCTTTAGTGTAGACATGTTGGAATATGATCCTAATTGAATACAGGAGCTGGCTGCTGCATTATCCAGCGCACATCCTAAGATTCAGAAAATGTGTGAGGAGGAATCTGAGGACGCTGAGGCAGTCTCGAAACTTCTCGAAATCAACGACAGCATCCACCGGACCATTGAGAGATACAAGTTGATGAAGGCTGGGAACATTGAGGCAGCAAACAAGATTGAGAAAGGCACGCTGGGCACCACTACGGGTGTTGGCAAAAACGCTGCGAATGAACTTTCGTTGATTGACTTTGATCCAGAGCCTGCAACTCCAGCTACGTCGTCAACTGCGAATGGCTCACTTTTGGATGCTGGCCCAGGAGGGTCAGCACAGGGGAGAGCAACAACGGTAGAGGATGATCTACTCGGCCTCTCGCTAGACGACTCGAGCCCAGCTCAAATGGGCTCGATTTCCTTGGGGCCTACTACAACGTTTGGCAATGCTTCTATTTCAACCTTTGCAAACAGTCCTCAATTTTCCGCGACTTCGACTCAACCACCGGCCCCTCAGCCGTCCCCCAAACCGAACTACGATGTTTTCGCATCCCTCAGCAGCGCTTTACCCTCGTCAAAACCATCCACACCAGTCCCGGCAGCATCACAGCAACGACCATCAAGTCAAGCCGCACTAGATCCGTTCGCTGCGTTGGTCTCCGGGGGCTCACGCCCTTCAACTCCTCGGGCATCCACCCCGCTACAGGCGCTGGCTCAAACAACAGGTACGGCATCCCGAGCGCAAGGAGCAGTTGTGGCTCCGGTGGATGATGAATGGTTGTTTGAATCTGCACTGCCCGGGCCGCCCGTAGTCTTGGTGCACTCATCCTCCATCAAAATCGAATTTGAGCCACGGAGAATACCGGGGCAGTCAGTAATCCAGATGACTGCGTATTTCTCCAACACTACGCATCAACGCATTACAGCGTTGCACTTCCAAGTGGCCGTGGAAAAGAGCTATACGTTGCAACTCAAACCGCAGAGCGGACGTGAGCTAGCTCCGAAGTCTGAACGACCGCTAAAACAAGAAATTTTACTGAACGGAATACCTGATGGTAAAGGGAATGCAGTCAAGATGCGGTTCAAAGTATCATATGCGCTGAACGGGCAGCCGCAGGAAGAACAAGGCATGGTGCCGCCGCTGGGAGTCAATTAGGAGAAGGATCAAAGAGGCTGGGTTCTGCAGCAGGGGCGCGTATGGCGTGCACGAAGGGATTTGCGGACATGACGGTAGATATATCCAGCATCCGTGAGCGATCAAAGCGACAGATAGGGGATTTCGCCCTCTGTATGAGACCAGGATTATATTTTGTATACGAAGTCTTTAGACTACTGTAGTACCGACTTGAGCAGATGACTACTATGGTGCTCACCTAACACCAGGTTAGAATGATGCATCTACCGATCTGGCGAAGGAGTTGATCAACGTCAGAGGAAAAGGGGATCAACAAGATGCGGGTGATAGATCCGATCTTGCACGATTCTAATTTCTGGATATACTATCTGGACCCATGGTCCCCTGAATGCATCGGGGCCAGGAACTGGCTCCCAGAACTTGCACCTGGCTAGGGAACTTTTAGGAATTACTAAGCCTAGCCCATGGGAATGGAAGTGGAGAGTTGGTGAGCGTCACTGTGGATTCGATAGACATTATTTTACCAAGGATGACCATTGAAGTTACCCAGATTTGACTGTAGGTGTAGGTTTGTTTGTGGGCTGGCAGCGGCAGCCATCGTCCAGTACCGCTAACGATCGCCGATCTGGCACCAAGATCGGGTCCAAGTTTAAGTTGGAGGCAGTCGCCCGGTATTGAGGGCAGGCGCAAGATGAAGCCGCGTTCCTTCTCAAGTTCCCCCCAACGCCACACCCGCTCCTCCCAGAATGATTTCAAATTCAATATCTAAAGTTCTCCTCTGTTTTTCTCGGATTAACATACGTTTCTGTCTGTGAACGGTTGGAATATTGACCGACCAGACCCCCTTTCGTGCCGTCCTTCAGCCTTTGATCCCCTCTAACCTTTGGTTCTAAACACGTCTTGCGGTTCCTCTTGATCTCTTGATCAATCAGATGGCCCGAGTCGCATAACTTCGGTGCTCAACGGTCTGGTTCCAGCTAACTAGTTCACCGCGGACGCGGAAGCAGGATCACCAAGGCCTTCCACAGCCTGGTTCTCCTCAGTTCTCTGACCCAGATCACCTTACCTCCCGCGAGGTGGTTCAGACCCCGGAAGACTGAAAATCAAAATCCCAGGAAGCCGCACGAGCCAGCCTGACACATTGTGAAAGCATGTGTTATTCCAACCCCCTGGCACCTAGGAAGGCGCCTGAGTACGACTGTATCTTGCCGAGCAGATCGACCGGCGGACAAAATACACCGACCCTCACGCCTGGCTTCCAAAGAATCGAGTACAGCGGGTTCGTCTGTTCGGCGAGATTCGACAGATGTGATCTACCGCAACGTCAATCAAAATTGCGATATTATATCTCCTGAGTATCTACATCCCCTCAATTCGCACCGACTGCTGAAGCTGTCAACCGCTTTTTGTTTTACACAAGAATGGACACGACAAATTCCCGGCCGTTGAGGCGTCGAGCGTGAGATAGCCGACGCACGCTAGGATCTCAAGCTAGAACCATTTGGGAGGGGATACTCGTGTCTGAGATCGTGCACACACACTCCAATTATTATTCTGCAGTACTTGAGTGAATACGAGGTCTAGCAGAGACCCAGAGTCTCGTTCCGCAGTTTAAACTCAATTAGATCTAAGAACATCCAAAGACCCCCAGAAAGAAAGTCATCCCCGTGATGAACCTTATGAAAATACGATCCATGGTACCACAAAACCATCAAGGCCACCCAATGGCCCTGTCCACTTGCATGTGGCGGAGTGCTCATCCGAAGGGAATGTCGACGGCCTACGGCAAGCGGCCCACTGAGATGAGCATGATCTCTCCCATCCATGTCCACATCCCAGTCCACCCACCTTCCCGCCTCAACCTTATCGAGGACTTTGAACCGCAGTTGACCTTCCCATTCCAGTATCGCGGACTTTCTCCCTTCGATCAGCGTCCCCTCTCGCAGAAATGACTCCCTTTCCAACGCCCAAACTCTCTCGTCGAGGCTGTCCCTCCCGCTGTCTTTTTCTTCCGGCTGGGGGTTTGGGACAAAGCTTCTTACCTGTACGCTACGAGTACGGGTTTGGTATCCACAGCCAACCACAACGCATGATCTGTTGATGTGCTTGGGTACGAAGGCACGAGAGATCTCCACGCGCCTATGATGAACTCCGACAGCCACATTCTTCAACGATTCCCATTCCCCCCTCATCACTTTTCCCATCTACTCCAGTCTACTTCAGTCTAACGGGAGCTACCAAGAATGGCCTTTTCCATACAAGCTCCACAACTACAACGACAGTTCTAGCCGACCTTAGCCACAGCTCGTAGTCCTTTCTAGCTTGTGATGAATTTATGCTGCTCAATCTCTTGGCCACTTGTCACTGCTGAGGACCGAAAGACCTCCGGCATCTACCTGACCCCAAGTTTACATCTACTTCTTTTATTTGCCACTTCATCTACCACCTCCTGTATCCCCTTTTATTGTCATCGCATCTACCATCCATTCGATTTGACTTCAGAAACCGAGAATCCTTTGCGAATTGGATTCCTCGTTTTGTTCAATTGTTTCCTCTCGCTGCATATCCCCTGCTCCCACGATATTAAGTGACGGGCGTCCATTTATTGCTATAATCCTCGGCAACTCTCTTTCGTACGGCCAGAACGTGTACGACCTCGTCAACATACATCTCCCATTCAAGTAATCTATTCGCATTCCCGTGGCTCGAAATGCCTAAGGCTCCCCCAGTTCCTCCCACTAGGAGTATTCCGCCTGTAAAGGCGATGAAAACTGAGCGTACACATGAGGAAAACCAAGAAAGGTATGCAGTATTCAATATCGAATATTCGCCCATCCTACATTTATACTAACCCTTACCGCAGAGCTTATATTGCCGCTTCTCGAAGAGGTGATCGAAGTTTAGAGGCGAGAGTTGAGTCTGCACGAAGGGCATCAGAGATTCATAAGCGACGCACGGGCCGTTCGTTGCGTGTTACCGAGCAAGATGTGATCAATGAGGAAATGTATGAAGAAGAGGACGATGATTTACCGCTGCGATATCGCCGGCTTACTGCACATCTTCAAACTGGTTCTGCAGATTTTAATAGAAGATTGGCCGCCTATTTGACACAGCAAGTCGCAGTACGAAATATGATGGGACAAATGTCCCAGAACCCCTACTCTCAATATCCCAATATGCCATATCAACCACAAGGACCCAACATCTTTCCACCTCCTATGATGCCTCGAACCAATTTAGGTCAGTCACCCACGACAAGTTATCGCTCTGCCCCGTACCCATCCCCGCACCAAACAGATTATCGTCAGCACCACAACCGCTCCTATTCTCTGGCGGCTTTACCGAATACCAAGGCTCCAACGTCACCCAGTGTCTCTATCCAAACAACTTCGCTCGATCAGAGGCGTCTGTCGACGCCGACCAACATTCACCCCAATGGCAAAACTCGGCAACCTAGCCATGCCATTGACACGGACGATATCAAGCCCGATCCAAACTATTCCCGTCAGGCTCAATCTGCCACTTTTCCCCAATTCGGCCCTTTCCCACCCTTGTGGCAAGACACCGGTCCGTTCACAACCTCCCTTCCTCCCGAAGCACAGCAAATGCTCGCTCACGCACCACAATTCGATGTCAATGACCCGACTTATGCGATGCTTATGCAGGGCTCGGACCAATACATATCTTCGGCGTACTATCCATGGCATGATATGAATCAATCTGGACTGAAGGGCATGCCTGTTCATCCATCAGCTTACCAAGGTATGTCGGTGACGTTAGCACCCTCAGCACTTGAGCAACATGTCATGAACCACGAAGAGCCGTCCCAGAACAACACCTCGATATCCCAAGCCACCCACCATCACTCTTCAATAGCCCAGTTGTCCTTACCGCCTACCACCGGTCTTGATTTCAACTTCAGCCAAGAATCGAAGGGGTTCGATTTCGGCGGTGCGGGCATGTCGCGGGAAGATAGCCTTCAAGGGATATTCAAGGCCTCGGGTATGCCTTCAGGCCAGGTCACACCCGCGGGAGAGGGTTTCTGGGACAACTTCGTCATGGACGGCTCGTGGGAAGACGAACAAGCTCACAAATCCATGAATGGCAGCATAAAGGGAGAAGGCAGCACGACGAACAGCGTCGGTGCCACAGCAGGAGGCTGATGCAAGCATGGAGCGACGCGTGCCTGGCGACGCGCGTTGAACATTCCCAACTTTACTCCACTTATTACAGTATTGACGAACACACAAAATGTCCAGGCGTACCGTATTACCAGGTTTGATTTCTTGCCCAGCACCATTCTTGGGTAGTCGGGCGTTTTCGGGCGTTTGAATGGAAACGGTGCGTTGGGTCGTCTGGTCGCCATCATCATCAACGGGCCTCAAATCTTTGAAATTGTGACTCGAATTTTGCAGATCCTCGTCGTAACCTAGTTCTATCACATGCCACGATACCCATCGGGCAGGGTTTTGTTTTGTTTTGTTTGTTGGTATACGCTGAGCGATCGTTTCCCCGCGTCAGGAGAGTCATGTTGCTGCTACCTGGGAAGTTGAGAAAAATGCTAGCGACAGGATCGCCGAGAGAGAGGCAGGTCAAGAAACCAGAAATCAGAAACCGGAACAGATCTATGAGGTATGGATTGAAAGCACAAACGCAGCCGATGTCAGGCCGGACAGAAAGAAATGGATGGCGGACAGCGAGAGAGGGAGAAGGAGAAGGAGAAGGAGAAACCCGGAAACCTCGAACCTCGAACCTCGAACCACAGACACGGTTGCTTGATCGAGAGTAGCGAGATTCCATGCCCAGCCAGTGTAGCATCAGGAAACAAAGTGTCTCAAGGGCCAGAGGTTGATTGAGATTCGAGAAAGCGTCGTTATAGTCGGGAGAGGGAAGATGCATACATGAGCCACCCCCCCTAAAAATTAAAATAAAACTCTAGTAATATCACAAAAACAGTTGAAAAAGAACTCCGAGACAGCCGAGGGTCCGTTGTGCACTGCTGCTATGTGTAGTCGAAAGGCTTGAAGAGTTGTTGGATCTAGTACTCGCCTGAGTCTAGGATGTCTAAGTATAGCTTCATTATCATATATATATATATATATATATTATCATGGCTTGACGCATCAGCAAGCCGCCTGTTCTTCTTCTACTCTTATCCCTTGCCTGCTGTTGAGTCGGATCCAGCGCATCACATGGGCCCTGACCAGCCAGTTCACTGCCCCTCGGGCTAAAGTCATCCATTCGATTCATTCATCCATCCATCCATCCAACGAGAGCAGAGTACGTGGTACACCACCTGCAATTCAATTCATACCAGCCCGGTTGCATTAGCCCGGATCTTTAGTCGATCGTCAATGTCGACATGACGGGCAAATTATCGGCCCGTAGCGGTTAGTAACCGCCATTAAGGAGAGTCTTATATTCCTAAACACCTCCCTTCCCCTTCGCTCAAATCCATGAGATGAGTTATTCATATTCAAAACACACATGACCTGGTGGTTTAGCCAATCTTCTCAGGGAAATTGGCTGTTTCGGTATGCCTCAGCTATGCAGGCATTGGGTGCCTCCCTGTCCATATATCACGAGAGCTGTAAGCATTTTGGAATAGCTCATTCATCACCAGTCCAGACAGGGAATTCTGTAAACCCTCATGGGGACGTTCTTGACTCGTTGGGATTCCTCAAGCGCCTAACCGTTGAGACTCCCTGCATGGCTACTCTTTCGTGCCAGTTCCCCGCTCGGCCTCAGTGAGTTGTTCTGTGGTCTTTGGCCCAGATCAAAACTCTTCCGCACGCTACTGGAGCTACTTCGCCTTCGTCGATTGAGGATCTCGATTGGATCTGCAACGTTGAGACCACCGGCGCGAGCGAAGAGGATCAAAATGTCGGTCAAGCTCACCACACCGACGAGGCGACCAGATATCCGAGCGCCCGGTAAAGCAGATGCAGATATTGTGGGGCCCGTCGGTGCGATGAAGGGCGCTTTGGGCGAACTATCGACGATCGTCGCTGCAAATGGGTCGGGGGCCGGGGGTGCTGAAGCAGCAAGAGGCGGAGTCATATGCTGTTGACCACTTCCAGCTGAGAAGGACGAGTGGCTCGAGGTTGGTACTAGGGTGGCAGTGTGAAGGGAGGGAGTTGGAGGGCCGGACGAGCCAGGTGAAACAGGCTCGGTGATCCACATGCGATGTGATTTTGTGGCCACAAGTTTGGCAACTGTATGGGCAAGAGTGGAGAGGGGTGTGACATGGAAGACCGGAAAGGAATCTTTCCCTTCGAACATGCCCCGGGTAGATAGGATGACAGTGATGAAGTGAATGCAGGTATTTCGGAGGAGTGGGAGAGAGGAGGATTTTGTGAGAAGCTTGACGTCGACATTGGAGATGTTGCCCACAACGTTGTGGTTATGATCCACCACGGCGAGTGAGGAGATTCCCTCATTTAAGAGGAGGGTGAGGGCTTCTGCCAAAGGTCGGTCGCCGCTGAAGCCATGGTCAGTCTGTGAATGATAGGGGATACAGTGGTGGGACTCACTTGACCGAGATAACATCATTGGACCCAATTTTGAGATCACGTAGGTGTTGGGTATAGAGTTGCTCAAGCACGGGGAAGCTGCGGCCGTTCTCCCACAGAAATCTGATCAAACGACTCTGGCTTAGAACGCCAGTAACCTTGCCAGTCTCCTCGTTCCTAACCACTACTCGATGAACGCCTTTTCCAAAGGTCTCGATGGCCTTAATCAAGTCGGCATTTTCGTCAAGGAATGTTAGTGGCTCCTTCTTGCTCAAATCTCGGATCTCTCTCAGTGGAATAGGCTTCCCTTCGCGAGCTCTCCTGGCCAACTGGATAAAATCTTCCGCATGTTCATCATCGGGTTTGGACAGACCCACAACGAGCAACAGGTAGGCGTTGAGGTCTCTGGCATCAAATGTACCAATAACGGGAGAGCCCTCGTTTTCCCGAATAAGGACAACCGGGGCACCGGATTCGATCAGTAACTATGCCAGTCAGCACGGAAAAGGATTGATAAATGTAGGTGCGGCACCTTTGTTGCAGCCTCGACACCAGTATCAATGTCAACAAACTTGAGATCATCAGGGTTGGTCAACTCATTGATCTTGACAGTTTGCCAGTCTCGGCCTGCGAACTTTGGATCTGGGTGGTTCATCGGAGGGTTATCGATCAGGTCTTGGAGGGCGATCTGAGATAGGGAAGGTTGTCTCTGGGAACGAGGTGATGGAGGAAGGCCTCTTAATTCATGGAAGCTTTGACGGTGCTGTGCAGCCGCGCTGGGCATGGAAGGGATGCGCAGGGAGGGTGTTCTTGAGTTGTTCGAGGGTGACTGGGTGTCGAAACTGGATCTCGATGATACACCGCCTGAAGGTGGAGAGTTCACCGGAGGGTCCCGGCTGGGAGTAGACATGATGCTGAAGATGAGAACTTCTGTGTCGCTTGTCCTCCTTAAGATGTACTTGTAATGCGGGTGTTGTAGATGGGATTTGAAGTTGCTGCAGGAGAAGGATCCGGATAGTGGGGGATACAGTACGGAGTAGTGTGAGGGAGGAGGGACCAGGAGTCGTAGCCCCAAGCAGACGCGGGGTACATTCTGTGTGCGGTGGGCTGCAGTACTCTGTAGTCAAAAACGCGTCGAGCTTATATAATATGGTCAAGGATCAGTGCTAGTCGTCAGTACCT
>Ga0105237_10008753_pt1 | contig 10923 bp, 10 predicted proteins | sample KBSC24metaG_FD_81520 | JGI IMG/M metagenome (GOLD analysis project Ga0105237, IMG submission 81520) | Corn rhizosphere microbial communities from Kellogg Biological Station, Michigan, USA - KBS C2-4 metaG | ecosystem: Host-associated > Plants > Roots > Rhizosphere > Soil | place: Michigan, USA... | reverse complement strand
TGAACGTCGCCTTGGCGTCGTTGTCCTGCAGAACTTTCAGCAGCCGGTCGGTGTAGGTGCTGGGACCGTCGTTGAAGGTGAGCGCGATGCACTTGTACTTGCTGCAGTCGACTTCGTCGGCCTTGGCGACATTTCCGGTCTGGCACCCGACCACGACGATCGTCACACCGGCCAACACGCCGAGGACGGTTCGCCAATACGACCAGACTTTGCTATCGGGACTGCGCGACACGGGAGTGATTCTACGGGCCGCGGCTGACTGGCCCCTGGCGCCCAAGGCCAGTGGGGGCTAGCACTACCGCCGAATGTGCGGCTAGCGGCGTGGTGCCCGAGCTTCTGGTCGAGCAGGGTTGACCACACCCGACATCGGAATGAAGGAGCAGTTCATGAGTTCGACAGTTCGCAAGGATCTGATCTTGTCGCACGCGGTGTTCACGGCCGACGTGCAGGCGCCGTTCGATCACGTCGACATCGCGCGGTGGCTGAAAACGCTTCCCACGCACGAGTACCAGCGCTGCGCCCCAGGCGACCACAAGGCAGCCGGCTACACCGTCGACGATGATGGCACGCCGATGTCGATCAACGTGGAGATGATCGGCACCGGATTGGTGGTGCAGCAATATCGATTCGAGGTCGCCGAGCCGCACTACTGCCGGATGGTGTCGCTGTCCGATGTGTTGACCCCGCTCGGATGGACCAGCACGCAGGTCATCTGGGAGCTACAGATGGAGCAGGTCGGCGGTGACCTCTGCCGCTACACCAACACGGTCACCTCACACCCGACCGAGCACTTCCTCGGCTTCATCGCCCAGCACGGGCAGACCTTTGCCGAGGCGGCCGCGGCCCGTCAGGACGCCTCGGGGCGACACTGTCGCGTCGAGACGCCGCGATACGCCCAGAGCATCGCTCGCTGGTCAACCAATCGGGCCGCGGCCGCGGCCTAGTCACGCAACCAGGAAGAGGACACTTCGCATGCCTTCAGCAGTGCTGTTCGACCACCCCGGTAACCCAGACGTCCTGCAATGGCGATCGGTGGACCCCGTGCTTCCCGGGCCGGACGAGGTGGTGATCGGAGTCCTGGCAGCCGGAATCAACAACGCCGATCTGCTTCAGCGCCGCGGACAGTATCCGGTGCCGACCGGGGCGCCCCGCCCGCTCGGATTGGAGTGTGCGGGAACAATCGTCGCTGTTGGCGCACGGGTCACCGGTTGGTCGCCCGGTGACCAGGTGTGCGCCTTGCTCGACGGCGGCGGCTACGCCGACCAGGTCGCGGTTCGCGCCACCCAGGTGATGCCGATTCCAACAGGACTGAGCATGGTCGAGGCCGCCGCGATCCCAGAGGTGGCGTGCACGGTGTACTCCAACCTCGTCATGGTCGCCGGACTCACCGCAGGGCAGAGCGTGCTCATTCACGGCGCCGGGGGCGGCATTGGCACATTCGCGATTCAATGGGCCTCGGCGATCGGTGCAGACGTCATCACCACCGCCGGCAGCGATGACAAGGCGCGCACCGGAAACCACCTGGGTGCGCGCACAGCGATCAACTACCGCACCACGGATTTCGTCGCCGCCACGCTGTCCGCCACCGGTGATCGGGGCGTGGACGTCATCCTCGACGTAGTGGGGGCGGACTACCTGGCGCGCAACCTGGACTGCCTTGCGCCCGACGGGCATCTGGTAGTCATCGGCGGTTCCACGGCCCCGGTGACGCTGGACCTCGGCCTCCTGATGGCCAAGCGAGCCAGCGTCACCGCCACGATGCTGCGGGCCCGCCCAGCCGATCAGAAAGCCGCAATCGTCGCCGGCGTCATCCGAGAGGTGCTGCCCTTGTTCGAGACAAAGGCCATCCGCGCGGTGGTCGACACCGTCCTACCGCTACCCGATGCCGGGCGGGCTCACCAGCTACTGGAGTCCGGAGAGACCGTCGGCAAGGTCATCCTCGACAACCAGGTCACGGCAGGGCGCCGGGGCTGAACTCCTCGAGCATCTCGGTGACCAGCGCGGCGATCGGCGACCGTTCGCTGCGCAGCAGAGTGATGTGCGCAAACAGAGGGTGTCCCTTGAGCTTCTCGATCACCGCGGCGACACCGTCATGCCGGCCGACGCGCAGGTTGTCGCGCTGAGCGACGTCGTGCGTGAGCACCACCCGCGACCCGGACCCCAGGCGCGAGAGCACCGTCAGCAAGACGTTGCGCTCCAGCGACTGGGCCTCGTCGACGATGACGAAGGAGTCGTGCAGCGAGCGGCCGCGAATGTGCGTGAGCGGCAACACTTCCAGCATTCCGCGGGACAGCACCTCCTCCAGCACTGCCGGGCTGGCCAGGCCTTCGAGGGTGTCGAAGACGGCCTGCGCCCACGGGCCCATCTTCTCGCTCTCGCTGCCCGGCAGGTAGCCCAGGTCTTGTCCGCCAACGGCATACAGCGGCCGGAACACCACGACCTTGCGCTGGGTACGGCGCTCGAGCACCGCCTCCAGGCCGGCGCACAGCGCCAGCGCCGACTTGCCGGTTCCGGCCTTGCCACCGAGGGAGACGATGCCGACGGATTCGTCGAGCAGCAGATCGAGGGCGACGCGTTGTTCGGCTGACCTTCCCCGGAGGCCGAACACTTCGCGATCACCACGAACCACCTGCACCCGCTTCTCGGCGTTGACCCGGCCCAGCGCGTGCGACGTGCCACCGAGAATCCGGATTCCGGTGTGGCACGGCAGATCCCGAGCTTCCAGCAGGTCGACCTCACCGTCGGCGAACAACATGTCGATGTCTTCTGGGGCGGCGTCCATCTCGGTCATGCCGGTCCAGCCGGACGTGACGACGTCCTGGGCGTGGTACTCGTCGGCGGCCAGGCCGACCGCACCCGCCTTGACGCGCAGCGGAATATCCTTGCTGACCAACGTGACTCGCTTGCCCTCTGCGGCGAGGTTGGCGGCGCAGGCCAGGATGCGGTGGTCGTTGGTGTCGGTGCGGAAGCCCGAGGGCAGCACCGACTGATCGATGTGGTTCAGCTCAACCTGCAGCGAACCGCCTTGTGTCCCAACCGGAATCGGCTGGTCCAGCCGTCCGTGTTCCAATCGCAAGTCGTCGAACATGCGCAGTGCCTGCCGGGCGAACCAGCCCAGTTCGTGGTGGTGGCGTTTACCCTCCAGCTCACTGATGACCACCAGGGGGACAACCACTTCGTGCTCGGCGAAACGCGTGCAGGCCCAAGGATCGGACAGCAACACGGAGGTATCGAGCACGTAGGTACGGACCTGCGAATCAGACACGTGGCGCTCCTCGGCCCGTGCGACCCCACACGAGTACTTCGGTGGACGCAGCGGTACCTGGACCGGGGCCGGTCCCAATCTCGAATCGGGTACCGCCCGGATAGCAGAGCAGTTCGCTAGCCATCACCGGCGACGCTACTCCCGGCTACGGCCGCGCGCTCACTGGCGCGCCGTGACTCTTTTGTGACGTCTAGATGAACTGAGCGAGCGACGGTTCGTCGCCGAGCCCCCACGCCTTGATGCGGTCGGAGATGACCGCACGCAGCGCAGCGGCGTCGAAGATGCCCGCGTCAGCAACAACCTGGACCTTGTCCTGGTAGGCGTCGATGTCCGCACCGATGACCTCGAGGCCCGCAGCGCGTGCCGCGATGGCGGCGATGGTCTCGTCGCGGTGGGTCTCCAGCAGGTGCGAGACCAGATTGGCGAAGAACTCCTCGTGGCGTTCCTCGTCGCGGGCGATACGGCCGGCCATGGCGGCCAGCACGGGCTCCTCGATCTGAGCCTGCAGGTTGCGGGTGAAGACGGCGTGCGCGCGCTCGAAGAACGCCATGAAGACCAGCGTCTCGATCTGGCTGAACTTGTCGGCGCGGTAGCCCTTCATGGCGTGCGCGACGCGCACGTCCTCGTTGGCGGTCGGGTCGATCTCGCGGGTGACGACGAGGTAGTTGCGCAGCGCGATGGCGTGCAGGTGCTCCTCGGCGGTCCAGCGGCCCAGCCAGCGGCCCCACTTGTCTTCGAGGATGAAGTGTTCGACCAGCTCACGGTGGTAGCCCGCGAGGTTGTCCTTGGTGATGAGCAGGATTTCCAGCGCATCGGTGACCGGCTTGGGCAGTGTGACGCTGGAGGCATCCCAGTCGGTGCCACCGAGGAAGGCGAAGTTCTCGCCTTGCTCGAACGGCACGTAGTCGTGGGCGTACCAGGCTTCCTCAGTCGCGAGGTGCCGGGACAGCTCGGTATCCACCACGGGCTCGAGCTCGAGGGTCAGTGCGTTGGCAACCGGTTTCACAGCCATGAAAGTAACTGTAACCCGAATTCACATGTTTTTGAAATCAACCCGCCCGGACGAATGCGGGGCCTAGGTCCGAAAATCTCACGATCTTCCGGTCACAGGCCCCACATTCGATGGCAAAACTCAGAGCGTCAGACCCGGGTACAGCGGGTTGGCGTCCAGCATCTCGGCCGACGCCGCGCGCACCCGGTCGGCGGTGCCGTCGGCCAGCGTGTACTTGGCCTTCGACGGACCATTCGGGCCGGCGTCCGCGGAGGCGTTCTTGAGCACGTCGACCACGAGCTCGGCGACCTTGTCGAACTCGTCGGCGCCGAAGCCGCGCGTAGTGAGCGCCGGCGTGCCGAAGCGGATGCCGCTGGTGTACCAGGCGCCGTTCGGGTCATTCGGGATCGCGTTGCGGTTGGTCACGACGCCGGCGTCCAGCAGCGCCGACTCGGCCTGGCGGCCGGTCAGGCCGAACGACTGCACGTCCAGCAGCACCAAGTGGTTGTCGGTGCCGCCGGTGACCAGCGTCGCGTCGCGCTTGAGGAAGCCCTCCGCCAGCGCCTTGGCGTTGTCGGCGACGTTCTGAGCGTAGGTCCGGAACTCGGGCTGCCGGGCCTCCGCCAGCGCGACGGCCTTGGCGGCCATCACGTGTGACAGCGGGCCGCCGAGCACCATCGGGCAGCCCTTGTCGACAGCGGGGGCGTATTCCTCGGTCGCCAGCACCAGGCCACCGCGCGGGCCGCGCAGCGACTTGTGGGTCGTCGTGGTGGTGACGTGGGCGTGCGGCACCGGGTCCTCGTCACCGGTGAACACCTTGCCGGCCACCAGGCCGGCGAAGTGCGCCATGTCGACCATCAGGGTGGCGCCGACCTCGTCGGCGATCTCACGCATCTTGGCGAAGTTCACCCGGCGCGGGTAGGCCGAGTAACCGGCGACGAGCACCAGCGGCTTGAACTCGCGGGCGGCGGCGGCGACGGCGTCGTAGTCGATCAGGCCGGTCTGCGCATCGGTGCCGTAGCTGCGCTGGTGGAACATCTTGCCGGAAATGTTCGGGCGGAAACCGTGGGTCAGGTGGCCGCCGGTGTCCAGCGACATACCCAGCAGGCGCTGGTTGCCGAGCTTGTTGCGCAGCTTCTCCCAGTCCGCCTCGGACAGGTCGTTGACGTGCTTGGCGCCGAGCTCGGCCAGGCCCGGGGCCTCGATGCGAGTGGCCAGGATGGCCCAGAAAGCGACCAGGTTGGCATCAATGCCCGAGTGCGGCTGCGCGTAGGCGTAGGGGGCGCCGAACAACTCGCGGGCGTGCTCAGCGGCCAGAGCCTCGACGGTGTCGACGTTCTGGCAGGCGGCGTAGAACCGATGGCCGACGGTGCCTTCGGCGTACTTGTCGGAGAACCAGGTGCCCATGGTCAGCAGCACGGCCGGCGAGGCGTAGTTCTCGCTGGCGATCAGCTTCAGCGAACTGCGTTGATCCTCAAGCTCTTTCCGGGTCGCCGCAGCAACCCGGGGCTCGACCTGCTCGATGACCCGCAGCGCCGCCTGGTAGGCCTCGCTGGCGGTGGCGGCGTAGCCGGCACCCAGGCCGGACTTGGACACGGAAGCGTCTGCGGTCATGCGTTCAGCCTAATAGGGCCGGTCGTGGCCGTTCACCTGACCCGGGCCTGGATATCCCGGATAGGGATACGGCTGCTGCGGCGGCTGCGGGGGCGCAACGCTTCGGCTGAGCTTGGAGAACAGCACACACCACGAAGCGATCCCGCCGATCACGAACACGGCGCCCAGCACCTCGTTGACGTTCGACATCGTCGTCTCCGCGCCGGGCTGAACAGCCCCCGCGCCGACCAGCTTCATCAGAACTGACCGGGTGCTGCCGTCGCCGGCTCTGCCGCTGCACGTGAGTCCGTATCCGAACATTGCCAGCCACAAGAGGAGCTGCGCCCACACCTGCCCGACCGTGAGCACCCGGCCCGGCGGCCGGCGCATCATCCTGCCCGTGATCACCAGGCAGATCAGTAGCAGCGGTGCGGCAAGGATGTTGAACAGCGACCCCAGGCCGACCGGCACGAAAAAACCCCAGCCCGCGACCATCCACAGCAGCAGGATGATGTTGACCGGCATCGCAAGTGCGGGGAGTCCTTTCCGAAGCTCGGTCACCCGCCGACCCTAATGCCGCAGGGACGACGGGATCAGCGGCTCGTCGAGCAACCGCCCGAACCGAGCGGTGAGGCTGACGTCGGCGGGCCGGGCGTCGAGCCAGCCCCGCAGCAGCCGGTAGCCCTCGACATACGTCGACGTGTACGCGCGCCACAGCGGCGACGACAGGAATCGCATGGACTGCCGCGCCCGCTCCGGGCTGGTCAGCAGCCAGCGCTGTAGGAAGGCCACGACGTCGTCGGTATCGCGATGTTCGTCGTGCAGCATCAGCGCGGCGTCCTGGCGGACGTCGGCCAGAGCGGCGCTGGCCGACGAAATCGCTTCCGCGCGTTCGCCATCGAAACGCAGGCCCAGGTCGGCGTAGATGTCGGCGGCCCAAGCACCCCAGTTGTCGGGCACCGCCGCGTGCAGCGCCAGGTCGGCCAACCCCTCCGCCATCAGGCACTGCGGGGTGTTGACCAGGAAGATCGTCTGCTCGGCCTGATTTTGCCCGGCCACCAATCCGAACTCTTTGCGGCAGTGCTCAGTGTGGTGGCCCGGGTACGACTCGTGCGCCACCAGCCGCGGCAGGTTCGACATCTGCTGCTTGAGATCCGCGTTGACCGCGACCGTCGACCGGAAATTGCCCTCGTAGTAGTTGAAGCCCGACCACGGCTTGTCGGTGACGATCTCGTAGTTGATGGTCTCGGAGTCGGGCAGCGGGAAGTCGGCCCGGACGCGGTCGCGCAGCGCGGACGAGAACGCGTGAATGCACTCCTCGAGCCGCTCCGGCGGAATCTCCTCGCCCGAACGGTGTGCCTGCATGCGCTCGACCAGCGGGCCACTGCCGCCCAGCGCCTCGTCCAGCGCCCGGTGCGCCTCGCGGTACCGGTCCTCGTCACCTTTGGCGATCGAGACGTCGAAGTAGTCGCGAACCTCGTCGACGAAGCCGACGTCCTCCCCCGCGAACTTGCGCCCCGCGCAGTCCAGGGCGCGCAGATGGGCCTTGAGGTAGTCCGCACGCTGCGGTTCCAGACCGGAGGCGTCGACCTCGTCGTGCAGGTGGCGCGCCTGCCGGGCCAGCGCCGCGGGGTCCGGCGCGGCCTCGTCGGCGACCGCGCGCCGCAGCGCGGGGTCCCCGGTGAACGAGTCGACGTAGCCCTCCTCGATGCGGTCGAACCGCAGACCGAGCAGCAGATATTCGCGGATCAAGCTGTCAGCGGCGGTGTCGGGAACCGGCATCGAAATACGCCCAGTGCTCATATGTGCCCACGTTAGCCGGTACCCCCGCGTTCATCGCCCGGCAATTACTGCAAGACTGGGCACATGCCGCGGCCGAGCGAGCCGAGTCCCTACGTCGAGTTCGACAGGCGCCAATGGCGCGCGCTGCGTATGGCGACTCCCCTGAAACTCACTGCTCATGAGCTGCTGGGCCTGCGCGGTATGGGCGAGCAACTCGACCTGCTGGAAGTCGAAGAGGTCTACCTGCCGCTGGCCCGTCTGATCCACCTGCAGGTCGCCGCCCGACAGCGCCTCTTCGCGGCCACTTCCGAGTTCCTCGGCGAACCGCAGCAGAGCCCGGACCGCCCGGTGCCGTTCATCATCGGCGTCGCCGGCAGCGTCGCCGTCGGTAAGTCGACCACCGCCCGTGTGCTGCAGGCCCTGCTCGCCCGCTTCGGCCACCACCCCCGCGTCGACCTCGTCACCACCGACGGTTTCCTGTACCCGAACGCCGAGCTGATGCGGCGAAAGATCATGCACCGCAAGGGCTTCCCCGAAAGCTACGATCGCCGGGCGCTGATGCGGTTCGTCACCGCCGTCAAGTCGGGCACCGACCAGGCGTCCGCCCCGGTGTACTCGCACCTGATCTACGACATCGTCCCCGGCGAGAAGGTCATCGTCCGGCACCCCGACATCCTCATCATCGAGGGCCTCAACGTCCTGCAGACCGGGCCGGCCCTGATGATCTCGGACCTGTTCGATTTCTCGGTGTACGTCGACGCCCGCATCGAAGACATCGAGCAGTGGTACGTGTCGCGGTTCCTGGCGATGCGCGCCGGCGCGTTCGCCGATCCGCAGTCGCACTTCCACCACTACTCGACGCTGACCGACGAGCAGGCCATCTTCGCCGCGCGCGACATCTGGCAGTCGATCAACCTGCCCAACCTGATCCACAACATCCTGCCGACCCGGCCCCGGGCCACGCTGGTGCTGCGCAAAGACGCCGACCACTCGATCAACCGGCTGCGCCTCCGCAAGCTCTAGACAGGGACTTGTGCACGATTTTCCGCGGTCGGCGCGGAAAATCGTGCACAAATCCCCGGGTGATCAGGCGCGGCGGACGCCCTGGTACTGCAGTTCCGCCATCGCGAGCGTGTAGACGGCGCTGACGATCATCATGGCCACGCCCGTCGTCGTCAGCGGCCAGACGTCGTCGACCACGGCCAGTATCGCGGCGATGGTGAAGACCACGTTGGCGATCGCCACCGCGATGCCGGGACGCCGCACCGCCGCCATGGTCGACAGCCCGTAGACGGCGACGCCGTAGCCGACGAGGACGGCGGCCAATACATAGACGGCCGACTGCGGGATGCCCGACTCCGACGCGATTGCGCCGGCCGCGGCGGCCAGGATGACGCCGCCGGTGCCGCTGATGAGGGCATCGGCCCGCAGGGCCAGCCGCAGCAGACGGTCGGAGCGGACGCGGGCGGGAGAGGTGATGGTGGTCATGGGGTTCCTTTCGCGGGTGGGGGGTGAAGGCCGGTGCGGGGACGTCTACTGCAACCTCTGTCAGCGACGCCCCCGCCCGGCGGGGAGGGAGTCACGCCAGACGGCGCACTCCGAGGTATTGCAGCCAGGCGCAGCCCAGGCCGACGGCCATGACCGCCAGCACCAGGACGTTGCCCGCCGCGGTCAGGGGGAGCACTCCGGATGCCAGCACACCGAGCACCGCGACGGTGCCGATCAGGTTGCCGATGAGCACCCCGCTCCCGACGCGCCGAACCTTGGGCACAGACGCCAGGACGTACAGAGCAAACCCCCAGACGACCAGCACCGCGCCGATGATCCATTCGGATGTCGCCGACAACCCCGACAATCGGGACAGCGGATCAGCGGTGAAGGCCATCAGCAGGCCGGTGAGCGAGCACAGTGTGCCGTCGACGCGGAGGGCGAAGCGGAGCAGGGAGTCGGAACTGTCGGAGAGTGGTCGGGTGTGGAGCCCTGGGTTGATTGCCGTCATGACGGTCGCTCCTTGCGGTGCCGGTTGGGGGACACCCATGACACTGCTCAGATCCCGCTGCCACATCGACGCCGAATACTGCCAGGCACTGCCAACCGCAGGTCAGAGACCTGAGACAGATCAGGTCAACGTTGACACCGGGGTGCCGCGCAAGTCGGCGGCGATCACCCGGGCCGCCGCGTTCTGCCAGTTGTGCAGCGACCGCTGCGGCACTTCCGTGACGAACCACTGCCAAGCCTGGCGAGCCACGGGGTCAAGCCCGGCGGCTGTAGCGTTCTGCGCGTAGGCCCGCACCCCGACGACGTACGGGAAGTACAGCGAGTTGTAGTGGCGCCACTGCTCGGTGGTGCCGAAGTCGCCGGCGTCACGGGGTTTGAGCGCCGCGATACGGTCCGCCAGCAAATCCTTGAGTTCGTTGGCCCGCTCGAGCGGCTGATCCGGGGCGCCGCGCCGGGCCAGTCTGTCGTCGATCACGGGCAACGTCGTCAACGGTGATGCGACGAGCTTGGAGAGGTCGGCGTAATGGCCGAGGGCGCGCCGGGTCAGCCGGACGAAGGTCTCGTCGTCGACGTGGTCCAGCGGGTTAGTGGCGCGCAGCGGCAGGGCCGCCTCGGTACGACGCAGCGCGGCGCGGTCGGCTCGCAGGTCCGGTTCGCGTGCGAAGGCCAGCCGGTCCAGCAGTCCGGACAACGGATCGGCCAGCACGTTGATGGCGATCGCCACCGCGAGGCTGGTGAACAACAACACCATGAGCGCCAGGTGCTCGCCGGTGACCGCCAGGCCGATCAGCACCTGGCCACCGAACAGCACCGACACCGCCATGCTGCCGACCAGCGAGCGGCGCATGCCCGCGCGCAGCGCCTGTCCTTCATCGAAGGCGTCCCACCACGCCACCGCGATACCGAGCAGCAGCACGTCGAAGGCGGCAGACGCGAGCACCAGCCAGCTGGGCAACAATCCCAGCGGGATCAGCAGAATCGCGTTGCCGAGTCCGAAGAACAACGTCGCCGCCACCACCGGCGGCACGATCTTGCGCGACGACGCACCGCGGCGCAGCCGTCGTACCGCCAGCACGAGCGCGCCGAACGCCGACAGTGCGATGGCCCCGACCATCACCCAGTGCCCGGGCCGCAGCGGCGGGTGCACACCACCGGAGAGCCCGGCCCCGACCAACGCGATGGCTGCCACCGTCGCCACCGCGACGAAACCCCACCGGCTCCGCGCCGAGTCGACCGGCCGGGCCAGCTCGAGCAGCACGGTGAGCCAGGCGATGCCGGGCAGCACGGCCAGGTA
>Ga0105237_10008751_pt1 | contig 10924 bp, 10 predicted proteins | sample KBSC24metaG_FD_81520 | JGI IMG/M metagenome (GOLD analysis project Ga0105237, IMG submission 81520) | Corn rhizosphere microbial communities from Kellogg Biological Station, Michigan, USA - KBS C2-4 metaG | ecosystem: Host-associated > Plants > Roots > Rhizosphere > Soil | place: Michigan, USA... | reverse complement strand
GGCATCGCGGCGCGGCTGCTGCAGGTGTTCGCGCGGGCGCTGCAGGCGGCCGAGGCGAGCCGCAACACGCTCGAGGCGCGGGTACGCGAGGCGACCGCCGAGATCGAGCACAACTTCGCGCAGCTCTCCGAGATGCGGGTCGAGCAGGTCACCGAGAAGGAACGCAAGCGCATCGCCGCCGACCTGCACGACGACCTCGGCGCAAAGCTGCTGACGATCGTCCACACCAGCGAGTCCGAACGCATCTCGACGCTCGCGCGCGAGGCGCTCGAGGAGATGCGCCTGTCGGTGCGCGGCCTGACCGGCAAGCCGATGCGGCTGGCCGACGCGCTCGCCGACTGGCGTGCAGAAACGGTGTTGCGCCTGGGCCAGGCGAACATCGAGGCCGACTGGCGCGGCCCGACCGAAGAAACCGAGCAGCTGCTGCCGGCACGCAGCTTCGTGCAGACCACGCGCATCCTGCGCGAGGCGGTCAGCAACATCATCAAGCACAGCGGCGCATCGCACTGCAAGGTGCGCTGCGCGATCAGCGACCGCCAGTTCGGGCTGACCGTGCAGGACAACGGCAAGGGCATCCCGATGGAGCTCGACGGCAAACTCGACCGCGGCCACGGGATGGCGAGCATGAAACACCGGGCGAAGCAGATGCAGGGCCAGTGCCTGATGGAGTCCGGCCCGGGGTATGGCACCGTGATAAGGCTCACGTTGCCACTGTGACACGGCGTTCACATATGCTCCGACGTATGCCGCAACTCGCTAACATCGGTCACGGCGCATCGCGCCATGCAGGAGTCGACGCATGAACAACATCCTGTTGCTCGAAGACCTTCCGGAAATTCGCACCTGGCTCAAGGTGCTGATCAACCAGGTGTTCCCGCAATCGCAGATTTACGAGGCGGCGCGGGTCCACGACGCGCTCGAGCTCGTCAGCGCGGTCAAGTTCAACCTCGCGCTGTGCGACCTCGGCTTGCCCGACGGCTCCGGTGTGGACGTGGTCGCGGCGCTGCGCGAGCACCAGCCCGAGTGCCAGTCGGTTGTCGTGACGATCCACGACGACGACGATCACCTCTTCCCGGCCCTGCAGGCCGGCGCGTTCGGCTACCTGCTGAAGGAGCAGGCGCGCGAGCTGATCGCCGAGCAGCTCAAGCGCATGAGCCAGGGCGAGCCGCCGCTGTCGCCGTCGATCGCGCGCCGCGTGATCTCGCACTTCGCCGCGCAGACGCGCCAGCAGGAGCGCCCGCAGAACATTCCGCACGTGGCGCTCACCGATCGTGAGAACGAGGTCCTGCTGCGGGTCGCAAAGGGATTCACGCTGCCCGAGATCGGCGTGCAGCTGAACCTCTCGCGCCACACCATCGCCGACTACGTGAAGCAGATCTACCGCAAGCTCAACGTCAGCTCGCGTGCCGAGGCGGCACTCGAGGCGCAACGGCTCGGCCTGTTCAGGCGCTGAGCGAGTGCACGGGCGGCACGCTCGGCCGCCGAAACCAGCGCGTCGGCAAGCTGTCGCGATAATCGGCGCATGATCGGACGCCTCACCGGCACCCTCGCCGAAAAATCTCCCCCGCAGCTGCTGATCGACGTGAACGGCGTCGGCTACGAAGTCGACGTGCCGATGAGCAGCTTCTACAACCTGCCCGCGCTCGGCGAGCGCGTCACGCTGCTGACCCACTTCGTGGTCCGCGAAGACGCGCAGGTGCTGTTCGGCTTCCTCACGCACGACGAACGGGCCACCTTCCGCCAGCTCGTCAAGATTTCCGGCGTCGGCCCGCGCACCGCGCTCGCGATCCTGTCGGGCCTCTCGGTCGCCGAGCTCGCGCAGGCGGTGAGCCTGCAGGAAAGCGGTCGGCTCGTGAAGGTACCCGGCATCGGCAAGAAGACCGCCGAACGGCTGCTGCTCGAGCTCAAGGGCAAGCTCGGCGACGCCCTCGCCGCTCCCGCGAGCGTGGCCAGCAACGCGCAGGGCGACATCCTGCAGGCGCTGGTCGCGCTCGGCTACAGCGACCGCGAGGCGAGTGCCGCGCTGAAGGCGCTGCCGGCCGACATCGGCGTCAGCGAGGGCATAAAGCTCGCGCTGAGGCAGCTCGCGAAATAGGGTCTCGTCGACTCAGTGGTGCGTCGAGTGATCGGCGCCGGCCGCTTCGACATTCACCGTCACCGTCACCTCGCCGGCCTTTTCGAAGCGCAGCGTCAGCGGGAACTTGTCGCCGCTCTTGAGCGGCGCCTTCAGGCCGAACAGCATCAGATGCAGGCCGCCCGGCTTCAGCTCGACCGTCTTGCCGCTCGGCAGCGCGATCGCGTCGACCTGGCGCATCCGCATCACGTCGCCCTCCATCGCCATCGAGTGCAGTTCGGTGCGGCTCGCCAGCTCGGTCTGTGCCGACAGGAGCTTGTCGTCGGCACCGGCGTTGTCGAGCTTCAGGAAGGCGCCGCCGGTCTGGCCGGCCACTGTCGCGCGTGCATACGGGTGACCGATCTTGATCTCGCCGAGCTTGAACTCATGGGCGTGGGCGAAGGAAGCCAGCGCGAGCGCAGTGGCGGCGATCAGGGTCTTCAGGGTGTTCATGGTGGATGTGTCGAAGAGCGAGGAATGGTAGGTCACAGGTCGAACTTCAGTTCGGCGCTGTAGCTGCGTTGCGGATAGGGGTGGAAGTTCCAGTACTGGTAGTTGTTCAGGTTGTCGATGCCGACGGCCATGGACCACTGGCGGTTGATCTGGTAGCGAACGCGCAGGTCCGTCGTGAAGTACCTGCTGACGCCCATGTAGGTGAAGCCGTTGACGTCGGCGTTGTTCAGCGTCCGGTACTGGGCGCCGCTGTAGCGTGCGCCGAACGCCGCCGTCCACTGTGCGTCGAATCGGTAGCTCAGGAGTGCGCTGGCGCGCCACTTCGGGATGTTGGGCTGGCGCTTGCCGATCGTGTCGCCCGGTGTCACGACGAAGCCGGCGTTCTCCTTGATCACCGAATCGGCGTAGGTCAGGCTGGCGTTCAGGTCCAGGCCCTTCGCCAACACGTCGCTGCCGGTGTAGGCAAGCTCGAGGCCATGGGTCTCGATGCGCCCGACGTTCTGCACCCGCGTCACGTTCTTGTTCGGACCGGCGATGGCGGGCTCGACCGTGACTTGAGAGTAGATCGCGTCGTGCGTGTCCTCGGTGAAGGCGGTGAGGCGCAGCAACCCGTGGCCCAGCTCCTTCTCGGCGGTGAGCTCGGTCGTCCACGAGCGCTCGGGCTTGAGGTTCGGGTCGTTCACGAAGGCCGAGTTGGTGGTCGACGTGGCGCCGTAGAGCTCGCTGACCGTCGGCATGCGGACGGCACGGCCCGTGGAAGCCTTCAGCACCAGGTCCGATGCCGCCTGGAACGAGAGCGCCGCCTTGGGCGACAGGAAGCGCTCGCGGCGCGAACCGTACGGGGGCTGCGGTGCCACGCCGGGTGGGAACACGGTCTGCCCATCGTAGGCGCGCCACTGCTCGGCGCGCAGTCCCAGCACGGTCTTCCACAAGGGTGCAAAGGCCCAGGCGTCCTGCGCATACGCGCTTCGCAGCCGGGTCTTGCCGACGACGCCGCTGATCAGCGAGCCAGCGCCGTCTTCGAGCCAGTTGCCGGGGACGTCCGCAGTCAGGTACTGCAGCTTGTAGCTGTCCTGCTGGATGCCGAAGTCGACGATGTGTTCGCCTTGCATGCCGTCCGGCCGCCAGGTCCCCTTCAACGCCAGGTTGTTCCAGCCGGTGCCGCTGCCGTCGGCCATCGTGCCGGCACCGCCCGACAGCGCGTTCGGCAAGGTGTTGCCTGCGGCGTTCTGGCGCTTGTCGTCCCTGCGGTAGTCGTACAGGCTCGCATTCGCTTCCCAGTCCCACACCCCCTGGGTGTGGCTCTTGACGGTGAGGCCGTGCATCACGTGGGTCAGCTTCTCCCGGGTAGCCGCGAAGTCTGCGCCGGTCAATGCGGCGAACTGCTGCCCGTCGATGTTGATGGGGCCGCTGTAGACGCTCTGGCCGGCCGCGTTTCGCAGGTACGAGACGGGGTCGTTCTCCGACGTGTTCTGCCACACGCCGAGCACATAGTTCGCACGCAGCGTCGGCGTGATGTCGTAGGCGAGGCGGGCCTTGAAGTGATCCTGCTGCGTGCGGTACTCGGTCCCGGTGCCGATCACGTACCACGGGCTGTTCGTGTTGTTCGCATCGAGCACGGCACCGGTCACCGGCGTTCCACCGCTGCCGTTGGCACTGCTGACGAGTCGGGTCGCGAAGGTCAGCGGCTGGCCATGGCTGTCCGTGTGGCTGAAGCCGAGCAGCCACGCGAAATCGCCGCTCTTGTTGCCGACCGACGCGCTCGTCTGCCAGCTGCGGTAGGTCGCATCGGTGTTGTACAGGCTGAACGGCTGGCTCGTGTAGCCGACCTTCGCATGCACCTCGAACTGCTTCGGCATGCGGGTCGTGAACACGACGACGGCACCGACCGAGTTGCCCGGGTAGGCCGCCGAGAATGGCCCGTACATCACGTCGACGCGGTCGATCTCTTCGGGCGTGACCATGCTCCAGCGCGGCGGGAAGCTCAGGCCGCCGACGCCGTTGCCGAGGTAGTTCGACAGCAGGATGCCATCGGCGTAGACGGCCGAGCGCGCGCTGTTGCCGGTGCCCGAGGCGCGGCTCGAGAGGATCGCGTGGTTGTAGTCGCCGATGTAGCGTTTGCGCACGAGCAGACTCGGGAAGTACTTCAGCGCGTCTTCGGCGTCGCTCGCGTTGATCGTCTGTTCGATCTGCTCGCGCGTGACGCCTTCCATCGTTGCCGGAATCTGGGTCGGCAGCGAGGTGGGCTGGCCGCCGGTGACGGTCACGACACCGAGCGTCTTGATGGGCACGCCGTCGGGGCCGTGATCCGCGTGCGCCGGCACGGCGAGCGCCAGCAGCGCGGCCACGGCGAGCGGAGCGTGGCGCGGTTCGACACGCTCGAGCGTGTCTGAAGCGAAGGGAGTCATGCGAAGAATCCTGAACACGGCCGCGCGCAGCGCGGACCGATCCTCGAAGCACCGGCGAGCCGGCGGCGGGGGTTCAGGTGAGTGCGGGAGGGCCGTGCTTGAGCCGCGCGACCCATTCGGCACTGGCGTCTGGCGCGAGCAGTCGCGCCTGCCCGCGCGCCGCCGGCTCAGCGGGCTGCACCGCCGGCAATGCGGGCAGCAGGCCGGTCGGCGGCTCGAGCAGCGCCGTCAATGCGCTCAGCGCACAGTGTTCGTTACCGTGATCCGCAAGATGATCGGTCGCGGGCGCCGGGTCTTGCCCGTCGAGCGCGACCAGCGAAACGCCATAGACCGTGCAGACCTCGACGACCGCCTTGCCCTGCGCATGTGCCGACGCGCTGGCGAGCATCGGCATCGCTGCCTTCAGCAGCAACACCGCTGCAAAAACCCAGAGGGCCCAGCGCAGGGAAGGATGGCGGAACTTCACGGCCGCAATTCTGCCCGACGCGCAGCCGATAATGGCGCATGTCGATCCAGACCGACGAATTCGAACCCGTACGCCGCGTGATCAGCGCGGCACCCGCCTCGCCGAACGAAGAGGCGATCGAACGCGCTCTGCGTCCGAAGGGGCTGGACGAGTACATCGGCCAAGCGAAGGCCCGCGAGCAGCTCGAGATCTTCATCGGCGCCGCGAAGAAGCGCAGCGAGGCGATGGACCACGTGCTGCTGTTCGGCCCGCCGGGCCTGGGCAAGACGACGCTGTCGCACATCATCGCCAACGAGCTCGGCGTGAACCTGCGCCAGACCTCAGGCCCCGTGCTCGAAAAGCCGAAGGACCTGGCGGCCATCCTGACCAACCTCGAGCGCAACGACGTGCTGTTCATCGACGAGATCCACCGGCTCTCGCCGGTCGTCGAGGAGATCCTCTACCCCGCGCTCGAGGACTACCAGATCGACATCATGATCGGCGAAGGCCCGGCGGCCCGCTCGATCAAGCTCGATCTGCAGCCCTTCACGCTGATCGGCGCCACCACCCGCGCCGGCATGCTGACGAATCCGCTGCGCGACCGCTTCGGCATCGTCGCGCGGCTCGAGTTCTATTCCGCCGAAGAGCTGACCCGGATCGTGCACCGTTCGGCCGGCCTGCTGAACGTGCCGACCGACGCCGAAGGCGCGTTCGAGATCGCCCGCCGTTCGCGCGGCACGCCGCGCATCGCGAACCGGCTGCTGCGCCGCGTGCGCGACTATGCCGATGTCAAGGGCGACGGCCGGATCGTGCGCGCGCTGGCCGACCGCGCGCTGCGCATGCTCGACGTCGACCCGCACGGCCTGGACCTGATGGACCGCAAGCTGCTCGAAGCGGTGGTGCATCGGTTCGACGGCGGGCCGGTCGGGCTGGACAACGTGGCCGCTGCGATCGGCGAAGAGCGCGACACGATCGAAGACGTGATCGAGCCGTACCTGATCCAGCAGGGCTACCTGCAGCGCACGCCGCGCGGCCGGGTCGCGACGCCGGCCGCGTATCGGCACCTCGGCGTCACGCCCCCGCGCGTCTCGGGCGGCGACTTGTTCGAAGCCTGATCGATCAGATGAGGTCTTCGCTCGTCAGCAGGTGATAACGCACGGCGCACAGCGCATCGAAGCGCTTGCCGACGCCGGTGATCAGCTCGGCCGCGCTGTCGCTGGGCGAATACACGATCAGCCAGGCCGCGCCCTTCTCGGCGAACGCGAGATAGCGGCGCATCAGTGTGATCTCGAACCCGAAGCCGGACGCTTCGCTCGCCGTGCGCACACGCTCGCGCAGGCGCGGGGTGGCTTCTTCGGCCGTGTAGGCGAGGATGTCCTGATCGGTGAAGCCGACCTCGCGCAATGCCGCGGCCGCTTCGGCCATGACGGCATCGTTCTTCAATGCGAGGATCACGTGCCCGACCGGGTTCAGGATCCCGGACGTCTTGCGGATGTCTTCCTTGGTCAGGCGCTTGGCGGTCATTGCTGGGTCTCCTGCAGGGGGGCTTGGAGCCAGTCTAGGCACACCGCCGCCCGCCAGACAACCACCAATTGTCAGCGACCATTACGGCGCTGTTGCCAGGCGCGCAATTCGCCGACGAAGCCGCGCCGGAACGCGACCACGCAGACGACGAAGATCACGCCGATGATCACGTTGATCCACGAGCCAACCTGGTCGGCGAGGAAGTTCTGCAGCCCGATGATCGTGAACGCGCCGATCACCGGACCGGCGAAGGTGCTCATGCCGCCGAGCAGCGTCATCAGCACCACCTCGCCGGAGAGCGACCAATGCGCGTCGCTCAAGGTCGCGAAGCCGACCACCACCGTCTTCAGCGAACCCGCCAGGCCCGCCAGCATCGTCGACAGCACGAACGCGAGCAGCTTGTAGCGGTCGACGTCGTAGCCGAGCGAGATGGCACGCGGCTCGTTCTCGCGGATCGCCTTCAGCACCTGGCCGTACGGCGAATGCACGATCCGGATGATGAACAGGAACACCGCGACGAACACCGCCAGCACGACGTAATAGAGCACGCGGTCGTCGGCGAGCGGGATCAGCCCGAACAGCTTGCCGCGCGGCACGCCCTGCAGACCGTCCTCGCCGCCGGTGAACGGCGCCTGCAGGAACACGAAGTAGATCATCTGCGCCATCGCGAGCGTGACCATCGCGAAGTAGATGCCTTGGCGCCGGATCGCGATCAGCCCGATCACCAGGCCGCACAGCCCGGCGATCAACGTGCCGGCGAGCACGCCGAGCTCGGGCGTCAGGTGCGCCTCCTTCACCAGCCAGCCGGTCGCGTAGGCCGCCGCACCGAGGTAGGCCGCATGGCCGAACGACAGCAGCCCGGTGAAGCCGAGCAGCAGGTTGAACGCACACGCGAAGATCGCAAAGCACAGCGCCGTCATCATGAACACCGGGTACAGCCCGATGAAGGGTGCGGCGAGCAGGATCGCGAAGCCGGCGTAGAGCGCCCACTTGCTGTAGCGCGCAAGGTCGCCCGAAAGGTCGCGAACCGCGGTAGTCGCCGTGCTCATTTACTTTTCCTTCCCGAACAGACCTGCCGGCCGGATCATCAGGACGATCGCCATGATCACGAACACGACGATGCTCGAGGCCTCGGGGTAGAACACCTTGGTCAGCCCCTCGATCAGGCCGAGCGCGAGACCGGTCAGGATCGAGCCGAGGATCGAGCCCATGCCGCCGATCACGACCACCGCGAACACGATGATGATCAGGTTGCTGCCCATCAGCGGCGTGATCTGGATCACCGGCGCCGCGAGCACGCCGGCCAGCGCGGCGAGGCCGGCCCCGGCGCCATAGGTCAGCATCACCATCACCGGCACGTTGATGCCGAACGCCTGCACCAGCGCCGGGTTCTCGGTGCCGGCGCGCAGGTAGGCGCCCAGACGGGTGCGCTCGATCACGAACCAGGTGCCCAGGCACACCGCAAGCGATGCGAACACGACCCAGGCGCGGTAGTTCGGCAGCACCATGAAGCCGAGGTTGGTGGCGCCGGAGAGCGCCTCGGGCACCGAATACGATTGGCCCGACACGCCGAACTGATCGCGGAACACGCCCTCGGCGATCAGCGCCAGGCCGAAGGTCAGCAAGAGGCCGTAGATCGGATCGATCTTGTACAGGTGCTTGAGGAGCGAGCGTTCCACCGCGACGCCCAGCGCGCCGACGATCAGCGGCGCGAGCAGCAGCGACATCCAGTAGTTGATGCCGAACTTCTCCATGCCGATCCACGCGACGTACGCGCCGATCATGTACAGCGCGCCATGCGCGAAGTTGACGATCCCGAGCAGGCCGAAGATCACGGCCAGCCCGAGGCTCAGCATCGCGTAGAACGAGCCGTTGACGAGCCCGAGCAGCAGCTGGCCCAGGAAGGCCTGGATCGGTATGCCGAAGATTTCCATGGGGTTCGACTCGTTTGCTGAGCCGCGGCCCGCGGGCCGCGCCGGCTCACTCGGGCTTTACTTCCAGACCGCGCACTTGCTTTCGGCCTTGGTCGTCCAGGCCGCTTCGCCCTTGAAGGTCTCGGCGACGGTGTAGTAGTCCCACGGCTCGGTCGACTTGTCCGGCGACTTCACCTGCATCAGGTACATGTCGTGGATCATGCTGCCGTCGTCGCGGATGTAGCCGCCCTTCGTGAAGACGTCGTTGACCTTGGTCTTCTTCATCTGCGCGAGCACCTTGTCGGAGTCGTCGCTGCCGGTTGCCTTGACCGCGTTCAGGTACTGCAGCGCCGCGGAATAGTCGGCCGCCTGCAACGACGACGGCATGCGCTTGATCTTCTCGAAGAACTTGCGGCTCCAGGCGCGCGTCTCCGGGTCCCGGTTCCAGTACCAGCTGTCGGTCAGGTACATGCCCTGCGTCGCCTTCAGGCCGAGCGAGTGCACGTCGTTGATGAACATCAGCAAGCCGGCGAGCTTCATCGTCTTGGTGATGCCGAACTCGTTGGCGGCCTTGATCGTGTTGATCGTGTCGCCGCCGGCGTTGGCCAGGCCGAGGATCTGCGCCTTGCTGGACTGTGCCTGCAGCAGGAACGACGAAAAATCGCTCGCCGACAGCGGGTGCCGGACGGAGCCGACGACCGTGCCGCCTGCCGCCTTGACGACGGCCGAGGTGTCGTTCTGCAGTTGCGAGCCGAACGCGTAGTCGGCCGTCAGAAAGTACCAGCTCTTGCCGCCGGCCTTCACGACCGCGTTGCCGGTGCCCTTGGCGAGCGCCGTCGTGTCGTAGGCCCAGTGCACGGTGTACGGCGAGCACTGCTCGTTGGTCAGTGCGGAGGTCGCAGCGCCCACCGAAATGAACAGCTTCTTCTTCTCCTGCGCGACCTTCGCCATCGCCAGCGCGGTGCCCGAGTTGGTGCCGCCGATCAGCATGTCCACGCCCTGCGTGTCGAACCACTCGCGCGCCTTGGCGGCAGCCACGTCGGCCTTGTTCTGGTGGTCGGCCACCAGCACCTCGATCTTCTTGCCGGCCACCGCGCCGCCCATCTCGGCGACCGCCATCTTGATCGCCTCGCCGCCGGCAGGGCCGTCGATGTCGGCATACAGGCCGGACAGGTCGGTGATGAAGCCGATCTTGATCACGTCACCCGACACCTGGGCCTGCGCGCTCGCGCCGAACATCGTGGCGGCGGCCAGCGCACATGCGGCGGACAGTTTCTTCAACTTCATCGAGGTCTCCTTGTGGGATAAGAGAGGCAAAAACAGGGCGCCGATCAGACGCCGAGGTACTCGTGCAAACGTTCCATTCGCGCCGGCAGTTCGGCCTGCGTGAATTCCTGGATCACCTGGCCGTGCTCCATCACCATGAAGCGGTCGGCCAATGGCGCGGCGAACACGAAGTTCTGCTCGACCATCACGATCGTGTAACCCTGCTTGCGCAAGGCCACCACCATCTCGGCGAGCTTCTGCACGATCACCGGCGCCAGGCCTTCAGAGATTTCGTCGAGCAGCAGAAGTTTCGCGCCGGTGCGCAGAATTCGCGCCACCGCGAGCATCTGCTGCTCGCCGCCCGACAGCCGAGTGCCCTGGCTCGAGGCGCGCTCCTTCAGGTTCGGGAACATCGTGTAGATCTGCTCGACGCTCATGCCGCCTTTGCCGTCTTTCACGAGGGTCGGCGGCAGCATCAGGTTCTCGTAAGCCGACAGACTCGAGAAGATGCCGCGCTCCTCAGGGCAGTAACCGATGCCCAGCCGTGCGATGCGGTGCGTCGCCATGCCGACGGTCTCGGCGCCGCGCACCTTGATCGAGCCCTTGCGCGAGCCGATCAGGCCCATGATCGCGCGCAGCGTGCTGGTGCGTCCGGCGCCGTTGCGGCCGAGCAGGGTCACGACCTCGCCTTCGTTGACGTGAAAGTTCACGCCGTGCAGCACATGCGATTCGCCGTACCAGCCTTGCAGGTCTTTCACCTCGAGAAACGGCGTACCCATCAGTGCGCCCCTTTCAGCTCGGT
>Ga0105237_10008750_pt1 | contig 10924 bp, 7 predicted proteins | sample KBSC24metaG_FD_81520 | JGI IMG/M metagenome (GOLD analysis project Ga0105237, IMG submission 81520) | Corn rhizosphere microbial communities from Kellogg Biological Station, Michigan, USA - KBS C2-4 metaG | ecosystem: Host-associated > Plants > Roots > Rhizosphere > Soil | place: Michigan, USA... | reverse complement strand
TACTCGGTCTGGATATCTCGGAGAATGCCGTAGCCCAGTCACGACGCAATGCGGCGCTCAATGGATTGGAGAATATCTGTACATACGAAGCCGTGAATGCCTTTGATGCCCTGAAACAATGGAGCAAGGACGGGAGACAGTACGATGTCGTGATGCTGGACCCGCCGGCATTTACCAAAAGCCGCGAGACGATACAAAAAGCCATCACGGGATATAAGGAGATCAACCTGCGGGGTATGAAGCTGGTGAAGAAAGGGGGATTCCTGGTAACTTCTTCCTGTACCAATCTCGTACAGCCCGGGCTATTCCTGGAGACGATACAAATGGCGGCCAAAGATGCCCGCAGAAAGCTGCGGCAGGTGACCTTCCGGGCGCAGGCCAGCGACCATCCCATCATCGAGGGGTGGGAGAATACCAACTACCTCAAATTCCTCATTGTGCAGGTATTGTAGTATATTCCCTCTCTTATTATACTACTGCTGATGAGAAAACAACTGCTGCTGGGGTGGCTGCTAACCTTTTCTTTTATTGCTTCCTATTCCCAGGCCCTGCCCTTACGGGAGCAGGCGGGCGTCATCAATTCCATATTGGAGGAGAGGTTGAATTCCGTACTTCCCGGTGTTATGGTGAAGAATGGTATCGACTGCTGGATCGTCATGAGCCGCGAATACAATGAGGACCCGGTGCTCAGGACCATGCTGCCCGCCGAATGGCTCAATGCAAGAAGGAGGACCATTTTTGTCTTTTACAATAACCCTGTTACCGGGGACTTCGAGAAGCTGGCGATTGCCCGTTACAATGTCGGCGGGAGGATCAAGGCTGCCTGGGACACTCAGCGATGGCCCGACCAGTGGGACGCCCTGATAAACCTGCTCACGACGAGGAACCCGCGGCACATAGCCATCGACAGCTCGGCTGACTTCGGTGCGGCGGATGGGCTGGACCACACCGACTTTATGGAGTTGGAAAGGCATCTGCCTCCGGCATACAGGGAGAGGATCATTTCGGCGCAGCCATTGGCCGTAGGCTGGCTGGAGACGAGGTCCCCGATGGAGATGGAACTCTATCCGCGGCTGATAGATTTTACACACGGGATCATTGCAGAGGCCTTCTCCGCCAACGTCATCGTACCGGGTGTTACGAGCACCGAAGATGTGGAATGGTGGTTGAGACAACGTATCAGGGACAAGGGATTTGACACCTGGTTCCATCCCTCCGTGGACATCCAGCGGGAGGACAGCCCCTCCCATATCATTCTACCGGGGGATCTGCTCCATGTAGATTTTGGCATCACCTATCTCCGTCTGAACACCGACGTACAGGAACATGCCTATGTCCTCAAACAAGGGGAGACAAGCGCCCCGGCCAGTATACGGGCCGCCTTTGCACGAGCAGGCCGATTACAGGATATCCTTACCTCGCAATTTGCAGAAGGCAGGACGGGCAATCAGATACTTGCCTCCGCGCTGGCGGAGGCCAAAAAGGAGGGTATACAGGCGTCCATCTATACGCACCCCATAGGATACCATGGGCATGGCGCCGGGCCTGCTATCGGGCTTTGGGACCATCAGGAAGGAGTGCCGGGCAGCGGGGACTTTCCCATGCACCAAAAGACGGCTTATTCCATCGAGCTGAATGCACGCAGCGAGATACCCGAATGGCATAAGACAGTGCGGATCATGCTGGAAGAGGATGGTTATTTTGGAGAAGGGGGCTTTCGCTATATTCATGGCAGACAGACGGATATTTATCTGATACCCCGGAACAACATGGATGGAAAGGAAATTACTTATTGACCTGGAAGGTGCCGGACTCGGTGACCCGGCCGTTGGAATCCTTTAGCTGGAAGATATAAAGACCCCGTACAAAATCGCTGAGATTGACTACCGTTTTGGGGCTGACATCTGCTACGTCTTTTACTTTTCTACCAAGAAAATTGAATATTTGGAGAGTGTAGGACTTGCCTGGTTCTTTGGTGACTTCGAAAGTGATAAAAGAGACGGCGGGGTTGGGATAGAACTTGACGACCTTAGGCTCAGGATCAGGCATGGGACCTCTCGCCTGGCTCATGGCCTGGGTGGAAGTCAGTAGAATAATGGATAAAAAGATGTAAAAAATCCTCATTCACTTGCCTGTTTTACATACGTTGACAAAATAACCCTTTTCATCCAAAGATACAAATTACCGGCCAAAAAATATGCTAAAGTTTTGTTATTGAACGAGTTGTGTGTTTGTTGATTTTCAATCACTTAAGCCCCGACAGGGTCTTTTGGATCTCATTGAAGTTGGGGAGGTCTGAGGCAGTTTCGAGTATCTCGGCGTAGCGAATAATCCCCATCTTGTCTATGACAAAGGCAGACCTTTTAGAGACCCCGTGCATGTCGAATACGAAGGTGTCGTAGAGGCAGCCGTAGTCCCTGGAGACTTCCTTATTAAAGTCGCTGAGCAGGGGGAAATTCAGCTGCTGGTCGTCCTTATACCTGGCCAGGGTGAAAAGGGAGTCTACGCTGATGCCGAGTACCTGGGCGTTGGCCTGGTCATAAAGGGCGATGTTATCGCGTGTGCTGCAAAGCTCCTTGGTACAGGTGCCCGTGAAGGCCTGGGGGAAAAAGAGCAGGAGAACATTTTTGCCTTTGAAATCTTCCAGGGTGACCTTTTTCTTTTCGGAATCATAAAGGCTGAACGCGGGGGCTGACTCACCGACTTGAACTGACATAGTGATAAAATTTTTGCTCTGCGAATCTACATCAAAATTTCGGGCATAGTACACGGTACTTGTTGGAATTTTCTCTTTCGAGAAATCCTATGTACGATATCGATAGTTCGAAACCGCCCCGGCCCTGGCTCACTGTCCTGAGCTCGGAGACGTTGACGTCATAACTAAGGGCGATGGCAAGAGCGTGTGTTTCCATCTTGATCACCGGGATGAGAGCGTCCTTCCAGCGGAGGAAACTGCCCACGCTCACCGTATTATCGGAGTTTTCGGGGTCGTCGCCCAATTTATAAGAAAAGAGCGCGCCGCCGATGACTTCGTGCGAGGGGCCCTGATGACTGACGTCCGCCTGGATATTGAAATAGGAGAATTCATTGATGGCAAGTTTCATTCCTCCGGAGAAGACATATTTTGGATCCAGCTCGATGGACGGGTTTTTGTAAAAGGAATTCTTCGGTCGGTTGACATGGTGCAAGGCCGCGCCGAAGAAGAGGGTATTGGCGTTGTTCTCTCCAAAGGTGGTATTAAAGCTAAGCCCCAGACTGCCGTCCACGTAGCGGACCGTGGGAGTAAAGATGGTTTCGCCATCGGGCAGGGCCGGATCATAGGCCATGCCGTTGTATTGGCTGTTGGTGGTGATCTTTGACCGGTCGATGGTCTTCTGGACGATGCCACCCATAAATCCAAGGGAAAGATACATCGGGTGATCGTCGCTGAGAGATTTGTGATAGTTCAGCGCCGGCAGCAGCTCGGTGGTGGTCAGGGCGGCAGAGCCGGCCTTGTCAAAGAGCATCTGCAAACCCGCCGTGAGGTAATCGTTGCCCTTGCCGATGGGCATTTTGTATTCTCCGCTGAGCGAACCCGTGCGATAGGCATTGGTAAAACTGTTCCACTGGTCGTGGAATACGGCCTGTATCCGATAGTCTCCCGTGAAAATGCCGGCCAGGGAAGGGTTTCGCAAAAGAGGTGCTTCGAAGAACTGCGAGAAATGAATATCCTGTGCGCTGGTCTTCTGGGGACACAGGAAGGATACCGCCATGCTCACGATAAGAACCTTTATATATAGATAGTTTTTCAAATTGTTCGGTATTTAACGTATCAGCGTAACATCTCCATGCAGGGCAATGACCTGCGCATTGTTACAAACGACCTCGATGATATATACATAGACATCGGCCGGGGCGGGTCTGCCGTTCGAAGTCCCATCCCATCCACTGGATGCCGTATTGGCCGGAAAATCCTTTTTCTCGAATAGCAGCTGTCCCCAGCGATTGAATATACGCATGGACTGTATGTTGTACAGACCTCTCCCTCTCGGGTAGAAGACGTCGTTGACGCCATCGTTGTTGGGGGAGAACGTATTGGGGATGAAATAGCTCTCATCGGTACAAATAGGCTTTACCAGGACAGTGTCCGTATTGACACAGTTATTGGCATCCGTCACCCGTATAATATAGGTCGTATTAAAGGTCGGATTGGCCACCGGGTTAGCACAGTCGATGCAGTCCAGGTAGCTTGCCGGCGACCATGCATAGGTGACGACGCCGGGGCTGTACGTAAAGGGAAGGGTAACGGGAATGCCCACCGGCGTAGTAATGACCTTTGGTCCTTTTATCACCGGCAGCGGGTTGATCGTCACTGGCTGGGACGTGGTGTCCGAACATCCAAAATTGACCGAGGTCCTCAGCTGAGCGGTATAGCTGCCCGGAGGGAAGTTCAGCCGCGGATTCTGATCCAGCGAGGTAGCGCCGCTGGTAAAGCTCCAGGACCAGGTGATGCTGTCCGTATTGGGTGTCGTCAGATTGCCATGGAATTGGATCTGGCCCGTACAGTAAGGTCCGTCGGACGTGATCAGCGGATGAGGTGTCTGCCATACATGGACCGTATCGGAATAGATCTCTATGCAGCCGCTGTTCGTAGTGGCCTTTATACTGGCGGTGAGTATGCCCAGCTTGCTATAAAAATGTTGCTGGTCCAGCAGCGGATCGTTCGGTGAACCATTCGGCATACCCGTCACGGTGGGGCTGCCATCCCCAAAATCCCAGGTCAGGCTGGTGAGGCCATCGTTGCTGGGGATGGGATAGATACTGTGCAGGAACACCGTAGCCGTGTCACAAAAAGCCTTCGGACTTCGGCTGAAGAAAGGTGTCGCTCCAAGGACTTTTACACCGACACTCGCATAGTTTATGACGCAGCCCGTGCTATCGAGCATACCTAACTGTGGCGTATAGCTGCCGGGAAGATCATACAAATGGACGGGCGTCAGATTGCCCGACGAATCCGCCGTATTGTCTCCGAAATAGAGCGTGTACTTCGTATAGGGCGGCGGTTTAATAGTAAAGGTCGCTCTCACCGAATCGCATGCCGACAGGGGAGTAAACAGGAGTTTGGTGACGGCATTGGGGTCATAGACATAGACATTCCGCATGGCCGAGTCACGGCATCCCCCATCACCCTGCAGCACCAGCTTGGCGACATAGGCATAAGTTGGCGGAGGGCCATAGTTATTATAAAAATGAGAGGTAGTATCCAGGGTGGAGGTAATACCGTCGCCAAAATCCCAGTACAGACTGTCGTAATATTTGCCCGTAGGCGTGAACATGGCTTCCAGCGGGAAGCAGGAGGCCGTGCTGTCTTCCAACAGGAAGGAGGCGATGGGCTTTTCGATATGGATATATTGGGCCTTGACCACCGAGTCGGAGCATCCGATGTTGTCCGTTACCTTGAGCTTGACATCATAGTATTTGTCATTGGTCGTATAGGTATGCGTTGGGTTTTGGATCGCGGAGACGGCGCCGTCGCCGAAGTCCCAGCTATAGGTAAGGCTCTTGCCTTTGGACGAGTCGATAAAGGGGATGGTGGTGTTGGGGCAATAAAGGGTATCGTTGGTGAGGAAACCCGCCCTGGGCGAGGTGATCCTTACCGCCGCCTTGACCAGCGCCGTGTCGGTACAGCCCTTGACATCCCGCAGGAGCAGCCTGATATCATACGTACCGGTGTCGGTGTACTGGTGGGTAAAGGGCGGCGCCGTGTATTGCTTCGAAGCAAAATCCCCAAAGAAGAAAAGCCAGAACTGTAGCTTGTCATTCCGGAATGCGGTTGACTGATCTACGATCGTTATCGGGCTGTTCTTACATCCGCCGAGCAGCGGGTCAGTGGTAAATTTGGCCGTGGGTCCCGTGATCAGCACATTCCCCGGCGTTGAAGCATAGTAACATCCGCTGACGTCTTTTACTGTCAGTATGATGGCGTGATTACCCGTATCCGGAATGCTGACCCTCAGATGCGTTGAGTCCGTCAAATAGGTAAGTCCGCCCACCTGCCAGGAATATTGCACAAGGTTGGTTGAGTCCGTTGTGCTTCGGATCGTAAATGGTCTGTACCGGCAGGTGTCTGCTGGTATGACGCTGAACGTAGGCACGATGGGTGAAAGATCGATGTCGGTGGTGGTGGTGTCGGTACACACGGCATTGGATACGATAAGCTGGACGGTATATTTGCCCATTGCCGCATAGTCATGGGGGACAGTTGGAAGACCCGTGACTATTGTGCCATCCCCGAAATTCCATTGATAGGTGACGGGGCCCTTGGCAGGATCATATTTGGACGTGTCGTAAAAGTCAACATGTGTCCTGTTGATACAATCTATCTTAAAGCGGAAGCCAGCTACCGGTCCGTTGACATAGACTGTCTTTGGATCCGTATAACTAAGCGTACAGCCGTGGTTCGTCACCTTGAGCGTGACATTGAAATAACCCGTGTCGCGATACTTATGCATAGTGACAGGCCCTACCTGGCTGGTGTCATGGTCGCCGAAGTCCCAGAGATATTTATTTACAGGCGGTGGAGTGGTGGAGGTAAAAATTATCGGAGGGGAGGCGCACGCCGTCACGCCGGTCGGGATGAATGACGGGTTGACCCTGTCTCCGATGACGATGGCCTGCGGGAAGGTCTGTGAGAAAGTACAGCCCCCGTTGGTGGTGAAGCTAAGCGTAATATCATAATTGCCTTGTGCGCTATAGGTAAACGCGGGTGCTCCGGATGTGGAAGAAGAAGGAGTTGCCCCCGGCGCAGACCATGACCAGGACGCGATGCCATCGGGCGCCGTAACAACGGCGACAGGCTTGACGGCAATGCCCGTACAGCCCGAGAGTGTGGCATTGTCGAGCGTGGCTGTAGGAGCAGTGATCTGTATATAATTGGTTTTCGTACCAATGCCCGTATTACAGCCTGCCTGTGTGACGACGGATTGGGACACGGTGTATTGCCCCGCACTGGTATACGTATGGGCTGGATTCTCCGCGTGTGATACCCCTGAGCCGTCACCAAAATCCCATGACCAGGCTGTGGCGCCCGGTGTCTGGTCCTTGAAATTGACGGTAAAGGGCGCCTGACAGGCCACCGTATTGTCCGCGGAGAAATTGATGCTCGGATTGGTGACCACCTTGATGGATTTGGTCGCACTCGAGGAGCAGGTGGCGTAGGTATTGGTCAACGTCACCGTATACGTGCCTGCTGCTGTATAGGTATTATCCGGATTGGGTTGGGTCGAACTGTTGCCGTCGCCAAAATCCCAGACGGAGGACAGCGGCTGCGGGCTGGAGGTCGTGGAAAAACTGATAGGCGTATTGAGACAGGCGCTGTCCGCGCTATTGATCGTGGTGGACTGACCCTGGAAACTGATGGTCTTGGTCGTAGACCCGCTGCAACCCAGATCGCTGGTTGCGGAGAGGCTGATCGTATATGGATTATTGGTAGGGTAGGACGTGGCAGGGTTCACCTGGGTGGAAGTATTGCCATTGCCCAGGTCCCAGGAATAGGACATATGACCAGGCCCCGAGGTCTGGTTGTTTAAAGTAATGTCGAAGGGGGCAGAGCAGGAAGCCGATGTCTGTGTCCAGTTGAAGTCGGGTTTTACTCCCGGGATCACGCGGATGTACCGTGTGTAGGCGGCGACGCCGGAGCAGCCGCCCGAGTTTACCACCGTAAGACTTACGTTATAATAGCCCTCATTGGGGTATTGATGGGAAGGGTTTTGTGCGCTGGAACTGTTGCCGTCGCCAAAATCCCAGGCCCATGAGACGATAGACCCCTGTCCGGGTGTGGAGAGATCCGTGAACTGGATATTGGCCGGTGCGCAGGATACCTGTAAGTTGGAACTGATCCTCGTGGCCGGCGAGGCGTAGATCGTAATATAATCCACCTTGCTCACCGAGCTGAAATTACCGCTGGCATCTTTTATCAGCAGACTGATCGAATAAGTACCGGGAGCAGTGAAGACGAACGTGGGATTTTGTGACCGGGATATCTGCCCGTTACTGGTGCCCCATGACCAGTAGTTGGGGGAGCCGGTGCTTTGATCCGTGAATCGGACGGCCAGGGGGGCGCATCCGGAAACAACGTTGGATGAAAAATCAGCGTTGAGCTGGGCACGGAGGTTGATAATTCCCAAAAAGCAGCAGACTATAACGAGTTTTATCCGGATCAAAAATGGTCAATTTTGGTAAACATTAATATGGTGCGCCTTCACCCGGCAGGGCGTCGCGCAGTAGGGCTTCCGGATTAAAGATTCGCCTGTCTCTGAGCCGCCTCACGGGCTCCGTGGATAAGGCTATTGTTTTCTCAGCTGTAGGATATCCTGGTAATGATTGATCGTATCGTTAAAGCTTGCAAGCACAAAATCTGAACCACTGTCATTGATCCTCCAAATTCCGTTCAAAAGACTTACGGGAGGACCAGCCGAAGGGAACCCCGCGGTGATGGTCCTGGCACTTACGTTGGGTACCCAGGTACCCGTATCGGAGACGCCACTATTTGTACCTATGACCGAACCGTTCGTATTAAATTTAAAAAGATAGCCGGAAAAATTTGTTGTAATGTCGCCGCTGCCCTGAAGGTACTGATAGACATACCAGTTACCATTGGTAATGATATTCATGACAGCCTTTTCTTCCTGCTGTTGGATGAGTTTTTTACAAGAGAATGAGAAGGCGACGAACAGCAATAGGCCTATAGAAAAAAGCCTCTTCATAGAAACTGGATTTTGGTTACTCAAAAGTTGTAAATTTTCTTGTATTTATCAAGTAAATAATGTAGAAAATATTGAATATCCAGCGTTTGCCCCGTAGCCTGGCGGGAAAGCTCCTCGCTGGTATATCTGCGGCCATACTGGTGGACGTGATCCCGTAACCAGCTTAGAAGCGGCGCCGTATCCCCTTGTCTTATAGCCGATTGGATAGAAGGGTTTTGTTCCCCGGCGGTCGCAAAGAGTTGAGCCGCGTAGAAACTGCCCAGGCTATAGGTGGGAAAATACCCAAAACTCCCATGGCTCCAGTGCACATCCTGCAGACAGCCCTGCCTGTCATCCGGCACCCGGACACCCAGATAGTCCGCATAACGCTGATTCCAGTACGAGGGGATATCGCCTACGGAAAGGGATCCTTCTATCAGGCTCTTTTCCAATTCGTAACGTATCATGACATGAAAGTGGTAGGAGACCTCGTCCGCCTCGGTGCGGATAAGGGAGGACTTTACCTTATTGATACCCTGGTAGAACTGTTCGACGGACACCCCTTTTAGCTGGTCGGGAAAGTAAGTAAGCAGAATGGGGTACCAGTGTCTCCACCAGTCAAGACTTCTGCCCACATTGTTCTCCCACAGGCGCGACTGGGATTCATGGATGCTGAGGGAGGCATATTCGCCCAGGGGCAATCCGTAGTATTGGTCCGGCAATCCCTGTTCGTACAGGCCATGTCCCGTCTCGTGGATACAGCTCCAGAGCATATTGCTAAAGTCCTGTTCGTCGATGCGGGTCGTGATCCGCACATCGAACTTGTTAAAGCTGGTGGTAAAGGGATGCTCGGAAATATCCTGCCGCCCTGCTTCGAAATCGAAACCCAGGTGACGGATCACCTCCATGCCAAAATCCCATTGTTTTTGCTTTGGGTAATTTCCGTGCAAAAAGCTGTCGTCTATGGATGGACGTGCCTGTATACGATGCAGCAGGTCCTTGAGGGGCTCGCGTACGAGATTGAAGACATTGTCCAGCAGGGATACCGTGCAGCCTCTCTCGTATTGATCCACCAGGGCGTTGTAAGGATGCTGCTCATAACCGGCCAGTTCGGCTTCCTGCTTTTTCAGTTGCACCATCTTATCCAGATCGTCCTTGAAGAGGGCGAATGAATTGCCATTGCGCGCCTTTATCCAGGTGTGGAAACAACGGGAGGTCGTCTCGCTTAGCAGACGTATGAATGCGGGGGTGAATTTCTTTTGTTTGTTAAAATCTTCCAGGCTGAGGGTGATATTCCTCTGCCCGGGTTCATCCAGATCGCCCCTGCCCTTCAGCTCCGTCATAAGATCACCCAGTTTGGGATCGATAGACCATTCATGCGCTATTTCCGACAAGGTGGCCATCTGCTGGCCCCGGAAGGATGCCCCCTTGGGTGGTAGGTAGGTTTCTTCATCCCATTGGAGTACGGCTGCCGCATGCCTGACATCGGCAATCTTTTTCATATGACTGGTATATTCTTCGTAGAGCTCACTTGTCGACCGTGTTAAGACCATTTTAACAAATTTTCAGCCCGAAGATACTTTCATTTGATCCGAAGGGAGTAATTTTATTTCTTATGAGTAACTACCGCAGCGTCTTACTAATTGCTTTTATATTCTTATTGCCCACACTGACCTTCTCCCAACAGCTGGACTCGATCATGAACATTTATGCGAACAATTTTCCGCAGGAGAAAGTCTATGTACAATTCGATAAGAAAATATACAGCCCCGGCGAGACCCTTTGGTTCAAGGCGTATGTCTTCACCGGCGCCGACCCCTCGCTGTTCAGCAAGAACTTTTATACTGAGCTGTCGGATCCCGATGGCAGGATCATAGAGAGGAAGATACATCCCATCATGGAAGCCACCTCGGCCGGTAACTATGACCTGCCAAAGACCGTGAAGAGCAGACACCTTCACTTCAGGGCCTATACTACCTGGATGACCAACTTCGACACGGCCTTTTATTTCGAGAAGGATATCAGGATCTATGACAAAAAGCTGGACTCCGCGACGGTGGCCGCCATTCCTCCACCGCAGGGCGCCCGTATCCAGTTCTTCCCCGAGGGCGGGGACCTGGTAGCCGGCGTGGAGAGCTCGGTAGCTTTTAAGGCCAACGATCAGTACGGCCTGCCTGTGTCTGTAAAGGGAGTTATACAGG
>Ga0105237_10008745_pt1 | contig 10925 bp, 7 predicted proteins | sample KBSC24metaG_FD_81520 | JGI IMG/M metagenome (GOLD analysis project Ga0105237, IMG submission 81520) | Corn rhizosphere microbial communities from Kellogg Biological Station, Michigan, USA - KBS C2-4 metaG | ecosystem: Host-associated > Plants > Roots > Rhizosphere > Soil | place: Michigan, USA... | reverse complement strand
GCCTATTCCGATATCCACACCCTGGCCTATGGCTTCGACAGCGGCGGCTGGACGCGGACCAACGCCATCGACGGCAATGGCGACGGCGTGGACGATGCGGGGCTGGTCCGGCCCAACCGGCTGATGCAAAAGGTGGACAAGCGCGACCAGCGCCGCCTGACCGCGCAGGGATCGGTACAGTTCCGCCCGGACGACCAGTGGGAAATCATCCTGGACGGCACCTATTCGCGGCTCGATATCGGGCGCGTCGGCATCAACAACCAGATCCTGCTCAACGACAATGATAGCGGCGCCAAGGCCGATGCCAGCGGCACCGTTGTCAGCGGCACGCTCAACAACGTGACAGTGCGTCCGCTGATCTACGACGCCCCCACCCTGCTCAAATCAACCAACATCGGCTTTTCGACCGCGTACAAGGGCAGCGTGGTCGAGGTTTCGATGGACGCTTCGTACAGCAAGGCCAGCTCCGAACCCGCCAACGGCAGTTCGATGACCTATGTCGTCGTGCAGAAAAACGGCAACGTCGCCAACGCGAGCTTCGATTTCCTCACCGGCAATGCCGTGCCGAACATCGCCCTGGCCACCAACTTCAACGCGCTCGATCCCTCACAATATCGGCTGAACTCGATTTTCGACGGCGCCATCGTCACCAACAATGACGGCTTCGACGGCCGGGTGGACTTCAAGATCCACACCAATGCCGGGCCGCTCTCCTCGGTCGAGATCGGGTCGCGCTTCGAGCATCTCAGCCTCTATTCGGAAGCGCCGCAGAACATTCCCGGCGTGGCCGGCCTGCTGGCGCTGGGCGACACGAATGGCGACGGGATCATCTCCGTGAACGAGCTTCCCGGCGTCCGCTACAGCGGAACGATCGACTATTATCCGGGCGTAGGCGGCACCTTTCCGCGCCAGCTGCTCGACGGGTATCTCGATTCCGCCGCCGCACGCGCCGCCTTCCACCTGCCCAAGCCGACCGCCGAAACGATCCCGCTGGGACGTGTATCGATCAAGGACGTGACGCAGGATACGCTGGCGTTCTACGCCAAGGGCAATATCGAGACGACGATCGGCGGGATGGCGCTGACCGGCAATGCCGGCATGCGCTATGTCAGCCAGGAGCGGCTTTCGTCCGGCTATCTGTCCGACACGCAGCCGACGGCGGCCAAGCCTACCTTCCACTATTGGCTGCCCAGTGCCAACCTGTCGCTGGCGATCCGCGACAATCTCAGCTTCCGCGTCGCCGCGGCCAAGGTGGTGGCTCGGCCCAGTCTTGCCGACGTCGCGGTAAGCTTCGTGCCGCTGCTGGTCTCGCGCACCGGCAATCGCGGCAACCCCAATCTGCGCCCGTACGAGGCGACCCAGTATGACGCCACGCTCGAATGGTATTTCGCGCCCGCCAGCGCGCTGACCGGCGCGGTATTCTACAAGAACGTCGATTCCTTCACGATCAACCTGACGCAGGAAGAATTCATCCCCGGCGTGTCCGAAACCTATGGGACGTTCCAGATTACCCAGCCGGTCAACGGCGAGTCGGGCAAGATCAAGGGCTTCGAGCTTGCCTTCCAGCAATCGCTTCGCTTCCTGCCTGCGCCGTTCAACAATCTCGGCGTCCAGGCGAACTACACCTATGTGGACAGCGAGACCCCGCTGATCGACGAAGCGACCAAGGCGCGCCTGCCGCTGCCGGGGCTTTCGCGGCACAGCTACAATCTGATCGGCTATTACGAGGACAAGCTGCTGTCGCTGCGCCTCGCCTATATCCATCGCGATGCCTATCTGCAGGGCCAGGGCAGCGCGGCGGCGGGAGGCAGCTCCTATGCCGCCGGCCGCGGACAGCTGGACTTTTCGGGCCAGGTCAACCTGACCAAGAAGGTGCGGCTGACGCTGGAGGCGATCAACCTCACCAAGGCGGGCGAGGTGCAATATCTGCAGAACCGCAACCGGCTGCTGAGCAGCGCGCGCGAGGATCGGCGGGTGTTCTTCGGTCTGGCAGCGACCTTCTGATGCGATCGCGCATAACCCGGTTCGCCAGCGTCGCCGCCGCCCCGGCGCTGGCCGTCTTCGCGCCGCCCGTTGCGGCGCGCGATGCCGCGCCGGCCGCCGACATTGTCGTCTATGGCTGCACCGCGGGCGGGGTGATGGCGGCGATCGAGGCGCGCCGGCTGGGTCGGACGGTGACGCTGGTGTGCCGCGACTCCTATCTCGGCGGCATGACCACCAACGGGCTGAGCTGGTCCGACACCGGCAACCATCGTGCGATCGGCGGGCTGGCGCTCGAATTCTACCGCCGCGTGAAGCGGCATTATGACGACCCAGGCGCCTGGAACCACGCGCCGCGACCGGCACGCGCCGACAATTTCATCGACGATGGCGCGATGTGGCAGTTCGAACCCAAGGTCGCCGAGCGCATCCTGGAGGACTGGGTGCGCAGCGCCGGCGTCCGCGTCGAGCGCAGCCAGCCGCTCGACCGCGGCCGCCACGGGGTCGAGCGGCGCGGCGCGACGCTCGTCGCCTTCCGGTCGAAGGCGGGACGACGGTTCGCCGGACGCATGTTCATCGACGCAAGCTACGAGGGCGACCTGATGGCGGCCGCAGGGGTCTCCTTTGCCGTGGGGCGCGAGGCGAATGCCACCTATGGCGAGACGCTGAACGGGGTCCAGCTCGGCAAGACGACCAACCATCAGTTCACGCTCGATATCGACCCGTACAGAGTGCCCGGGGACCCTGGCAGCGGCCTGCTGCCGCGGATCAGCGCCGAGAAGCCTGCACCTGACGGCAGCGCCGATACCAAGATCCAGGCCTATACCTATCGCCTGTGCCTGACCGACGTGGCGTCCAACCGTCTTCCGCTGCCCAAGCCGGCGGGATACGACGCCAGCCAATATGCGCTGCTGCAGCGCTACATGGACGCGGGCTATCGCAACTTCTTCCAGAAGTTCGATCGCATTCCGAACGGCAAGGCGGACGTGAACAATTTCGGCGCGTTCTCCACGGACAATATCGGCAGGAACTATCGCTATCCCCAGGGCAGCGACGCCGAACGCCAGGCGATCGCAGGCGAGCATGTCCGGTATCAGCAGGGCCTGTTGTGGTTCATGGCGCACGATCCGCACGTGCCGGCAGAGACCCGTGCGGAGATGGGGCGCTGGGGCCTGTGCCGCGACGAATTCACTGCCAGTGCCGGCTGGCCGCGGGAGATGTACGTCCGCGAGGCGCGGCGGATGGTTTCCGACTTCGTGATGGCGGAGCCGCAGGTGCGCGGCCTCCAGCCCACGCCGCGGCCGATCGGCATGGGCTCGTACCAGATGGACTCGCACAACACCCAGCGCATCGTCGACGCGCAGGGCCATGTGCGCAACGAGGGCAATATCGAGGTGCCCGTCGGCCACGCCTATCCCATCAGCTACGACGCTATCGTGCCGAAGCGTAAGGAGGCCCATAACCTCTTGGTTCCTGTCGCCCTGTCGGCGTCGCACATCGCCTATGGCACGATCCGAATGGAACCGGTCTTCATGATCTTGGGTCAATCCGCGGCGGCTGCCGCAGATCTCGCGATCGAAGGCGATCTGCCCGTGCAGGCTGTCCCCTATGCGCAGTTGCGGCAACGGCTGGTGGCAGAGGGCCAAATTCTGACGCTTGAAAAAGGATTATAGAACGCCGTCAGACACCGCACCGATTTGGCGTTCGCAGGCGACGGCCAACAGATTGACGATCGGCTGGCAAGGGCAACTCTGTCCTGAAAGCAGGCTCGTCCGATGACCCGCCGCAACGATGCGAAAGACGCACAAGATAAAGTCCATCATTGAAAACCGATTACGCTTTCGGCATCGAATGGGATTACTTCGCCGAACGAAGGCCTCGATCATATACAGGGCGACCGGCAACCTTCGTGCAGTCCAAATCCTTCTCGGTCATAGCAAGATCGAGAACACGGTGCACTATATCGGCATCGACGTGGCCAACGTCTTCGTGCCCAGAAAGTTTAGAACGGAATCCGCCGCATCGGCACGATCAAGGCAGCAAAGCGGGGTGCGAGAAGCGGACGTGACCTTGCGAGAGAGGAGGAGGCTGCAGTTCCCGCGGCCAAGGCGCAATTTCCGCAGCATACCGCGCCTCGGCAGCGCCATAGGAAAATCCTGCCAGCATCATTAGGCGCTCGCGATCACAAATAGTGACGCGCCCGCGCTCGCAGCGGAGTATCTTCTCGCCCTCAAGCACATGAAAGCATTCGGTCACGCTCGCCCGCCGTGTGTGAAGCGCGCGGGCGACCTCGTCATGCGTCAACAACAGCGTGTCGCCTTGACTGCGGTCGTGGAGCATCAATATCCATCGGGCAACGCGGCGTTCCAAAGGATCGATCGTGTTCGAACCGAGCATCGAGGCCATCTGCTCGAGAAAATTGTCCGCGTACCGCAGCAGATTGGCGCGGAGCGTCACACTCTTTGCGCAAGCCTCCAGCAGGGGCCCAGCCGCAATGGATAAAGCCGTACCACCCTGCATCTCCACGGTTGCGAGCGTGAAGCTTTCTTCCACCCCCATCAGCAGCGACCAACCCAACACGCCCTCATGGCCGACCAAGCCCAGGGCCGGCTGGCGATCGCCGAGAAGCGTCTGACGAACACAGAAGACCGCGGTCTCGGGGAAGATCATCTGCACCGACCCGCAGGACGTGCGGCCCACGCTTTCCCGTGGGCCGAAGGGAAGGCGGGAGAGGTGCGGGATCAGCAACCACGCGTCGCTTTGCGCGAGGGATCGCAGCAGCAGATTGCCGCGGATGTCTGGCGCATAGTGGGCGTTCGGTTTCGACATCGGCGCGACCCGCTCCCTCTCCTCGTTGCGTGTAAGCTTCGGAACGTGCGGCGCCACGGATGCATGAAAACGCGTGGCAGGGGACATTTTGTACGACACCGTACCCAGCCCGCGCCGAACCGGAACTGCTTGAAAACGCCCCGGGTTCGAACCCTCGCTACCATCAGGGAGGCATGCGCCGTGAACCAGGAAGTCGAGCTTATCGAAGCTTTCCAGCAACAAGCCCAACGCCGAAAAGATCGCCGCGAATTCTTCAAGGCGTTCGCGCTTACCGCAGTGGCCGGTGGCGGACTGGCCATGGCAACAAGCGTCCAGCGGGCTGCCGCACAGGCAACTCTCACGGACGGCGACGTCCTCAATTTCGCACTGAACCTCGAATACCTTGAGGCGCAATTCTATGCCTACGCGGCCAACGGCGTTGGCCTTTCCGCCGACCTGTTGAGCGGGTCCGGCAAGATCGGTGCCGCCGTGGGCGCACGCCAGGCGACTTTCAAGGATCCGGCGGTCGCCGCCTATGCTCAGGAAATCGCCGCGGACGAACGCGCCCATGTCGCGTTTCTGCGCAGTGCCATCGGCGCTACCGCCGTGGGGCAACCCCAAATCGACATCGGGGTTTCACCCACCAGCGCCTTTTCCAACGCGGCCCGTGCCGCCGGACTGATCGGCGCGGGTGAGTCTTTCGATCCCTATGCAAGCGACGAGAACTTCCTCCTCGGCGCGTTCATCTTCGAGGATGTCGGGGTCACTGCCTATAAGGGCGCTTCGCCGCTCATTACCAACAAGGTGTTCCTCGAGGCCGCGGCAGGCATTCTTGCCGTCGAGGCCTATCATGCCGCGCTCGTCCGCACGACGCTCGACGCCAAGGGGATCGCGGCCCCGAGCCTGGTGGACGCGACCGAGGCGATCTCGAACGCGCGCGACAGTCTCGACGGGGCGAGTGACGATGATCAGGGCATCCGCGCGATCGGCACCTCCAGCAACATCGCCCCGCTCGACGCCAACGGCCTCGCCTATAGCCGTTCGACGGGCCAGGTCCTCAACATCGTCTACCTGAACAAGGCGGCCGTCACTGCCGGCGGATTCTTCCCCAACGGCGTCAACGGCACCATCGTCACCAGCGCAGCGAACTGATCGCTCGGTCCTAGGGAGGCTTCAGCCATGAACCATGATATCGTTCTCCAGGTCCTGGACGCATGCGACGCTCGCCGCGCCGAGCGCCGGGCTTTCATGAAAAATGCCGGCTTTGCCGTCGCGGGCGCTACCATGCTCGCCGCGTGCAGCAGCAATGACGATGGGCCGGGATCCATGATCACGCCTACGCCTACGCCGACCCCAACCCCCAGTCCGTCCGGCGCGCTCTCCGATCAGGACGTGCTGAACTTTGCGCTGAATCTCGAATATCTGGAAGCGCAGTTCTATTCTTTCGCCGCCAATGGCGTTTCGCTGCCGGCCAGCCTGCTGTCGGGTACAGGTCAAGCCGGCGCACCGAGCGGCGCGCGGCAGGTCACCTTCAAGGACGACGCCGTGGCCCGCTATGCCCGGGAGATAGCCGGCGACGAACAGGCGCACGTCGCCTTTCTGCGCAGCGCCCTTGGTAGCGTCGCGGTCGCTCAGCCCAATCTCGACCTGTCCGCCGACGTAAACGGCGCATTTTCGACCGCGGCACGCGCCGCCGGACTGGTCGGTGCCAATCAGGCATTCGATCCCTATGCGAGCGACGAGAATTTCCTGCTCGCGGCCTTTATCTTCGAAGATGTCGGGGTCAGCGCCTACAAGGGCGCCTCGCCGCTGATCACCAACAAGACCTATCTCGAGGCAGCAGCCGGCATCCTTGCCGCAGAGGCCTATCACGCCGGGCTGATCCGCACGACGCTCTATCGCAAGGGGCTGACGACGCCCTCGCTCATCGATGCCACTGAAGCCATTTCCAACGCGCGCGACAGCCTGGACGGATCGAGCGACCTGGACCAGGGTATTCGCCCGATCGGCACTGCCACCAACATCGTGCCGACCGACTCCAACGGCGTGGCCTTCAGCCGCTCCGCCGGCCAGGTGCTCAACATCGCGTATCTCAACAAGGCATCGGTCGATCGTGGCGGCTTCTTCCCCACCGGCGTCAACGGCACGATCAAGCTCAGCGCCGCCAGCTGATGCCACCGTTCGAGGGGGAAATGGGCGAGCCGGGGGGCTCGACCGCGTTCCGCGCGGCGAGCCTGCCCGGCGCGTTCCGGAGCGTCGCGGTGCCCGCCGCCGCGGGGTTCTGGCGCAAGCTGGGAGCCTTTGCGGGCCCCGGCTATCTCGTCGCGGTCGGCTATATGGACCCCGGAAACTGGGCGACCGGCCTCGCCGGCGGTTCCGCATTCGGCTATTCGCTGTTGTCGGTCATCTTGCTTTCGAACCTGATGGCGATGCTGCTCCAGAGCCTTTCGGCGAAACTGGGCATCGTCACCGGCATGGACCTCGCCCAGGCATGTCGCGCCCGCTATTCGTTGGCACCCCGGATCGGCCTCTGGCTGCTCTGCGAACTGGCCATCATCGCCTGCGATCTGGCGGAAGTGATCGGTACGGCGGTGGCGCTCAAGCTGCTGTTCGGACTTCCGCTCGTGGGCGGGATCGTCGTCACCTCGCTCGATGTGTTTCTGATCCTCATGCTGCAGCGCCACGGCTTTCGACAGCTGGAAGCTTTCATCGTCGCGCTGCTGATCGTCATCGCCCTCTGCTTTGCCGTGGAACTCCTCTGGGCTCAGCCAAGCATTAGGGCGATCGGCGCCGGGCTGCTGCCATCGCCGCAGATCATCACCAACCCCGCGATGCTGTACGTCGCGATCGGCATCCTCGGCGCGACGGTGATGCCGCACAATCTCTACCTCCATTCCTCGATCGTACAGACGCGCGCCTTCGACCGCAGCGACCGCGGCAAGCGCGAAGCCATCCGGCTTGCCACGATCGACAGCACGGTGGCACTCAGCCTTGCACTTTTCGTCAATGCAGCGATCCTGATCCTCGCCGCGGCCGCGTTTCACGGATCAGGCCAGACCAAGGTAGCGGAAATCAGCGACGCCTATGCCTTGCTGGCGCCGGCGCTGGGCGTAGGCTTGGCAAGTACGCTTTTTGCAGTGGCGCTGCTCGCGTCCGGTCAGAACGCCACGATTACCGGGACGCTGGCCGGGCAGATCGTGATGGAGGGCTTTCTGGACCTGCGACTGCCGCAATGGCTGCGGCGCATGATCACGCGCGGGCTCGCCATCGTGCCCGCCGCTGCGGTCGCGGGCGTGTATGGAGACAGCGGCGTGGCGAAGCTCCTTGTGCTGAGCCAGGTGGTGCTAAGCCTGCAACTTCCTTTCGCCGTCGTCCCACTGGTGCGCTTCACCGGCGACCGGGCACTAATGGGGCGCTTCGCCAATGGCCGATTGATCCGAACCGGAGCGCTTCTTGTCACGACCATCGTGATCACGTTGAACGGCGTTCTGATAAGCCAGATGATGGTTGGTTGATGCCGTGCGTTCGACTGACTGAGAGAAGGCTGAGCGAGCGAAGAGGCCGGCACGCTTCCGTCCTGCCGCGTCTGATCGGGTTTGACCTGAGGCGTCTTCAGAACGGAAGGTTTTGAAGTGACCAGACGATCAGATGCAGTAAATCAACGTCGCATTCTGGTCGATTACTGCGCTGAATGCAGCTTGCTTCAGTCTCTCCGTTGGTCCAGCAGCACGCGTAGCCGCTCCTCATCCTCCGCTGAAGCGGGATTGTAGATGATCATGCCGAGCTCTGGCCTGCCTTCAACGGCAAACGATGAGTATTCCATCGCCAGCAGACCGGCGTCTGGATGGTAGATGCGCTTTACCCCCTCGCCGTGCGACACCACCTCGTTGTCCTGCCACAACGCCGCGAACTCGGGGCTGAGGTGGGACAACTCCGCGACCAGCTTCGTGACTTCGGCGCTCATGCTTGCGCCAGCGCGCGCCACATCGGCGCGAAAGGCGCCCACCACGAAACGCGCGATGCTGTCGAAATCGGCATTCCGGGCACGGATGCGATCGCTGCCGAACATCAGCCGCAGGATGTTGCGTCCCTCGCGCGGAAGCTTGGCATAGTCGGTGAGCAGTACCGCGGCCGCCCGGTTCCAGCCGACGACGTCCCACATCGCGGTCTTCACGATTGCCGGGCTCAGCGCCATTCCGTCGAGCACCCGTTGCAAGCGAGGGGTGATGCCGTCGACCGGCTGGTATCGTGCCTCGGGCGGGCGGCCGAGGCCGAGCATGTAGATGTGCTCGCGCTCAGGCTCGGTAAGCATCAGGCCCCTGGCAATGCGGTCCAGCACATCCGGTGACGGCGCGCCGCCACGGCCCTGCTCAAGCCACGTATACCATGTCGGGCTGATGTTGGCGCGGCTCGCCACCTCCTCCCGGCGAAGACCCGGCGTGCGGCGCCGCCCGACAGCGAAGCCGAACGCCGCAGGGTCGAGGCGCGTACGGCGGTCCCGCAGATAGGTACCCAGCGGATTGGGTGCATCATCGACCATGGCAGATCCTGTTGCAGCTTATACTAGGATAACGTCACTACTTTAACATGTTCGATGCGGGGCGGATACGTCGTTCAGGCTATAAGGAGATTCTCTCGTGCGCGTATTCCTGACTGGTGCAACCGGCTTCATTGGCTCTCACATCATCCCCGAACTGCTTGGCCGTGGTCACCAGGTGCTCGGCCTAACGCGCTCCGAGGCGGGGGCCCAGCGGCTGAGAGCGGCGGGTGCCGAAGTCCATCATGGGGATCTGGAACAACCAGAAACGCTCGCGAAAGGCGCGGCGGCCGCGGACGCGGTCATTCACTGCGCGTTCGACCACAATTTCGATGCGTTCGTCGAGAATACCCAAAAGGACGCGCGCAATATCGCAGCGATGGGGGAGGCGCTGGCGGGCTCCAACAAGCCGATCCTGATCACGTCGGGCGTTGGCATCGGCTCGCCGCTACACGGCGGACCGGCGACCGAGGACGTCTTCAACCCCTTCCACGCCAATCCGCGCATCGCGACGGAACTAGCTGGCGCGGCACTGATTGCGCGCCGCATCGACGTGCGCACGATCCGCCTGCCGCAGGTGCACGACACCACGAGGGCTGGGCTGATTACGCCGCTGGTTGCGGAGGCACGGCGGGCCGGGGCGGTGGCATATGTGGATACGGGGCGCACGCGCTGGGCTGCGGCGCACGTCAACGATGTCGCCAGGCTCTACGCGCTGGCGCTCGAAAAGGGCGAGCCGGGAGCACGGTACCACGCCGCGGTCGAGGAAGGGGTTGATGCCCGCGCCATCGCGGAGGCAATCGGTCAGGGCACGGGCCTGCCGGTCCGGTCGATCGCGAAGCACGATGTCGCACATTATTTCGGCTGGATGGCGCCCTTCGCTGCGCTCGACATGGTTGCATCGAGCTCTTGGACGCGAGAACGTCTGGGTTGGCAGCCGGCAGGCCCCGATCTGCTCACCGACCTTGCCGCGATGGACTATGCGGTGCCCACAGCCGCGTGATCGACAGCCGTTGCGGGCTGGCCGGCGGGTCGCCGCGCTGGCGCGTATCGGTGGCGGTGCCTCCAAGACGCGTCGTTCTTTACCGCGTGCATGCGCCACCCGTTTCAGGACTGCGCCGGGTGCTTCGAGTGATTGACTCTGGGCCCTGACTGCCGAGGTATCCATCAGCCTTGTCAATGACCGCTTCCGGCGCGCGCGGTTGTTCGCGCTAGCAAATTGGAACGACGCATTTTGGTCGGCTGTTGCCGCAAGCGCACACCGGATCGTGGGACATTTCCGCCTTTCCTTTCCGCATCGCTGTATGGCGGCTTCCGGCGCATAACTGGCCGGTCAGTTAACGCCCCTTCCAAGTAAGACGGGGCGATGCGCGCCTATTCATTGCGGCGCTTGATCTATCTGTTCAGGAGGTGAAATTAGGTTCGTCCACACGAAATAATCGCGTGCCGAACGGCTGGTTCAAGCCATGTATCCTAGGTCTGGCACCCATAAACGGGATTCCCGCGGCGTGAGAAATGTGATTCACCCTCGTCGTTGATGTGGAGGGTGATTTGCCGGGAGAGTTCTGGCTGAGCGACGAGCAGTGGGAGCGGCTGCGTC
>Ga0105237_10008743_pt1 | contig 10929 bp, 8 predicted proteins | sample KBSC24metaG_FD_81520 | JGI IMG/M metagenome (GOLD analysis project Ga0105237, IMG submission 81520) | Corn rhizosphere microbial communities from Kellogg Biological Station, Michigan, USA - KBS C2-4 metaG | ecosystem: Host-associated > Plants > Roots > Rhizosphere > Soil | place: Michigan, USA... | reverse complement strand
TACCAAGGGCAGTTCCTTGGGGAATTTCGCCGGCAACCCGAATGATCGCCACCAATTGCAATTGGGCGGCGGCGGCAGTGCCCAGGCAGCGAATGGTCCAGGAATTTTCTATTCGTTCTTGAATAAGGATTTTCAGGTCGCCATCAACGCATTGCAGCAGGACACGACGACTAAAACGCTATCCGCCCCTTCGATGGTCGTCCTGAACAATCAGCAAGCAAGCATCACCGTAGGCACCCAGGTGCCGATCGTGACGACCTCGTTGTATGGCTTGGGCACCACGAGCGGCACCTCCAGCCTCAGCGGCATAGGGACGAACACGGGTATCGGTTCGACTTCCTATGTCAGCACCGGCTCGACTCTTCAAATTACACCGCGCGTGAATCCGGGCGGCCTGGTCTATATGGACGTCGCTCAGGAACTCACCGTGCCTGGATCGACCACGGCGACCCAGCCGAATCCCGCGATCTCGCAACGCACGTTGCAAACGCAGATCGCCGTACAAAGCGGGCAGACAGTGCTGCTTGGCGGCTTGATCGGCGAGAACAATTCCAAGGGCAATACGGGAGTGCCCCTGCTCAGCAGCATTCCGTGGGTTGGGAATCTGTTCAAGAGCACGACCAATCATCGTGACCGCACCGAAATCATCGTGTTGATCACTCCCACGGTGATCTACAACGCTGAAGATGCGAAAGCCGTCACCCAGGAATACCAGGACAAGTTCGAATCGTTGGCACCGCTGCGCGCCAAGAAGAAGATGGAAAAAGAAACGGGCGAAGTGCCGGACGACGCGAAAGGCGCCGTCGTCACTCCCGCGCCTTCCGCAGCGCCTGCGCCTCTCGAAAAATCCAAGCAGTGAGTATGGACATGAGCAGAATCAAAACCCTCGTTCTCGCCGGCGGTATCGGCATGTCGTCGCTGCTGGCCGCGGGCTGCAGCAGCAAGGATCCGGCGGAACTCGTTCGGCAGAGGGCGGTCGAGCGCTGGGATCTGCTTGCCGGCAAGCACGCGGTGAAAGCCTACGACTATCTCAGTCCAGGCTATCGCTCCACCCATACGCTCGAACAGTATGTCGCGTTCATCGCCACCGCGCGCATGCAATGGAAATCCGCGAAGGTCGATTCCGTGCAGTGCGAGCCCGACGTTTGCACCGCGAAACTCACCGTTGTGGCGATATTGCCCGGTGCGATCATGCAAAGGCCGAGCGACATGGAATATCCAGCGCCTGTGGTCGAGAAGTGGGTGCGCAGTGATGGGCAATGGTTTTTTCTGCCTGATTCGAAAATCGACGCCAAAAGCGTTGCCGACCAGGCGGCTTCCGCAGCAGCGCCGACGGCGGCTCCTGCATCTGATCAGGCGAAAGATGTCGCCTCCCCGGCAGCGGCTGGCGCCGACTCCAAGGACGGGCGCAAGCAGTAGCTTGTCCTCGCGGAAAGTCGCCATAGTCCATTGTTTTTCGACGCTTTCCTTGCCGCATGAACGGCACGGATGAAGGGGCTGCGCCCCGGCTTGCCGGGGCAGCGAAGAGCGGCCCAAAAGGCCTCGGAAATAGTCTCCGTGGGGAGTTGCGCTGACAAACTGGATGTCGTAGACTTGAAGTGCTGTTGCTTGGCCTCGTTGAGACTCCTTGCTGAAAAGCGGGGGCCCGAATGGGCGGGCCAGCAAAAACATAAGCCCTGTGACCGAAAGGAGTTTAGTAATGAAAAGAACCAGTCTTACGACTGCCGTCATCGCCGGTATCGCCGGTGTGGCAGGCATTTCCAACATGGCCAGCGCCGTCTATCTGAACAATGACGGTCTGGGTCAGGTCCTCATCTATCCGTACTACACCGTCAACGGTGGCAATAGCACGCTGCTGACGGTCGTCAATACGACCGCGCAAGGTAAGGCCGTCAAGGTCCGCTTCCTCGAAGCGTACGACAGCCGCGAAGTGCTCGACTTCAACCTGTACCTCTCTCCGCACGACGTGTGGACGGCGGGCGTGGTTCCGGTCGGCGCCGGCGCTGGCGTGTGGACCAACGACAACAGCTGTACGGTCCCGACGGTTCCGAGCGGCGGCGCATCGAGCGCTTATCCGTTCCAGACCAGCGGCTTCGACGGCGGCGTCACGGCGTCCGACGGCGGCCCGACGGATGTCACGCGTACGCTCGAAGGTTATGTCGAGCTGATCGAAATGGGCACCGTGACCAACGCGACCAACGGCAGCCTCAAGGCCATCACGCACAGCAAGGGCGTGCCGGCGAGCTGCTCGCAGGTTTACAATGCGTGGAACGGTGGTTACTGGTCCCCGTCCGGCACGGCTGACATCAGCCCGGCCACCGGTGGCCTGTTCGGTTCCGGCGCGATCATCAACGTCAACCAGGGCACGATCGCCGGCTACAACGCCGACGCCATCGACCAGTTCTACGTGACCGGCACCGCCGGCGCCCACACGGCTCCGGGTTCGCTGAGCCCGTCGATCGCCAGCGCGACCTCGACGACCAGCTATGTGTTTGCCCCGAGCCTGGCCTCGAGCACGCCGTCGCTGATCACCACGACCTACAACGCGGGTGTCGACGCGGTGAGCTCGCTGTTCATGGCCGACGCGATCTACAACGAGTACTGGACCAGCGGCGGTACGGCTGCCAACTCGGAATGGGTTGTCAACTTCCCGACCAAGCGCTTCTATGTCGACCCGAGCATCGTTGGTCCGGGCCCGGCCGCGCTTCCGCCGTTCGATGTCGTGTTCAGCAGCAAGAACGGTGGCACGTCGTGCGCGCCGATCGGCATCACTGCTTACGACCGCGAAGAAGGCACGCAGGGCGGTACGATCAACTTCTCGCCGGTCAAGGTCTACGGCAACGCGCTGTGCTATGAAGCCCAGGTCGTGACGTTCAACCAGGGTACCGGCGCCAGCAAGGTGCTCGGTTCGACTCTGACGGCCAACATCAACACCGGCGCGAACAACGGCTGGGTGCAGCTCGACCTGTACGGCAAGGCCACGTCCACGCACATTCTCCCGGCCTCGTACACGGCGGGTAGCAACAACGTGTTCCGCGGTCTGCCGGTCACCGGTTTCTGGGTGGCTAACCTGGTCAACGGCAACGTTGGTGGCGTGCTGTCGAACTACTCGGCACTGTTCCGTCACAAGCTGCATCGTACCTGTGCGCAGGGTTCGGGCTCGGCCTGTTCCTGAAGCATCGGATTGCAGTAGATGTAATGCTCAAAGGCAAGGGGGAGCGCACATGCGCTCCCCTTTGTTCGTTTTTAGGATTCAAAAAGATTGGGTCGTTTGCGCTCGTAGGTTGAGCGCCGTTGGCCCATATACGTTGTTGATTAGAAACAATGCCTTGCAGTACTGAGGAGTAACTATATGTTGAAGAAGTTGAGTTTGGCTTGTATCGCGCTGCTATCCGCGACATCCGCGTTCGCGCAGCAGACCATCACCACAAATTACGGCACTCCCGTGACGATCACCGCAGCGAACGGCTGCCAGATCACGGGCATCACGACGCTGACCTATGATGGGGTCAGCAGCATTACCACCAATGGAACGGCGGGCTCATGCCCCGGCACCGGCGGTGGCGGGATAGCAAGCATAACCCTTTCGCTTAGCTCGACTACCTACGTTCTGGGTTCAAACGCAGCGGCGCCGGTCATCAACGTGACCAACAACACGCCGGCGGCCCAGGTCACCTGCACGCTCAATCCGACAAATGGATTCACGGTTTCGCCAAGCAGTGTGACCAACAGCGGCACGTTCACGTTGAGCACGCCGACGACGGCGTCGACCTATTCGTTCACGCCGAGCTGCACCACCAGCACCACCGGCTACACCAGTGTCAGCGTATCGCCGGCGACCGTGTCGCTAACGGTTAATCCAAATACCCCACCGCCACCCCCAGGCTGCACCTCGGGCCAGGTCAGCTCGGCCGTGGGCGGCAAGACCCTACAGCGTCTGTGCGTCGGTGAAATGTCCGTCCAGCCGGGTCCGGTGGCGGGCTACAACGGCGCCTTGACCGATCTCGGCACGGTGCTCAACGCGTCGTCGTTCCCGGCGTTCGCCTACTCCGGTTACTCGCCGACCTACACGATCCCGTCGGGCTACTACATCGCGCTCGCGTTCACGCCTTCGCGCAGCGGCGGATTCCAGCTTTCCGCCAATGGCAGCTACGGCGACGGTGGTACGATTTCGGTCAGCACGACGCCGGGAGCGATCACCCAGGGTAGCCCGGGCTTTATCTGCGGCATGGCGCGCGGTGGCTCGAACGGTCTCTACATCAGCACGGCCGGTGGCGTCTGCACGGTGACGGCGGGTACGCCGTACTACCTGAATCTGGCCGATGTGGACGTGAACGGCAACAACCTCTGCTACAACGGCCGACCCGGCAGCTGCACTTCTTCGCTGGTGTCCTACACGATGTATGCGGGCAACTAAATCCCGCGATTGAGGTCTGATCGCCCGGCACCGCGGCGCGCCTTGCGCCGCGGCTGCCGGGTTCAGCAGCTTTCAAGTTCGACAACGAACAAGGGCCGGTTGAATCCGGCCCTTGTTCTTTTATGGTGAGAGGCATGATGGCAAAAAAAATATTCGGCGTGATGTTCGCAGTGGCTGGTTTCGTGAATGCGGCGTATGCGGGCGATGAGGTGGAAATTCTCAAGCAAGGCGACGCCAAGGTGACCTTGGGCGACGTGGACGGTTTTCTGCAGCAGTTGCCTGCGGACCGTCGAACGGGCTTCCTCGACAATCCCACGCGCCTGCAGCGGGCGCTGATCGGCATCCTGCGCGACAAACAGTTGGCGCAACAGGCCTTGGCCTTGAAGCTCGACCAGGATGCGCAAGTCCAAGCGGAGATCGCCTTCCTGCGCGACCAGGTGCTTTCGCGCAAGCGCATAAGCGTCTATGAAGCGTCCCTGCAGGTTCCGTCCATGGAAGCGGCTGCGAAGGAACAATACCTCGCACACAAGGCCGACTATGCGATTCCCGAGATCGTCGACGTGCAGCACGTGCTGATTTCGGAAAAGGGTCGGACCGACGCCGAAGCCAAGGAATTGGCGGAAAAGGTTCGCGCTGAGGCAGTGGCAAACCCCGACAGCTTCGACAAGCTGGTCGAGAAGTATTCGAACGACCCGTCGAAGGTGGACAACCTCGGCCAGGTCCGTGAGGCCACATCGGGCAAGTACGTGAAAGAGTTTGCGGCCGCAGCCAAGACCTTGACGACGGTCGGCGAGATCTCGCCGGTGGTGAAAACCCAGTTCGGCTATCACGTGCTCAAGCTGATCCGCAAATCGCCGCCGCGGCAGCAGGAGTACGCTGCGGTCAAGGACCAACTGATCGCCAAGCTCAGGGAAAACTACATCGCCGAAAAGCGCAATGCATTTCTGGCGAAACTCGACGAGAGCAGACCGAGCGTCAACCCGGAGGGAATGGAGGCCTTGCAAGAGCGCTACAAGCTGGGAGCGGCACCCAACATCGGCGAGGCAATCAAGTCCGCGGAATCGAAAAAGTAGTTTGCATCGAACTACACGCCAAGTCGGCTTCGGCATGAGCGCCGAAGCCGCGCTCGCATACAATAGGCGGCTGCACGGCAAGCCCCCTTCGGCGACATGACATCGGACGCGCTTCAGCGAGAACGAGTGGGAAAATCCACGGCCATCACGGTCCATTTCATCCGCCGCGAATTGCGCAACCGCTATCTCGGCAGCGTCAGCGACGGCCTCTGGACGTTGCTCCAACCGCTGATGCAGCTGGCGATCTACGGCTTCGTCTGGACCTACGTGTTCAAGATGCGACCGCCGGGAGGTGACGTGTCGCCCGCAGCGATCGTGCCGTTTCTCGCGCTCGGCGTTTGGCCGTGGAACGCGTTCAGCGAAGCCGTGCTGCGTGCGGCCACGGCGATCCAGGACAACGCGGGACTGATCGGCAAAGTCGCGTTCCCGCGCGGCGCGCTCGTCTTCGCGGCGAGCAGCGCGAGCTTTCTCCTGCACGGTGTCGGCTTCATCGTCGTCGTGATAGCGAGCGAATTGCTCGGCGTGCCGTTGCGGCTTATGCATCTGCCGTTGGCCCTGCTCGCGTTCGCGCTGTTGTTTGTGCTCGCACTCGGCTTCGGCTATCTATTCGCCGCGGTGCAGGTGTTCGTGCGCGACACCTCGCAGGTGCTCGCGCAATTGCTGCCGCTGATGATGTTCACGGCGCCCGTGCTGTATTCTCGCGACTACCTGCCTGAGCGATTCCAGGCCTGGCTAGGCTGGAACCCTTTCACGTTCTATCCCGAGTACCTGCGCGCCGAACTGCTCGGCGTCGGCTTTGTCGGCATCGGCGCGCAACTGGGCGCACTTGCGCTGGCGCTCGCCGTCCTCGCGCTCGGCTACGCCGTATTCCGCCGCCTCAATCCGCGGTTCGAGGATTTCCTGTGAACGCAGCGCGCAATGAGATCGCGGTTACGGCGGGCGATGGAAATCTGCTCGCGTTGGCGCGCGATCTCGGCAAGTCCTATCCGAGGGTGTTTCGCCGTCGCGATCGTCTGCGCGCGCTGGGCAAACTGCTCGTCGGCATCGACGGCATCGATTCGGTGCCCGTGCTGCGCGGAGTGAATCTCGATGTCGTGCGCGGCGAGTCGCTCGGCCTGATCGGCGAGAACGGCGCCGGCAAGTCGACTCTGCTCAAGCTGCTCACCGGCGTGCTGACGCCGACGACAGGCAGTGTCGAGGTGCACGGCCGGGTCGGCGCGCTGCTCGAACTCGGCGCCGGTTTCCACCCGGAATATACCGGTCGCGACAACGTCGCGATGTCGGCGGCGCTGTATGGCCTCGGTGCCGACGAGCTGCGCGAGAAGCTGCCGCAGATCATCGAATTCGCCGACATCGGCCGTTACATCGACGAACCGGTGAAACATTATTCGTCGGGCATGGTCGTACGCCTCGGTTTCGCCATCGTCGCCGCGCTCAAGCCGGACTTGCTGATCACCGACGAAGTGCTCGCCGTGGGCGACGAGTCATTCCAGAAGAAGTGCGTGCGCTGGATGGAAGACTATCTCGCCCACGGCGGTACGCTGATTCTCGTCTCGCACAGCATGTACCACATTCAGAAGCTGTGCCGGCACGCGCTGTGGCTGCGCCAGGGCGAAGTGGCCGCCGCCGGCGACGTGTTCGAAGTGACCCAGGCCTACCTTGCCTACCACGAACGCAAGTCGGTCGCCGCGCCGGATCGCAGCATCATCGCGGGGCAGGGCGTCGAGTTCCACCTGCTCGGCCTCGCCGCCAACGACATGGAGCAGGAAACGCCCGTGTTTCTCAACCAGGGCGATACGCTGCGCCTGACTGCACGCGTGCGCTCGCGCGACGGGCGGCCGCCAACGGTGGCGTTCGGCATCGCACGCGCGGACGGCACGGCCGTGTATGGCGTCAGCAGCGAAATGGACGGCATCGCACCGCAGCGTCTCGATGCGCACACCTGGGTCGCCGAAATCGTGTTCGACGATCTTTCCCTGCTGCCGGGAGCCTACACGGTCAAGGCGCATCCGATGGATACCGAAGGTGTGCGTCTGTTCGACACGATCGAGCGCGGTATCGTCGTGCGCGGCAGCACGCGCGAATTCGGCCTGGTCCGGCTGCGTCACCGCTGGCACGATGCGTCCGCACAAGTCATGGCGCAAAATGGCGCCGATTCCGCTTCTTCGAGTTCGTCATGACGACTTCGCCCTCTGCGCCGGCCTTGGAATTTACCGGCGAGCGCTTCACCCCCGAATGTGTGCGCGAGATCTGGTACGAGCACTGGGCACGCTATGCCTTTGCTCTCGATTTCGCGCGCGACAAGCGTGTGCTCGACGCGGCCTGTGGCGAAGGTTTCGGCAGCGCCTTGCTTGCGCGCAGCGCGCGCTCGGTGATCGGCCTGGACGTGTCCGCGCAGGCGGTTGCACATGCGCAGGCGCGGTATGGCGGCGCCGCGAACCTGCGCTATGTCCAGGGCGACTGCACGCAGCTCGATCTGCCTGCTGCAAGCGTCGACCTCGTCGTTTCGATCGAGACCCTTGAGCACGTCGCGGCTCAGGAGGCGATGGTCGCCGGCTTCGCGCGCGTGCTCGGTGAGGACGGCATTTTCATCGTCTCCTCACCCGACAAGCGCACCTACAGCGACGTCACCGGCTTCCGCAACGAATTTCATGTGCGTGAGCTGTATCGCGACGAATTGCTGGCTCTGCTCAAGCCGCATTTCCCCGAAGTGCGCCTGTACGGACAGAAGCTGCTGTTCCAGTCCGCGATCTGGGCGCTGGACGATGGCGAATCGCCGACTTATAAAATCGCAGCAAAGACCGCCGAAACGGCCGCCGACGGCTCGACTTTGGTAAAATCCGGCCTGCAATACGACCCGCTGTATTTCATCGCGGTGTGCTCGCGCCGGCCGTTGGGCGAGTTGCCGCGGTTGGCGTTGTTTGGCGACCGGGCCGAATCGGTGTACACGCACTACAACCACGAAGTGCGCAAGAACATCGCCGCCGGCGGACGCATAGCCGAACTCGAAGCGCAGGTCGAAATGCTGCACGCCGAGGTCGAGCGTTTGCAGACTGCGACGAAATCGTAGCTTGTGCGTGCGCGGCGACTGCGCCGCAGGCATCTCCTTTCTTTCAGGCAATCTCTTGAGCTACCAATTCAACTACACCCTGCCGCCGCTGAACGCTGCAGCGCCGAAAGCCGATCCGAACGCGCCGACCTATGCGTCCGAGGACGGCATGGTCGCCTCGCTGTCGAGCCAGGAATGCATTTTCCAGATCCGGCGCACGGGCGAGCCGCACGTGATGACGTTCCAGGTCCTGCAGGCGATGGACCAATGCCGCGAGTTTCGCACGCTCGATGAGCATGTCGCGCGCATTCAGTCGACCCAGCCCGCGCTCGCCAGCAAGCGCGATGACGTGAAACGCGTGCTAGAAAGTCTCGTCCAGCGCCAGTTGCTCATCTCCGATGCCAGCTTCGTCGAGCGCCTCGGTACGTCGTCCGCGATCGCACAGGCGCCGATGCGCGCCGTGTTCATCCGCGCCTGCGACCGCCCGCAGCAGCTCGCCCACCTGTTGACCTCGCTTGCCGAGTACGAGCGCCGCTTTCGTGCCGGCCGTCGCTACGTGCTGCTCGACGACTCGGTACTGCAGGCGAGCATCAACGAGCAGCGCGATTTGCTGCGCGAATTCGCACGTACGACCGGCTGCAAGGTGCACTACATCGGCCACGCCGAGCGCACCAAAATTGTCGACAAGCTCGCGCGCGAATTCCCGCAGGCGAAGGCGACGATCCAGAACCTGCTCGTGCGCGACAAAAGCGCAGGTACGCAGCGCTTCGGCGGAGGCCGCGGCTGGAACATGGCCTTGCTGCTTTCTGCCGGCTCGCGCTTCGCGCTGCTCGACGACGATCTGCGCCTGAATCTCAAGCGGCCGCCATTCGCGCGGCCCGGTCTCGATCCGAACCCGTCGCCGCCGATGGAAGCGGCGTTTCTTGCCAATATGGAGGAAGCGTTCGGCTACGGCGAGGACGTCGATCAGGATCCGTTCGCGCTGCATCTCGATGCCTGCGGGCAGATGCTCGGCGCGCTGACGCGTACGGCGTATCCGCTGTCGCGCCAGGCGCTGCGCGGAATGAACCTGTCGCGGCTGGAAATCCTGTCCGCGCCGTCGCGCGTCGTCGCCACACAGCTTGGCACCTACGGCAGCGCTCGCACCGAGAACGGCTTGTGGCTGTATCGGCTCGAGGGTCGCAGTCGCGAGGAGCTGTGGCGCGAGCGCGCGAGCTACCTGCGCAACACCGAGGCGCAACATATCTGGTTCGGCGTCGCCCAGGCGTTGCCGAAGGAAATCACCGGGTTCACCCCGTTCACGTTCGACAACAGCCTGTTGCTGCCGTGCACGAATCCGGTCGGCCGCGGCGAGGACAGCCTGTGGAGTGCACTGACCCGCTACGCGCATCCCGACGCGGTCGTGCTCGAACTGCCCGAAGCGATCGCGCATGTGCAGGAAAGCCAGCGCAACCGGTCCGAGATCACGCGCAGCGCGTTCGCTCCGCGCGTCAACCTGTTCCTGCGCGACTACATCCAGCGCCAGTTCGGCCTGTACAAGGCGGCCGACCCCGCGCAACGGCTGTCGTTGTTCGCCGATGTGTTGCGCGATCTCGCCGGTGCGACCGAAGCCGAGCGCGTGTCGAATCTGCGCGAATACCTGAGCTACGCGAGAGCCGACCTGATCGATCGCCTGCAGCATCAGATCGAAGCGGCGACCGAGGCGCCGGTGTACTGGCAGGCCGATGCGCGCGCGATCGTAGAAAGCAACGCCAAGGCGCTTCTCGCGAAGGTACCGCCGCGGTTGGGCGACTGGCCTGAAGACATCGACGATGCCGGTTGCGCCAAGGCGCTCGTCGGCGAACTCGATGGCATGGCGGATGCGCTCGAGCATTGGCCCGCGCTGTGGCGTCACGCCGCCGAGCAGGGCGAGAAGTTGCTCGGCGCGCTGTAACCGTTGCGCACGTGAGCGACTCCCGCGAGCGATCGGCTGCCGAGCAGAGCTTCACCAGCGTCGTCATCGTCACTGCCGACAGCGGCGCCGGAGTCGGCGATAGCATCGAGCGCGTGCTGCACAGCACGGCACCCGTCGAGATCATCGTCGTAGACAACGACTCGCGTGACGGCAGCATCGAGCAACTCGCGCTGCGTTTCGCGCAGAACGCGTCCGTGCGTATTCTGCGCAACAAGGAAAACCTCGGCTTCGGTACCGCCTGCAATCGCGGCGCGACGATCGCGCGCGGCGAAACGTTGCTGCTGCTCAACCCGGATTGCCTGGTCGAAAGCAACACGATCGCGCGACTGGGTGCCGCGCTCCGCGCGGATCCGCGCATCGGCCTCCTCGGCGTGCTGCAGACTGGCATCGACGGGCGCATCGATCCAGCTTCGCGTCGTCGCGACCCGCTGCTGCG
>Ga0105237_10008742_pt1 | contig 10931 bp, 8 predicted proteins | sample KBSC24metaG_FD_81520 | JGI IMG/M metagenome (GOLD analysis project Ga0105237, IMG submission 81520) | Corn rhizosphere microbial communities from Kellogg Biological Station, Michigan, USA - KBS C2-4 metaG | ecosystem: Host-associated > Plants > Roots > Rhizosphere > Soil | place: Michigan, USA... | reverse complement strand
TGGTGTCGCGGAGGCCGGTGTTTTAGCGGCCGTGAGCATAGGCCCGGCGGCGCTGAGGGTAAGGATAGAAGAGAGAAAGTTTTTTCGGTTCATCTTAACTTTTGAATTAATATTGCTGCTGCAAATTAAGGCAGCCGCTTAAAATTACTACTTTTCGTACATGCGTTCTTTATTGGCAATCGTAATGTTGTTATTGTCATCGGGGTTGGGGTGGAATTTGCGAGCGCAGGGTCTGACCGGACAATGGACGGGGACTGCCACCGACAGCAAGTCGGATAGAAAGCAAAAACTAGTCCTATCTATAACGGAGGGGGATTCGACCATCGGTGGTGTGCTTCACTGGTACTCTCCGGAAACGCAATATATCCGGCATATTGTTGTCAGTGGCCGGTTTTACGGCAAGGATTCCATTCTAACTATCCGGGAAGACAGTTCCATCAACAGTGCAGTGACTGGTGGCGAGGTGAGCAATACACCGCAGGCTACGGGGTTCTACATTCTGTTCTATCGCCGGACGGCGGGACGAAGGGATATGTTGAAGGGGCACTGGGGGTTTACCGATGCAAAGACGGGGCGATCGGGGGATCTGGAGATCCGGCTGGAAAAGAAGGCTCCGCCGTTCATACCGCTGGTATTACCCCCGCACCCTAAAAAAGATTCTGCGCAGTCCAGGCAGGTTCAGGCCTTAAAAGACCGTCAGTCTGTCGTAGCGGCGAGTATTCCTGTCCGGGGGATCGATACGGTGCGTATCGAGCTGTATGATAACGGCGAGATCGACGGGGATTCGGTCAGTCTGTTCCTCAATGATCAATTGATCGTGCAACATGTGTTATTGACGGCTGAGGCGAAGGTATTGATGGTGCCTATCGATAAGAGTCTTCCGGTGAACAGGCTGGTCTTATTCGCCGAGAACATGGGGAAATTACCGCCGAATACGGCGCTGATGCAGGTGACGGTGCACGGAAAGACGTATAATTTGTTTCTTTCCACGGATTATAAGAAAAATGCTTCGGTGGAGTTTGCGTTGCAGGAGTGAGGCGGGAGCGCGGCGGGTTGGTTTTAGCGCGGGGCAGCGGGAGACGCGGCGGGTTGGTTTTGCAGGGCGGGGTAAAGGGCGTAAATTTGCGTCCAATTATGAATCAACCGAAAAGATACCTGATCACGGCGGCTTTGCCCTATGCCAATGGACTGAAGCATATCGGTCATCTGGCGGGGGCCTATCTGCCGGCAGACATATATGTCCGCTATCTGCGGGCGCAGAAACGGGATGTGGCCTTTATTTGTGGTAGTGACGAGCATGGGACGGCGATTCCGATACAGGCCAGGAAAGAAGGCACTACTCCGAGGGCTATTATCGATAAATATCACGAGCTGATCAAACAGAATTTTGCCGACCTGGGCATTTCTTTCGATATCTACCATCGTACCAGTTCGCCCATTCATCATGAGACCAGCCAGGAATTTTTTACTTATCTCAATAGCCGGGGCGAGCTGGAAGTAAAAGAAAGCGAACAATATTATGACGAGGAAGCTAAAACTTTTTTAGCAGACCGGTATATCGTGGGTACCTGCCCCGTATGCGGCAATACACGTGCCTATGGAGACCAGTGTGAGAATTGCGGTACGTCATTGAGCCCCGAGCAGCTGATCAATCCGCACAGTACCCTGAGTGGTACGCCACCCGTGAAGAAAAGCACGAAACACTGGTATCTTCCTTTGAACAGACATGAAGATTTTTTGCGGGAATGGATACTGAAGGAGCATGCCACCGACTGGCGGGCAAACGTAGTAGGCCAGTGTAAGAGCTGGATCGACGGCGGGCTACAGCCCAGGGCTGTTACCCGGGACCTGGACTGGGGGGTAAAAGTGCCTTTGCCGGAGGCGGAAGGAAAAGTATTATATGTTTGGTTCGACGCCCCGATAGGTTATATCAGCGCGACCCGTCAGTGGGCCATTGATACCGGGAAGGACTGGAAGCCTTATTGGTATGATAAGGATACCCAGCTGGTGCATTTCATTGGAAAAGACAATATCGTTTTCCATGCCATCATCTTCCCTATCATGCTGAAATTGCATGGAAATATCCTGCCGGAAAATGTTCCGGCCAATGAGTTCATGAACCTGGAAGGGGATAAGATGAGCACCAGCCGCAACTGGAAGCTGGACATGCAGGATTATATCGATGATTTTATCAAAAAGGAGAATGGCGGCCCTCAACTGGCAGACAGTCTGCGTTATTATCTGACGACTATTGCGCCGGAGACGAAGGACAGCGAGTTCATGTGGAAGGGGTTCCAGGATGCCAACAATAGCGAACTGGTAGCCAAGTTTGGGAATTTCGTCAACCGGACCTTTGTGCTGATGCATAAATTATGCAATGGCAAGGTGCCGCCCCTGCATGCAGGCCGGGTGGATGAGACCGACAAGGAGATGATGGCTGCTATTGGCGCCACCAAAACAAAGGTGGAGAAGTTACTGGAAGAATACCGGTTCCGGGATGCACAGTTCGAAGTGATGATGTTATCCGACCTGGCCAATAAATATATGCAGAAGAAGGAGCCATGGATCGTCGCCCGGTCGCTGGCCGTGACGCCGGAGAATCAGCAGCTGATCGATAATTGCCTGCACATCTGTCTGCAGGTGACGGCCAACCTGGCCATCCTGATCAACCCTTTTCTTCCTTTCACGGCAAAAAAGATGTTGCATATGATGAAAGTGGTGGAGAAGATGCTGGATTGGGAGAATGCGGGTAAGCTGAACCTGCTGAGTGTAGGGTACAGTCTGCGGGCGCCGGAGTTATTGTTCCGGAAAATAGAAGATGAAGAGGTGAAAGTGCAGATTGCGAAGCTGCAGGCGGCTTCGGCCGCGAGAATAGTGGATGCGGAAGGAGCCGGGGCAAGCGCGGGTGCGGGTGCCGCGGGTGCCGCGGCTGGAGAGAAGGGCGGTGCGGCGGCCGGTGGCGTTGCGGCGGTGCAGGAGGCAAAGGGTACGATCGTTTATGACGATTTTGCGAAACTCGATCTGCGGGTAGGCACCATCGTCACGGCGGAAAAAGTTGAAAAAGCCGACAAGCTGCTAAAGCTGGGGGTAGACCTGGGCAGCGAGGTCAGGACGATCGTTTCGGGTATTGCGCTGCACTTCCGGCCGGAGGAGATCGTTGGCCGGCAGGTGGTAGTGGTGGCCAATCTGGCGCCGCGGAAGATGCGGGGAATTGAAAGCAATGGAATGATATTGATGGCGGAGGATAAGGCCGGGAAACTTCATTTTGTAAACCCGGCAGAGCCTATAGAGCCGGGGGCAGGCGTGAGTTGAGGCAGGGCAGGCCTGGGCTGAAGGGGCAGGCGTGGGTTGAGTGCCGGCGAAAAGATAATTCAGGGGGGTGACAAATCCTGTTGCCCCCTTTTTTCGTATATAGGGTCACATTTACATGCAGCTGCGTTCCATATATGGCATCTCGATCCTTTTATTCCTGTTAACAGGTCTGTTGATCTCCGGTACCTTTTGCCGGCAGAATACCGCCACTTCTCCCCTGGCGAAAGCCGATGTTTTGGTTAACGCAGCTGATCTGGCTGCTTCCTTCGACAGCAATGAGGTGTTTTCGGATAGCTTATACCTTTATAAAGTCCTTTCCGTAAGGGGGATGATAAAGAAAATACTCGAAAAGCAATCGGGGAATTATGTGATCAGCCTGGGAGACCTGTTGCCCGGGAAGCCTGTCGTCGACTGCCACCTGGACAGCATCTACAATCGACAGGTCCTTTATCTAAAAAATGGCGACAGCGTTACCATAAGGGGTACCTGTGCAGGCCGTCTGCTGAATGTGATCCTCATTCAGTGTATTATAGAAAAATAAAACCTGTCGTAAAAAGACACGCGAAAAAATAAGTGCTATTACTTATTTATCTTACTCCAAATACTTGCAATCACTTATTGACGTTTTGGCTTAGTGAGCTTCCCTTCCGGGTGGCCGGGCAACGGGAACTTCGTGTGTTTATTGTCGGTACATGACGCAAAGATATCTGTCCCCCTTGAAAAAGTCTTATATAGGATGTAAAGCAGGAAAAACAACAATTTGGGATTGTGAGGAAATTTTACATTCATGATGGTTACACTGTGCATTCAACAAAAATCTAATATCTATCAAAAAGCAACAACCCTTGTCGTGTTATGAAACAGACCCTGCAATACAAAATACTGCCGTATAACCGTTACAGTTCATTCTACCAGGAAAGAGAGAGTTTCTACCGTAGTTTTATCAACCAATATTATTTAGACTTTGCTGTCCATCAGCTGTCGCAGGAGCATTACGATCCTTATCTGAGCAAGACGCTGATCGCGCCGCACGATATACAATTTGGCGCAACTCCCCGCAAAGTGATCTGGAAGATAGGCATGCCTTCTTTCCAGGTGAAGGATATCAATGATTTTAAAGATCATAAAATACTGTTCTATCGCACCAAGCTGCTTCGCCAGAAAGTGCTGATACAATTTCATTTTATCAACGGATTCTTCTACTATTCCCAGCTGAGCTTTTTATCCTTTACGGAAAAGACCAATAGTACTCTGTTCAACTCCATCCGCAGCAAGTACGAATGCCCTACCAGTTTTGAAGAACAGGATCGGTTGCACATGACGGATATCTGCGGGAATAAGCTGATCATCGAAAAAGGAGTATACCTCACAGTTAGCTATATCACCGGCGACAGCTACCCGCGTCAGCTGATGGAGGAACAGATCAAACAAAGGCATGAGCTGGTCCACAAAGCCGATAATTACGAGATCGACCGGCTGAGTAAAATTCTTTAACCTAAACTTTAATTGTATTACGCTGGCAGGCTGGTAGCTTCAAGGTTACCAGCCTGCCAGTTTTTGCGCCAACAGTTTTTTTCGCTATCTTCGATACAAGTAGTTGTTTAACTAACTAATTTAACCATATGAACCGCATTATCAAGAAAGTGGCCGTATTGGGAAGTGGGGTGATGGGATCGAGAATAGCCTGTCATTTTGCAGGCATCGGGATACAGACATTGTTGCTGGACATCGCTCCCACGGCGTTGAATGAAGCAGAGGCGGCCAGAAAACTTACCCTGGAACATCCGGCAGTGCGAAACCGGATCGTAAATGACGCCCTTGCGGCGGCGATCAGATCCAACCCCTCCCCTGTCTATACGAAAGATGTCGTTAAAAGAATAACCACCGGCAACTTTACGGATAATCTGAAAGATATAGCTGCCTGTGATTGGGTCATAGAAGTGGTAGTGGAAAGGCTCGACATCAAGCAACAGCTGTTCACGGAAGTAGAAAAATACCGGAAGCCGGGCACGCTGATCACATCCAATACTTCCGGTATCCCTATCCATCTGATGGCGGAAGGGCGAAGCGAGGATTTTAAGAAACATTTCTGCGGCACCCATTTTTTCAATCCGCCACGGTATCTGCGTTTACTGGAGATCATTCCCACCCCTTATACGGATCCTGGAGTGACTGCTTTTCTCCTGCATTATGGGGATCTCTATCTTGGAAAGACGACCGTTCTTTGTAAGGATACGCCGGCTTTTATCGCCAATCGTGTCGGGATATTCGGCATCATGAGCATATTCCGGCTGGCAGAGAAACTAGGCTTGACCATTGATGAAGTAGAGGCGCTGACAGGAACATTGATCGGCAGGCCAAAATCGGCTACGTTCCGGACTGCGGATGTGGTCGGCATCGATACACTGGTGAAAGTGGCAAAGGGGGTAGCAGCGAATTGTCCCAATGACGAGCAAAAGGAGGTGTTTTCCATACCTGGCTGGCTGGATAAGATAGTAGCCAACAACTGGCTGGGTGATAAGACGGGACAAGGTTTCTTCAAGAAGACCAAAGGCGCCGGTGGTGAAAAAGAAATACTAACCCTGAATCTGCAGACATTGGAGTATGGGCCCCGCCAGCGACCGAAGTTTGCTACGGTGGAAGCGGCCAAGGCTGTGGACGATCTCAGGACGCGGCTGAAGATGCTGGTTCAGGGAACGGATAAGGCAGGCGAGTTCTTCCGTCTGTTCCATTATGGGCTTTTCTCTTATATATCCCTCCGTATACCGGAGATATCCGATGAATTGTATCGTGTGGATGACGCCATGATGGCAGGTTTTGGCTGGGAGATCGGGGCTTTTGAAAGCTGGGATGTGCTAGGGGTGGAGGCAATGGTGAAGAAAATGAAGGAGGCGGGGTACCCGGTAGCGCCCTGGGTGGATGCGATGCTGGCGTCGGGAGCCCGAACTTTTTATAAAATAGAGAATGGCAAGCGGCTCTATTATGATGTCGCTACCAGTGCCTATAAACCTTTACCCGGAGGAGAAGCTTTCCTGGTAATGAAAAATTTTGAAGGCCAGACGGTATGGAAGAACAGTGCCTGCCGGCTATATCACCTGGGTGATGAAGTGCTGGGGCTGGAATGGAACACTAAAATGGGGACCATCGGCGGGGAAGTGCTGGAAGGTATCCAGCGCGGGGTCGGGGCCGCGGAAGAAAAATATAAGGGCCTGGTCATCGCCGGTGACGGAGCAAATTTCAGTGCCGGTGCGAATGTAGGATTGATCTTTATGCTGGCTATAGAGCAGGATTATGATGAGCTGGATATGGCCGTTCGGCAGTTCCAGAATACCATGATGCGGGCCCGTTATTCGGCGGTGCCGGTGGTTGTGGCGCCACATGGGCTGACGCTGGGTGGCGCCTGTGAGCTAAGCCTGCATGCAGACCGGGTGATCCCGGCGGCTGAATCGTATATCGGTCTGGTAGAACTTGGGGTAGGGTTGATCCCTGGCGGCGGCGGTACAAAAGAGTTTACGCTCAGGGCCGCCGATGAGATGCATGAGGGCGAGCCGGAGACGATAACGTTAAAAGACCGGTTCTTCACTATAGCTACGGCGAAGGTGTCTACTTCGGCCTATGAGGGATATGAGCTAGGCATCCTGAAAAAAGACAGGGATATCGTAAGCGTTAATCAGGGTCGCCGCATCGCAGAAGCTAAAAGTTCGGTGATTGAACTATATAATGACGGATACACGATGCCTGTGCAGAGGAAAGACGTCAAAGTGCTGGGCCGGTCGGCATTAGGCGCGCTGTATGCAGGGATACATGCTATGTGGCGAGGGCAATATGCGACAGACCATGATGTCGTTGTCGCCAAAAAGCTGGCGTACGTCATGTGCGGCGGGGATCTGAGCGAGCCGGCATCGGTCAGCGAGCAATATATCCTGGACCTGGAAAGAGAAGCTTTTCTTAGTCTTTGCGGGGAAAAGAAAACGCTGGAACGCATACAAAGTGTACTAAAGGGGGGCAAGCCGATACGAAATTAAGCCGGCAAACGAAGGCCTGCAGCCTGCAACCTCGGTGCAGGAATATTATATACGGTTCGGGCCAATGACTGAAAAGTCATAAATTAGTGACATGAATTGCTTATCCATTATTGGTGCAACCGCGCTGATCTTTGCCTGTACAGGCGTCACAGCCGGTCCGGGGACACCTCTTTTAGCCACTGAACCCAATTATACGTTAACCGGTACCATCAAAGGTCTGGAGACCGGATGGGTCTATCTCCAACATATTCAAACCGGAACGATCGACTCCGTCAAAACATCAGCAGGAAAATTTACCTTTTCAGGGACGGTAGGTGATCCCGAATATTGTCGTTTAGGTATAACCGGGCGATCGGGAAGGGAATTCCGGGTAGGTTTTTTTTTAGAAAAGGGAACCTTGAAACTGGAAGCGAATAAAGAGTCGATGGATAAGGCAGTAGTAAGCGGAACGCCGGTGCAGGATGAATATCGCGCGTTCCAAAACAAAGAAGACCTGACGACCGACTGGGTACGGAAAAAGGCAGTCGCAAAAGAGTATGTGAAAGCGCATCCTTCTTCTTATGTGTCCATCCTTGAGCTGGATATCTATTTTTCCTACAACCCTGACGTGGTGGAATTGGAAGAGCTGTATAACGGGCTCGATGAGAAGATCAAAACCTCCCACAGCGGCAAGATCGTCAAAGAGACACTGGCCGCAGCCAAAAAAACGGCTGTAGGTCAGGCTGCGCCGGAATTTGAGCAAAAAGACGTCAACGGGAGATCCGTCGCTTTATCATCCTTCAAAGGCCAATATGTACTGATCGATTTTTGGGCAAGCTGGTGCGGTCCTTGCCGGGCAGAGAATCCGGCCGTCGTAAAAGCCTATCAGGCTTATCGCTCCAGGGGGTTTACTATTTTGGGGATCTCGCTGGATGAGCATAAAGACAAATGGCTGGAGGCTATAAAGAAAGATGGCCTGGTATGGACTCAGGTGTCCGACCTGCAAGGCTGGAAGAACAGTGTAGCCCTGACGTACGGCGTGGCGGGCATACCGATGAATTTTTTACTGGATAAAGACGGTAAGATCATAGCCAAAGGACTGCGTGGTGAGGATCTGAAAAACAAATTAGCCGAATTAGTACACTGACCCATGGGCGAAGCGGAATTAAATATAGCTGAACACCAGCTGATCATACGATCGATGTTGTATTTCTATGGCGGGGCAGCAAATCAATCTCTGGCGGTACAGATAGCCGATGATATCAGCGCTACCTGGAATGAGCCAAAGGGAAAGGTAAAGATCAAGGGAGAGTGGTATGCCGTCAGATTCGAGATAGAGGGTTTCTACAACCCGGATCTTCAGCCGGCGGCTGTCTGGCACAATACGGATCCCCGTTTGAATTTTTTTCGCGTTGAGGAGTTCTCCCTGCATGATATTTCTTCCGTAGACGGGTTGGGTTGTAATACGGGATATTTCAAGCTGGGCAACCTGCTCAATCATTCTACCACTGCGGCTCACGAGTATGGGCACACGTTGGGTTTGGATCATCCAAAAGAGTTGGATATCCGGGGTAAGGGGCAGCCTGGCATTATGTATCCGCGCGGGACCTTGTGTGACCCCGCCTTTCAGTATGATCCGGCGGCGGCGCCGGGTGGACCGGGGGGAACGCTGAATCCTTTTACAAGAAAGGTGCTGGATTCGGATATAGCGGGGTTACGTTTGTCGCGGCTGGCGTTTGATGCGCGCTCGCTTTCCATTCTGGGTGAATTTTCTTCTTTTTATCATCAGAAGCATGAGGCGGTGCCGGGGATGAAGTGAGCGTGGCGGGCGCATGGCGGCGTGGCGGGCGTGTCAGGTCAGCGCGTCCAGGGCGCTGTCGATGGAGGGATAAATAAACTGGAATCCTGTGCTGCGGATTTTTTTGGCGCTGACGGTGGTGCTTTTTAATACTTCGATGCTCATTTCTCCCAGCGCAATTTTCAATATGAATGAAGGTACATACACCGGCACAAAATAACGGCCTTTCATGCGGCGGGCCAGTGCGAGAGTAAGAGTGCGGTTATCGACGGGTTGGGGGTTGACGCCATTGAAGACACCCATAAATTCCTTTTGTTCTACTGCGGCAAGATAGATACGGCAAAGGTCGTCCACGTGGATCCAGCTGATCATTTGTTTGCCGCTGCCCAGGATAGCGGCTACGCCAAGTCGTATGGGTTTGCGGAATTCGGCCAGGGCGCCGCCTTTATTGCTAAGGACGATGCCGGTACGGATGATGACCAGGCGTTTGCCCAGGCTGGCGACGGGTGCGATGGCCTCTTCCCAGAGACGGCAGGTTTCGCCAAGGAAGTCCGTGTTGGCGGGATCAGTTTCTTCGAAGGGGCGGGGATTGGGAATGGAGGGGTCTGGACCATACCAGCCGATGGCGGAGGAGCTGATGACCGTCTGGACCTTGTTGGGGATCTCTTTCAGCGTCTGTACCAGGAGCGCACAACTTTTAGTACGGCTTTCTTCGATGAGTTTTTTTCGTTTGGCGCTCCACCGCCGGTCGGCTACGCCGGCGCCAGCGAGGTGGATGATATGATCTGCCAGGCGGATGGCTTCGGGATCGATGAAGCCGGTGTCGGGGTTCCAGTGGAAGCGGACGGGACCGGGAGGATTGGGGGTAGTGGGTGGGGTGACGGCAGCAGAGGGATTATTGGGGGCTGGAAGGGTGACGGCAGCGGGCGTCGTTGCGCGGGAAAGGATAATGACGTGGTGGCCTTTTTCTATCAGGAGTTGTGTAAGGGCAGTACCTATAAGGCCTGTCCCGCCGGTGATAAGGATGGTAGGCATGGAACGAAGGTAGAAAAAAAATCCCCCCGGAGAGCCGGGGGGAATAAAACAACTAAAAACAAACTATTGTACGTTGCCGGGATCAGTCCGGGCGTTTACCATCTAAGAAAGTATTGATTGTGCTGATCTCCGTGTTGTTATTTTCATCGGTCTTCACTTCATAATTGCTGTAGAAGTTTTCGACGTTGGAGATCGTGTTATACAATTCCAAATTACGGCGGATGTAGGCCGGCACAGTTTCAAACTCATTATTCGGGTCGGCAGCATTGACATTAAACGACAAGTTTCTCAACTTGTTGATGCGTTCTGCTGCACGGCGTTTGTGATCATCCGCATCGTCCTGCGCAGCAGGTTCCTCTACGGGTGAGTTCGGCACCGAAAGCGAGTGGGTTTGGTGGGCCCCAGGCTCATCCGCCGTCGAATCCGTATCTCTGAATACAAGCTGCATATCGGGTGAAGTTTCATCTTCCAAAGACGGATGATTGGCAGTCGTGTTCAGGGTCGGCTCCTTGATAGGATTGTTGTGTTCCGGGTTGGATCTTTTGTCCCCATAGGGTTCTTCAGCATAGATATTGGAAGGCCTTGCAAGGTATCCTCCTGACGCTGCAGACGCAGGAGAATTTTTTGAAGCGCCGGGCGCTGTATCTTTTTTGGAAGGTGTAGGGTCGGGGTCCGGTGAAAGCACCCATTCTATACGGGTGGGGCGTTCGTCATCGCCGTTGTGCGAATTACCGTTCGCAGCGGGCTGACCGTTGTGGGAGTGGCCGTTGCGGGTGCGGGGA
>Ga0105237_10008738_pt1 | contig 10935 bp, 12 predicted proteins | sample KBSC24metaG_FD_81520 | JGI IMG/M metagenome (GOLD analysis project Ga0105237, IMG submission 81520) | Corn rhizosphere microbial communities from Kellogg Biological Station, Michigan, USA - KBS C2-4 metaG | ecosystem: Host-associated > Plants > Roots > Rhizosphere > Soil | place: Michigan, USA... | reverse complement strand
TTCGCAATGGCACATCGCCGCGGCGTCGCGCGAGCAGGGCAATCTGCTGCCGGATATGACCCATTCAGCCGGTCTCAGTGTTGGTTCATTCTCCCGAGCGCACGAAAGATGCCCGCGCCGGAGCGCTCCCGAGCAACCACAGGCAGCCGCCCGGGAGACCCACGACGATATTCAGCAGTCCAAAAGCAACGGAGATCGCGAGGGCTTGCGGAGCGCCGATCCCGAGCAGGCTCAAGCCGATGATCATCGCACCTTCCCTGACGCCCCAGCCCGCGAAGGAAATCGGGATCACCGAGACGAGCATGATCGCCGGAATCACGAGGAGTGCTGCGCCAAACCCCAGTGGAATGCTCATGCCTTGCGCACAGAGATAGATCGTCGTAACGAACAGAACCTGGACCGCGCCGGAAAGTGCGACGATCGCGACACTCGGGCCGCGCGAGTAGACCACGCAGCGCAGATCCTGCACCAGCTTCCCGAGCGACTCGGTGACGCGCCGACGGCCGAGCAGCCGCGCGATGAAGTCTCCAGCGAAAAAGAGCGCAACCAAGCCGCACACCCCGAGCAGCGCAATCGCCTGGAACGCGGCTTTTGCCGGCAGCCTCTCGGCCACTGGTTGCGGCAAGAGCAGTAACGTGCCGGCAACGATCACAGCGAGAACCATCAATCCGAGCGCCCTGTCGCAAAGAACTCCGCTGATCGCGCGTGCCAGCGGCACACCTTCACGCGACGCCAGCCACGCGCGCATCGCGTCGCCACCGAGCGCCGTGGGCAGCACTTGATTGAAAAACTGACCGATCAAGGTCAGCCGGAATACTTGTGCGAGCTGCATGTTCGCACCGACCAGGCCATTCACCAGCCGCCAGCGCAAACTGACGAGAGCCAGCTGCAGCACCATGGGCAGGACTGCCGCGGCAGCCCACTTTGGCGACATTGCGCGCATCTGCACCACGACCGGCGCGACGTCGACTTTGCTGAGCAAATAAGCCATCAACCCGATCGTGATCGCGATCTTGAGAGCGAGCCTGGCGAGAGAAGAGTTGGTTTGCTTAATTCGATGCGGACCCGCAAGGGGCCTGATGCGGCACAACGTCAGGCTTCGGCGCCGCCGTTGCCGCGCTTGCGGTCGTGCGGCAAGTGATAGTCGTCCGAGAAGATCTCCTTCCTCACGCGCAGCATGTCGCGAATCGTGAGCAGGATGTTTCGCATGCTCGTCGACGAGCTGCTGCCGAAGGAGCGCGGGAATGTCTGGATGCCGAGCTCGCCGACAGGATACCCGCACAGCATGGTCTTTATCGCGAGCTCCGCGCCGATGAACGGGCTGTCGCTCGTCAACGTGACCTGATCGAGGACGGACCGATGGATCGTGCGGATGCCGGTCGAAATGTCGCGGAACGGCGTGCGGAACAGGCGTCGCAGGACGAAGTTGTAGACGAACGAGATGAAGATGCGACTGGTCGAGTAGAGCTTCCGGTAGCGGAACGCAATGATGAGCCGGTAGTACGCCCGGATCTCCAGCATCTTCTTGAGGTCCGATACGGCGTATTCGTTGTCGCCATCGACCATGCAAATCCATTCGTGCCTGCAGGCCTCGATGCCAGACTTGAGCGCGGCACCATAGCCGCGATTGGCACCGTGATGAATGACTCGGATGATGTCCGGATACTCGCGTGCGAGCTCATCGGCAATCGGGCCGGAGCGATCGGGAGAACCGTCGTCGACGATGATGATCTCGAAGGCGGTCGCGTACCCGCGCAGCAGCGCGATGCCTTGTTCGGCGACGCTGCGGACAGTCGCTTCGTCGTTGAACACCGGGAAGAACAGACTGACGTTGAGGTCGGACACGGGATCGGGCTCAGAACGACAGCCGGCGAAACACGGCCCACGGCAGCGCACGCAACACAGCGCAGACCGCATACCAAAAACGCGGATAGTAAGCCACGCCGAAGTCCACGAGGCGCCGCCGATAGACCACTTCCGCGAGCTGGTCCGGTGCCGCGACAGGCAGCGGCGTCCGTTGTCCGAAAGACAGATTCGTGTCGAGATAGCCGAGCACGTAGAATTGCACACGGACGTTCGAATCGGTCAAAGCGTGCCGCAGGCTCTCGAAATAGCTTTGCAGGGCTCGTTTTGCGGCACTATATGCCGCGTTTCGCCTACGGCCACGCGTCGCGGCCACGCTGCCGAACCCGATGATGAGCGCGGACGGCGCCGATCGCAGCCTCGGCAGGTAATGCCCGATCAAGCGGCCTAGCGCCGTATAGTTCGCGTTCGTCAGGGCGTCGAACGCATCCGGAGACTGACTGGGGTGGTCGTCCGGTCGGCTCACGCCAGCCGGCAGCAGCAATCCCGCGAGTGGCGGCAACCCGGCCAACGCCGAATCGATGTCGGCAAACCCCAGCGACGGTGTCTTCAGATCCAGCACCACCGGTATAACGGGTGTCTGGTGGCGCAACTTGAGATCCGCTGCTAGAGCGCGGGTATCGCGCAGATCGGACGAAACCAGCACCAGGGGATGTCCCGCGCGGGCAAACCGCTCAGCCAACGCTCGTCCGAGACCTGAAGAGCCGCCGACGACGAGATAGGTCATCTCGTACAGCGCTGCGCGGTCATAGACCCAGCCGCTGCGACAGCTCGGACTGGTACAGGCGGTCCGGATCAAGCTGCATCAGCCGTGCGCGAAACTGTGCATGGAACGGGAGCGCACGCGTGGCCGTATCTGCCCCCAAACGCGAGTCCTTCGCGATGTTCGGTTGCGCCCCAGTACTCACTACGACCCGGTCAAGCGCATCGAGGAAACGGCGCGTTGCCTCGCACCTCACGAGGTCGAGCGCGAACAAGGTACCACGACCCGACATGCTCAGCGAATGCTGGCGACCCTGGAACAGCTTCAACGACATCATCACGAGCGGTGGATCGACCATGTGAACGAGCGCGCTCAGTTCAGCAATGAATGCCGGCACAGCTGCATCCGGGACGAGGATCTGCGCTTCGGCGAGCCCTCGCCTGCCGTAGAAACGATGGTAAAGCGTCTGGCGCGCGAACGGGAAGGCCGCATCGAACGCCGTCTTGACCTGGCTCGGCCGGTGCACCGCCATGCGGCGAAAGAGTGCGTTTGCGGAACGCACCGTCAGCCGGTTCCAGAGCGAGATCGGCCATCGCCCGCGTTGGTCCGAGGACATCGGCGCATACGCGCCGGTGGCTTCATCTGCGGCGTCCTCGGTCCAGTTGCCCAACAACAGGACACCTCGTCCGAACGCTGGTCCTCGCGCGGCGCCATCGTGCCAGCTATACGCAAAGTCGGCGGCGCTCTCCTGCTGCAGCCGACCTGCACATTCGGCGAGCGACTCGGTCGCGATACTCCGAACACGCACGTTGCGCGTCAGCAGGGGCGAGAGCCGCAATGTCGCGTCGACGATCACTCCGGTCATGCCGAAGCCTCCGCAGGTCGTGCCGAACAGCTCCGGGTGGCTCGTGCGCGTGATCGACTGAAAGCCGCGGCGCGGATGGAACAGCGTCATCGCTTCCACCCAGTCGCAGAAAGTTCCGTCGCGCGCCGGGTTCTTTCCATGCGCATCGGCAGCGATGCATCCGCCCACCGTGATGAGCGGATAGCCGGGTAGCACCGCGCAGTAAAGGCCGCGCGGTTCCGCCCAAGCCAGTAGGCGTTCGAGAGTGATGCCGCCTTCCACCTTGATGGTGTGGTTCTGGTCATCGAACGCGAGCAGGCGGTTGAACGCGGTCATCTCCTGAACGACGACGCCCGCGCCGAAGCTCGCCGCTGCATACGACAAACCGGCGCCGCGCGCGATGCGCTTTCTGGCGCCCAGGTCGACCTCGAGATGGCGATAGCGATCCGGACGTTGGTGATCCGTCGATAGCGCCAACGAGCCGTCGAACGTCACAAAGCGCGATTGCCGCAACACCGCTGCGTCGACGTCAGAGCGTCGCATGGTGATCGAGAGATCGCGCTGCCCGCATCAATCCGCTCCTCAGCCGGGCGTGTCCAACGCCTCCAATACGCGCCCGAAGAATTCGTTGGCATGGTCAGCATCGATCCAGCGCACCACCAATACCAGGCGGCGCTCAGGCTCGATCCATGTGAACGAGCTGCCTGCGCCGAACGCAAAGTAGCTCGACGCGGGCACGGCGGGGAACACACGCCGCTCGTGATTCAGCCAAGTCAGATAGCCGTAGTACGGCGCGATCGCACACGGCGCGCGCATGCGCCGGAGCCATTCCGATGAAATCACTTGCCGTCCGCCGGCTTTGCCCTCGTTCAGGAGCAACTGGCCTACGCGCGCCTGGTCCACGCTGCCGATCGATATGCCGCCGCCCCAATGCGTGCCGCCCGGCACCGACTGCACGCGACGCCCGTCCAGATCGATCCAGGCGTTGTCATACCCGACCCAACGCCAGTCGTCGCCGGCTCCGATCGGCTGCATGACAGACTCGCGAAACACCTCTGGCAACGGACGCCGAAACAGGTGCAGCAAAGCCAGCGAGAGCTGATTGATACGAACGTCGTTGTATTCCCAATACGTCCCGGGAGCCTGCAGCGGGCGCGGATCACCTTTCCTGCCGGCCGCCCGGACGGTTTGAAACTGCACGGTGCGATAGCGCTCCACCTGATCGGGGATGCCGAAGCACTCGCCTTCCCACTCGCTGGTCTGTTGCAGCAGATGCGTCCATGTGATCTGGGCGTTGTGGCCTCGCTCGAAACCGATACGGCGGACGCGCGCGACGACAGGCTCGTCAGGATCCGGCAACAACCCTCGGTCATGGGCGATTCCGGCGAGCAGCGCAAGGTAAGTGTTGGCAATACTGAATGTGAGATCGGCGCGCTTCGGCTCGCCCCAGGAGGTCAGCGTTTTCCCATCGCAAACGATGGTTCCCGACACGGGGCCGCGCGCATGGACCGGCCCGAACAGCCGATTCCACGGCGGCGGATCGTGGCGATGAATGCCCCACAGATCGCCCACTTCACGGCTCCAGCCGGTCTCGTGGTCGATCGCAAATTGCACCGCTTGCTCGAGCTTCTCGTTCTGCATGGAGCGCGTCGATGGAGGTATGGTGTATTCGGCGCTAACGTGCACTCGACGACGTCGAGCGAGCTCCGCTCAGCGCGACGCTGCGCTGCAGGCCACGCCGTTCCGGGAAGAAAACAGGAAGATTGTGCGACGTCAGCCTTTTCGACGTGCGCGGCCATCCTTCGCGGCGAGCTGCTCCAGCCGAGCCAGCGCTTCCCGCTTGCCGATCCCACGAAACGCCGCGATGCTCTTCAATTGCTCCGCGCGCGGGCTCGCCACCTGACGCTCCCAGTTGTAGACCGACTGCGCGCTGACACCGACCAGCTTGCCATAGTCGGCCGCAGACAGGCCGAGACGCTCGCGTTGCGAACGCAGTCCCTTCGCGACGAAGCGCACGCGCTCCGTCTTGGCGGTGGCCGCCGTGGCAGGCGGGGCGCGCAGGACTCTTTGCTCGAGCACGGACACCTGGCGCTGCAACTTCGCCACTTGCCGCTTGAGCGCGGCGATGTGCCGGCGATGCTGCGTCGTCGCTCTTTTTGTTGCCTCCACCTGCGCACGAATCTCTCTACGCGATAGCCGGGAGATCTCTTCTTTGAGCAGGCTTGCGATGTTCGGCATTGCGTATCCTCTTCTGAAGGCTGCCGGGGCGCATTCAGAATGCAAAATTGCCGCGGCGGGGTCATTGGTTCCAATTCCGATTGCTGCCGATCAGAAGTTGACCAGATCGCCGCCCATATGTCGAGCGTTTTATGCACGGTCAATCCTGAAGAATCAACGAGATCGCATCCAAGGCACAGACCTTCCAGGGGGAATTCCCCAATGCCGGCTCGGCTTTGGGACGACTTGATGCTGCAAAGAACGAAACCTTCGCTTTGTGGGTTTCCGGCAAAGACGCATTTGGGCATGCTATAGAAAAACCTCGTTTAAGCAGCGCGAAGACAGTCAAAATATCGAATCTAGGCTATCGGACGGAGTCCAATCGAGACGGAATTCAAAAGCAAGACCCGGAGTGCGAGACTAGGCGGCAGCCTTTACAGTACGGCCATCAACTGTACTGATCGAAGGAACGGACATGAACACAGCAGATGCAAAGCGCGCGGCTGCCACCACCAAAGATCCCCGTTGGGCTGCTATCGTCGCTCGGAATCCGGCCGCGGACGGCCAATTCTTCTATTCCGTAAAGACGACCGGCGTGTACTGCCGCCCCTCGTGCGCGGCGCGTCCCGCGCGCCCCGAGAACGTGCAGTTCCACTCGAGCTGCGAGGACGCGGAGCGCGCCGGGTTTCGTCCTTGCAAGCGGTGCAAGCCCAACCAGCCGCCGCTGGTCGAACAACACGCGGCGAAGGTTACCGAAATCTGCCGGCTGATCGAGGCAGCGGAAACCGCACCCGCACTCGATGAGCTCGCGAGCAAGGCAGGGTTGAGCCCATATCACTTTCATCGTGTCTTCAAGGCCGTCACGGGTCTGACACCCAAGGCCTACGCGGTGGCTCATCGCGCCAACCGCATGCGCACCGAGCTCGATCGGAGTGGGACGGTCACAGCGGCGATCTTCGATGCGGGATACAACTCGAACGGCCGCTTCTACGAGAAATCGGATGAAGTCTTGGGGATGACACCGTCCAACTATCGTGCAGGCGGCGCAAACACTGCGATTCATTTTGCGATCGGCGAGTGCTCGCTCGGGTCCATTCTGGTCGCAGCTAGCCAGCGCGGAGTCTGCGCCGTCTTGCTGGGCGACGATCCTGACGCGCTTGCGCGCGATCTGCAGGACAAGTTTCCTCGTGCCCATCTGATCGGAGGCGACAAGGCGTTCGAGCAGATCGTCGCCAAAGTCGTGGGCTTCGTCGAAGCACCCGGCGTCGGACTGGATCTGCCGCTGGATGTGCGCGGCACCGCGTTTCAGCAGCGCGTTTGGCAAGCGCTCAGGAAGATTCCGGTCGGCACGACCGCCAGCTACTCGGATATCGCCAAGCAGATCGGCTCGCCGAGTGCAGTGCGTGCAGTGGCGCAGGCGTGCGCAGCGAACATGCTCGCGGTCGCCATCCCGTGCCATCGTGTCGTCAGGAACGACGGCGCACTCTCCGGCTACCGCTGGGGTGTCGAGCGCAAGCGCGCGCTGCTCGATCGCGAGGCGAGCGCATGAACGCACGAGCCGAGAAAGCCGTTGCACTGGCCCCGGCGAGCGAGGTTACGCCGAGAGTAGATTTGGTTGACTGGGCGCGCATATCGCAAGACCTCGACGACCGCGGCAGTGCGACGATCGGAGGGTTGTTGACCGCAGCCGAGTGCGAATCGGTGGCCATGCTTTACGCCGTCGACGAGATGTTTCGCAGCCGAGTGGTCATGGCCCGGCACGGTTTCGGCCGAGGAGAGTACAAGTACTTCGCCTATCCGCTGCCGAGCATCGTCGGCAGCCTGCGCGCGGCGCTTTATCCGCGCCTCGCGCCGGTCGCGAACCGATGGCATGCAGCGATGGGCATGGATGTTCAATTTCCCGAGCAGCACGCCGACTTCCTCGAGCGTTGTCATGCTGCCGGCCAACGGCGGCCGACGCCTCTGCTGTTGCAATACGGCGTGGATGATTACAACTGTCTGCATCAGGATCTGTATGGCGAGCATGTGTTCCCGCTGCAGGTCGCGGTTCTGTTGTCCGAGCCACAGCGCGATTTCACGGGCGGCGAGTTTGTGATCACCGAGCAGCGCCCACGCATGCAGTCGCGGCCCGAAGTGGTGCCGTTGCGGCAAGGCGACGCGGTGGTGTTTGCGGTCCACCATCGTCCGGTGCAGGGCACGCGCGGGGTCTATCGCGTGAACCTCCGGCACGGCGTTAGCCGCCTGCGCTCCGGCCATCGGCATACGCTCGGAATCATCTTTCACGATGCGGCGTGAGCGCGCGTGACTGCGGACTTGTTCGACACGGTCGGTGTCGGCGTCGCCGCCGACCAGAGCTTGAGCGCCGGTGCGATGCTGTTGCGCGGTTTCGCCATGGCGGACGAGGTCGCGCTTCTCGGCGCTGTTCACGAGGTCGCCGCGCGCGCACCGTTTCGGCACATGGTCACACCGGGCGGCTTTCGCATGTCGGTCGCGATGACGAACTGCGGGACATTCGGATGGGTGACGGACAAAACCGGCTACCGCTACGACATGGTCGACCCCGAGAGCGGCTGCAGTTGGCCGCACATGCCGGAGCCTTTCCTGCGACTCGCGAATCACGCAGCAGTGCGCGCCGGCTTCGGACCTTTCGTGCCGGATGCGTGTCTCATCAATCGGTATGAACCGGGCACGCGGCTGTCGCTGCACCAGGACCGCAATGAGCGCGACTTCGCTCAGCCGATCGTATCGGTATCGCTTGGTCTCCCGGCGGTCTTTCTATTCGGCGGTATGGCGAGGTCCGACAAGTCGCAACGAGTGCCGCTTGCACACGGCGATGTGGTCGTATGGGGCGGGCCGGATCGTCTGCGCTTCCATGGCGTGCTGCCGATCAAGGAAGGACTTCATCGGCTCACCGGCGCTTGTCGAATCAACCTGACGTTCCGCAAGGCAGGCTGATCAACGATACCGCAGCGCCGTCAGCACAGGCTCAGTATCTGCGAAACGCGCTCGTAACTTTCACATCCTCGGGCGCTGGGAAGTAACCATGCCAGGTAGCCGCACCAGGGTTACCATTGAAGTCAACGTAGCTTGTGTCAGAATAGAACGCGTCGTCTGATCGAGTCTCTGCAGAGCTACCCAGCCGCATTCTTACCCCGAGACGGCCGCTTGCCCACAGCAGGCCCAGAAAGAACGCCGCACTATGGGTCAGCCATAGCAAAAAGACGACGGATGTCCATACGGCGGCGCTCATGGCTCTTTCGACGAAAGCCCCCAACCCAAGTTCGATCAATAAGATTACGGACGCAACGCTTGCGGCTTGAGCGCTTATGTTAGCGCTTTGATCTGTGATTCGCGGCATTCCCTAGTCTGGGCTCGTTTCACACTCTCCGACCCTCTTCCCGATCTGCACCTCGGACATCGTCATGTTCTTGCCGCCCATGTTCATCTTGATAGTGCCGCGATAAGCAGTCGTTGCAGTCTCGAACATGCCGACTGCACTGCCCCGATTCGGACCAGGGCACACGATGCGATAGATCGCCGTATCCGCGGTCGCTTCGTAGTCGACCAGATCGCACGTCTTGAGCGGGTTCTCGCTCAATACGAAGAAGGCCCTACCCGATTCGAGATCGGCGCGAACGATGCATCGATTGACGACCAGCGGTGCCGCGACATCCTGCACGTTCGGAAGGCTGATGCGGACCTCGACCTGATACAGCCCAGGACTCAGCGTCGGACCGGCCGCGTCGGCGCACGTCGCGCGAAGAACTGCGGCCACCACCATTGTCAGGACAGGCTCGCGCATCCAATGCCCTTGAGCTGAAGAAGGCGATAATAGCGCCACCGCACGAATTACGGCACTCCGATCGTTACGGTCGTATTCCAGAGCGCATCGCGCGCGCCCATATGGAGGAGACACCATGAAGGTCAAGAGCATTGAGACGCTAGCCTGCGACGCCGGCTGGCGCAACTATCACTTTGTCAAGCTCACGACCGACGTGGGCATTGTCGGCTGGAGCGAATTCGACGAGGGCTTCGGCGCGCCGGGTGTGGGCGCGGTCATCGAGCGGCTGTCGGCCCGCGTGATCGGCCAATCGGTGGGGGCGCACGAGCGCATCTACGCCGAGCTGTACGCAGCGACACGCCCCGCCGCCGGCGGCATTGTCGCGCTCGCGATGGGTGCCATCGAGAACGCGCTGCTCGATGCGAAGGCGAAAGGGCTGGGCGTGCCGGTCTACGAGCTGCTCGGCGGCAAGATTCGCGACCGCATCCGCGTGTACTGGTCGCATTGCGCGACCTGGAGAATCAATCACCCGGCTGTCTACAAGCCCGCGATCACCGACCTCGATGGCGTCAAGGCAATCGGCCGCGAAGTGCGTGAGAAAGGCTTCGGCGCGCTGAAGACCAACATCTTCATGTACGACTCCCACAGAAAGAATGCGCGCGGCTGGCGGCCGGGGTTCGGCGTGCCGTTCCTCCCCGAGATCAATGTCGAGCGCGACGTGGTGCGCAATCTGCTCATGCACCTCGAAGCGCTGCGTGACGGCGCGGGCGCGGACATCGACATCCTGCTCGATTTGAATTTCAACGCGAAGACCGAAGGCTATCTGAAGATCCTGCGCGCGATCGCCGATCTCGACATCTTCTGGGTCGAGATCGACAGCTACAGCCCGGAGGCGCTCGGTTACATCCGGCGGCAAGGTCGGCATCCCATCAGCTCGTGCGAGACTCTGCTGGGCCTGCGCGAGTTTCTGCCCTACTTCCGCGAGCAAGCGATGGACGTCGCGATCATCGATACGCCCTGGAACGGCGTCTGGCAATCGATGAAGATCGCCGCGGCAGCCGAGGCGCATGAGGTCAACGTGGCACCGCATAACTTCTACGGGCATCTATGCACGATGATGAATGCGCACTTCTCGGCCGCCGTCCCGAACCTGCGCATCATGGAGACCGATATCGACCGCGTCGAGTGGGATCACGAGCTGTTCAACCACGTGCCGGAGTTCGTCAACGGACATCTCGTGATGCCCAGTCGCCCCGGCTGGGGGATCGAGCCGAACGAGGCCGCGCTGCGCGCGCATCCGCCCCAGGGTCATCAAGGGCTTTTGAACTACGGCCGCAAAGCTTAGCGAATCGAATTGAGCTGCAGTCCAAAGCCCGTTCGTGCTGAGCCCACCTAAGCCCCGTCGCTGGCGAGGCAAGGCGAGATGAAGAACTTCCCCCCTTTGACAAAGGGGGGTAGGGGGGATTTATCCGCGGTCGTCACTGAGAATCAAAATCCCCCTCGATCCCTCTTTTTCAAAGGGGGAAG
>Ga0105237_10008737_pt1 | contig 10935 bp, 7 predicted proteins | sample KBSC24metaG_FD_81520 | JGI IMG/M metagenome (GOLD analysis project Ga0105237, IMG submission 81520) | Corn rhizosphere microbial communities from Kellogg Biological Station, Michigan, USA - KBS C2-4 metaG | ecosystem: Host-associated > Plants > Roots > Rhizosphere > Soil | place: Michigan, USA... | reverse complement strand
CGCCGCTCGTCTACTGGACCATGCTCGCGTCGGTCTCGATTTTCGGGGAGAACGAATTCGCCCTGCGACTGCCCAATGCGCTCGCCTCGGCAGCCTGGATCATCGCCACCTATCTGATCATGCGCCGGTTTGGCGGCGAACGTTTCGGAATCGCTTCGGCGCTGGTCCTGGCTTCGATGCTCGGCGTGTGGGTCTTCACTCACCTGATCCAGCCCGAGCCGTTTCTCGCCTGTTTCATTTCTCTCGCTCTCTGGTGCCTGATCGAGGCGCGGCTCGATGCCCATCCCGAATCGGAGCCGCCCCGGCGCAATCCGGCGGGATGGCGTTTCCCGGGCGATCCCTGGTACCTCCTCTTCTGGGTTTTCCTGGGACTGGGTACGATGAGCAAGGGACTCCACGGCGCGCTCTGGCCGCTGGGCGTGGCGGTGCTGACGGCGATTTTCGTGCCGAGCTGGCGCCCATGGCTGCGCCCGATTCTGAGCCTGCGCGGCTTTGCCGCCTTCGCGCTGCTGGTCGTTCCCTGGTACGCGTACATGGCGGTGCATTTTCCCGGTTTCCTGCCCGCCCATTTCGTCAACGAGCAGCTGGGGGCCAGTCTCAACACCCGTTATCCACCTGACGCCAAGCAGCTGCCGCTCTGGCAATTTTATCTTCAGCACCTCCTCTTCTGGCTACCTTGGACGCTCCTGCTGCCCGGCGCTGTTTACGCCTCGGTTCGCGCGGTCTTGATCGCGCGACAGCGCGAGCACGCCTTCGCGCCGCAGACGGTCGATATCCTCAAGCTGCTCGGTTGCTGGGTTATGCTGACCATGGTGTCGGTTGCCTTTTCGACGCGGCAGGATTACTACAGCATGAGCAGCTGGGGCGTGGTCGCCGCCTTCCTGACGGTGCCGTGGATGAGTCCCTACTTCTCCTTCCTTCGGATGCCGCGGTGGTTCCTTTTCGTGCCGTGCCTGCTGGTGGCGATTGTCGGCTTTCTTTCGCTCTGCTTCGTTGGATGGATTGAACCGAAGCTCAGCGCGCTTGGCGCGACCACAGCCTCGCCGATCCGCGAGCGCGATAATTTCTACGATGCCATCACCGGAATTTCGCCCGCGCTCTGGGGTCACTTCGTCACGTTGCTCGGGGTTTTCGGTCTGGCGATGCTGGTGGCGGGAACGATCACTTCGGCGCTGATCTGGCGGTACCGCTCCTTCCCCGCACTGCTGATTTTGTCGGGAACGATGGCGGTGCCGGTTTGCATGGCGGCGGTCGGTTTTTCCATGATGAGCCCCTATTTCTCTCTGGCCGAGGAGGCCGGGGCGATCAACCGCGAAATCGTCGCCAAGCCTGACGCCATTGTCGCCTGCGAAGCGCTGCCTCACACCGCCTCGAGCCTTCTCTACTATCTCAACGCGCGCATCCACTGGGTGAACGCTCCCTTCAACAACCAGTACGCCCAGCAGGTCCTCGGGCAGGGTCGCGAGTACTACTGGGACGAGACGACGTTGCGCTCGACATGGGAGACTTCTGCCCCGGTCTATCTCATCCTCGAGGAGAATCGGCTCGACTACTGGCAGAAGCAACTGCCATCCAACGCGCGCGTGGTGAACAAAAGCGGTACGCGGGTCGTGCTCAGCAACAGGTAGCCCTCGACCGGCGCGGTCGTTTTGGCGCAGACTGAGCGCGTGCGCATCCTGCTGCTCAACCAGGTCTTTCAGCCCGACCCCCAGGCCACGAGCCGCTACCTGAGTCGTCTGGCCGAGGAATTGGCGGCGCAGGGGCACAACGTGACCGTCCTGGCCAGTCGCCGCGCCTACGGCGATGCGGGCACGCTTTATCCGGCCCGCGAGACGTGGTGTGGAGTTGAGATCATCCGCGTCTGGAGCGCCGGATTCGGCCACGGAAATAAGATTGGGCTGGCGCTCAATTTTCTCACCTTTCTCCTCGCAGCAGCGTGGCGCGGTTTGTTCCTGGGACGATTTGAAGTGATCGTGGCGCTGACGACGCCACCGCTGGTGTCCGTTCTCGGGACGATTCTCGCGTGGGTGAAACGCGCCCGCTTTATCTACTGGGTGATGGATCTCAATCCCGACGAGGCCATGGCAGTTGGTTGGTTGCGGGCGGAAGGATTCCCGGCCCGTTTTCTCGAAGTGGCTTCCCGCTGGAGCCTGCGTCGGGCGGACCGGGTGATCGTTCTAGACGACTACATGCGGGACCGGGTGCGCCAAAAGGAGATCGCGGCGGAAAAGATCGAGGTAATTCCCCTCTGGGTGCAAGACGAGGCGGCCTTCGATACAGTAAAGAGAGAGGAATTCCGCGCGGCTCACGGCTGGGAGAAAAATCACGTGGTGATGTACGCGGGTAACCATACGCCCTGCCATCCACTCGATACACTGGTCGAGGCGGTGCGTCTTTTGCAAAAGGAACCTCGTCTCCATTTTTGTTTCGCGGGCTTTGGCACGGAATGGGCGAAGCTGCAGGAACAGGCCCGGGTCGAGGAATGGGGGAACGTCACGTTTCTCGGTTATCATCCTCCCTCCAGCGGCGTGCTCGCCGCCGCCGATACGCAGGTCGTGGTGATGGGAGAACCTTTTGTGGGCATCATCCATCCGTGCAAGATATACAACTTTCTGGCGGCGCAGCGGCCCTTCGTTTCCATCGGTCCGGCGCGGAGCCACATCTCGGATCTAATCCGGGAAGCTGGGCTGGAAGAATGGGCCGCCTCCTTTTCTCATGGGGAAAGTCAGGCGCTGGCCGACGAATTGAAACGCCGTGCGGAAGGGAAAGCGCTGCCGCCGTGGCCGCCTGCCTCGCGGTTCCAAAAATGGTCGGAGCGCGCCGTGCTGGACAGGCTCGTTTCTGCCCTTGTACAGATTTAGAGGTTGGCGGCGCTTATGGTTCGTCATCCCGAGCTTGTCGAGGGATCAGACGCGTGATGACTATTCAACCGGCAAGACCGCAGCCAAACGATGCCTTTCTGTGATCGCCAAAATTTTCGGGAAATGAAAGCGCGTCTGATCTCTCGACAAGCTCGGGAGGACAGAGCGGGGATATTCCGTCGGCAAGCTAAGCGGGTGGATTGAGCAGCCGCTCGATCTCGACGCCGACGATGCAGACGTCGTCGACGAATTTTTCCTGGCCGGAAAACTGGCGCGCCTGGGCCAGTACCGCATCGAGGAAGGCCCCGCGGCGCTTTTGTGAGCAGCTCTGCACCAGCGAGAGAAACCGGGGATCGTCAGGGGCGAGTTCCTTGCCTTCGCCAAGATCGCAAAGACCGTCGGTGTAGAGGAAAAGGAGGTCGCCCGCCTTCACTTGATCTTCCTCGGTCGGATAGACCGAGTCCTTTGCCACGCCCAGTGCGAAGGGAGGCCGCGCCTGCTCGGCGCTCAGCATGCGTACCTTGTGTTTATCCCGGCAGAGGTGGAGCGGGGGCGGATGGGCGGCGTTGGCGAAGCGGAGGGTGCCGGTCTTCGCGTCGATCACCATGTAGAGGGCGGTCACGAACATCGAGGTCGGCAGCGGCTCGAAGAAATGGTGCAGGCGGCGGTTGAGTTCTTCCAGGAATGAGCCCGGGTCGCCCGCGAGACCCTGCGCCTCCTCGACCAGCACCCGCTGTACGGCGGTGACCAGCGCGGCGGGAACCCCGTGGCCCATAACGTCGCAGATGAGGACGCCCGCCTGGGTGTCGGAGACGGTGAGGATGGTAAAGAAATCGCCTCCGACCAAACCTTCCGGCAGATAACGGTGGGAAAAGAGGAGCGCGCTTTCGGCGTCGGACGCCCCTCGGGGAAAGGTCGGGTAATACTGAGGCAGGAGCGCCATCTGCACCTGCCGGGCCAGCGCGAGTTCCTCCTCCACCTGGGCCTGCTTTTCGGCGATGGCCTTGGCGTACTCGTTCAGCTGCTCGGCCTTGCGGTGCTCCTCGGTGATGTCGCGCGAGATGCCGCAGGTGCCGATGATCTTCCCGCTGCTGTCGCGCATGGGAACTTTGGTGGTGGAGACCCAGCGGATGCGGCCGTCCGGCAGGTCTTCCCGCTCCACCTTGGCCACGATCGGCTGTCCGGTGGCCAGTACCTGCTGCTCATCGGCGTAGGCAGCCTGGGCGTGGGCGGGGAGGAAGATGTCGAAGTCGGTCTTGCCCTTGAAAAAGTCCTCATTGGAGGAAAGGAATTCCCTCATGGCCCGGTTGACGGAAAGAAAGCGGCCCTCCCGGTCCTTGAAGTAGATCCGGTCTGGCGTGGTTTCCATCAACGCCATCAGCAATTGGTGATCGATCTCAGGCATACGAAAAAGCGCGGATGTGAATGACGAACCTGATTTTCTCCCAAGGGCGGCCCGCGCGATGCGAAAACGCCCTTAAGCCGTATTAGTGTGCCCAGCGGGTTTGGCGATGAAAATATTTGGATAGACGGTCAACTTTAATACAAGGGTATAATTCGCTTGCGCCCGAATTGAGACACGCCGAAAATGGGGAATGCCGCTTCGGGCGCTCATCGTCGACTTCAATTCCTTTTTCGCCTCCGTGGAACAGCAGGAGCAGCCGGAGCTGCGGGGGCGTCCCGTGGCTGTCGTGCCGGTGATGACCGACACTACCTGCTGCATCGCCGCCAGCTACGAGGCGAAGCGTTTCGGGGTCAAGACCGGCACCAACGTGGGCGAGGCGAAGAAGCTCTGTCCGGGACTTGTCCTCCAGGAATCGCGGCCCCGGACCTACGTCGAGTACCATCACCGGCTCATCACCGCGGTCGATTCCGTTCTGCCGGTGGACAAGGTGATGTCGATCGACGAGATGCTCTGTGTCCTGCGCGGCCACTGGCGAGAGCGGGAAACGGCACTCCGGCTCGCACGCGAGATCAAGGAGCGGATCGCCCGCTCGGTCGGGACCTGCCTGCGCAGTTCCATCGGCATCGCGCCGAATTCGTTCCTGGCCAAGACCGCCTCCGACATGCAGAAGCCAGACGGTCTCGTCGTGCTCGAGGAGCACGATCTGCCGGGGAAGCTTTTTCCGCTGAAGCTGCGCGATTTCTGCGGCATCGGCTCGTCGATGGAGGAGCGGCTCATCCACTGCGGCATTACCACCGTCCAGCAGCTCTGCCTGGCTTCCAAGGAGACGCTGCACCACGCCTGGAACGGAATCGAGGGCGACCGGATGCACGCGATGTTGCGCGGAGAAGACGTGGAGCGGGCTGAGACGAACCGGAGCACGATCAGTCACTCGCACGTCCTCGCACCGAAGGACCGGAACATGCCCCAGGCGGAGGCGATCCTACACCGGCTTCTGCAAAAGGCCGTCGCGCGGCTCCGGGCGATTGGATACCGCGCTGGCGCGTTGTCGGTCAGCGTCAAGTTCCTCGGCCACCAGCGCTGGCAGGACGAGATGAGTTTCGTGGAGACGCACGACACGCTCGATTTCATCCGCAGCTTCGGGATGCTCTGGCAGCGGCGTCCCCGCTCGATGCCGCCGCCGCTGGCCGTCGGAGTGGTCCTGCACCGCCTGGCCTCCGCGCATAACGTCACCCACCTGCTCCCCGCCTTCGATCCGGACCGGTTGGCGCTTGATGAGGCGATGGACCGGCTCAATCAGTGTTTCGGGCGCAACACGGTCTATTTCGGCGGCGCCCAACCCGAGTCGGGTCACGCGCCGATTGCCTTCACCAATATTCCCACGCTGGAGAAGGAACGCGGGGAGGCTTAGGCCGTCATCAGCAAATGGAATGGAGGGACGACCTCCCGGTCGTCCGCGGACGCGCGGGAGCGCGTCCCTCCATGAAAACTGGCTGACTCTTACGGATTCTTCGAAGAAGAGGAATGAGCCGGGGCGGGCTCTTCCTTGGCCGCGGGGGCAGGTTCTTCCTGGGTCTTCGCGGCGGCGGGACCATTAGTCGCGTGGGCTGGCTCCGCGTTCGTCGCGGCTGAGGGAGCCGCGTTGGTGGGCGCGGTTTCCACGATGGGTGGGTGATTCGTCGCGGCGGCTGCTCCGGTCGGTTCGTAGTTGAAGTGCCAGTTTGCCACCATGACCTGTCCCGTCTCCGCGTCCTTGACCCGGATGTTGACGATGTTGACCGGCTGGATCAGATCGCGCGGAAGATAGAGCCGGACCGTGGAGGTCTTTGGGTCGAAATCGTGATGGACCATGCCGAAGTCGCGCACGCTGGTCTCGATCGACTTGGGATCGAGCGTCCCCTCGTAGCTCAGCACCGCGCTGATCACGGGCCGGGGCTGCGTGGTGGTGCCGCCGGGGGCGGGATCAGCGTTGGCCAGGCCGAGCGCACCCTGGCGCAGGTAGGTCGCGAACATCCGCTCCACCGGCTGGGTGATGACGTAGCGGCCGATGCTGTTCTTGTTCGTGGAGCTATGGACGGGATTGTCGGCCACGGTGAAGATGCCATCGTACCCGGCGGCGATGGCCTTGGCCTCGACCTGCTTGTTGTAGGCGCCGTAGGGATAGGCAAAGTAGGAGACCGGCTTGCCCAGCTTCTTTTCGATGAGCTCTTTCGAGCCGGTGGTTTCGTTGGTCAGGAACTCGTCGTACTCCTCGGCGGAGAGCGTGTGGCGCGAGCCCTTGAACTTCTGCGTGTGGCTCGTCAGGGTCGGATGGGTCATCGAATGCGACTCGATGTCGACGCCGTCGGCCTGGAGGGCTGCGAGATCCGCCCAGCTCGCCGCGCCCTTGCCCTCGGTGACGGTAATGAACTCCGGATAGACGAAATAGGTCCAGGGGTAGCCGTACTTCTTCAGGATGGGCGCCGCGTGGACGATGGCGCTCTTGTAGCCGTCGTCGATGGTGATGGCTACCGAGTTGGGCGGCAGGCCGATCTCGTGCTTCACGAAGCGGACCACGTCGGAAAGAGGGATGACGTGATAGCCGTTGTCCTTGAGATATTTCATTTCCTGGTCAAAGACGTCGGCCTTCATCACGTAGGGATTCTTCGACGACTCGCCCGCGCCGACGAACTGGTGGTAGCCAAGCACGATCACGCTCGCCTCGACCGGCACCGCCTTGGGGGTGTCCGAATTGGTGGAGGGAGAAAGGGGTGTGGGCGTCGCGCTCTGGATGGTCGAGGCTGGGGGAAGCTCCTCATTGGTAAGTGGGAGAAGGGGAGTGACGGGTTTGCCGTTGGTTACCGGTTCAAGGACGGAATTAGTTGGCACGGCATTCGTAGGAGAGTTCTCCGTCGCCGTGAAAAGAAGCAGGGCGAGGGGATGAACCGGTGCGCGAAGCATCGTCGAAGAGGGTGTCGGCGCTGCGGGGGCGGCGTTCGTATCGGCCGGGGTGGGTGTATTCGCCGGGGGCATGGGGCCGATGATGATGTTGGTGTCGAGAGGGGCGTCGGTGGTGGGCGCTGGCGGGAGGGTGGGTGGCGGGGCCGGATTATCCATGGCGCCTGGTGCGGGAGAGGGGATTGGCGCAGGGGCGGGTGCAGGTGCAGGCGCGGTTTCCGGAATCGGGGTGGGTGTCGGCGCGACATCGGGCTGGTTGGCCGTCTCGGAACTCAGATTGGCGGCGAGGGGAATGGCGCCCTCGATGCCGTATTTCTGGCGCTCCTGACGGAAGGAGGCTTCGCGCTGGGCGTCCTTGATCTCGAAGTAGACAAAGAAGCCGCCGATGAAAAGTAAGAGGCCGATGGCCAGCGCCAGGGAACGCTTGAGAAGCATAAAGAGAGAAGACCTTATCAGCCAAACAGCCGGTCTTCAACTACTTCCAGAATGACGTGCAGCGCCCAACCGTGAAGCTCCTGCACCCGCGCGCCTGAGGCGGAGGGAACGATCCACTCGACGTCGGCCCGGCCCTTGAGCTTGCCGCCGCCGCGACCGAGCAGGGCCACGGTGCGGACGCCGCGGGCTTTGGCCTCTTCCAAGGCCAGGATGAGGTTCTGGGAGTTGCCGCTGGAGGTAAAGAGGACGAGTATATCGCCGGGAGCGCCGAGCGCCTCCACTTGGCGGGAAAAAATCCGGTCGAAGCCGAAGTCGTTGCCGATGCAGGTCAGCGCGGTCGCGTCGGCGGCCAGCGCGATGGCGGGCAGGGCGCGACGGTCGTTCTTGTAGCGTCCCGTCAATTCCTCGGCGAGGTGGAGCGCATCGGCGGCGCTCCCGCCGTTGCCCGCGGTGAGAACTTTCCCACCCTCCTGCAAGGCGTCCGCAATGGCGGAAGCACAACGCTCGACATCGCCCAGGCCCGCTTTCGCATCCGCCGTGGACTGGAGCAGTTCGTTGTAGTGTTGCTGGACGATGGAGGAGGGATTCATAACGGAAATCGGAAAGAGACTGGACGCAGTGTGGCAAATGGCATTCTCGAACTCAAACACTTCCCCCATTCCTAAATGTAGCGGCGGTCTATGACCGTCGCACTTGAATGCCTTTCAAAGGAATTTAATCAGCGACGGTCATAGACCGCCGCTACATTAAAAAAATCCGTCATCCTGAGCTTGTCGAAGGATCAGCTCCCGGAAAGTGTTCACTTTGCCCCATACGCGATGACTTATAGGAGGCTGATCCTTCGACAAGCTCAGGATGACGGGGCCTTTGTTTTGAAGCTGGTTCTTATTTCTTAAATAGTAAGTCACGGGGATCGGGGATCTGTTATGCCTGTCGTTTTGATTAAGATTTCAACCCAGCGGGATAAGCGCTAAGGATAAAAGCCCGGCTGTCATGAAAATCTTCTTCCGTTACCTGTTCCTGCGGCTGCTGCAGCCGTTTCTGATCATTCTCGGGGCCTGTACGGTGCTGTGGATCATGATCGACCTCTACGGCAACATGGAGGATTTCCTCGACCATAAGGTCAACTTCCTCCTCGTCCTCCGCTTCTACAGTCTCCAGATCCCGAAGATGCTGGTGCAGGTCCTGCCCGCGACGATCCTCTTCTCCTCGCTTTTCACGCTGCTAAGCCTGAACCGCCGCAGTGAACTGGTGGCGCTCCAGGCGGGTGGAATGGCGCCAATCCTCCTCTTTTCGCCCTTCATTATTTTCGCCGTGCTCTGGATGATCGTGCTTTCGGTCGATCTTTACGCTCCCGCGGCGCAGGCGGAGGTGACGCGCGAGCGGCTGCTCAAGCAGGTGAAGTCGCAAAACCCGGGTCGCAACGTTTTCACCAATCTCTCCTACGTCGACCGGGTCAATCACCGCGCCTGGATGTTCCAAAAGCTCGACGCGAATACGGGCAAGGCCACCAGCGTGGAGCTTCTTCTCAGCGACGCCGAGGGGCACGACCGGGAAAAGTATTTCGCGGTGGAGGCCCAGTGGCAGGGTGAATTCTGGACGTTCACCCGCGTGAAGAAGGTGGTCTACGGAATCGACAATTCAGTCCAATCGCAGAAGGAATACGCCGCGCTCGACCTGCCCGAAATCACCACCCCGCCCAAGCAGCTTTCCCTCATCGTCTCGCAGCCCGACCAGCTCACTGTCAGCCAGCTCTCGCAATACATCCAGACCAGCACCTCGACGGAGGATCACCTCGCCATGTACCGGACCGAATGGTGGTATCGCGTTCTTTACCCGGTCAGCTTGCTGGTGCTCATGATTTTTGCCCTTCTGCAAGGGACGAGCACGGACCGGCGCAGCGCGGTGGCGGGAGTCTTCGGCTCGGTTGTCGTCCTGGTGGTTTTTATCATGGTCACGAGCGTCTTTCTGGCCATGGGCCGGGCGAACCGTCTTCCGGCTTTCATCGCGGTCATGGCAACTCCCACGATTTTTGGCGCACTCGGCCTTTACCTGATGGCGATCAAGAACGGCTGGTGGTGGCAGCTGCGTGAATACTGGAAGCAGTGGCAGGTGCAGCGTGCTGCCGGTTCGGAAGACGTAGGATAAATTCTAAACGCTCGCGCCGCTCCACTTGAGCTTCTGGCGCAGCACGCGGTAGAAATCGGAATGAGGCAGATAAGCCAGCTGCACCTTGGTTTTGGCCGGCTTGATCGTGAGCCATTCTCCGGGACGGAGGTAACCGCCGGGACGCCCGTCGAACTGCACCGCGGGTGCCGCGACACCCGCCTGCGGGATGACCCGGATGCGGAGCGCCTGATCGATCCCCACCACGAGCGCGCGATTGGTCAGCGTGTGGGGGCAGATCGGAGTCAGAACGATCGAATCGGCGTCCGGGCTCAGGATCGGACCTCCCGAGGCGAGCGAATAGGCGGTCGAGCCCGTCGGCGTCGAGACGATGAGCCCGTCGCAGACATATTCCGTGACAAGATAGTGGCCCACTTCGACCCGGATGCGCACGAGGCGCGAGATGTCGCCGCGCGAAATCACCACGTCGTTTAAGGCACAGGGCACGCGCAGGTTTTTCCCTTTGGCATGGTGGAAGATGGTCTCCAGCACCAGGCGCGGGCTCAGTCGCAGGTCATTTCCGGCGAGGTAGGGGAAGATCGTCTCCACCTCCGTCGCCGCCACGGCGGTGAGGAAACCGAGGCTCCCGATGTTCACGCCCAAAATCGGCACCTGCGAGGGATAGATCGCCTCGACCACATCGAGCAGGGAGCCGTCTCCGCCCGCGACCAGGAGCAGATCCGATTTTTTCGCCAGCTCGCGTTCCGTCATACCGGGGCGCCGAACGAGGCTGCCGGTTTTTTTCTCAAAGCGGAGCCGGAGGTTCGGGTGCTCGCGGGCAAACTCGATAATCTGGCGGAGCACTTCCTTCGCGCCCGGCTTGGAGCGGTTCACCACGATGCCGATGTTCAGCGTTTTTGCAGCAGCCATAAAAATTCCTCGTTGCCCTCGCGGCCCGGCAGCGGTGAGGGGATCGTCCCCACCGTCGTCACCGGGTAAGCCCCGGCCCACGAATGAAGATCGCTCACCACCCGCTCCCGCACTTGCGTGTCTCGCACGATGCCGCCCTTGCCGACCTCCGTGCGGCCGGCCTCGAATTGCGGCTTGATCAGCGCGCAGACCCGTCCCCCGGAGTTGAGCAGATCGAAGGCCGGAGGCAAGACCAGCCTCAGCGAGATGAAGGAGACGTCG
>Ga0105237_10008736_pt1 | contig 10938 bp, 8 predicted proteins | sample KBSC24metaG_FD_81520 | JGI IMG/M metagenome (GOLD analysis project Ga0105237, IMG submission 81520) | Corn rhizosphere microbial communities from Kellogg Biological Station, Michigan, USA - KBS C2-4 metaG | ecosystem: Host-associated > Plants > Roots > Rhizosphere > Soil | place: Michigan, USA... | reverse complement strand
AGAGGTATGTTTGACTGGCTAGTAAGCATTCGGAGGATGGGTCCAACAAATAACTCTGTTTTCATACCTTGAGCTAGGTACACAGTACCGAAACAATCAGCTTTGCTATGCAGGGATGTCTTGCACCTATGAAATAGCTGCCGTCATAATTTCAGTGATTTCAATTATCTGTACAAGCAGTGGACGGAAACAGCGAAGCATAACGTGAGGTCTGGGGTGGAGATCTATCAGCGGGCCAGGCAATTAACGAACAAATAGGAGTTCGGGTTAGGAATTATCATCCGCCTGTAGCAAAAACCTAGCGTCATGGTGCCAAACTTCCATTAAAGCGGACATGAATCTCACTCTGAATTGCTGGTTTACAGAATCTGCTACCACCTTGCATTACAATTAATGGCAGCGGCACGCAATCTTCCAAAAGTTGCCTCGCGGGCTTTTTATCAAAGTCGATACTTACCACTAGGAAGCTTAACTGCCATTTCAAAGCCGGAGCATCAGCGTCGTTTTATTGGGAGCTCACAAGGCACAACCGCCCCCACGATGTCGTCAACAAATGGAACCACTGTGATGGATGCAATCAAGCATGATCACGACGAACTCAAGGAATACTACAATAATATCCTCAGCGCAAAGGATGACGACTCAAAGATTCGCTGGCAAAATCAGTTTGTTTGGGAATTAGCTCGACATTCTATTGGTGAAGAACTTGTCGTCTATCCAGCTATGGAGAAGCATATGGGTTCCGAAGGAAAGCAAATAGCTGATAAGGACCGCACTGAACACAACAGGGTGGGTGATGCACATAATAGCACGTCGGCTCTCTACATCTGAGATGAAGAAGCCCGGAAATATAACCGAGAACTTCGTGGCTAACTATAGTCATATCACACTTAGGTCAAAGAGCTCCTTTACGAGTTCCAAAAGCTATCTCCCAACGACTCTCAGTTTCAAGAAACTATCCAATCACTTTGGTCGGAACTAGGAAGGCACATTGATGAGGAAGAAAACTATGACCTCTCGGCGCTCGAAAAAGCTCTGCCACAAGGGGAGTCTCAGCAGCTGTCTCGGAGCTTTAAACGGACCAAGATGTTCGTCCCTACCCGCAGCCATCCGGCGGCCCCAGACAAACCTCCTTTCGAGACTGTTGCGGGACTTATGGCAGCCCCACTCGACAAATTAAGCGATATGCTCCGACGTTTCCCAAAGGACTGAGTTGGAAAGAAGCGTTGAGTAACTGTATAATTTGAAGTACAAACTTGAGAGGCCGCATCAAAGCCTAGCAGAAGGACATCCGGCACCATTACGGTTTGTCATCGGATTTTGTTGCTAACCTCATTCTATATATGTACTTAAGTCTTACGCTTCTTTGACATTTATTATATATTTCTGCCGAAATCTTCAACATAACGCTAGCTCTCCTAACGATATTGACAGTTCCTGGATGCTAAAACGAAGATTTTACTTAAGACAGCCTGCTTGAAATGGGCCGTTGGAGAGGCAACATGTGAAGGTAAGAGAGGCATATCAATTGGCTACATCTGAGATGAAAATATTTCCGGATCTTGTGACGTCATAGTGTGTCCCGGTTAAAAACACTTTGTAAGCAGTTCGAACACTGAGTGTTGTAACAACCAAGTGAGTGACACTAAGCTAACCCAGAGGGGTTATTCGGAACTTCCTGTTTTTACATCTTGTAAGAATAGGATAATCTATTCGTTCTTCATATTCCTCTTCCTAATACAGAGATGAATGCCACAGGCTTTGCAGCCAAATTTAGTCCTTTTTGAGCGAGGAGCACGTGATTGAAAAGCAATTGCTCGGCGACGCGCATTTTCCAGACACCTCTCCAAGCACTGCTCTGTCGTCCTTTGTAGCCACACCACCAAGGCAGTCACCGCCTTTATACTTGCTCCAGGCGTAGAAGCCCCTATTAGGCATCGCCGTAGGCACGTGAGTAGTCCTGGCGCGCGTGACTAAAGGTGGTAGGGCCGCTGTAGGCACAGGGTCCTTGTAGGCGAAGATTTGATAAATCAACTCCTCACGGAAGGCTGCGTGGGTATGATGAGTATCCAATACATCCTGGGGCTGCAGAGAGCGCCAAATTATATAGGAATTAGTAAGACAAGTGTCCAAAAGCCAGTAGGCAAGTGGGCGCCATGTCCTTTTATCCCACTTACGCTGGCAACTTGGGAAACACAATCTCCATAGTACGATATGAATTTCGCTCTGCTGGTAGCCCTTATCACAGCTCTTACCAAGTACATTTATGCACTGGGATCTCTGCAGCAGGTGCCATCTTGTGCGGTACATTTCCCCTTCGCAGTTTATGCCTTATTTGAAGCTGATGCTCTACCTAGTCGAACTGTTTAGCCACAGCTGTATCACAATCATCTTTTGCTATTGACGATGCACAATGCACTTGTTCGGACCAGATATTTTCGACCCAGGTCGCGGCTTGTTAGGTAGCAAACTGCACAGTCAACGAAACTTTACGTCCGTATTCGAGACCCAGGTTGCTTTCGATCAGCTGATTTGAAGTCATAAAGTTTCGCAAATATATCTTTCACCATATGTGGTGTTGGTTGCAATGCGTCACCAGTCTCAATGATCCAACTGCCTGATGAAATGTTCAGGTTCATCCTTCAGCATGCCGCTCCATCCGAAAGCAGCGCCTGGCTTGGGGAATTTACTCTGCGCCAGAGACATCGCACCAGTACACCTCACTACACAGTATCGACATCAAGAGGAGAGAGGCCTCATTTATCTCGGGACTCTCTTATCAAACACATACGGATGGATATCCGCTGTCTATTTCGCTTTGGAAGACTGTAAGGGCATCTAGCTAACATCGTCCCAGCGATACCATGCTGACTTATGGTGAGATATATTATTCATGTTATTGCTACATAGTATCACCCAATGGCCAGTTAATACGTCTTTTTTTCTCTTCTTTTCTATTTCTGGTTCTGGATTCGGATTCTGAATCTGTGACTTTTCCTTTGGCTCGTTCATTTGTTTAGCAGACTGGGGAAGGGTATGGTAGGTCCTGGATCACCCAGGTATTCGCCGTGTGGTATTGGGATCCCATCCTGGATTTTCTCACTGTATCTGTTTTGTTATATCTGCTCATCCCATTTTTCTACCTGATTCACCGTTCAATACCTCCCTCAGCTAAGGCAACTTCGTCGTTATCTTCATGTTGGATGATGACGGTAGTCTCTTTCAAGATATGTTTCTGGCTTTCGGCGTCCGAGGGGTCCGCTAGGGGATTCTCTGAGTGCGTGGACATGGCTTTGTACCCGGGGGCTCGCGATAAGTTATTAATACGGTCCAGTCGGTGTGAAGTTGTGTAGTGGGCCGTCGAGGCCCTCGATCTGTCGGCTCTCGACCTGTCGGCTTTCGATCTCGCACCAGAGCTGATAGAGCTCAGGAATGGAACATGCTTAAGTAAGGGTCGAAGGGTCGCCAGTGATCCTGCGATAATGCCGACCCCACTCTCGATGGTACTCCAGATGATCAACCTAGCGACACTGACGAGGTAGTTCTCTTGATTAGTGATGCTAAGGACGTAGGAGAAGCGCACGATTGTCGATACGCTGGCACTGCGTAGCTATTAGCTTCGCTGGGTTAAAAGCTTGGAATGGTACTCCACGCACAAGATACCTAGAGAGAGAACAACGACGAGAGACACTCTGATGCTTTTTCTCAGTTGGACGTTCCAGAAGATGAAGATAGGAAGAATCGCGCAAGCCCAGTCCGTGACGATAGAGCAGACACCAATGAAATAAGCTATCCCTGTGATAACACGAGGGCTACCACAATTGGTAGGAATCAGTGCGGGCTTCCATTGGGCACTAAGCGGTTTGCACCAGGTGATAATGACGATGATGGTGACGAGAGTTGAAGCGACAGAAATGAACATGACGATATACAGTGAGTATTTATACCTGCGTTCGATGGTGATTCTGAGAAGCGCCACACAGATGCTGCACTTAATTGGCGCAATCGTGGCGACATAGATCAACTGAGAGATGATGATCCACTGTTACTAGGTCAGTGTGTGGGCCCCAATGAATGAGATCGTTAACTGGCTTATCCCCTTACCCTTCTGCCGGCTTCTTGATAGTAATCGCTCAAGTCCTGGTCATAAGAGCCCACTCCATTATAGTAGCCGACGATGAGTAGTGGTGCATCGACGGTGTAGATGGCCTAGATTTATGCCAACAGGTCAGCCTCTGCCACGTAGCGCTTGAAGTCAGTCGCATACCACCGAAAAACACATGAGATAGTCGTCCAGACCCAATCCCTTGATTTTCCTCCGCACAAGAACCCGGGCGGCGATGGTGATCCAGGTAAGCGGTAACAAGACGCATGTGAGGATCACGCTTGCTTTGCCCCACGATGATGTCGGTGCAATTGCCATGTTGGCCTGATAGGGTGGGTTGCTGGTAGAAAACCTGAGACTAGCCGGCCCAGTGGTGTCGGTAGGTTGCACCTGGACATTTATATACTCTGGGACGCCCCAGGGGCCGGACCTTGAGGCAGAGATCGGTCGCGCCAACTCGAAATTCTCAACTGCACCCGGACAGGGTGTTGCACACGATCACGAAAGAAAATCCACTAAGGTATCGAAACTGCAGTTAGTAGTGGTGCAAAGACGGGGAAGCGAGTGTAGTAGATTACGACTTCGTATTTGAAGATAAGTTTGGCCATAAAATGAAGCTTTGTCTCTAGTCCTAGCAGACCATGACCAAAGGCGAGCTGGCCCGAGGAGGTGGTTAGCGGGGACAGCATCTTTGAGCGCCAGCATTGCTACTTCTGATCCTCCAAAGTTAGCACCCCCCAAGGAATTTCAGCAGGTCCTATTTCCAGACCAGATAGTTTTCGCCTAACATATCACAGGGAGATTATTCTGCTCCGTGGCTGTCCTCGACGCGACTGGCCCCGAAACCCAGAACTCCGAGATAGAGAGTGAGACGAAACCCTTTCAACCCCAGTCAGGCTGGCTCCCGGTGTATCTAACCCGCCCCCGCATGGGTTCCCTCGCATCCCAACCCTAGTTAAGCGAAAGACTTAGCAGCAGAGCGATAAACGTGCGCACGAGTCACCCGCCCCAGTTCAGGTCCTCTAACGTCTCATATCCGGTGCCCTGGCGAGGGGTTACGGTCGACTGAAAGAGGAATGAAAGGGGCTCTTGGGTAAGACCAGGCCTCGGGCCTCGGATGGAGTAGTTAGCGCCTTAGGAGGAGTGGTGAGGAGCGTGAGTGTGTTGGTATAACGGCAAATCCCGTATGTAGGGTTGATAGCCCTTTAGAAGAGTAAGGCAAGGAAACCGAGACGGTGTTGCAGTAGTTAGTTCATCTCTTAGGGTTTGGGCAGGGATTATCCACCCCTATGTTCTTGCTTACTGTTCGCTGTAAATAAGGGTGGCGTAAGGGGTTTATGCAGGTGTCCCTTCGGCCACATGCCTATCCCGCAAAGCTTCGAATCACCGTTCAGAACAGCCGACTTTCCACCATTCCGAACTTGCACTACCAATGGCTAAAAACCCGAGTATTACACCCTCCCCGGAAAGTTCCAGCCCACACAATCTCGGAATCCAGAGCTCCGGGTCCCCAGTAGCCTCACTAGAGCGTTGGGCGGCAAGTTCCAGAGATCCATTTTCGAGTTTAGCATTGAAGATGGAGGAAACGCCTTTAGTAAGCTAACAGTCCGCTAGTTCCTGAGCCTCGGACAAATTTCATGGTTGATTTCAATATGCCTCGTGTAATCGCAACCGATCATTTTTTTTAACGGCTCACGGTGACCACCACTCTCAGCTGGCAATTGCTACGCCATTAGGAATACCTATTCTTTTTTGCTTCATAATAAATTTTTTGACTTGTGAGCTGCCGTGACCTTGCCGTAAACCCTACATGTCAAAAGACTGTCTGCATGGCTGGATGCATGTTTTCAAAATGTTTCAATCAACATGCGGGCAGGGCTCCGAAATGAATAAATGAATACGAATATGGCCCGTATTCATATGAAACACCACCCACAGCTCAGAACAAATTTTTGAAAACGTGTAATTTCCTGTAATTCTCATAGTAAACCTAGGTTATCTTAGGCCATTGTCACGATTGACGCGTCCAAAACGCGTGATTTCGTGGTAATGGCACGGAGATGGCCACAGGTAAACATTGATCCCGAAAACATCAACGAGCATGCCACATACTTTCGGAGAAGGTGATGGTGTACGCGATCGGGACGCTTGATGGGTACGCTTTCCTGGCCCGGCGGGGCGACACGGCCATGTTCGACATGCACAGTCTGGTGCACTTAGCGACGAGAATCTGGACTGGGAGGAACGCGCTAGCGGAACAGGCCGAGAGGGAAGCTACCCGGCACGTGGCGACCATCTTTCCATCAGACGACTATAGGAATCGGGATCAATGGCGAGCATATCTGCCTCATTCTCTTCGTTTGCAGGCTTCCAGCTAGAAAATCATGCCTTAATATCACATTTTATAAACACAAAAGGTCCCCGAAGTATCCCCAGGATGGAGCTAGCGAGCCTAAACACGCTTAGTGAAACAACGGTTCCAACAACTTCGACTGCCTTCGTTTAAGTATGGTCCTGTTTCCCCTCGGTCATCAGGCTGTTGGCTTGGGAGGCATCCATCAGCAACTGCGGCGGGCGTAAAACACTCCACGACTTGAGTATTCACCCCTCTCCACGTGACAGTTCTAAAGTAGCCTGCAGAGATAGTCTAACCTACTTTCCATAACAAATTGGGCCGCATAGGTGATTCAGGCTCTTCGCATTCTCTGAGCGTTATCTACACTGAATGGTATCAGGCGACGGGGGTTGGTTTCTAGTATCCTTTCCGATCATCCTAATCTCCAAAACCTGTCTTATTGTTCATTGATCATATCCAACGCTCAGGAGAGGTAATTCACTCCAAATAGGTCCCAGTTACTCCTGGACTCTCGAAAGGCGGTAAAAGTAGTGTCTTTTCCTAGCTGACGCCTTGAACTTGTCCCAGGAATTGCCGCGTCTACATCGGCAATATGGGGTGAATACTGTCGGCCATCCGAAGCATAATTCTAAGACGAGTCTATGGTTTCGAGTTGTTGGGTAGATGAATTGGTTCTTCTTTGGCGGGCCCAATCAATATCTGTGCTGGGGTTGTCATGCTGAAATCCGGTGTCGCCGGCCAGTTGCCCGAACCATTTCGCGATTGTAGCATCTGGGTTTTGTCCTTGAACATGCTGGGCGAGAAGGGGTGGAACACCCTGTGCACCCGCTGTGCGACGATGGAGTGCCTGGGCTAAGGCAATTGGAATCTAGATCTTCCAAAACCGGAGTCCAATGGTCTGTCGTAACCCCAATTCTGTCGTTTTCAACCCCATTTACGTAACAAGGGATAGATGTATGCCCTTTTGAGACAAGCTGTGGCGTACCACAGCTCGATGCATTTCTATGGCTCCAAGGATTCCTAAACGACAAGGCCAAGCGTCCAGATGGATCTGAGTAATCCAGACCGTGGTTTGTTGCGATTGAACGAGCACCCGCGTTAGATACAGAGGATGTCGTAGACGACTGTTTCGTCGCCGAATTTGAGGTTGAGGTGGAAGTTGAACCTGAATGAAGAGCGGACGAGTCTTCGTAGGTGCAAGAATGATTGCTTCTAGTGCATGGTCCACAGATTGGTTTGGCCTCATTGCATTTCAAGTGACACTTCCAACAGGTAAGTCCTAGGACCAATATATGTTTAAAGAGGTGAACGGGGAGTGTAATGGCTTGGTTGGAAGAAGCGGGCCCCAGAACGCTAACTGCCCAGCACCGGCGTGTATACCTTTTTAGGGCAGTCACCGTATTTAAAGTTCTGTGGCGGCAAAGTCTTTGTTTGGAACACCGAGTCTAGCGTGTCAACGAATGTCCAATATACGAAGGCACTCAGCACTGTTCAACTATGAGATTTTCAATACAGGCCCTTGGAAGGGCTATGGGGAACTAGGCTGACTGGTATAGCGCCAGACACTATGGTTCACCTGCATCTTTCTAGATATGAAAAAGAATCTCTTTATGTCGGCCCTTGGCCCTTGTGTCTCCCCCGACCGGCATGATTTTTGTGATTTGGGATAGCCTCGCCTAAAATTCCCTTTTAGGCTCTACGAAATTCAAGCGCCCCTTTTGTAATCTTAACCTTTAACCCTTGCTACCTTCCGGATTCATACTATTCGGAACTTTCCGTTCATCACCTTAGTAGATTATTATTTAGTCTCTCGTTTATGGTTACGAGGATTTGTTGGAAAGCTTCCTAATGTCTAGGGCAATGTGGCGTCCACTTGCAGTTGAAGACCATGCGCATGGCCAAGCAGCCTTCTCCTTTTCAGTCGTTAGTTGAAAGCACTCTAAGTTAAACTTTCTCCATTCAAGTGATACCTATCAGAAACGAGCCTTAGGAACTCAAATCAGGGTTCGCATGTTATATCAACCTCCTGCCCCAGCAAATACGAAGGTGCACAACCCTTGTCGTTAGGACTACAATAAATAGCGTCGTGCAAATATCTATCCTGAAAAGATGGATGTGCTGCGTCCTGAATTCTCACCAGCTTCACCCAGGGATTCCAAGCAGCACTCTACTACGCGTTCGAACCTTTGATGCTCACTCAACTCTGCTGCACGATAGCTCCGGCGAGTCCAATGGACACCTTAACGTTGGTCTAACCAATTTACAGACTGTAGAAGGCGTTAGCCAAAAATGGCTGGCGAAACTGGCGCTATATCGGTGTCCACACCAGTTGCAATGGTTATCGCTGGTTTTTTTGCCGTATCATTCTACAATTTTGTCTACATCAATATCAAGATCTTCCTAACTTTCAAACACCGTCGAGGTCTCTATTTCTGGTCTTTAATTGTCGCCTCCTGGGGTATCCCCGTGCATGCGACTGGATTTCTGCTCAAGTTCTTTAAACTTGGAGGGCCGAAACTAATGGCTCTTGTCTTCATTATCGGCGGATGGTATTGCATGGTCACAGGCCAATCGATGGTGCTGTACTCCCGCCTGCATCTTGTGGAGCCGGATATTAAACAGCTGCGATGGGTCCTCATCATGATCATAGTCGACTTCTTCCTACTGCACATTGGTATGACCGTCGTCTTTTTCGGTGCCAATTCTTCACGTCCGGAGCCTTTTCTGAAGCCGTTCAAGATATACGAGAAGGTTCAGGTAACGGGATTTGCACTTCAGGAGTTCATTATCTCTGGCTTATACATTTATAAGACGTGGGACATGCTCAGACCCGCAGTCGACGACTGGAGTCGGAGGGCACGCCGGATCATGACCCACCTCATTGCTGTTAACATCATTATTATCATCATGGACATAACATTACTCGGAACCGAATATGCGGACCAATACCAAATCCAGACGACCTACAAGGGTGCACTCTATAGTATCAAGTTGATCATGGAGTTTAGCATCCTAGAACAACTGTGCGCGTATTTAAAAGGGAGGAACAATACCCAATTTGACTCAACTTCGACAAGATATCATGGTGGCACCTTCGCTGCAGGTAGCGATCGTTATTACACTGCCTCTCCCCAAAAATTTGGCTTAGGCAGTGGCAAACATGTTAGAGTCGCTGAATTGGAAGGGTTGAAGATCTCTGATAAAAATTTAGAACGGCAACCGTCGGATACTTGACACTCATCAGGCACGTCGACTACGACGAAAAGCATCGAAAAATATTGAAGCTGAGCGTATACTAAAGGGAGCAAACTCATTGGAAGGGTTGTTGCTTAACGGATGGCTCACCACTTGTCTCGCGCCAAAGCAAGGGGACCGTGGTCAGGAAATTTGTGTACGCCTACATGCCAATGTGGCTCTGGTTTAGGTCGCTGAAGTGGCTCTTGGGTTATCAGCCCACAGTACAGAGCTTGAATGTTGGCCTCAGAAAGCTGTCAATGGTTGAGTAGTCCCCTTGCATTAGGGTTTAACTCATAGATATATAGATGGATGCTCCCTTTTTCCTATGGAAGGATGTGCAAGAAAATTGGCCGAATTCGGCACTACACCATCAATTTCCAGATCTCTCTATAGTATCAAGGTGATTGTGTTTGTTCCATCTACAGAATGGAGAACGATGATTGGTGATAGGAATTTTTGTTCACACAAAGCTGGAAATATACTGCGATGCGTCAACTTCCTCGAGGAAAGGCTGCTGCATTTCAATATGTAGAGGGCACTTTGCGAATATCGGGCTCACTCCTCACCACTAGTTTTCTTCCTCTCCTTATCACCAAACCCATCGGTATAAACCTCCTTCACCGCATCACCATCGAACATGGCTGCTACAGCCTCTAAGCTTGGCCCCTTGGTTTCTACAAACAGTTTCCAGATAATACCACACTCGATGCACAACCAGACCACATAGACGATATAATCCCAACGCCGCCAGACCAATAGGGTTCACAAGAATGTTGATGAAATTAGCACCCTTGCCGAAGAACATCAGTAGCGAGAAGGCCTTTGCGCGGGTTAAGGGAGGACCTCAATAGGGTAGGAGTACAGTAGAGCGTTGAAGGCCAGATTGAAAAAGAGGTAGAAGAGGAAGAGCATGGCAATTATATGTGTCAATCGAGAATTTCCTTATTGGTGTAGAATGCTCAAGTGGTCCAGGCCAATATGAGACCCACCGCTGAGATCTACCGTTCTTTCTTAATCATACAGATTTCAGGTACCTGGGGGCCAATGAACCAAATTAGGCACATCAAACCTTAACTACTGTATATCGCTTCGCCATTCTTACTCCCGGGCAGGTCTCATTCCATTTTGGCGGTACTGTCGCTATGCCCCGGGTTGCACTCTTTCACAATATCTAAAAGCTTTTGGCTCGGGCCTGAAAACAACGCCGCAGGCAAGGCATGACGGTGCACGGCGACAAAGT
>Ga0105237_10008733_pt1 | contig 10940 bp, 8 predicted proteins | sample KBSC24metaG_FD_81520 | JGI IMG/M metagenome (GOLD analysis project Ga0105237, IMG submission 81520) | Corn rhizosphere microbial communities from Kellogg Biological Station, Michigan, USA - KBS C2-4 metaG | ecosystem: Host-associated > Plants > Roots > Rhizosphere > Soil | place: Michigan, USA... | reverse complement strand
GCGCGCCAGCAAGCGCCAGAACACGACGCCATAGCGCTTCAGCAACGTGCGTGCGATCTGCTCCACGGTCTCGCGTGGCAGCTTCTGGTTCGCATCCTCCGCTGCCGGCTTGCGACGGATCAGCGCCCAGCGTCCGGCATCTTCGACGCCGAGCAGGGCTGTCCGCCGGCGCCGGCCCCCGGATAGCGGCTTGCGCCGATCCGACGGCAGCAGCAGTGCACGCAATCCGCTGAAGCCATCCGAGCTCACCAATCCGACGGCGACCAGCTCGCCGAGTGCTTCCTCGATGAAGCTGCGCGGCTGGTCGAGGCCTTGCACGATGTCGTCGAAGAAGCTGGCGCCGTGCTGTGCCAGATAATCGGCCACGGCTTGCGCACGCGATCCGAGCCGCAGCTCGCCCGCGCCCGTGGGCTTGACCAGCGTCATCCATACCGGCAGATTCTTGCGCGTCAGCAGCGTGACCGGTGTACTGCGCACCGGGCTCGGCCCCTGCGTGCGGTCGGGACTCATCTTCGGCGCGTCGAGTCGCGTCCAGACCACTCGCCCGGCCAGGCATAGGTCATCGAGCCAGCTCGGCTCGTAGCCGGACACGCGCGTCGGCAGTATCTCGGCTTCCCAGGCGGCCGCGGCGGCTTCGAAGCCCTCGAGCTGAGAGACCACCGCAGCGACCGCATCCGGACCTTCCATGCGCTCGTCCGGCGCCGTGTGCTGCCAGTCGAGCAGGAAGCGCATGAAGTCGGCGGCCGAGACCGGCTCGATCTCCTGGCGCAGGCGCTTCACAGTGTAGCGGTTGATCCGCGCGAGCAATCTGCGCTCGCACCATTCGGTCTCGGTCGTGGCGGGCGTGTAGCTGCCGCGCATCGCGAAGCCCTCGGCCTCGAGAGCGAGCAAAGCAAGCTCCACTTGCGTCACTGTCACACCGAGCGGCAGCGCGAGCGTCGCGGGCGTCACGGGACCGAGCCCCTCGAGCCTGCCGCGCACGACTTCGGTCAGCGCATCTTCGCGCGTCCAGGCTTTGGCTGCGTATTCCTGTGGGACCGTGACAGCGGGCTCGAGCTCTGCATCGGGATGAATCGCGTGAAACTCGGGAACGCGCTCGGCGGCGACCCAGATGCTCGAAGCCGGCGTTGTAGGTAACGTCATGCGCGTCGCGCGCCCGGCCACCGCCAGTTCCGACAGCTTGCTGTCCCATCCGGCGTTCGCGTGCGCCTCGTCCTGCGAGATGAAGCTCAGCCACAGCAGCCCGTCGTGCAGCTCATCGGCGGTATCGGCCTCGGGCCACGCTTCCTCCTTCACGCGCACGATCGCTTCGGGATCGAGGCGGCCGATATCGGCAGCGCTCTCGGGGTCGAGCCAGCGGCGTGCGACCACCGCTTGCGTGCGGCGCTCTTCGAGCGGTGCATCGTCCAGGAAGGCGTACGGGCGCGCCGACAGAATCTCGAGTGCGAATGGCGAGGGCGACGTGAGGTCGCGTCCCGTTACGCGCACCTCGCCCTTCTCGAGACGCACGAGCAGCCGCTCGAGACCGTCGACGTCCATGGCTTGATGCAGACAATCGTCGATGGTTTGATTGACGAGCGGATGATCGGGGATCTCGCGCTCGCCGACGATGTTTTCCGCGCACGCGAGCTGATCCGGGAATACGGCCGCGACCAGATCTTCCGCCTGCATGCGCTGCAGCTGCGCCGGGACTTTGTTGCCGCCGCGGAAGCGCAGTAGCGCGAGCGCGATCGACGCATTCCAGCGCCAGCGCGTCATGAACATCGGTGCGTCGAGCAGCGCCTGGATCAGCAGCTCGCGGACTGTCTTGCTATTGAGATAGCGCGCGACTTCGTCGAGCTGGAAGCTGTGCGTTGCTGTGAGCGAGAGGATGATCGCATCCTCGGTCGCCGCGGCCTGCAGCTCGAAATTGAACTTGCGGCAGAAGCGCTTGCGCAGGCTCAATCCCCACGCGCGGTTGATCCGACTGCCGTACGGCGAATGGATGACCAGCTGCGTGCCGCCGGCTTCATCGAAGAAGCGTTCGAACACGAGATCCTGCTGCGTCGGCAGCAGGCCTAGCGCGCTTTTGGCGGCGCCGAAGTAGTCCACGAGCTGCTCGGCGGCTTCGCTGGCGATGCCGATCTGATCGACCAGATAGCGCAGCGCGACATTCGAGTTCGCCAGTCGTGCTCCGACTTCTTCGCGCAGACGTGAGACGGCTGCCGATACTTCGTCCGAGCGGGCGGGCGCTTCGCCCAGCCAGAACGGGATGGTCGGCGGCATGTCGTGCGCGTCTTCGACTCGTACGCGGCCAGCCTCCACGCGCAAGATGCGATACGACATGTTGCCGAGCTGGAACACGTCGCCGGCCAGGCTCTCGACCGCGAAGTCTTCGTTGACCGTGCCGATAATCTGTTCTTCGGGTACGAGGACGACGTTGTAATCGGCCGTGTCGGGAATGGTGCCGCCGCTCGTGATCGCGGTGAGCCGAAGCCCCTGACGCGGCCGCAGCTTGCGGTTCACGGCGTCGCGATGGACCAGCGCATGACTGCGGCCCCGGCGCGTCGAGAAGCCATCGGCCAGCATCTGCACGACGCTCGCGTACTCGTCCTTCGTGAGCGTCCGGTAGGGCCATGCACGCCGATACAGATCGAACAGCGCCTCTTCGTCCCATTCCTCGCACGCGACTTCCGCGGCGATCTGCTGCGCGAGGACATCCAGCGGCTTTTCCGGGATGTGTATGCGGTCCAGCTCTTCGCGCCGAACGGAATCCAGCAAAGCCGTGCATTCGACCAGATCGTCGCGCGAGAGCGGAAAGATCCGGCCTTTCGGCAGTCCGCCTACCGCGTGGCCGGAGCGGCCGACCCGTTGTAGCAGCGCCGAGATCGCGCGCGGCGTAGAGATCTGGCACACGAGATCGACGTGGCCGATGTCGATGCCGAGCTCGAGCGAGGAGGTCGCGACGAGCGCTTTCAGCTCGCCGCGCTTCAGCTTCTGCTCCGCGTTGAGACGCTGCTCGCGCGCCATGCTGCCGTGATGCGACGTGACCTGTTCGGTGCCCAGGCGCTCGGTCAGCGCGCGCGCCACACGCTCGGCGAGCCGCCGTGTGTTCACGAACACCAGCGTCGACCGATGCTCTTGAATGAGACTCGTGAGCCGCTCGTAGATCTGGCCCCAGACCTCGCCCGACATCACGGCTTCCAGCGGCGATTCGGGAACTTCGATCGCGAGGTCGCGTTTGCGTACATGACCGGTGTCGACGATCGTGCAGGCCGGCGGCTCGCTCGCGTTGCGCGGCGAGTCGGTGTCGAACAAGTCCTTCGCCGGCCGCCCGCCGCCGCCCACCAGAAAGCGCGCGATCTCTTCGATCGGCTTCTGAGTCGCGGACAGCCCGACTCGCGTCAGTCGATTGCCCGTGATGTGCTCGAGGCGCTCGAGGCACAGCGACAGGTGCACGCCGCGCTTGTTGGGCGCGAGCGCATGGATTTCGTCCACGATCACCGTGCGCGTACTGGCCAGCGTCTTGCGCCCGGACTCGCTGGTCAACAGGATGTACAGCGATTCGGGTGTGGTGACGAGAATGTGCGGCGGCTTGCGGCGCATGCGGTCGCGATCGGACTGCGGCGTGTCTCCTGTACGCACCAGCGTGCGGATTTCCACTTCGGGATAACCGAGCGCAGTGAGCTCTTCGCGAATGCCGGCCAGCGGCTCTTCCAGGTTCTTGTGAATGTCGTTGGAGAGCGCCTTGAGCGGCGAGACGTAGACGACTTGCGTTTCATCGGCGAGCTGGTGGCGCACGCCTTGCCTCACGAGACCGTCGATCGCCGCAAGGAACGCAGCCAGTGTCTTACCCGAGCCGGTCGGAGCCGCGATCAGCACATGCTGTCCGGACTGGATGACCGGCCACGCCTGGGTCTGCGGCTCGGTCGGTGCGGTGTACGCGCGGCGGAACCAGTTGGCGACCGCGGGATGGAAATTTTCGAGGACGTTGTTCATAGAGCGGATTGTTGCACGCCTGGCTGGCTCAGCAGATGAGCTCGCAAAGTCGGACTACCGCCAGACCAGCAGTATCCTCCCCCCTCAAGGGGGGATTGAGGTGAGGATGAGGTGCGGCTTCGTTGTGTGCACGGATCCCATCCCCTCTTAGCCTCCCCCTTGAAGGAGGAGGAGCAGGTCGCTACGGCTGGGCGACCATCAGCGGAACGATCATCTCCGCCTCTGTAACGCCGCCGTGCACACCGACCTGCTTGTAGCGCTGCTCGCCGGGTAGCCAGTCTTTGATGGTCCAGTTGTCTTTCATCACCAAGATGAAGTCGCCGACCCGCTCCTTCAACTTCGGATGCGGCTCACCGGGTCCGAACCAGCCTTGCTCGATCAGCGCTTCGCTGCGATGGAGCCAGATCTGCTCCGAGAGGGCGTCGCGCACGTAGTCTTCGAAATCATGCGCGCGATCGGGCTTGACATAGCAGTAAGCCGCGCGCCGCTCACCGCATAACGGCAGGCGCAACGCTTGTTCGAGCACCGGATGGTCGTCGAGCTCGATCAGGCGATCGTTAGGCGAGTCGATGAAGCCATGATCGGCTGTAACCAGCACGGTTGCGTCCAGGCCGGCGGCTGCCCGCAGGAACGCCGCGAAAGCCGAATCGAAACGGCGCAGCAACCGGTCCGCCTCGGGGCTGTCAACACCGTGCTGATGCGCGATCGAATCGTAATCCGCGAAATAGGCATACGTGTAGCAGGGCTGCCGCGTCGTCCGCAGGCAGTTGAGGATCGAGTCGAAGAACTGCTCGAGCGAGCCGTAGCCGCGGCGCTCGGCGTTGCCGGAATGCACCCGATTGAAGGTCGAGTCGAGGATGCGCTCGGGCGACACCACGAACGAGCGGACCGGTAGACGGTCGAACACGGCCTTGTGATCGAACAGTGCGGCAGTATCGAGCCCAAGAGGCGTCAGCGGCTGATCGGTGCGGCGAGTACGCAACGGCAACACCGAGCCCACCGTCGCGACATCCGGGAAGTACATGTGCCAGCCGGTCAGCCCGTGCTGGGCAGGCGCGAGCCCGGTCAGAAAGGTCGTGATGGCCGTTGCGGTGGTCGACGGGAACACCGAAGTCAACGTTCCGCGCAGGTGCCGATGCAGCGCGCTGCCGTTGTGGTGGTGTGCGAGGCGCTTGGCCCCCAGCCCGTCGACTACGATCAGAACCACGCGGCCTCGATCCCGCAGGGAGGCTGCTATGTCCGGCTCGCGCAACGACGCGTAAGGACCGTCGCGTGCACCCAAGCCGGAAGCGATCGTGCTCATCAGGTTCACGATGCTGCCACCGGCGTAGTCTGGAAGGATGGCCCGCTGCTCGGGTGTTGCCAGAAGGGTGCTCATGGACGCATGCTAGTCAAAAGCCCGGATGTCGGCAAAGCGGGGAACGCATGGTAGGTGAGAACATCTTCGGACCGCTGCGGCGTCACATGATCGATGAGATCGTGGCCGAAACGGCGATGCTCGCGCCGCAACTTGGCCGCGCCGCGCTGGCGGACCGGGTGATTCGGGCCATGGGTAAGGTTCCACGCCACGCATTCGTACCGGCGGAAGTGCAGCCCTTCGCGTACATCAACTCGCCGCTGCCGATCGGGCATGGCAAGACCATTTCGCAGCCATTCATCGTCGCCCTGATGACCGACCTGCTCGACGTGCGCGAGGACAGCTCGGTTCTCGAGATCGGCACCGGCTTTGGCTACCAGGCTGCGGTGCTGGCCGAGCTCGCGCGCAAGGTCTACAGCGTCGAGATCATCGAAGAGATGGCGGTCGAGGCCCGCCAGCGCCTTGCGAGCCAGGGTTACGACCGCATCCAGCTGCGTATCGGCAACGGCTCGCTCGGCTGGCCGGAGCATGCGCCTTACGACCGCATCATGGTAACCGCGGCGCCCGATCTGATTCCGCCTGCGCTGCTCAACCAGCTGGATGCCGGCGGACGCATGGTGATTCCGACCGGCATCCCCGATCAGCAGCAACTCCTCCTGGTCGAGAAGAGCAAGGAAGGGCGCACCTCCACGCACGAGATTCTCGCGGTGCGCTTCTCCGAGCTCGAAGAAGCGACCGGCATGGCCGGACGCGGATAAAGCAGCTATGGGACGCAGCAAGTTCTCGGCGGGTGTGGTGGTCGTGCGCTGGACCGGCGAGGCGTGGCGATATCTGCTGCTGCGTGTCTTTCGCACTTGGGATTTTCCGAAAGGCGGCGTCGAGGCGGGGGAATCGCCGCTGCAGGCGGCGATCCGCGAAGTCGAAGAGGAAACCGGCCTCACGACGCTGGATTTTCGCTGGGGTGAGGCGTTCCGCGAAACCGTTCCATACAGCGGTGGCAAGGTCGCCCGCTACTACGTGGCGGCGAGCACGGAAGGCAAGGTCTCCTTACCGATCAATCCGGAGCTCGGACGCCCCGAGCATCACGAGTTCCGTCTGGTCTCGTACCCCGAAGCGAGACGGCTGCTGCCCGAGCGGCTGCAGCCGATCCTGGAATGGGCGCATGGCCTCGTCACGACGCCGGCCGAAGCCCAGGCTCAGCTGACGCCGGAGCGCCCGCTGTCCTGATCCGGAACGGTCAGCCCTTGCGCTCCGATTTGGAACGATCGACCTGGCCGGTGTCCGCATTCACGTCGACGGTGGCGTCACGGCCATCGTTGAGCTTCATGTCGTAGGTGTAGTACGCCTTGCCTTTCCAGCTCAGGCCATACTCCATCTTCTGCATTTCCGAGATCGGATAAGCCGTCGCGGCGGTAAAGCGCGCCGACACCTCGGGCACCTTGGTACGGGCGCTCAGCATCTTGTAGTTCTTGGTGCCGGTCTTGCGCTCCGGATTGCCGGTGATCTTGCCCTCGGTGCATTTCATCGTCCACACGCGGTCATCGGGAGCTACCACTTCGACCGTCATGGTGACGGGCTCTTTGGCGCTGTCGATCTTCCATCCGACGATGAGTCCCGCTTGCTGTTGAGTCGCGGCTTCGGTGCAGCTGTTGATCTTCTCGAAGATATCGGTCGCACCGTCGGCCAGAGCCGCACCGGAGCCGAGCACGAGGGCGACTGACATACAGGTCCTGCTGAGTGCAACATGCATTTGAGTTTTCCTTCTTCGGTTGTCGACTGGTGACCCGCAGGCTGTCTCCCGACGGCTACATGGAGTTCCGCGGGCGCCATCTCTTTGAAGACCGCGGCGCCGAGAGGTTCCCCTGACGTGGCCCACAGACTACGCGCATGTCGAGGTGCGACAGCCCGCCCGTGGCGTGTACCATACTCGCATGCCGTTTTCTTACTTCGACCGCCTTTCGCCCGCGCGCAAGGTGGTCTATCTGCGTAGCGACGCGATCGAAAAGATTCAACTGCCGCCTGGACCGCCGCTCACCGACTTCGTGCCACGCCTCGAGCGTGCCCTCGCGGCCGAGCGGCGCAAGGAAGTCGAGGAGGTCAGCCAGGCTTTGCTGTCGGCATTGACCACGCGTCTCAAGGTTCCACCCGTGCGTGCGAAGGTCTTGACCGTGCGCCCGAGCGGCAACTGGGGGGAGCTGCACGGCTTGTACGAGCCGACCGACGACGGCACGCCGCCGTTGATCACCGTCTGGATGCGCACGGTTGCGCGCAAGCAGGTTGTAGCTTTTCGAACCTTCCTGCGCACGGTGCTGCACGAGCTTTGCCACCATCTGGATTATGAGCTGTATCAGTTCCCGGAGACCTTTCACACCGAAGGCTTCTACAAGCGTGAATCGAATCTGCTCACGCTGATCGCAGGTGCGGCGCCCAAGCGCACGAAGTCGGCGACGGCTGGCAGAGAATAGCCGCAGCCAGCCCCCGTTCGAAGCTTACAAACAGCTAGAATCCACGCCTCCCGATCCGGTAAGGATCTCGAAAGCCAAGGTACAACAACAATGTCCGCAGATGGTTCGTTGCGCGCGGTGCTGTACGCCCTGTCCGCCAACTTCGGCATCTTCGTCGCCAAGGGAGTTGCCGCCGGCATCACCGGCTCGACCTCGATGCTCGCCGAGGCGATCCACTCATTCGCCGACTGCGGCAATCAGGGCCTGCTGCTGCTCGGCATGCGGGACGCCAAGCGCGCGCCCGACCGGGAGCATCCGCTCGGCTACGGTAAGGTGGTCTACTTCTGGGCATTTCTGGTAGCCATGATGCTGTTTTCGGTCGGGGGTGCATTCTCGATCTACGAAGGCGTTCACAAGCTGTCCGATCCGAGCCCGCTGTCATGGCCGAGCATCGCGATCGCGGTGCTCGCGATCGGTGTGGTGCTCGAGAGTTTCTCGCTGGCGGGTTGCGTCAGGGAGATTCGTAAGATCGCGCGCGGACGCTCGCTGTGGCAATTCTTCCGTCAATCGAGCAACAGCGATCTGATCGTCGTCCTGGGCGAAGACATCGCAGCGCTCGCCGGGTTGATGGTTGCGCTGATCGCCGTGACATTGACTCTGATTACGGGCAACCCCATCTTCGATGCAGCGGGGAGCATCGTTGTCGGCGCTTTGCTGATTCTCGTCGCGGTGTTGCTGGTGATCGAGATCAAAGGGTTGATCACGGGCCAAAGCGCCGACCCCGAGATCGAGCAGGACATACGTGCCTTTATCCTGGCGCGTCCGGAAGTGGCCGAGGTGTTTCATCTCATCACCCTGCACATGGGCAGTGCGATCATGGTCGCGGTGAAGGCGCGCATGCGTGAGACGCAGGACGCCTCCCACCTGATCGATGACGTGAACCGGGTGGAGGTCGAGGTGCGTCGGGTATTTCCCGGTGTCGAATGGCTGTTTTTCGAGCCGGACAACAAGGCGTGACGAGGAGCGGCCACTGCGACGCAACAAAGATCGGAGAGCAGCCATTCGCCCAGGAGGGTCGCGGGATTCCGGCCGGCGCGGATATTGCCTAAAATGCTATCAGTTAGGTATCTTTAGAGTACGGAGTGGGTGGCTGCATCGTAGTCTGTTCCGGCCGTCACAATCGGTAACCTTGAAGAGGAAAGAAAGGAGTCGTCGCGTGGCCTTGATTCTGGCGTTGGACATGGCGGGTATGCCCAATCGCTGGCTGCTCCTGGAGCAGGCCATCACCTATCACGCCCGGGACATGGTCGCCTGGTCGCTGGGCGATGTCGTGTGCACGTTCCACGGCGGAGTGTCGCGCCTGACCGGCGAGCGCTCCAGCTTGTCGACCAAGAGCATCGTTGCCATCCGCGGGCACTCCGAATTCGTTCGCGACCACGCCGCCGAGCCGCATCTCACCAACGCGGCGCTCTACCGGCGCGACCGGCACATCTGCGGTTATTGCTCGGGGCACTTCCGCGAAGGCGATCTTTCGCGCGACCACGTAGTACCGCTCCATCTGGGTGGGCGGGATCGCTGGATGAACGTCGTGACCGCGTGCCGTTCGTGCAACACGCTGAAGGGCGGCCGCACGCCCGAAGCCGCACATATGCCTTTGATCTACGCGCCCTACGTGCCGAACCGGCATGAGCATCTGATCTTGCAGAATCGCCGCATTCTGCATGACCAGATGGAGTATTTGATGGCGCGCGTGCCGAAGCATAGCCGCTTGCATGCCGGTTAGGACACGGGCGCGGCCGATGTCCTAGCTCCTGCGGATTAAGGGCGCGCATGCGCCCCTTGATCCGCAGTCCTCAGCTCACGCAATCGCCAGACGAAGCCGCAAGGATCCGGGCTCGCGTGACGCAGCCCAAGCATTCCAAAGCTTCTCGCATCGAACGGGCATAATCCCGCGATGCTAGGAACTGCGGATTAAGGGGCGCATGGCGCGCCCCTCAATCCGCAGAGTTAGAGCATCGGCTAGGCCGGTGCTCTAACCCAGACTTGAATTCGCGGCCATCCGCCCTCACCAGTCGAGCGATGAAATACAAGGATTACTACAAGATTCTGGGCGTCGAGCGCTCCGCCTCCGAGGACGACATCAAGAAGGCTTATCGGAAGCTTGCGCGCAAGTTCCATCCGGACGTCTCCAAGGAAAAAAACGCCGAAGAGAAGTTCAAGGAGGTGTCCGAAGCCTACGAAGTGCTGAGAGACGCCGAGAAGCGCAAGGCCTATGACACCATGGGCTCGTATCAGCCTGGGCAGGATTTCCGGCCGCCACCCGGCTGGGAGCAGCAGTTTCACACCGGCGGTGCCGGCGGGTTCCAGGATTTCGGCGATGCCGACCTGTTCGACTTCCTGTCGGGGCTTGGGCGCGGCGGCTTCCGCACAGGCCGCGGTGGCGCCACCATCCGGATGCCCGGGCAGGATTACGAAGTCATGGCTCATCTCAGCGTCGAGGAGGTAGCGCGCGGCATCGAGCTCGAAGTCCCGCTCGCGGTCACGGAGATGAACGAGGAGGGCGAGCTGCAGCGCTCGACGAGAACCATCAAGGTCCGCATTCCGAAGGGCGCTACCGATGGCCAGCGCCTGCGAGTGCCCGGCAAAGGCGGCCCCGGGCGCGGCGGTCCGGACGGCGATCTGTACGTCAACATCCAGCTGCGGCCGCACGATCTGTTCAAGGTGTCTGGTCACGATCTCTACCTGGAAGTGCCGGTGGCGCCTTGGGAAGCGGCTCTCGGCGCCGAGGTCCAAATCCCGACGCTGGACGGCCGCGTCACCGTAAGAATACCGGGCGGTTCGCGCGCGGGCCAGAAATTGCGCGTGCGCGGCAAAGGTTTGCCGAAGCCCGGCGGCGCCGATGGCGACCTGTACGCCGTACTGCAGATCGTGACGCCATCGGTGGTCAACGATCGCGAGAAAGAGCTGTACCGGGAACTCGAGCGTGCGTCGAGCTTCAACCCACGCGCGCACTTCGACTAAAGTGGCTGACCGACGGACATGTCTTCCCCCTTTTTCGCCCCGGCCCTGCTGACCGAACACGTGGAGGTCGCTCTGGAGGAGCTCGCCCAGGCATCTGGCCTCGAGCCGCAGGAGATCGTCGAGCTGGTCGAGTATGGCGT
>Ga0105237_10008732_pt1 | contig 10942 bp, 7 predicted proteins | sample KBSC24metaG_FD_81520 | JGI IMG/M metagenome (GOLD analysis project Ga0105237, IMG submission 81520) | Corn rhizosphere microbial communities from Kellogg Biological Station, Michigan, USA - KBS C2-4 metaG | ecosystem: Host-associated > Plants > Roots > Rhizosphere > Soil | place: Michigan, USA... | reverse complement strand
CTTTCAGCGCTTCTATCTTATCATTTTTTTTCCAATAAGACTTTGCAATATTTTTTACTGTAACAGATGGCATCTTTATTTACTATTTTTCGTTACTCCTTTTAGGGATTTACGATGTTCAAGTCCCGTTAGGGATTTAGGGTTTGAAATTTACTTCTCCGTACATACCTATCTTCAGCAACCCATCGTTCTTTACATGAATTTTTATTGCGTATACCAGGTTAGCCCTTTCGTCTTTTGTCTGAATGGTTTTGGGAGTGAATTCTGCCTTGTCAGATATCCAGGTTATTTCGCCGGGGTATTTCCTGTATTGTTCAGCAGTGCTGTCAACTAAAACTTTCACCAGCTGGCCCAATTTTATTTGTGCCAGCTGCGTTCCCGTTATATATGCCCTTAGGGTTATCACGGAGAGGTCTCCGATTTTGTATAAAGCTTTACCCGGAGTAGTAAATTCGCCTGCCATTGCATACTTCGTAAGTACCGTTCCATTAATTGGATTGGTAATATTGGTTCGCTTTAACTGATCTTCAATTTGTGCTACCGACTTCTGCAAAGGTTTCGATTGACTCATTACGGAACTGTTTTGAGTACCTGTGGTCGACTCCTGTACTTTTATTTGTTGCTCATTTACGGCAATTTGTTTTTGTAATACATCTATCAAAGCATTCTGATCATCTAACTGTTTAGTTGTTGCTGCATCTGCTTTAATAAGACGTTCTATGCGGGCCTTTTCATACAAGGCATTTGCTAACTGAACTTTTTGCACAGCAATCTGATCCTTCAACAATTTTACAGATGGTCCTACATCCATCGTCTTTTGCTGTAATGCGTTGATAGTGGCGACTACTTCTTCTTTTTGTAATTGCAGAGGAACCGAATCAATATAGCCTACCACACTATCCTTTTGCAAAACAGACCCCTCGCTGATATTTAGCGCCTTTATCTGCCCGGTAACTTCAGAAGATACCACTACTTCATCCACTTCGAAAGTTCCGGATGCATCTGCCTCATGATTATTTTTGCAGCCTGCTGCAATGAAAGAAGCAAGGACACTAACGTATAAGAATATCCGAATTTTCATTGATTTTATTTTATTGATTTATTGAATTACTGGTTGTTATATCACCCACTGTATTCTGGTAATTAAATTGCGCCTGCAGTAATTGCATCTCATGAAGTATCTTATTTTGCCGCGCCTGGTCTTCGGCATTTACTTCATTAATGTAATCGTGTGTACTCAATACTCCATTCTCCAGTTGTGCACTGGCTGCATTTTTTACCGATTGCCTTAGTGCAATAATTGCATCATCATTTTTCAATAGTTCCCTATATTTTGCTACATCCCCACTCTGCTGCTTTTGGGCCATTTTTGTGTTGAACAGGAATGTTTCTTTGTTTACATCAAGTGTTTGTTTATTAATATCCAGCAAATGTTCCTGGTTTTTTAAAGTGTAGAGACTTCCAAAATTCCAATTGAGTCTTAATCCGCCTATGAAATATCCTTGAAAATTATTGCTTAGCATATTGAGGCCAGGCCGTCCGTAACCTCCTTGTGCGAATAAGCTTAATTTAGGCCGTACCTGGGCGTGTAAAAGATTTCCCTGCAGATCGTATAACCTTTTCTGGTATTCATAAAACGATATCTCAGGGCGTTTAATGCTATCCGTTAGTATTGGGGCAACGGGCTTTTGGAGAATCGTGCTATCGTTGATGGTTGTATTAATAAACAAGCCTAGCATATCAACATAAGCTTTTCTTGCAGCTTGAATTTCTACTCTTGCCTGTTCCGCCTGCAATAGCTGCGCGGATAGTTCGTCTACGCTGCTACGATAGGCTGTTCCATTAGCGACAAGAGCTTTGGCCTTATCAATTCCGTTTTGAATATCCTGTTTCAGTAGGTCATTTTGCTTCAATTGTTCATCCATTAATAAAGCGCCAAAAAATAGTTGGTTTACACGATCATACAAAGCATACAAACTAACTTCCAGGCTTTGTTGTTGAACCGTTTCATTGGCTTCAGCAGATTCCTTTTGATTTTTAATCACACCGCCATCGTAAATCACCTGGTCTGCTTCTCCGTAAATTTTATACTGATCTTTACTGTAGGTAGGTACTTTGAACCCGGGAATTTGAAACGGGAAACTGGTTACAGTCGATTGATAGGATGCCTGGCCGTTAACCGAGAAAACGGGCAAATATCCCTTCGCAGCATTTGATACCGTATATTCTTTGCTTTTCGCAATCAAATCCTGTTGCCTGATCAAAGGGTAATTTTTTCTCGCAAGTTGATATGCCTTTTCGATTGTAATGAAATCCTTCGATTGGGCATATAAATTTAAATTAGTAAAAAGGACTAAAATGATGGAAGCAATCATCCTACCAAATCGTCTTAACCAAATAGTTAATTTTAGCATATAAAATTACTTTTTAATAGAATCTATAATAAATTTCGCGACTTCCTTTTTACGTTGCTCCATAACATTTTTGAATTGCATTTCATCAAGCCCCAGCGTAAATTGAATCATAGGTTTAGCAACAAAAGGAAAAACGGATAACGAAATAAGATTAATCAACAAATGCAAAGGGCTAATCTTTTTAATGGTCCTGTTTTTGACTTCCCTTTCAATTTGCACTAAAAATTTTTCCGGGTGAGGCATATTTTGTTTACCCCATATTTTCTTAATAAATATCTCCGGTTCCTTGCTGACCTCATTCAGTACAAATAAAGGCAGGTATGGATTTTCAGACATCATCGTAATATACTGTTCAGCAAAATTCTCAATTTTCTCAAATAAGGGCATATCGGATTCAAAAATTAAATTAATCTTTGGAAACAATTTCTGCGCAGCTTCAAAAAAGATAACCTCAAACAACTTCTCTTTACTCCTGAAGTAGTAATGCAATAAAGCTTTATTGATTCCTGCTTCATCAGCAATATCCTGCATGCGGGCTCCGGCCATACCTTTAGTTGTAAAAACCTTTTTTGCTGCTGCAAGGATTTTTTCCTCTGCCGATTTCTCTATTTTTATTTTATCCATACAGTTTAACCAAATGGTTAACAAAGTAAGGCAGGAATTCCCTAATAAACAAATTTTTCAAAAAATTAATTTGCTTACCTTAAAGACTGCAGGTAGATAAATGCTGTAAAGTTGTTGGGAATAATAGTTATTTCGGGCTTATACCGTTGTTGCTGTCACCGCCCCTCACTTCGTAAACACTGTCAACAATATACCTTTCCATTCCACGCCAGGGTAACGCTCCGAAATATTCAATGTAGTGAACTTCAACTTCGCGACCGGCGTTATTTAAAAGGGTTTGAGCAACACTTTCCTTTGTAACGCTAAAATTGAACTCGTTGCTTTGCACGTTAGCTTTAAAACCGCTTTGAATAATCTTTCCTTCATATGTCTTAAAAATGTATCCCTTTTTCATGAAGGTATTGAGTGTGCCTGCCTTGGTACCACTGCCAAATTCCCAGTAAAAATGAGAATAAAAGAAGATACCAAAACCTATAAAGAGGACAATAATTATGTAAGTAAATATTTTCCTTGCTTTCATATACTTTTTTATGCAAGTTAGAGAAAAGGTATCATCCGCAATATATCCCGCTTTAGGTCGATATTATTTTTCAGTTACTAATAACGGTTCCGGATATACGTTTTGAATGGCCTTGGGATCGTGTTTATGTTTAAAAAGTATGACAAACAAAACTGCCACAATTAAAGCATATAATGCAAAAGACATCCAGATGCCATGCCAGTCTTTGCTATTATCTGCATTGGTAAAATATTTTTGTATAACAACACCGCTAATAGAACTTCCAAGCACTGCACCAACACCATTAGTCATCATCATAAAAAGTCCTTGTGCACTCGCCCTTATTGCCGGATCGCTTTGCACTTCTACAAATAACGAACCGGAGATATTAAAAAAATCGAATGCCATTCCGTAAACAATGCAGGAAAGTATAATCATCCAAAGACCGTCACCAGGGTTGCCATACGCAAATAACCCAAACCTGAATACCCACGCCATCATGCTTATAAACATTACTTGTTTTATTCCAAATCTTTTTAAAAAGAATGGAATGGCCAGGATAAATAACGTCTCAGAAATTTGAGAAATTGACATAATGATAGCCGGATATTTTACGGCAGTGAGATTTTTATATTTATCAATATTTGCGAAGTCGTGCAAGAAAGTATCTCCGTACGCATTTGTTAATTGTAGCGCAGCTCCTAATAACATTGCAAAAATGAAAAATACGGCCATCTTCCTGTTTTTAAACAAGGCAAAGGAGTTTAAGCCCAGTGCACCTGCTAATGAAGTGCCTTTTACCCGATCAAGTTTTGGCGGGCATTTTGGTAACGTGAAAGCATATACGCCGAGTGCCAATGCCGCGACGGATGCAACATAAAACTGTCCCGCAGACGTTTCAAGATGTAACAAACTTACAACCCATAACGCAACGATAAAACCAACGGTGCCCCAAACTCTTATTGGCGGGTAATTGATAACAACATCTTTCCCTTCTTTTTTTAATGCGTTATAAGCAACAGCTATCGATAAAGAAATCGTTGGCATGTAAAATATCATGTTAATCAGCAACACCCAAAACATTGTTGTGGGATCTTTTACCATTGGTAAAGAAAATAAAGTAATTGCACCTAGAATATGGCATATGCCGTACAACTTTTCTGCGTTAATCCACTTATCTGCAATGATGCCCATTATGGCTGGCATAAAAAGTGAAGCGATGCCCATCGTTGAAAAAAGTGCACCAAAGGCCGAACCGGTCCAAACACTCGCATGCGTGGTTTCGTTAACAGCAGGATACAACTTTGGCAAGGTCTGAAACCAGTATGCCCCAATAGTAATTAACCACGACCCCCAAACAAAAAATTGCAAAAAGTTCATTACTATAAGACGATTCTTAATGCTAAACATGCTTTTTAATTTATAATCGTTGTGCTACTATACGTAATCCCGGGCATCTTTTTTAATCTCATTTTAAATAATATTATTTCCGGGGCAACCAAAAAGAAATTTATCCAGTTTAATATGACAAATGTGAGTTCCATTTTTCTATCAAAAGCCGAACAAATTCCGAATAATATTGTAAGATAAGAGAATTACTAAAATTGCAATTAGTTAACTTTTGAATGAAAAGAAAATGGTATTTTAGCATGTCCAAACCCTTAATATTTGTTTCCAAAAACATATATTTCAAAATATAAATTTGTTGTATTGAAAAAAATTCCTTCGCACTCAATTCAGGGTGTTTTTTTATTCCTGTTTTGTTCAATAACGGTGTTGAATGGTTACTCACAACAAATAATAAAAGCTGAACAATTTAATTTGAAGGAACTGGCCAATAGCCCTACTCCACAAGCCTTTCAAAGCCAGGTAGCGCGAGAATTAGATGGCGGTTGGCGATATCTGAAAGGAAACATGCCCATTCCCCCAAAGGCAAAAATAATGAGACAAACAGTTTCTTCCGTACCGTCTCCGAATACAATTGAATCTAGTGCCCCACCACCGGTCCAGGGTTTTCTTGGGCACATTGATCCCATCAATTTTATTCCACCCGATTGTATGGGAGCCGTTGGACTTAATGAAGTAATTACTGCTACCAATGAGTTTGTAATTATTCATGCAAAAAATGGTGGCGCTGTTTTAAGCAAGGTTACCTTCTCTGCTTTTTTTAATAATTCAGGAATGTCAGATCCTTATATTCAGTTTGATCCCTACTTAAACAAATATTGGATCAGTGGCATCTCAACTACCACACCTAACAAAGTTTTTATAGCAGTTTCTCAAACATCGGATCCTCAAGGCAATTGGTACAGGTATAGTTTTACACCCACTTCTACAGATGGGTCGCTGCTGTTGGATCATCCTTACCTGGGCTTCGATAACAAATTGTTGGTAGTAACAGGAAGAAAATTCCCCAACGGTACGAACTTTACCGGGCCAATTTTATTTTGTTTTAATAAGGACAGCCTGTCAGCCGGTAAATCCATTGCTTTTGGTTCAAATGCACAAACAATAGAAAAAACGACAGCGGACGGAGACGTGCCTTGCCCCGTTACCGCCATGAATCTTACTACTCCCGCTACCAATTTTTATATAGTGCAGGAATGGAATGGCAGCGCCTCAGCGATAAGATTATCGACCATTACCGGCACGCTTCCAAATCTTACATGGAATACATCAACAGCGGTCTACCCATCAGCCGGCACGCCTTGGTCAGACGCAGCTTTGGGAAACCTGGCGCCGCAGGAGGGGGAAACAAGAAAGCTTGCGGTAAACGATGCAAGGATCAGTTCTGCCCAAATGGTTAACGGTAAAATATGGTGTGCACATCATATTGGTTTGCCGGCAACTAATTTTACTCATACGGCAGTGCAATGGTGGCAATTGTCTACTTCCGGCGCTGTTTTGCAAAGTGGTAGAATTGATGATCCCGCCGGGCTGGTTTCACGTTATTATCCAACCATTGCAGTTAATCCTGCTGAAAATGTAATTATCGGCTACACCATTTCATCACTTACAACAAGGGTAAACGCTGCTTACAGTACCCGAACTTCTACTACTCCGTTAAATACTACCGACGATGAGTACATATTTAAAGGCGGAATCAGCAATTATTGGAAAGATTATGGCAGCGGAAGAGCAAGATGGGGCGATTACAGTCATTCTTGTGTTGATCCGGTAACAGGTGATTTGTGGACTATTCAGCAGTATGCCGATCAAAGGTTATCTGCTGCAGACAATGATTCGAGATATGGAGTCTGGTGGGCGGAGGTTTCGTTTCTAACCTTGCATAACGACGTCGGCTTATCCAATATAGATGAACCAAATGGCAATTTTGGCTATTGCTCATTACCTATAAGTCCCAAAGTGACGATCAGAAATTTAGGCCTCGATTCCCTAAAAAATGTTAAGATAGGTTTAATATTAGATGGCGTAAACATTGGCGTTACATCATTATCAGGATTACATATTAGTTTGTATAATTCGCAGGATGTTGATATTTCATTACCATTAAATCCATCTCCCGGGAATCATATTTTACAAGCTTACACTTTTGATCCAAATGGGATTGCCGATGAAAGGGTCTCAAACGATACGGGTACCGTGTCATTTTCTGTTTTACCAGCACTCCCCCTGCCTAATACCGAAGGGTTTGAAAGTACTACATTTCCCCCTCCGGGCGGCTGGTCCTTATTTAATCCTGACGGAAACGTGTCATGGGCAAGAACCACTGCAGCCAGCAAATCAGGTGTGGCATCCATGACATTAAATGCCTATAATTATCAATCTAATAACGCGGTAGACATTTTGCAATCGCCAAAAATTGATATCACTAATACGGATTCAATTAGAATTAATTTTGATGTTGCTTACGCACAATACGATGCATCTTCTAACGATTCATTAAAAATTATTTACTCAACTGATTGCGGGATAACCTGGCAGCCTACTGCATACAATAAAGGTGGTAGCACGCTAAGGACCAATGGAAGCGATTATGTTGTTTCATCATTTGTTCCCAACGCTTTACAGTGGCGCAATGAAAGCGTTGCTATTTCAATTTGTAACATTGATGCATCGTCTATTTTAATCGGGATTAAATCAATTAATGATTTTGGTAATAATATTTATGTAGATAATTTTTCAATTACCAAATTAGATACCAGACAGGAAAATGCAGGAATTATTTCTATAAGCAAACCGTTGGGTACTTTGTGTACGCCGGATTTTGCGCCGCAAATTACCATTGCCAATTTTGGATTTGATACGTTGAAATCACTCACAATAAATTACCAGGTTGACAACGGCGCTTTGGGCACATTTAATTTTACCGGCTCAATTGCGAAATGTAAGTCGCAGGCTATAACATTAAACACAATTACATCCTCACCGGGTGAGCATGTGCTCACAATTTTTAGCACTAATCCAAATGGTGTTGACGACCAATACGTAGGGAACGATACAATTAGAAAAATTATAAAGATCTCTCCTATTTTGGATGCACCCGTTACTGAAGGATTTGAGTCAACCACGTTTCCATCGGCTAACTGGAGTGTAGACAATCCTGACGCGGGAATAACCTGGGAGAGAACGACCTCTGCCGCCAAAACCGGCCTGGCATCTATGGTTATTAATAATTTTAATGCCCCAACAACTAACACAGTTGATAAATTCTATTCTCCTGTTATAAAATTTGATGCAGCGGTTGATTCGTTTTTTGTTTCTTTCGATTATGCGTACTCGCAGGGCGCCACTTATCCCGGAAGTACTAATATGCCTCTTGATACACTTGAATTGCAACTTTCGCAGGATTGCGGTCAAACTTTTACATCAATATGGAAAAAATGGGGAGCAGACCTTCAAACTATTGGTGATCCGAACTTGCCTGCAACCACTTCTTTTGTCCCAAGTGTTAATCAATGGAAGAACATAAATATTTATTTAAGCCCATTCATCGGAACACAAAATTTTCAATTATATTTCGTTGCAAAAAGTAATGCGCAAAACAACCTTTACATTGATAACATAAACATATATCCTAAAATTCTTCCACAACGATTAAAAGAGCAGGGATATCTTTTATACCCAAGTCCTTTTAGAAATTCGTTTATTATTCGTAATTACACGGTACCAACCACTTTGCAAACTGTAAACATTTATAACTCGGTTGGTCAATTGGTTTGGAGCAAAAATTATAACGGAACGGGATATACTGAAATGCCCGTAGATCTCAGTAAACAGGCATCAGGAGTCTACATAGTAAAAATGAAGTACACCGATAAGACTGTAATTCAAAGAATCGTTAAGCAGTAATTATCATTTCAAAAACAATTAGGAAAGAGGTTGATTTTATATACAACCTCTTTTGTTTTAGAGATCAGCCTACAGTAAATTTGCGCCATGATAACAGTAAATAAAGAAGAGGAGTTATTAGAAGTTGTAAACTCATTTGAAGAAGGAAAACATTTTAATTCCATTGCAAAAAAAATTACCCGCGACGAAAGAATAAATGATGATGAGGGATTATTGCTATTTGAAAAAGCAAGCCTTGGCCTGGCAGCAACTTTTGCAAATTATATCAGGGAAAAGAAACATGGAGACGTTACTTATTTTAACAGGAACTTCCATATAGAGCCCACGAATGTTTGTGTTTTTTCCTGCAAGTTTTGCTCTTACTCCAGGCTATACGCTCACCGCGATGAAGGATGGCAATTAAGTATGGAACAGATGTTGAACATTGTAAAAAGTTATGATGGTAAACCAGTGACTGAAGTGCATATTGTTGGCGGCGTTCACCCAAAAATGGATCTTACGTTCTTTTGCGATTTGATTTCTCAAATAAAACAACACAGGCCCGATCTGCACATAAAAGGATTTACTGCCGTTGAATTGGATTATATGTTTAGAAAGGCAAAACTTAGTATTGAAGAAGGAATGCAGCAGTTAAAAGACGCAGGCTTACAATCATTACCAGGTGGCGGGGCTGAAATTTTTGACGAGACAGTACGGCAACAAATAAGTGCCGACAAAGTAGATGCAGAAGGCTGGCTAAAAATTCATGAGGTAGCTCACAATTTAGGAATGCACACCAATGCAACCATGTTATATGGGCATATTGAAAATAATGCGCATCGCATTGATCACATGAGCAGGTTAAGAAATTTGCAAGACAAAACCGGCGGTTTCAATACTTTTATCCCGCTTAAGTTCCGCAACAAAAATAACGACATGAGCCATGTTCCCGAATCATCTGTAATAGAAGACATGAGGATGTATGCCATTGCCAGGATTTACATGGACAACTTCCCGCATTTGAAAGCTTACTGGCCTATGCTTGGCAGGCAGAATGCACAACTTGCTTTATCATTTGGCGTAAATGATATCGATGGCACTATTGATGATTCAACAAAAATCTATTCCATGGCAGGAAGCGAAGAGCAAACGCCCTCAATGACTACTCAACAATTGGTTACTCTTATAAAACAGGCCAAAAGGATTCCGATTGAGAGAGATACGCTGTATAATGTTATTAAAGATTACAGTTTGAGTGAAGAAAAAGATTTTGACGCTTCTATGAATTAATATTTCGTGTATCTGTAACCGTTAGTTACTTCTTCCCGGCAACACAAAAACTTTTTTTACTTTGTATTTCGGGTGGGATCAGGAGCGCTGGCATTAAAACCTCCGTACAAACCTAACGGATCAAGGATATACGCTTTTATGTATTTATCAAACCGCTCGCCGGACACTCGCTCCACAATGGTTCCAGCCACGTTAAAATTCAAATTACAATATTGATAACCCGCCGCCGGTGCGAAGTCGTTATAGCACTTCTCTACGGCGTGTGTAGCCCTGCACACGGTTATGCATGTCGTGATAAGGGGTGGATTCACAACCAGAAATTGAGATAATGCACCAGGAAAGGCAATGATGACGGCAACACAAATTATAAGAGAGTGGTTCTTTAATTCAGCATCCTGTATTCATTTGGCGACTGCCCGACTCTTTGTTTAAACAGGCGTGTAAAGTGTTGAGGATACTTAAATCCTAATTCATAGGCAATTTCACTAACCGATTTGCTTTGATCAAATATTCTTTCTTTTGCCTCATCAATCACTTTCGATTGTATATATTCCTGCGCCGTTCTTCCTGTTTCTTTTTTCACCAGGTCGCCAAAATAACCTGCTGATAAATTCAGTTCACCGGCACACCACGCCACAGAAGGCAAACCAATAGTTTGCGGCTTGTCGGTATCAAAGTATCTATTCAGCAAATGCTCAAACTTTTCCAAAATACCTTTATGTATATTATCCCGGGTAATAAACTGGCGGTCGTAAAAACGGGTGCAATAGTTTAAAAACAATTCGATGTTTGATACGATCAGTTTTTTGCTGTGCTTATCAAT
>Ga0105237_10008731_pt1 | contig 10943 bp, 3 predicted proteins | sample KBSC24metaG_FD_81520 | JGI IMG/M metagenome (GOLD analysis project Ga0105237, IMG submission 81520) | Corn rhizosphere microbial communities from Kellogg Biological Station, Michigan, USA - KBS C2-4 metaG | ecosystem: Host-associated > Plants > Roots > Rhizosphere > Soil | place: Michigan, USA... | reverse complement strand
CGGTCCTGTTCCGCGCCTTTGGTATGGTATCCCCATTCTTATCATGCCCTACGGCATAGTCCGACTCAAAAGCAGGTTGCCAGACAAAGCTCGTCCTCCGCATGCCAAAAGGCTTGAATATCCGCTGCCGCGCCAGCTCTTCCAGTCCCTTCTTTGTCACGGTCTCTACCACCAGCTGCAGCAGGCTGATCCCTTCCCCCGAATAGGCAAAATGCTCACCGGGCCGGAAGAATATTTCTAATTTATTGTTGCCATGAGGGTTGAACTGACGCCAGTTGGGGAACCCTGTCGTATGATCCAGGCAGTGACGGGCCGTGATCAGCTTCCACCGGGGATCGCCCGCAAGGTCTTTATAGTTCTCATATTCCGGCAATGGCTTGGGCAGATACGTGTACAACGGCTTATCCAGGTCGATGAGCTTTTCCTGTACCAGCTGCATCACCAGGTAGGCAAATAAGGACTTGGCGAGACTGGCGGCATAAAAACAGGTGGCGGTATCGTTCCGTTGATGGAGGGCGGCATTCTTATACCCGAACGCCTTTACGTATTGGATATTCCCATTTTCGATCATCCCCACACAAAGCCCGGACACATCGGCCGTATCCATCAGTCGCCGGATAGTTTCATCACGCCAGCGGGTCCCGGAAGATTGAGAAAAAGCACAAAGCGAAGACAACAATAGAAGGAAGAGTAGATTTTTTTTCATAACAGCAAAAGTTGGAGATTGTCACTGTGACGAATGTACTCTCGGGAAGTTTAACGATGGGACAAAAAAAAGGAGCACAGCTCCTTTGCCCGAAGGGGTACCAGACAAAAACGCCGTCCTTCGCGGCGGCTCGCTTCAGTCGTACATGACAGGAACAGGATCACTCGGACCGCAGACTTTTCACCGGATTGGTCACGCCCGCCTTCACGGACTCATAGCTCACCGTGACCCAGGCAATAAACAACGCCGCGAGCGGCCCCAGCACGAATATGCCCCATCCGACATGGATATGGTAGGCGAAGCTTTCCAGCCATTTATTCACCGCCCACCAGGCTACGGGAATGGCAACGATCATGGCAACGATGATCAGCCGGGTAAAGTCCACGGACAAGAGCCGGACAATATTGAAAAGGGATGCGCCCAATACCTTTCGTACGCCTATCTCCTTGGTCCGCTGCTCGGCCATATACGCGGATAGTCCATACAGTCCCAGACAGGAGATAAAGATTGCCAGCAAGGCAAACAAATTGAAAATGCTCCCCATCTGCTGCTCGCCCTTGTATTGGCTGGCCAGGTCCTGGTCGAGAAAACCATAGGCCGCTGGATAGGCAGGATCGAATTGCGTGCTGATCTTACTCAACGCCTTGATGGTAGCCTCTGTATTGCCGGGCTGCGCCCGTACGACGATGACCCCACCATAACGATTCAACTGAAGGATCAGCGGCTCGATGGTCCGCTGAATAGGCTTGAAGTTGAAATCCTGCACCACCCCGATAATGGTTCCCTTGCCATCCTGGAAAGATATTTGCTGGCCCACGGCGTTGGCAGCCGTCATACCCATGGTGCGGGCCGCGGTCTCATTCAGGATAAAATTGCCGGTGTCCGACTTGAAATCCTTTGAGAATGGCCGGCCGCCAAGCATCTTCATATGAAAGATATCAAAGAAGCTCTCACTGATCATCAGGGATGGGAACACGATCTGCACCTTGGGGTCCTTGCCCGGCCATTTGACATTGATGGTGCCGCTAAAAATATTGATGGGCAGCTGGTCGGTAACGGCAAACTGGCTGGTCAATGGGTCCCGCGTCAGCCCATCATACAAAGCCTGCCGTTTATTATACATATTCCCCTGCATATACATATACACCAGGTTCTCTTTCTCAAACCCCAGGTTCCTGTTCTTGATATAACGCAGCTGATTGTAAATAACCACGGTGCCGATGAGCAGCACGATGGATACCACGAACTGCACTACTACCAGCCCATTTCGGAAAAGCCGGTTGCCTCCCAGACTTTTTAGATTGCCCTTTAGCACCTTCACGGGCTGGAAGCCCGACAGGAACAAGGCAGGATAGGATCCTGAAATAAGTCCCGTAGCGAGCGAAATACCCAGCAGGGTCAGCAACAGTTTCCCATCCCACAGGCTCACGGACAATGTCTTACCCGCCAGCGTGGCGAAGGAAGGCAGCACCAGCAGCACGATGAGTATCGCCACCAGCAACGAGAAAAATGAGATGAGGAGAGATTCTCCTAAGAACTGACCGATCAATTGCCCTCTCACGGCGCCGACTACCTTACGCAGGCCTACTTCCTTTGCCCTCCGCGCCGAACGCGCCGTCGCCAGGTTCATAAAATTGATACAGGCCACCACCAGGATAAAGATCGCCACGATAAAAAATATATTCACATACTGGATATTGCCTTGCCCGGACAAGTCTATCTGCAGATTGGAATACAGATGTATCCGTGTCATCGGCTGCAGACGCAGGTCTATCCGGATACCCGTCTTTTGATCTTTGAAGATATCATTCATCTTACGCTCCATCCCCGCCAGTGCCGCAGGCGTAGCATTGAAATGGTCGTCCAGCTGTAAATAGTCATAGAAGCTGAAATTGTCCCATAGATTGGCATTTAGTTCACGCACGATGCCCGGGGATGTCATGGGTACGAGCATGTCAAACTGCAGATGGGAGTTGGTGGGAATATTCGCCAGCACCCCCGTGACCACTACATCTTCATGATTATCCTTCCTCAACACCTTCCCCAGCGGATTATCCTTTCCAAAATATTTTGTAGCCAGGTCTTCCGTGATCACGATCCCATCGGGACGCATCAGTGCGGTCTTTACGTCCCCCTTCACCAACGGAAAAGAAAAGATATCTAAAAAAGTACTGTCCACATAGAATACCCTGCCCTCATTGAATTTCTTGTCTCCTATCGTGATCAGCGCGCTGTGCAGACTTGACATACGCACGGTATTCTTTATCTGTGGCATTGCCGCCTGAAAAGCCCGCGGCATACCCGAGCATGACACCGCCGTCTTGAAACCCTCCGCAGCCGACGTGATCCGGTAGATCTGTTTCGAATGCTTATGCCACCTGTCATAGCTCAGCTCATTCTGCACCCACAAGAGGATCAGAATGCTGGATGCCATACCGATGGCAAGACCCGAAATATTGATAATGGAATAAGCCTTATGCCGCAGGATGCTGCGGATCGCGATCTTGAGATAGTTTTTGAACATGGTGGGGCGATTGATCACCCAATTGGACGAAAAAGGATGCCACTTTGTTACAGCTGTGATTCCCAAATATTTATACAACAATTATCGCACAAAACTGTCCGCTTTTGATACGTCCAGTGTCCGGTGGCCGGCCTGCCGGGACCGGCCTAATTCAGTTTATAGACCCTGGGCGCCCCGTTGTTCACCCCCACGACAAGACAGTTATTGATCCAGACGGCGGACCGCACATCTTCCCTGAGCTTCAGCCCGCTGACCGTTTGCGGCACATAGCTGAAATGCCCGCCGCCGGCGCCAGCCAGCACGATCCCATGGTTGGCATCCAGCTGCCCGATACGCAGCTTGTTGTACTTGTTATTCCCCAGCAGCAGGATATCCTTATGGCCGTCATGATCCAGGTCCACCACGACAGCCGCATAGACGGGGCCATACTGCGCCTCCACCGGCAGGCTGTCTACGGCAAAACCATGCCCTGTGTTCCGCAGGCACACAGTCTCCAATGACGTGGCGCTCATAGCGGGCACCTCTTTCATGTCCTTACCCCTGTACAGATCGCTGATCCCCACCCTGGCAAAAGCCACATGATTGTAATAATTCTTACGCAGCATCGGCACCTGCCGGATGGCGTCATCCATTCCGGTAAATGGATAGGCAACACCCTCTTGGTACGTACTGATAAAAGGATCGATGATCCCATTCTGATCTATATCCGAAAAATGGATCTCCATTGGCTGCTCCACGGATGCTCTTAATGGAGAGTTCAATCCATAATTCCCCGCTACGATATCTTCATTGCCATCCCCATCCACATCGGCCACGGTAAGGCTGAGCCACCATCCCGATGGCAATGTCTGTCCCAGTCCCTCCGCACGGGTCAGGGTCGTTCCATTGTTCAAAAATATTTTTATAGGCATCCATTCGCCCGCTACGACAAGGTCCTTCTTACCGTCCTTGTTGACATCCACCCATACCGCGGCATGTACGATCCCATCCTGTGAAAGAAGCTCGGGACATATCTGCGCCGTCTGGTCCGTGAACGAACCTTTCCCATCGCCGATCAGTATATGGGACGGTGTTGACAGGGGATAATTACCAGGCGCCACACCACCCCCTACAAAGAGGTCCGGATGTCCATCCTGGTTGATGTCGCACACTGCCACACAGCTCTTATTCTGTAGTAATGCAGGTACAGCGCCCTTTTTCTCATGCAGCCCCTTTCCATCATTGATATAAAGCCTGTCCTGGAAAACAGGGCTGTTCTTTTCAAATTCATATCCGCCGCTGACGACATACAGGTCCATATCCCCATCCCCGTCCGCATCGAAGAATACGGCACCGGCATCCTTACACTGCTCATCGCTGTGGAAAAATGCATCCGGCGCAGCGGTAAATTTCCCGTCCCGCCCCGCAAAGAATATCTTTCCGGCACTGCCTTTCGAGCCGCCGATAAATATATCGGTAAGACCATCTCCGTTGAGGTCGGCGGTAGCCATACACGGACCATCGTGAGAATAAAAATGTGGCATCAGACTTTGCGTGAGGAAGTCGTCCCTGTATGCTTCCTTGTGTGCATAAGGGATAGCATCCTTCTCCTCCGTAAATAAGGTCTTCCCGGACGCAGAAAGCCTCCCATAGTCAAATTTCCCTCCGGCCGCGCTCTGCAACAACGTATCGGTCTGCCCGGCCTTAACGCCTTTTAGTACCTGGTATTTATCATCGGGCCAGATCACCAGCACGGAATCTGCCTCCTTCAGGGCGCCAAGTCCCACAGATATCACGGGATCCACACCCGACTGAAATCCCCGGGTAAGCAGCTGCTCCTGGTACATGACCTGGCCTTTCGAGTAGACAAAGACCTTGGAACCAATACCCAACGGATTGCCTGCAGCTCCCTTAAATGCAAATTTTATAAAATGACGGTCAGGGTATAGGGTCTCCGCATTGTTGCGGTAGATACAGGCATAGTCATCGATATTATTGGTGACGAGGTCAAGGTCGCCGTCATTGTCCAGGTCCGCATATACAGCGCCGTTGGAGATCAGCGTCTCCCCCAGTCCGGTGGCAGCTGCATCGTTCTCGAATCTGTCATTGCCTTTATTCCTGAAAAAATAATGCGGACCTATCTCACCGGGTATATGCGTAAGATATTCCTGGAAGGACATGGGGGCCCCACCCTGTCGCATGGCCTGCGCATGCTCCTGGGCAAACTGTAGAAAATCCAGGTTGGTGATATCCCGCTTGACCCCGTTGGTGATATAGGCGTCCTTGAGCCCATCCAGGTCATAGTCGGCAAAAAGCACGGACCAGCTCCAGTCGGTGGCATCCACACCGGCCAGCTGCGCTATCTCCGAAAAGCTGCCATCCCCATTGTTCTTTTGTAGCTGGTTGCGCATATAGAAGGGATAAAACCCATAGGACAGCAGCTGCTGGTATTTGTCAAACCTGTCCGCCGAAGAATGCATCTTCAGATCATAATATTTTCCGGGCAGCATATCCAGGGTACATATATCGGGCAGCCCGTCATTGTTGTAGTCGGCAATATCGCAGCCCATCGAGTATAAGGCCACATGATCCAGCTTCTCCCGCAGCCTGTCGGTAAAAGTGCCGTCCTTGTTGTTGATGTACAGGTAATCCTCTTCATTATAGTCGTTGGAGACATAGATATCGGGCCATCCATCCATATTGACGTCGGCAGTAACTACCCCCAGGCTAAAGGACAAGGGATTGCTGCTAATGCCGGCCTGATGCGTGACATCCGTAAAATGTCCTCCGTCGTTGCGGTACAGCTTGTTCTCGAATGCAGGCCCGGCAGCCTGTCTCTTCAGTCCTGCATAGTTCAGATTGATGCCCCTTGCATATTCGGGCTTGGATTGTTTGATAAGGAAGAGGTCCAGGTCACCATCCTTGTCATAGTCGAAAAAAGAAGCCTGGGTGGAATACCCGGAATCATTCAGACCATACTGTGCGGCGCTCTCCGTAAATGTCAGATCATGATTATTTATAAAAAGCAGGTTGGTCCTGGAGGCAGCATCCTCCAGCGCGCTGCGGCAAATATAGATATCCTGCCAGCCATCGCCGTTGACATCCGCCACGGCCACACCCGTGGACCACCCGTTGAATTGGGCAATACCTGACTTGAGCGTAATATCCTGGAACTGAAAATTTCCTTTGTTGAGATAGAGCCTGTTCTTCACCATGCTGCCGGTGAATACGAGGTCGGGCAATCCATCGTTGTTGAAGTCTCCTACGGCAACACCGCCGCCATTGTAATAATAGGGGAAGTTCAGACAGCTGAACCGCTCGTTATTATCCATTATTACATTCCGGAAGTCGATATGCGTATTGCCCATATCCATCCGCGAAAACAAAGTATCCTTCCTCTCGCAAGATTGGAGAAGAAGGATACCTAAGGACAATATCAGTAATTTTATTCTTTGAGTCGCCATTAAAATTTAAAAATTGGACGTATTACCCGCAGGGTCCCACCATACGTGTGTACCTCCGACATCAGCCCCACCCAGCGCAGTGATAGCAGTCTTCACGCCATTGGCATTGTTCTGATATTCACCAAGAGCGAACTTGAAGATCCTGCGCGCGCCATCGGCCGTGCTGATCGTTCCGCCACTGTAGTTCAGATAATTCGGGAACACCTTTGGATAGCCTGTCCTTCTCCATTCGGACCAGGCTTCTTTCCCGTTGGGGAACAGCGCAATCCATTTTTGGGTCATGATCTGCTGCAGCTGGTACTCATTGGTCCCGGCCGCATTGTATTTTACAGGTACCCGGTTCACCGAATCGATATTATGCGCCGACTTCTTCGGGTCTTTATAGCTTACAGGCAAAGTCGTACCGGCAATATAGGTATTGTAATCCGTGGAGCTGATACCATACATATCGAAGTGCGCCTTGATACCCGCCTCATAATACTCCTGCGGCGTCTTATTATAGGACCCGGCGAGCCAGCCGCGAAGTGAAACTTCCGCCAGCGACTCATTCACCTCGGCCGCAGTAATGACATTCAGGTCGCCCGTCCAGCTGCTGGGGTTTTGCCCGAATACAGCCACATTCACGGCGGAATAGCCTACATAATCTCCCTTGGCCGCGATATCGGCGCCTTCCCTAATACCTTTCATAATGGGACCTACCGTTGCATCGGTGGAAGGTGAGAAGAACAAGGCCAGGCGTGGGTCCTTATACCCGGTGAGTATCGTCTCGAAGTCCGCACCTAAACGTTCGTCCGTCCAGTCACGGGACACCTGTACAAAACCACCGCCTAATTGACTATTGAAGTACACATGCATATTATCCGCATTGTCGGTAATGACACCGTCCGGATGGCTGAGCGCCTTCTGTACCTCCGACTTGGAAGTGGTAGGATCGATCCTTGTCAAACGCAGACCCAGCCTCAGCCGGATGGAATTCGCCGCCTTTACCCATTGCTTCAGGTTGCCGCTGTAGATCATGTCCAGGTTGCCGAAAGTGGAAGTGCCGCCCTCGAGCGCTGTCAACCCTGTAATAGCCGTATCCAGGTCTGCAAAAAATGCCGTATATACGTCCTTCTGGGTGTCATAACTATAGCTTCCGTCCGCACTGGGCTGCGCATACTTGGTGTAAATAATGGGGCCCCAGCCGTCGGCCACCAGGTGCATACCGGCCACCCGGACGATCTTTGCAATATAGATCTGCGTGTTGGTAGCGTCTGTAGCAGGCGTCACGGCCCTGGCGTTATTTATGATCAGGTGCGTTTGCTTCATGACATTGTCATAGGCATTGCCCCACAATCCATCCTGCCAGCCATCCTGGTTGAAGAAAGTACAGGGATACTGGTTCCCGCGGAAGGACGACGGAGGATAGACATATCCTATGAAATTGTCCCCGTAGAAATTATCCAGCTGCGTCAGCCAGGGGCCGTTCTCTATCAGGTTCTGCTGCGCCGTGGAAAAATACGCGCTCACATTCGCGTTATTGGCTTTTAATTGCTCCTGTGTCAGCGCATAGGGATCCGTGTTCAGATCCTTAAAACTCTTCGTACAACCCCACTGCAGGACTGCCAGGCTTATTAAAAAGATCAACGAAAAAATATTTTTCATATCATTTCTTTTTTTATAAAAATTTGAGTGCTTCATTTAATTAAAAGGAAACTTTTATCGATCCGCCGACACTTCTCGTCGCAGGCGCCGTAAAGGCGTTGTAACCTTGGTTGCCGTTGGTGGTACCTACTGCTATGTCAGGATCGAAGTTTGCCTTTTTATAAAAGAAGAACAGGTTCCGCGCATTCAATCCAAAGGACAGTCCTTTGATGACATTATGCGTTTTGGCGGAGATGATATCCGGCCGCACGCTGTACGCCAGCGATACTTCTCTCAGGCGTATATTGGTTGCACTGTACATGTAATACTCCGCCAGCCCCGCTCTGGATGCTACAGCTCCATACCATGTCTTCGGGTCGATGGCGGTTACAGTCCCTCCTCCTACGTATTTCCCCTTCACCGGGAGGAAAGTGCTGGCATGATCCCTGGCATCCGCGGAAGCTTTCGACACACCATATTCGTCCAGTATGGCTTGCGTTACATCCATCACATTCCCGCCGATACGTCCGTCCACCAGGAAACTGAAGGACAGCCTGCCAAAGTTCAGCGTATTCCTGAACCCGATGACAGCCTTTGGAATTGGCGTACCCAAGCCCGTAGTATCTGCACTATACAGTGTATACAGCGGTTTGCCAAGGTTCGCGCCCGTGTCGATGAGGATCATACCGTCCTTGGAATCACGAACAAACTTCTTTCCAAAGAAGGTAGGGAAAGGCAGCCCCTGCTTGATACCAAAGTAGGTCATATTGCCATTGTCGGCCCCGGCGATGGCATGAACGAAGTTGTCCTTGCCGTTAAATTCCTTTACAATATTCTTTACAACATATAACGTAGCATAAATGTCCCATTTGAAATCCCTTGTCTTGATAGGAGTAGCATTTATGCTGAGCTCGATACCCGTGTTCTGGATATTACCCGCATTGATCAGGTAGTAGGAGAACGGTTGACCGGCAGGAGCTGGGGTCGTAACCAGCTGATCCTTCGTGTTGATCTTGAACCAGGTGAAATCAAAGCCAAACAGGTCGTTCATCATCCTGAATTCCGTACCCAATTCAATGGAGTTCGATTTTTCAGGATGCAGGGCCGTTCCGGGGTAAGGAGCGTTCCCACCTCCATACACGCTATTCTGGTTGCCGCTGAAATAAGAATAATTATACGTCTGATAGGGGTCGAAGTCATTGCCCACAATGGCATAGGAAGCTCTCAATTTCCACAGCTGAACATAGTCCGGCAGCTTCATCACCTCGTTCATAACGGCCGACAAGCCAAAAGAGGGGTAGAAATAGGATTGTGTCGGTGTAGTGCTCAGTGGATAAGCCAGCGCGGAAGACCAGTCGTTGCGGGCCGTCATATCCAGGAACAGCATGTCCCTCCAGGAAAGGTTCACGCCTCCAAACACAGCTTCTTTCTTCTTACGGTACTCATGCTCTTCGGTGGTCAGGTTGGCATACCGGATGTTGGAGATGGCAAATACATTCGCAAGGACCAGCGGGCCTTCAAAATGCTGCGAATAATTGTCGATGCTCTGTATGCTGGTACCGGCCAGCGCGGTCAGGCCCAGATCCCCGAACTTCTTGTTAAGCGTAAGGATGGCATCCCCATATACCTGCTGGTTGTCGTACTTGAACAGCTTATACTTTCCAAGAGGATCGGCCAGTACGGTCTGTGTACCCGAGGACAGCTTGCTTTGCAGCGTGCGGTACTCCTTATCGATATTGCCCCTCAATTGCAGGTTCAGCCAGTCGGTGAACACATATTTCAAGGCAAGCGATCCGTATACCTTGTCTGTCTTTTGAGTGAACACATCCCTGTTCAGGATCCAGAATGGGTTCTGCTGGTTGTCATCCCCGCCGCCGCCGGATGGATTGGCGATCCAGTCGATGTTCCACCAGTTCTGCAAACTGTAGTTCTTCCCGGTATTGAACACCTCGTAATTCTTTTTGTACTGGCTAAAGTCCAGTCCACGGGGGAAGAGATACAGGCCGGTGATGGGATTGTTATACAACCCTGGAGAAAGAGGATTCTTATAATGCTGCTCGGTGAAGAGGACATTGGCATCCGCCGTCAGCTTGCCACCCAGGTAGGTATTGCTTTGCCGGATGTCGAATGTATTCTTATTGTAATTGCTGTTGGGATAGATATTGCTGGCGTTGGTATTGGAGTACGACAGGTAGCTGTTCCGGGTGGCATCGCCTCCTCTCAGCGAGATGCTGTGTGTCCAGGTATTGCCCGGCACAAAGAAATCGCCTTCGATGTTCTTATAGCTGCCCTTTGTAGTGCCCCACGAATAGTTAGCCCCGGCCGACGTCTGCGGATAGGTATACTGCAGTTTGGGGCCATAGGCGCGGGTATCGCGGTTGTAGTTCACGGCATAATCCACTGTAACAGCGCCTGCCCTGCCCTTCTTGGTAGTGATGAGCACGACCCCGTTCTGTCCCTGCGAGCCGTACAATGCCGATGCGCTGGCGCCCTTCAGTACCGTCACGCTTTCGATGTCCTCCGAATTGATCTGCGAAAGATTGTCTCCTGCATCCGGCAACGCAGCGCCGTTGTAAATACCGGCGGGCTGTGTGGGTGAATTATTCTGGAAAGGAATACCGTCGATGACATACAGGGGCTGGTTGTT
>Ga0105237_10008729_pt1 | contig 10944 bp, 9 predicted proteins | sample KBSC24metaG_FD_81520 | JGI IMG/M metagenome (GOLD analysis project Ga0105237, IMG submission 81520) | Corn rhizosphere microbial communities from Kellogg Biological Station, Michigan, USA - KBS C2-4 metaG | ecosystem: Host-associated > Plants > Roots > Rhizosphere > Soil | place: Michigan, USA... | reverse complement strand
TACGGGCGCACCCCGGAGTCGGTCTTCCCAACCGGACCGCTTCCGCTGGGTGACGCGTATGGCACCGCGACCGCGATCCCGTTCACGCTCGCCGTGCAGGCCAAGTACAACAACAAGATCACGCAGGGGTGCGCGGAGCCGTGACCGATGGTGGGACGGCGCGGTATGATTGGCACGATGATCCGCCGCGCCTCTCCTACACTCAGCTCGAATAGTACGCCGCGTTTTCGTCGATATACCCTTTGGTCAGATCGCACCCGTATGCACGCGCATTTCCGTCGCCAACGCCCATCGCGATCTCGATATCCACGACTTCTCGTCCCAAGGTCTCCCGAACCACCGCATCATCGAAGGTGAGTCGTGCTCCACCCTGGACGACCGCAAATCCGTTGATCCACGCGTCGGTTCGCTCGGGGACAACGGTGCAATCGAAGCACTTGCCGATCGCCATGAGGATTCGCCCGACATTGGGATCGGCGCCGTGGACCATCGTTTTGATCAAGGGCGAGTTGACGAGTGACTTCGCGACTCGACGTGCGTCGCCTTCGGTGGACGCTCCGCGCACGGTCACGCGCAATAGATGCTCCGCCCCTTCACCGTCGCGCGCCAAGATCTCCGTCATGCGCACGCATCCGGCGGTGAGCGTCTCCAAAAAGGCAGTAGGGTCTATCTTCCCAGCGAGCCCATTGGCCAGAATCGCGCAGGTATCCGATGTGCTCGTATCCGTATCGACCGACAACATATTGAAGGAGTTGTGCACCGCCAGCCGGAGCATCCGGTCCAACTCAGCCGCTTCAAAGGCCGCGTCGGTGAAGATGTAGACGAGCATGGTGGCCATGTTGGGCTCGATCATCCCCGATCCTTTGGCGACCCACGTAATCGTCGCGTCGCCAACGCTCGCCGAGAGCGCTTTGGGGTGCGTGTCGGTCGTCATGATCCCTTCGGCGCCAACCATTGGGTTGGGCTGGAGATCGGCCGTCATCCCGCGCAGGCCGCGCTCGATGATCTCAATAGGGAGGGGGACGCCAATGACGCCGGTCGAGCTGACCAGGACGCGTCCCGCCTCCGTACCGACCTCGGCCGCCGCTGCGGCGGCCATCCGGCGCGCATTTTCGATGCCTTGCGCCCCGGTGGCAACGTTGCTGACCTTGCTGTTGACGACGATGGCACGGAGCATCCCCCCACGAATGGTCTCTCGGCCCAGAATGACCGGCGCCCCGGGAAACTGATTTTTCGTGAAGACCGCGGCGGCGGACGCATCGGTCTCGCTGACAAAGAGGGCGAGGTCCTTGGCCGACGGTTTGAGCCCGCAGTTGCGGCTGGCGCAGCGAAATCCCCGGGGGAAGATCGCCTGGTCGTGAAAGGTCATGGACGGAGCAAGGGTGATCGGACGTGGGGGTAATATAGCGCCCCCACGATCACCTACCGTCCCATCTTTTTGAGCCGATATCGAATCCCGTACACCGTGGCTGGAGCGAGGCGCAGCTGTTTGGCGATGGCTTCGGAGGGGAGCCGGCTTCGGACAAGCTGCGACACTTCGGGCTTTCTCCACCACCCGGCCGGACGGCGCTGCTTGCCGAGCAGGGCCGTCCGCATTTGCCAAACGAGTGTGGTGCTCATGGTCCCCATGCGCGTCCACCCCGACGCGCCATGCTTGTCCACGAACTGCTGGGACGAGAGCGTCCCGAGGTCGTCGATGCGGTCGAACCACCACGTGAGCCGCGTGTCGATCCACTCCCGATGGCCGATGCCGAGTTGATCGCGGATGCGGCGACGTGCATTGTCGCCGATTGGCAGGGGATACGCATACGGACGCTGCGCGTTGGCACGCATGTGCGCCGCGAGCTTGGGCGTGACGATGACGGCGGCCTTGCCACTCTTGTTGAGTCCCTGCGGGGGATAGTGCCAGCCCATGTACACGGCGAATCGATATTGCGTGGGCCGGCGTTCGTCCACGAGCCAACGCTCGCCCCACATGTCACGAACGGTCTGCTGGCGGACCGAACCCAGTTGATGTCTGTTATTTGAACGGGGTGGCATTTTACGAAAGAAAATGAGTAAACGATCAGCTTGACGTGGAAGCGCAGATATCTGAATGCGCCAGAAAGCTATCGGCGAACGGTGCGCTCCGGGAGCGGCCTACCATAGGACACTACACCGTAGTCATTTGGTTTCCCATGGCGCACTCGCTCGCGCGGCAACAACTCGCAATAATCATAAATGTCGAGGAATCCGTCCAGAGTAATTACGTCATTCGGCGATTTTGTCGCGTAGGAGATGGAGACGGTGCTTGTCGCTAGGTGAGGTGGCCTCGATCGCCAAATCCGGCGCGCCGTCAAAAAATTCCGGAATTGATCCTGATTGCTTGAGGCGCAATGCCTTAATGCGATGCGCGTTTTTAATATGATGGCGTGCAATAATCGGTGCGTTCGATATGGGTGCTGAGCCACGATAGATCGCTCGCCGTTTTTTTGTGCGTCCTTGGTTCGCTTCATAGAACGCACGATCCATGAAGAATGGCCAGCGACTAGAAGTCGTCGACAACGGCCATCATTGCGTGATCGTTTTCACGAGAATCTCACATTGCGCGAATTTGTCCTTGAGTGTACCGTAGGCGCATGTGGTTCTCCGCGAACGACGATTCGCGTGACACGACGCACGGCGCAGGACACCGTTGGTGTGTTGACAGGCGTGACCAACGGCGGCTGTTTCGTGGTGCGCAACGGGAAACTCGACAAACCCATTAAGAACCTCCGTTTCGTGGATTCTCCTTGGCAATGCTTGGATCGCATCCAGGCCATCGGCTCCTCGACGCGCGCCGCCTTTGGCTATGCGCCATGGGCCGGCGGGTGGCCGGTCGACCCAACGATTGTCCCGCCATTGATGATTCGCGATTTCAACTTTACCGCGCTTGCTGATACAGTGTGAGCTCGGACCCGTTACGACGGGTAGGCATGTATGTGTGTGCACCCTAGGCCTGCCCCCTTCTCGGTCCGACGCTAGTCTCGGTTTTTTAGCGGATTCTTTCGCCCAATTCCCATGGCATCGTCAAGGCGAAAGTCATAGTAACGTGAGGCGGCGTTTACGCCACGCTAAAATCACTCATGTCGTATGGAGTGTCCCTGTTAACGACGTTCGTATTCGCTCGTCTAAGCCGTTGAGTGCTCGACGAACATCGGCGAGCCCACGAACAACTTTGAAAGGAGCAAATCCCGTGTGGACTTCGAAAATGATAACCGTCGGTGCCATCCTCGCACTCTCGGCGGGGACGATGTATGCGCAGGGCACCACGTCAACCCCGGATAGTGTCGCAGTCAAGCGCGACAAACACGATCTCCGCCGCGACCGCCGTGATATTAAGACGGATAAGCGCGACATTCATCGCGACAACCATGACATCACCGCCAATGCGCGCGATCTACGGCACGACGACGCGACGATCGGCAAGGACAAAAGCCGGATCGCTAAAGACAATGGTGCGATCGGTGCCGACAAGAAAAACATTCATCAGGACTGGTCGCAAGTGAGAGCCGACCGGGCCCGCGGTGACACCGCCGCTGCGCGTGGTGAGCTCAAGGACATCCGAAAAGACAAAAATGCCATTGCTGCTGCCCGTCGAAACCGCACCACCACTGAGCGCAACTTGGACAAGACGCAGCGCGACAGCGCCCGTGATCGCAAGGACCTGCATGCAGATCGGAAAGACAAGCAGGCCGACCGCAAGGATCTCCATCGTGATCGGAAAGATCGTGCGCACGATCGTAAACAGCTGAACAAAGACAACGGGTAATTGCGCTGAACAATCCGGTCACCAGGCTCGTTTGGCCTGACGGCCGGATCGAATATCTTATCGCAATAGCGATGCTGTCGCCGGGCGGTCTCCATGCCGCCCGGCGCTTATGTGTAACAACACCTGTCCGGGAGATGCGCAGATGCCAGAAGAGGCCGAGGTCGATCTAGATGCCCTTCGCGACAAGATCGCGGAGGAAGTCGAGGCCCATGAAGCGGAGACGGGAGGACGATTGCTGCGCATGGTTGCGCTGACCACGGCACTCTTGGCGGCGTTCGCGGCCATCGCCTCCTTGCAGGCCGGGGCAACGATCAACGAGGCGTTGCTCCTCAAAGCGGACGCGACGCAGCTGCAGAATCAGGCATCTGATCAGTGGGCGTATTACCAGGCCAAGGGAATCAAAGGCGCTATTGCCAACGCATCCGCCGCGGCATGGACGGCGGCGGGGAAGGGTGTCCCAAGTAACCTCACCGCGGATGCGGATCGATACGCCACGCAGCAGCGAACGATTGCGGCCGAAGCGACCAAGCTCGAGCACGAGCGCGATCGTCGGTCGATAGACGCGGAGCATCTGCTACATAAACATCACGGCTTTGCCAACGCCGTTGCACTTTTTCAGGTCGCGATTGCGCTCGGCGCCGTGACCGCCTTGACGCGATCGCGGCCGGTGTATGCGGGCTCGTTGCTGCTCGGTGTGGCCGGCGTAGGATTCTACGTCTGGCAATTCCTTGGGTAACCCCGCACCACGCGCACATGACTGCGGAGTTCATGTGCCGCGTGGTCTTGCCGCGTGTCTCGTATGAGACGTGTCGCTGCCGCCGGAGATGGTCGTACGCGCGTTCTTTAATATACATGTGTTATCTCCGCACGCCTGATTTCAGACAAATTTGAGCATGGCGCAGTGGCGTGCAGCGTATAATGTTTGGGAGCGTGTCCACCCACACATCATCGCGTGCGTCATAAGCCGGTATGCGTCATCTGGAGCTGCCCGATCGCATGACCAGCGACGTCCCGGTGCCCGCCAGAGCGCAAGGGGTCGTCTATCCCGACGAGCGGACATTGATTGCGCGCGTCCGCTCAGGCGATGCGGCCGCGTTCGCCGAGGTGGTCACGCGCTACCTGGATGGCGCGACACGGTTTGCGTTTCACACCGTAGGCTCACACGACGCCGCGGAGGATGTCGTGCAAGCGGTATTCGTGCAGATCTGGGAGCGACGCGAAACGCTCGACGTAGAACGTCCGTTCAAGCCGTATCTCTTCCGTGCGGTGCGCAACCGTGCGCTGGATGAACAAAAAGCTGCGGCGGTCCGCGAGCGATATCGCGCCCACGTGCGGGATGACGTGGATGCGGGGAGCGCGTCTGGTGCGACGCCCAATCCCGAAGGCACAATATTGACCGTCATTGCCGTGCAGGCTGCACTGTGTCAGCTGTCGGAGCGGCGCCAGGCCGCCCTTCGGCTCCGGCTCGAAGAGCAGATGACGTATCTCGAGATTGCCGACGTCTTGGAACTGTCGCCGGAAGCGGCCAAACGCATGCTCTCGCGCGCCGTGGCGGAATTGCGAGCGATCTTGGAGGTGTCCCCCTAACGCTGGGTGCGTCGTACTAAGAGCATGACCCAGCATCCCATACCACCAAGGTCCGATTCAGCCCCCGACGACGATCTCGATCCGGGGGTACTCGAACGGCATTGGGTCGGCGAGGCCTCTTCGGAGGAAGCGGCCGCGGTCGCGGCCTGGGCTCGCGCGCACCCGGCGCGCTGGTCGCGATACGAGCAGATGGCGCGCGGACTCGCCGCGAGCGACTGGACGCCGCTCTCGACTGACGAAACCACGCGGCGAACCGACGCGATCCTTCGGACGACGGAAAGATCCGCGTCACATACCTCCGCGTCCCACGCATCCGCGTCACACGCATCCGCGACGCGCACGATGGATATGGCGCATCGCGTCGCGCCAAGCCGACAATCCCAGCATGCGACGTCGCTCTGGCACCGGCGCATCGTCGGCGTTGTCGCCGGCATCGGCGCCGCGATCCTGGTGGGAATACTGGTTCGCGGTGGGACCTCACGCGATACCGCGCGTGGTGTCGTGACGGCGCATCGCACATATGCCACGGCAACCGCACAGCACGCCACGTTCTCGCTCCCCGATGGGACGCGGGTGACGCTGGCCCCACAATCCGTGCTCGAGGTGGACCCGATATTTGGCGGCGCGACGCGTACGCGTACGCGTACGCGCACCGTCACGCTTCGCGGTGAAGCCTATTTCGACGTCCGCGCACAATCCGAGATCCCATTCATCGTTCGCACCGGTTCGGCCACGACGCGCGTCTTGGGGACGACCTTCGTGGTGCGACGGTACGAGACCGAGACGGCGACGCAGGTGGCTGTCGTGAGCGGAAAAGTGGCAGTCACGCCATCGCGCGTTCCAACGCCGCTCACCATGACCGCGGGCATGGTTGCGCTCGTCTCGGACTCGTTGGTCACGCGCATGACGAGCGACAGCGCGTCCCAATATGCCGCGTGGACCTCCGGAGCCTTGGTATTCCGTGACACACCGATGCCGCGCGTACTGGACGAGTTGGCGCGCTGGTACGGATACCGCTTCCAGGTCGCCGATTCCGCGTTGACGGAACGACGGATTACCGCGGTCCTCAGTACCCAATCGTCGGCGCATGCGTTGGAAACGCTCAAGCTTCTGTTGAACGCCGAGCTCACATTCGACGGCGATGTCGTAACGCTGCACGCGCGGCGTGCGCATGGCGCCACGTCTCGTGAACGTCCTCGTAGTCCATTCACAACGTCGCAAAGGGAGATCGGACGGTGAAGAACAGCGTGGTATGGATGTCCTGCATGCTGGCCTGCGGGGCGATACTGACCCCAATATCCTGGATCCTCGGCCAAACGGCCGTCGCGTCGGAGGCCAAGACGCGGGATACGCGCGCGGCGGAGGAGTTGCTCGCGCGGCCCGTGTCGGTGAGTGTAACGCGCGTGTCGCTCGAACGCGCCATCGATGCGGTGGCGGCAAGTGCCAAAGTGCCGTTGCAGTACGAGTCACGGACCATCGAAGCGTACACGACGCCGGTCACGATTCACGTCACCAACGTTGCGCTCCGGGCAGTGCTGGAACGGCTCCTGGCCGGCACGTCGCTCACGGCCGTGGTCGATGCGGAGTCGCGGATCGTGCTGGTCGAGGCGTCCGCGGCGAGTGGCCGCGCCAGCACCGATGGCGGCGTGAAAGGGATTGTCGTGGATGGGACGACCAAGCGTCCCGTGGTTGGCGCCGCGGTCACACTCGATAGTGGCCGCGCGATCAGGACTCGGGACAACGGCACCTTCGCGTTCTCGGGCGTCCCCGCCGGATTGCACCGTGTCGTGGTGCGCGCATTGGGCTATCGCGCCTCGACCACGCCGGTCACGGTGCGAGATGGGGAAACCGAGATGATCACCGTCACACTTTCGGCGTCATCGACGACGCTCACCGAGGTGGTGACGACGGCAACCGGGGATCGGCGTCGGTTGGAAGTCGGCAACGCGGTGGGGACCATCAAGGCGGACTCCGTGGTGGCCACGTCGCTCATCCGGAACGTCAGCGATTTGCTCCAGGCCAGTGTCCCCGGTGTGGTGGTATCGAATACCGACGGTGCTGTCGGCTCGCCCTCCAAGATTCGGCTGCGCGGCGTGAACAGTATCGCCCTCAACAACGATCCGATCATCATTCTCGACGGCGTGCGGCTCAACGCGCAGAGTACGGGCGCGTCGGTGGAGACGAACGTGGGGGCGCAGCAGATGTTGTCGAGGCAGGGGCAAGGGCCCATGAAGACGGCGTCGACATTGGCGCCATCGCGACTGGACGACATCGACCCCAATACCATTGAATCGATCGATGTGCTCCGCGGTCCGTCGGCGTCGAGCTTGTACGGGACGGATGCCGCCAACGGCGTCATTATCATCAAGACCAAAAAGGGACAGGCCGGTTCGTGGCGGACCACCCTCATGGGTGACCTCGGAACTTCGTCGATTCCGGGTGACATGCCCGAGATGTGGTGGGGGTGGGGAAGTCAGGCCGCGATCTTGACGATTCCGAATTGCGCGCTCGCGGCGGGGCTGGCGCCAACGGTCTTGGGTGGATCGTGCCAGCAGGATAGCGTCACACAGTTCAATCCGCAGAACGATCCCGCCATGCGGACGTTGGGCACTGGGACGAATCGGTCGCTCAGTGCCACGCTCTCCGGCGGCACCGGATCGCTACAGCAATTCTTCTCGGCGAATGTAGAAAACAACGTGGGGATGGCCAAAATGTCCGATGCGGAGCGGCGCATCATCGCGCGTCTCTGGAGCGCGCCGGCACCATCGTGGATGGTCCGTCCCAACACGGAACAAGATATCGACGGCTCGTCGCGCACGACGTTCAATGTGACGCCGCAAGCAGATGTGTCGCTCACGTCGAACGTCATCTATCGCAACGTATTGAACGGCGGCTCGGGCCTTCAACAAGTCGGGCAGGGGATGGGGGCGTCACCCTCGGACACGCTGGGGTTCCTCCCCTCGGACAATCAACGGACCAAGATCACATCGATCGCCAAACGCGGACTCCTTTCGAGCAACGCCAGCTACCGGCCCATGTCGTGGCTGTCGATCTCGGGCACCGCGGGAGGTGACTACACGCTCCGGACCGATGGATCGGATTTGCGCGCGCAGGATTGCACCATTGCGGTGCAAGTGTCACGCAGCGGTACCACGGGATGCCCGAGTGGTCACGCGATCGCGCAAGGACAGACCTTCGTGACCACCGTCAATGGTGGTGCGCAGCTGTCGTTTCGGCCGATGTCGTGGCTCACCTTGCAGACCTCATTGGGTGAGCAATACAGTCACACCAGCTTTTACAACATGCAAATTGGGAACAACAATGGCTGTTCCCTGGCCTTTGGCACGACATTGTTCACGCCGACACCGGTCTGTCGTACTTCCTCTCAACAAGTATTCTCTGTCACCGAAGCACGGGACGAAGCGGCTACAGCCGGATGGTACATTGAAGAAACGGTGAACATGCTCGGGATGTTCACGACGTTCGGCGTGCGGCAAGACGTGGCGAGTGCGTTTGGCGGTCAGGTTACGAAATCGCCGCCGAACTATCCCAAACTGAATCTCTCGTACCCCCTCTCCGAACAGTCCTTTTTCCCCAAGCAATCGTTCGTTTCCAGCCTACGTCTTCGCGTGGCGTACGGACAGTCAGGAAACCAGGCGTCGCAGACCGCGGTGCGGAACAACTTCACGCAGACGCAAGCCACGTTTACCGGCGCTTCGTCCGGCTCGCAGTCCGTCGTCTTGAGTCAGCCTGGCAACCCCAACCTGCAGCCGGAGAAAGGCACCGAATGGGAAGGCGGCTTCGACGTCTCGTTCCTGGACAACGAGCGCGTCCATGCCGAAGTCACGTTCTATCGAAAGTATACCCGGAACGCCATCACTCTGCTCCCGTTGGCGCCATCCTATGGCACGGATGTTCTATCGCAGTACGTCAATCTCGGAAACGTACAGAACCGCGGACTCGAGCTGTCGCTCACGAGCAAGTTGATCGATACGCGCGCGGTAGCGTGGAGTTTGACGCTCAATCTCACCCAGAATGCCAATAAACTGGTCCATAAGGCGTCTGGCCTCGACGTCAATGGACCGCTCAATACGCAATTCGTCGAAGGATATCCGCTCTTTGGATTCTGGGGCGCTCCGGTCGAGTCGTATAACGACCTGAATCAGGACAGTATTCTCGCGCCGAGCGAGATCAAGTTTGGAAGTCCGACTTTCATGGGGGCTCCATATCCCAAGCGCGAGGTGACCTATCAGAGCGGCATCACGTTCCTGAATGGCATGTTCGGCGTGAGCGCCGATCTGGATCAAATCGTCGGACAGACCACGCCGCTGACACTCGGAAGCAACGGGACGACCGGTATCTTGCCTCGTGCCGCGGTCGATCGATCGGCACCGCTGGCCGCGCAGGCGGCATACGTCCAGGCGACACTCAACAACAATGCGTACATCCTCCGGACCTCGAGTGTGCGTCTCAATAAGCTGTCGGTGATCTACAACGTACCGGCCACACTGTCGCAGCGTCTCTTCCACGTGCACTCGGCGTCCCTGACCCTCGCGGCGCGAAATCTGGCACTGTGGTCCAATTATGCGGGGAAAGATCCCAACGTCGATACGTCCGGTTTGTTCGGCGACGCGACGCAGGACAACGGGCTCGGGACGCCGCAGCCTCGCATGTTCACCTTCCGTTTCAACCTAGGGCTGTAATGATGACGCATCGTTCTTCTCGCGAGCCTCGGTGCGCGAGCGTTCATCGCCGCATGCGTATGGCGTGCGCGACGATTGCCCTGCTCGCGACAGCGGCAGCCTGTTCTCCCACGTCGCTCATCGACGTCCAGGCACCGAGCACGGTAGTCGACCCGTCATTGATTACGTCGGCCGCCGCCGCGGCGCAATTACGAACGGGGGCGCTCATCGCCTTCATGGGCGGGTTGACGCGCGTGGGGACCAGTAGCTTCATCGGTATGACGGGGATGTTGACCGATGAATTGGCGAGTACCTCGGTCGGCTGCGACCAGAATTGTCACCTCGAAAATCCGGATCGGCGCGTCATCTTCAATATTGCCCAGGGTGGAGATCCCTCCGGATACTCGTATGACTTGTTGCAGTCGGCGCGCGTGAAAGCGTTGCAAGCACAACAGGCCCTGCAACTGTACGCGTCCAATACCCCGAGCGTGCCGCGGGCGTGGCAGGGCGAGATGTACGCGCTCGAAGGGTATACGGTGCTGTACTTCGCGGAGGCGTATTGCTCCGGCATTCCGCTCACCGCCGTGCCGCTCGTCGGCGCTCAGGCGCCGACGCGCGGGTTTACTACCGAAGAGCTGTTGACCAAGGCGATCGCGCTCTTCGATTCCGCGGCCACGACGGGCGCGGACAGCGCGCAATTCGTGTCGCTCGCGGCGGTTGGTCGCGCACGGGCGCTCTTGGGACTGGGAAAATTCGCGGCCGCCGATTCCGCGGTGCGAAATGTCCCCACCGATTTTGTGTACCTGGCCAGTGGCGTCACGGCAGACGGTGCGAACACGGGATACAACTATCTGTCCGCGCAGATGGGCTCGTATCGGGCGCAGG
>Ga0105237_10008728_pt1 | contig 10944 bp, 11 predicted proteins | sample KBSC24metaG_FD_81520 | JGI IMG/M metagenome (GOLD analysis project Ga0105237, IMG submission 81520) | Corn rhizosphere microbial communities from Kellogg Biological Station, Michigan, USA - KBS C2-4 metaG | ecosystem: Host-associated > Plants > Roots > Rhizosphere > Soil | place: Michigan, USA... | reverse complement strand
TTGTCGGATTTGGCGTAGCAGCAACTGGCGCCTTCCTGATCGCGGGTGCTCTCGCCCGCGGCCTTGAGGCGGCCGGCCAGTTCCTGAAGCTCGCCGGCGCTTTCGACCTGGATGCCGACATGATCCACGCCCGCTTCGATGCCCCGGGCCGAGATCGCGAAATTGACCTTCGGATCGTCCAGCATCCATTTGGCGTAATCGGCCTTGGCGACCGTGGGTCCGGCGCCGAACAGCGTGGAATAAAAGCCAATCGAGCGGTCCAGATCGTCCACCGAAACATGCAGGTGAAGTCGTTTCATCGCGGCCTCCTATTTCCTTATTTCCAGAATTATGGAAATATCTGAAACTGTCAAGCCTGCAAAAGCGGAGCCGTCCTTTCCCGCCTCGACAAAGCCGTTCCGTTGCGGCACCCTTGCCGGCAATGGGGATGGGGTTCCCCCGATAACCGCCGCTCTTGGCTGATGACTCCTGCCGGACCGCAATCCGCGGAGGGAGTCGCATGTCTTTCACCACCACGCTTTATGTCGTCATCGGCGGTGCCGTCGGCACCTTTGCCCGCTACGCCATTTCCCTGGCCGCTTTGCCGTTGAGCCGCGACCTGCCCTGGGGCACCATCGTCATCAATATTACCGGCTGCGCGTTGATCGGCTTTTTCGGAACTCTCACCCTGGCCGATGGGCGCTATCCGGTTTCCGAAAATCTGCGCCTGTTGGTGATGACGGGGATCTGCGGCGGCTACACCACTTTTTCCGCCTTCAGCCTTCAGACCCTGGATTTGATGCGGGGCGGCGCCATGGGGCGGGCCGTCCTCAACGTCGCGCTTTCGGTGGTTTTGTGCATCGCCGCCGTGGCGCTGGGGCATATGGCGGCGGCGCGCCTCAACAATGGCGCGGTGAAGATCGCCCAGCTGCCGATCGAAGAAGAGGCATAGACCAACGCGAGTCCCGCAAATGCGGGCGAAATCTGGCGCGCTTACCTTTCATTAACCGCGTTGCTGCACCCCGTTTTAAGCAAGCAAGCCGATGATATCGGGGCAAATTTGCCCGGTATCCCGTGACGATCATTTCCGCATCGCTTTGCATTTTCATGTCCCGCTCCCTCCCCCGTGCGGAAGGAAACGGCGCGGCATGAATCCCACCGTCGATTTCGAGGAAGTCCGCGAGCAGGTCCTGTCCCGGGCCAGTGGCTTGCTGGACATCGATGCGGGCGAAATCCGCGCCGCGCCGCAGCCCGGTCACCGGCTTTTCTATCTTCCCGTCCGGGTCAAATTCGCGCTCGCCTTCGTCATCGCCACCGCCTGGATGGTGATCAGCATCTACCTGTCCCTGGCCTGGCTGCACGATCTGGGTCAGACGATCGGCCATCCCCTGGCGCTCTTCCTGGTCACCTTCATCGCCTATGTGCCGGGCTTCATGAACGCGTTCCTGATGGCCAGCCTGTTGATGGACCGGCGCCCCGCCCGCGCCGCCGCCGCGCATCTGCCGGGCGTCACCGTGCTGGTGCCCTGCTACAATGAATCCGCCGCCGTGGCCGACACCATCGGCAGCCTGGCGCGCCAGAATTATCCGGGGCCGGTGGAATTCCTGGTCATCGATGACGGCTCCAAGGACCGCACCTTGGAGATCGCGCATGAGACGGTGGCGGCGCTGCCGCCCGAAAAGCGGGCGCTGTTCCAGGTCATGGCGATGGAGAAAAACGGCGGCAAGTCCGCCGCCATGAATCGCGGACTGAAGCTGGCGCGTTATGGGCTGGTCGCCAGCGTCGACGGCGATTGCTGGCTTCTGCCCAACGGGCTGGAGCGGATCGTGGCCCGCTACATGGCCGATCCGCCGGACACCCGCGCGGTGGCGGGCACCATCCTGGTGCGCAATTCGCGCAAGAACTGGATCACCAAAGTTCAGGAATGGGATTATTTCCACGGCATCGCCGCGATCAAGCGGATGCAGAGCATGTATCACGGCACCCTGGTCGCCCAGGGCGCCTTCTCGCTCTATGACCGCAAGCTTTTGGACGAGCTGGGCGGCTGGCCGCATGTGGTGGGCGAGGACATCGTGCTCAGCTGGTCGATCCTGGACAAGGGCTATCGCATCGGCCATTGCGAAGACGCGCTGATGTTCACCAATGTGCCCGAAAGCTTCCGCCAGTTCGCGCATCAGCGAAAGCGCTGGTCGCGGGGCCTGATCGAAGCCTTCATGCGCTACGGCAAGCTTCTGTTCGCGCCGCGCATGTCCACCCTGTTCGTGTGGTGGAACCTGCTCTTCCTGCCCATGGACATCGCCTATTGCTTCGGCTTCATCCCCGGGCTGATCCTGGCCCTGTTCGGCTATTATTACATCGTCGGCATCATGACCCTGGTGCTCTTGCCCATGGCGATGGCCTGCAACGCGGTGATGCTGTCGATCGAAGGCGCCATGTTCCGCCGCCAGGGCCTGAAGGTGCGGCAGAATTTTCTGGGATTCTTTTTCTACGCGATCTGCTACAGCTTCGTCCTGCAGCCGGTTTCGATTTGGGGATACATGGCGGAACTGCTTGGCCTGAAGAAAAGCTGGGGAACCAAGTGAAGCTCGCCTGGGGGATTCTCGCCGCGCTGCTCTGCGCCACGCCCGCGCTCGCGGCCGATGACGATGGCCCGCACCAGGCGGCGGGCTTCGACATTTTCGGGTCCAGCGACGCCGATCACTTCCAGGTGGTCAAGACCGGCCTTTCCTATTTTCCCGATTACCAGAACACCCAGAAATATTGGGGCGTGCGGCTGGAGCATTTCCTGTTCTCATCCGACACCGGCGGCTCGGGCCATGCGGAACGGGGCTTCATCAATCTCGCCGACAGCATCGGCGATTGGAATTATGGCGGCACCATCGGCACCGACGGCAAGACCGTGCTGGGCGCGGGCAGCATCTTCACCCAGGGCTTTCTCGGCAAAGACTCCATCCGCCAGGAATATTTCCTCAACCGCGATCTCGTCGAGACTCCCAGGGGCTTCAACCAGGGCCTCTATTTCACCTATATGGGCGGCTCCTATGACATTCCGCTCGACGACCGCAACACCGTCACCGCGCTGATCGGCTCGCAAGTCTTCAGCGGCAAGAATTACCGCCTGATCGCCAGAAGCAATTACATCTATGTGCTGGATCCGGATCTGGGCCTCTCGCTGCAATTCCGGGCCAAATATTTCTGGGACAGCCTGCCCCGCGAATTCGATTACTTCTCGCCCCGCTGGTACATGGAAGGCGTTCCCACCGTGCAGATGCGCCGCTTCTATCAGCGCTGGCAATTCGTGGTGGCGGCCGGTTACGGCGCCAGGCGCAACAATGGCGCGCCATGGCAGGGCGCGGGCCTGGCCCAGGTCTCGATCATCAGCCCCCGCTTCGGCAGCAATTGGGTGATCGATACCAGCTTCCTTTATTCGAACCAGCCGATCGTCCAGAGCAACACCTACAGCTACGAGCAGGCGACGATCAGCTTGATCCGGCGATTCTGATCTTGCAATTCCCCGTGCGGCTCGCCTGGCTCGCCGCGCTCTTCGTTCGCAATGATCCCCCGGATCATTGCGTTCGCTCACGCGAAACACGCATCGCAGCCTGATTCGTCGATTCTGAAGACGCTTGTCAGAGCGTACCGGCTTCTCCCAGCCGCCTGCCCGCCATCGGCACGACATGAAGGCCGCGGCGCTTCACCGTTTCCAGTTCGCGCGCGATCATCTCTTCCAGCATGCGCCGGCGGCCCGGATCGCGCGTCTTCATCATCAAGGTGCGATAGCGCCCCGCCGCGCCTTCATAGATCATTTTTTTCTGGAGATTGTGCTTAGCCATTTGCGCCCTCCCCGGCGAAGGCCGAGCCGAGCATGACGGCGAGTTCGTCCCGTATCTGAAGCCGCTGCTTTTTCAACCGGGCGAGGACCAGATCGTCATGGCCGTTTGTCGCTGCCAAGGCGTCGATCGCCGCATCGAGATCGTCATGCGCGATGCCCAGCGCGACGATCCTCGCGTCCATTCTTGCGTGCGCGCTGCGATTGGGATCCCCACAGGCATGGGGAATATTGGAATGAGAAAGCATCGCCGCATCCTTTCGGAATAAGTTTCTGCTTCCTTGTCGACACCCCTTAACGCTTGCCCGAAGCCGCCGGTATTCCGGCTGATTTGCCCGAAAACAATGGTTAATAAAGCGTTAATTACTGTCTTAAATGGTTAATGTCAAGATTTTCGCCGTCGCCCGCTCAGTGCGCTTTGATCTTCCTGGCGATCAGCCAGGCATTGACGGGCCATGCGACCAGGAAGGCGATGGCCGTCGCCGCCGCCAGCGCGCCCCAGAAGCGCGGATTGAAAACCGATCCGGTGCGCATCCCGCCCATCCGGTAATCGATGGCGTTCATCACGATTTCCATCACGCCGATCGACAGGCCTTCGCCGATCCAGATCGCGCCCAATGCGGCGCCGAACGACAATCCCGTGCGCCGCATCAAGGGCGCGACCGCCAGGGTGAAGCCCGCGCAATAGGCCAAGACCGTCGCAAGCACCATGCTGGCGAGTTGCGAAAGATGCAGCGTGGTTCCCACCATCAGCCCGATGGTTTCGCCGATGATGCAGCCGATGGAGCAATGCAAGGTCGCATGCGCCGCCGCGACCCATTGGCCGTGCCCGGCATGATGCTCATGGCCGTGCCCGTGCCCGTGCCCGTGATCGTGATCGTGATCGTGCCCATGTCCGTGATCCATCGAACGCCCTGCTTTCCGGCGGCGGCAACAATATCGCTTCGCAAGGCCCGCGTCTCGCCCGCTGAGCCCTCACCCTGAGCTTGTCGAAGGGTGAGAAGCGCGCTCGGCCGTTGGCGCATCCTTCGACAGCCGTCAGCGCCAGCGTCGTGCGGCCAGGATGAGGATATCGGCACCGGGATGTGCCAGGAACGCTTTACGCCGTCGCCTTCTCGATGCTGGGCACCGGATCGCCCGCCCATTTCAGGATCCAGGTTTCGCCTTTCTGGAAATCGCGGATCAGCTTGGGCCAGAACGCCACCAGGCAGGTGCCGCCGTCATGGCGCACCGACGGATAGACGATGCCGTTGCCGCCATTCGCCCTCACCCGCGCGGCCAATGCCTGCCCCGCCGGATAACCGCGCGCCATATCCGGATCCAGGCAATCGGGACGGGGCGCGATAGCGCGCAGGTCGTGGAAGCTGTCGGCAAAGCTGGCCAGCAACTCCATATAGCGGGTGGTGTTGTCGTAATCGCCGCCGCAATCGGTGAGCGCCCGGGTCAGGTGAAACGCCACTTCCCGAAGCGCCGTCTCCGCGCGGAAGGCGCAATACCAGGCGCCCCAATCCCCCGGATTGAAGCGATTGCCGCCCGGCCGGCGATAGGAAAAGGACGCGTTGATGAAAGTATAGCCGTATCCGGTCGCCAGCATGCCGGGCGGGATTCCCGGCAAGCCTTTCTGCTGCGCCGCCAGCCGGCCGCTGGTGACGCCTTCCAGCTCCTCCAGCTTTTCCAACCCGCCATAGGACGCGGCCAAGGGTTGCAGCACCGGCGGCTTGTGATCCGCCGTGGCGACCAGCCGGAAGGTCCTGGCCTCGATGCGCGTGTCGGTCAAAGACCGCCCCGCAAGGCATCGACATAGGCGCGGGTTTCCAGAATGGCGGGAATGCCGCCGCGGATCATGAAGTCGGCGGGCGCTTCGCCTCGAAACAACGGATCGCTGTTGGGCCGCTTGATCCATTCATCCGCCAGGGGTTCGGAGAACAGAAGATGCAGGCCCTTGTAGATTCCGATCATGCCGCTGATGCGGGTGAGCGCATCCTGGGAAAGAATGCCGCCCCAGTCATTGGCCTTGATGCGAAACCAGGTGCGTTCCGAACCTTCGCCGATCAAGGCGGACGATTGCTTGCTGGAAAGCCGCCAGGCATCGGCCAGCCGCAGATAGGCCTCGCACGCCGTGGGCGTATATTCCTCGCGCACCTTTTCCGAACTCAGGTCGGGAATGCGGCGCTCTCCGGCCTTGGGCGCCGGAACGGGATCGGCGATCTGCATGGCGTCCTCCACTTGTGCTGGACGATGGTACTGCCAATTGGCAGAGCATGCAAGAATTACTGCCAAATGGCAGAAATTAGAGAAAATTTCAACATAAAACCAATAGCTTAACTTTATACTATCCGCACGCGATCCAATGCGGGCGGCCCCATCCTTCGACGGGCGAGCCCGCGAGAACACGGATACTTTCATTCACCATGGGCGGGCTTGACCCGGTCATGATGAGGTCGGCGGGCACGCACGCTCCGGCCGACCGAAGCCCTCGACACGCGCACTGCCCTCCGCCATCGTCGCGCCCATGACACCTCCCGGTCATCTCGACGCGCGAGCTTTGCTTTGTGTCACCGTCGCGATGCTCACCTGGTCTTCGGCCTATGCCGCGATCTCCTATGCGCTGGCGGATTTCACGCCGGGCGAGGTCATGCTGGCGCGCCTCAGTCTGGCCTGCATCTGTTTCCTCGGCTGGGTGCGAATGCGCGGGTTGACGCTGCCGCCGCTCCGCACCTGGCCGCCGCTGCTGGCGCTGGGCGTGATGGGGCTCACGCTCTATCACTTCTGCCTCAACGAAGCGGAGACCGAGATCGCCAGCGGCACCGCCGCCATCATCCTGGCGCTGTCGCCCGCGGTGACGGGCGCGGCCTCGGCCCTGTGGCTGGGCGAGCGGCTCACGCCCCGCACCATCGCCGGGCTTGGCGTGGCGATGGCGGGCGTGGTGCTGGTGGTGCTGACTAGCGGCCAGTCGGTGAGCTTTCAGCCCAAGGCGGCGCTGGTCCTGATCAGCGTGCTGGCGACATCCTTTTATTTCGTGGGGCAGAAGCCGTTCCTGGGCCGGTACGGCACCGAGGCCGTCACCACCGTCACCTTCATCGGCGGCACCGTCATGGCCATTCCGTTCGGCTACACGCTTCCCCATGCGCTGATGACGGCGCCGCCATCGCGCATTGCCGCGCTGGTCTGGCTGGGCCTGGCGCCCACCTTCATCGGCTATCTCACCTGGAACATGGCGATCGCGCGGGCCAGCGTCAGCAAGGTGACCAGCTTCATCTATTTCTCCACCCCCATCGCGCTCACCATCGGCTGGCTGTGGCTGGGCGAGCGGCCCGGCCCTTTGACATTGATCGGCGCCGCCATCGTGATCGCGGGCGTGGTGCTGACCAATGCGCGGATGCAGGCACGCAAACCCGTACCGGCGGACGGGCCGCGCGCATAACCAGAAACGTGATCCGGGGGGACAGATGGACAGGCGGGATTTTCTGAAAGCGACCAGCGGATTGATCGCCGGCGCGGCGGCGCTCCCCGCCCATGCGCAGGACGCGTCCCCGGGCCGCACCGTATTTCCCCTCAATCGCGGCTGGCGGTTCAGCGCCAAGCCCAGCGAGGCGGCCCGCGCGCCGCGCTTCGACGACAGCGGCTTCGAGCGCGTCGCCTTGCCCCATGCCAATGTCCGCCTGCCCTGGCACGGGTTCGACGAGAAGGACTTCGCGTTCGTCTCGCTCTATCGCCGCCGCTTCCGGTTGCCGGCGGGTTTGCGCGGCCGTCATGTCTTTGTCGATTTCGAAGGCGCGATGACGGCCTCCACCGTCTTCATCAATGGCGTGCGCCTGGGCGAATATAAAGGCGGCTTCACGCCCTTCTCCTTCGAACTGACCCCGCATATCGACTGGGACGGCGAGAATGTGCTGGCGGTGGAACTGGATTCCACAGAGCGGGCGGACATTCCCCCGTTCGGCGACCGGATCGATTATCTCACCTTCGGCGGCATCTATCGCCAAGTGTCCCTGCGGGTGGTGGCGCCCAGCTTTCTGGAGAACATCTTCGCCGTCCCCAAGGATGTGCTTGGCGATCATCCCGCGCTGGATGTGACCTGTTTCGTCCGGCACCTGGCGGCGTCCGCGCCCATGCGTTTGGAGGTCGCGCTGCTGGAGGGCGACAAGGTGGTGGCCCGCGCCACCAAAGCCGTGCCCGCGTCCGGCGCGAAACCCGAACCCGCGGCGCATGCCGTGACCCTCACCGGCCTGGGCAAGGTGACTTTATGGGATCTGGCCCAACCCCATCTCTACACCGTCGAGGTCAGGCTTCTGGCCCAGGATCAGGTGATCGACGCGGATCATCGGCGCATCGGCTTCCGCCAGGCACGCTTCACCGATCGCGGCTTCGAGCTCAACGGCAGAATCGTCAAGCTGCGCGGGCTGGACCGCCACCAGACATTTCCCTTCATCGGCCAGGCGATGCCGGCCCGGGTGCAGCGCCGCGACGCGCAGATTCTTCGCGAGAAGCTCAAATGCAACATCGTGCGCACTTCGCACTATCCCCAGTCGCGCCATTTTCTCGATGCCTGCGACGAGCTGGGCCTTCTGGTGCTGGAGGAGATTCCCGGCTGGCAGCATATCGGCGACAAGGCCTGGCAGGATATTTCGGTGGACAATGTTCGCCGCATGATCCGCCGCGACTGGAACCATCCCTCGATCATACTGTGGGGCGTGCGCATCAACGAATCCAAGGACAATCACGATTTCTATGTCCGCACCAACGCGGCGGCGCATGCGCTGGACCCGTCACGCCAGACCGGCGGCATCCGCTGGTTCCAGGAATCGGAATTCCTGGAAGACGTTTTCACCATGAATGATTTCGACTTCCCGCTGAAGCCGCCCAATCATCCGCTTTATCTCAACACCGAATTTGTGGGTCACACGTTTCCCACCAAGACCATCGACAATGTCGAGCGGCTGACCGAGCACACGTTGCGCCATGCCCGCATCCACGACCAGCTGGCGTCCAATCCCCAATATGCCGGCGGCATCGGCTGGTGCGCGTTCGACTACAACACCCATGGCAATTTCGGCTCGGGCGATCATGTCTGTTATCACGGGGTGATGGACATGTTCCGCGAGCCCAAGCCGGCGGCGGGTTTCTACAAATCGCAATGCGAGCCGTCCGAGGAAGTGGTGCTGGAGCCCGCCTTCCATTGGGCGATCGGCGACCAGTCGATCGGCTTTTCCAAGGCCGTGGTCTGCTCCAATTGCGATCATCTGAAGTTTTATATCGGCGGCAAGCCGGTGGCCGAAGCCGATCCGGACCGCGTGCAATTCAAGCATCTCAAATATGCGCCCTTCGTGCTGGAATTGCCGGTGGACATCACCCGCTGGGGCGATCTCACCATCGAGGGTTACATCGGCGGGCAAAAAAGGATCGTCAAAAATTACAGCGGCGCGGGCGTGGACAAGAAGTTCAGCCTCGTCGCGGATGACCAGGCCTTGATTGCCGACGGTGCCGACACCACCCGGGTGGTGTTCCGCGTCACCGATGCGTTCGATGCCATCCTGCCTTTCGCCGACGGCGCCATCCGTTTCGAACTGGACGGCCCCGCCGAAATCATCGGCGACAATCCCTTCGCGCTGGTGGGCGGCACCGGCGCGATCTGGATTCGCGCCCGCGAGCAGGCGGGCACAGTCCGGCTAACGGCGCATCATCCGAGACTGGGACGCCAGCAGGTCGAAATCCGCGTTTCCGAAGCCCCGCCCGAAACCGTCTAGGGAGATACCATCATGCACCATCCACGCCTGCCGCACGCCCTGGCGCCCCTTGCCGCGATCCTGCTGCTGAGCGCGGCGGCGCCTTTACTCTTGGGCGCAGCCGCGCCGGTGCCCTTCGACATGGCGGCGCGCGTGCTGCCCGGGGCCGCGACCCCAGGCCCGAACGTGACGCCTTACGTCAAGCACCAGGCCGGCCCCATCGCGCTTACCCATGTGCGGGTGATCGACGGCACCGGCGGGCCTGCTGAGGCCGACCGCACCGTGCTGATCGAGAATGGCCGCATCGCCGCCATCCAATCCGCCGCCGATGCCGTTCCGCAAAAATACAAGACCATCGACGCCAGCGGCAAAAGCGTGATGCCCGGCCTGGTCGGCATGCACGACCATATGTACTACACCGAGCTGCCCAACTTGGATGCCACGGGCAAGAGCGAGCAGCCCCGCGTCATCCCGCAGATGACATATTCCTCGCCGAAAATGTATCTGGCCGCCGGGGTCACCACCTTGCGCACCACCGGCAGCGTCGAGCCTTATGCCGATCTCAATCTGAAGCTTCAGATCGATGCCGGCCATCTGGTGGGCCCGCACATGGACGTGACCGCGCCCTATCTGGAAGGGCCGAACAGTCCCTTCATCCAGATGCACCAGTTGAAGGACGCGGCGGAGGCGCGCAGCTTCGTCGCTTTCTGGGCGGACCAGGGCGCGACCTCCTACAAAGCCTATATGAACATCACCCGCGCGCAGCTGGGCGCGGCGATCGAGGAAGCGCACCGCCGCGGCCTGAAAGTGACCGGCCATCTCTGCTCGGTGAGTTATCCCGAAGCGGTGGCGCTGGGCATCGACAATCTGGAGCATGGCTTCTGGACCAATTCCCAGCTCGATGCGGGCAAGACGCCGGATATTTGCCCCCGGAATGTCGCCGAGCCCACTCTCGCCGCCATGACGCCCGACGGCGATGCGGCCAAGGCGCTGATCGCGCTTCTGGTCTCGCATCATGTGGCGGTGACATCGACATTGCCGGTGTTCGAAGGCGCCTCGCCCAACTACCGCACCTTGCCGCCCCGCCAGCTGGAGATGCTGACGCCGCAAGCGCGCCAGGATTATTTCTATCTGCGCAGCCTGGGCCAGAACCGGACCGCCGACCGCGCGGCGGCGTCCGCCAAGATGTGGGCCCATGAACAAGGACTGGAGCGCGCCTTCGTGGCGGCGGGTGGCTTGCTGTTGGCGGGACCCGATCCCACCGGCGCCGGTCAGGTGCTGCCCGGCTTCGGCGACCAGCGCGAGATCGAGCTTCTGGTCGAGGCGGGTTTCTCGCCCGGCGAAGCGACCCGCATCGGCACTTTGAACGGCGCCACCTATCTGGGGCTGGACAAGCGCATCGGCACCATC